>Ga0137796_10002254_pt1 | contig 10484 bp, 11 predicted proteins | sample OV2TP3_FD_97704 | JGI IMG/M metagenome (GOLD analysis project Ga0137796, IMG submission 97704)
GCTCTGCAACTCTCCTCGATTCGCTTCCTCCGGCAGATCATTCCTTCGCTCGCCGTTGCGACCTATGACCGCAAGATGACGGACGCTTGCCGGCATCTCCGATTCCCGGTCGCGGCTCCCTAGCGTACCGCCTGCGGGATGAGCAGCGTGACCTCGGCCCGATCGCCGTAGCGCTTCCGCAAGAGCCGCTCCTCCGCGGCGCGGAGCTCGCGGTACTCGATCGGCGGAGCGTCGCACGAGCGAAGCGTGCAGCGCGAGCAACCCTCCTCGGAAACGACCTCGCCCGATCGATCCACCACCGGCGCGCCCGCGAGGCGGCAGGTGAGGGGCCGGTGCTCGTAGAGTCGGCATTCTCCCTCGCGCCCCAGCACCGGACACTCCACCGGCCCGAGCGCATCGCAGATCGAGTCGATCCGATCGTCGTCGACTCCTTCCAGCGTCTCCCCAAGGTCGGGAAACCGTTCCCGAAGTCGAACCAGAATCTCCGCCGCCCGCGCCTGAATGTCCCGCCGAGTCGACTCGTCGAGCCGGGACATCCCTTCGCGGAGGAGATCGCCATCCGCAAGCGAGACGTCGAAGAGCCCAAGGCAACAATCGCGGCAGCCCCGAGAACACGGCAGCTTCGTGGGATGGGCGGCCTTCGCGGAGCGGTACCACTCGTCCGCCCGGGTCAGAATTTGCCGGAAATTCATGGCCCGCGATTATACAGTATCCGTCCCATGATGGTCGCCGTCGTCCACACCCGTTCGAGTCCTTGTCGATGCCATGAGGCGGTCCTCGCGGCGCTGACGGCCGCCGGCATCGAATCTCGGGACATCGACTCCGACAGCTTGCCGGCGGGACTCGACGCCGTCCGTGGGTGTTCCTTCGCCTTCGACCAAACCGACACGGGCGATCGACACGCGGTCCGCGAGGCGCTCGCCTCCGCCGGCCTCGAAATCATCGGAACTCCCCCGCCCGAGGCTAGGCTCCTGGATGAGAAGCTCCTCGCGCGGGAGTGGCTCGTTCGGCACGGGATTCCGGTCGCCCCCGCCGGCCCCCACCTCGGTTGGCCGCGTGTCGTGAAGGCATCGGGAACCCATGGGAGCCGGGGAGTACGGCTCGTGCGGAGCGCGGAAGAGGAATCGCGGGCCCGACTCGAGCTCGGCCCGTCCGAAGCCGTAGAGGAATACGTCCCCGGGCGCGAAGTGGCGGTCGCGGTGCTCGGTCGCCGTCGAGCCCATGCCCTTCCGCCGGTCGAGATCCGGATCCCGGGTCCGATCTACACGTCGGAGGACAAATGGGGACTCGAGAATCCGCCGGTGATCCGTTCCGACGTTTCGCCCGATCTCGCGAAAAGACTCGAGACGGCGTACCTCCGACTCGGTCTTCGCGACTTCGCCCGATTCGATCTCCGAGTGCGGCCGGACGGATCGTGGGCGATTCTCGAGGTCAACGTGCGTCCGAGTCTGGAGCCGGAAGGCCTCCTATGCATCGCCGCCTCCTTCGAGGGATGGTCTCCGAGCGAGGTCGTCCTGGGCCTCTTGGCGGGCGCGGGAGGACCCGGGAGATGCCCGTGGTGATTCTCGCCTCGGCCTCCCCTGCACGACGGCAGCTGCTCCGCGACGCCGGGTTCGAATTCGAGGTTCTGGCCTCGCGGGTCCGCGAACTCCGAGGACGCGGCCGGTCGCTCGAGGAGACCGTGGTGGAGAACGCGCGCCGGAAGGCCGGATGGGCTGCGCGACGCGCCCCGGGCCGGTGGGTGTTGGCGGCCGACACGATGATCGAATTCGAGGGAGGCCTCTACGGAAAGCCGAGCGGGCGCAGAGACGGCGTCGCCCTTCTCGCGCGCATGGCCGGGAAACGCCACGTCTTGGCCACGGGCGTCGTGCTTCGCCGCGATGAACGCGCGATCGTGAAGGTCGCGAGGTCGACGGTGACGCTGCGTCCGCTCGATCGAACGCGCATCGCTTCGATCGTGAACGCGCCGGAACGATACGCCGGAGGATACGCGGCGATCGAAAGCGACGACCCGCTCGTCGAGCGCATCGACGGCTCGTTCACCAACGTCGTCGGCCTCCCCATGGAGATCGTCGGGCCGCTTCTGGTAAAGCATGTCGGCGGCTGATAAGGTGGACCCATGCCGCTCGCGCAACCCGAGACGACCGAAGAGACGAAGCTGCAGCCGCCCTACCACGTGGTGTTGCTGGACGATCAAGACCACACGTACGAGTACGTCGTCGAGATGTTGCAGACGATCTTCAGCCACTCGCGGGAGGAGGCGTTCCTGATGGCTCGCGAGGTGGACACGACGGGGAGGGTCATCGTGTACACGGGCGCTCTGGAACAGGCGGAGTTCAAACGCGACCAGGTCCACGCCTTCGGAAAGGACTGGCGGATCCCTCGATGCCGGGGTTCGATGTCGGCGATCGTCGAACCGTCCGAGGCGTGACTACGGTTTGACCTTCGTCATCCGCCCGAAGATCTTCATCCTCTTGAATTGATTGAGGATCTCCTCGGCCTCGGCCTTTGGGACATTCTTAGCCAAGGGGATGACCAACCGGCTCGTGAGCTCCTTCGCCTCCTGCGTGGAGCATTTCTTGATCTTGGCGATAAGCTCGGCCGCTTTGTCGCGCTTGGAGGTCTCGGTGATCTTCGAGAGGAAAACGTTGTAGAGATCGCCCTGCGGAGCGGCCTCGACGGCCGCCGGAGCGGCCGACTCCTCCACGGCGGCGCTCAACTCGCCCCCTTCCGCCGTCGCGGTCTCGTCGGGAGGCTGAATCTGGTCCGAAAGTTCCAGTCCTCCCTCCACGGGTTCCGCGGGGAGCACCGAGTCGGCATCGTCGAGGCGGATCTCCTCGACCGGTTCCGGCAATTCCAGGCTCTCCGCCTCGGGAGCGAGACCCTCGACGCCCTCCAATGGCTGGACCTCGATATTCTCGTCCGGGAGCTCGTTGAGAGAAATCTCCTCGACGAGTTCCGACTTGGGCAAGGACCTCACGATCGGTGCGGGCCGAACGGGCGTCTCCGCGAACGCGGCCGGTTCGGAGAGCGCCAGTTTTCCGAGGCGCCGGAAGAGGAAGGTCTCTCCGCAGCCGGGGCAGACGAAGGCGTTGTTGTTCCACTCGAAGGCCAAGCCGACGCCGTTGGCCCCTGTGGCGCCGGCCGCGGTGAACTGGGGACGCACGGGCCAATTCACCTTCGGAATCTTCTGAGCCACGCGCGCGGTGACGCGGAATTCCAGTCCGGTATTGGACAGCTCCGTCAACTTGCCCGTGATCGCCTTGACCTCGGACTTGGTCAGCTTCTGGGCGAAGATGATCGGGGCGCTCTTCACGATTTGCGCGGCGATCGACTCGTCGAGCGAGAAGACGGCCGCGAACTCCCTGACCGCCTGATCGACACGGTTCTTGTCGCTCGCGGTGATGATCAAGGAAAACTCGCCCGCTTCGGTCCGCTTCGTTTCCGTTGCCATACGCGGTTGCTCCTTAGTCGCAAGGGGCAAGTCTAATTCAGTGGGAGGAGTTTTTCAACTGATCGAACAGGAATTGCTCGCGCCATGGATCGGGCGAAGGGATATACCACGCACGGGGAGAATCCTCTGGTCTTATGAAGAAGCCGTCCGCGTTCGATGTAGGGCCATAGCCAATCGGATCAACTTGAAGGGCGGACCTTCGTACGATTTCCATCTCGTGCGCATCCCGAAAGTTGACACTTCGGTGCAATTCTGGTGGGAGTAGCCGGATTCACTTCAGCGATTTGTCTATAGCCACCCTTGTTCTAGATACCACCCCAGCGTCGCCCTCATTCCTTCCGCCGCCCCCACCCGCGCACGCCATCCCACGAGCCGCTCCGCCTTGGCCGCCGAGCACACCCACGCCGGCTGCGTCATTTCCACGGCCTTGTCGCGATTGAACATCGGCATTCGGCCGAAAAGCCGGCCCGCGTCCTCCGAGATCCCCGCGGCAAACCGCACCACGCGGTCCGGAATCGTTACGGGCAACGCTTGCCGTCCCAGCGCGGCCAACACGCAATCCATGAGCTCGGACATGAGATAGGACCGAGGCTCGCAGAGAAAGAAGACCTCCCCCGCTCCCCGCGGATGTTCCGCCGACGCCAGCATCCCTTCCACGAGATCCCGGACGTGAACGATGCTCACCCGCTTGGGACCTCCGATCGTCGGGCGCAATCCCTTGGCGAGCGTTCGATAGAGCTCCAGCAGCCCCGTGTCCCGCTCGCCGTACACGATCGGCGGTCGGACCACCGTCACGGGAATCCGATCGCGATGGCCCCAAACCTCCCGCTCCCCCTCGAGCTTGGTCCGCCCGTAGTCGGAAACCGGCCGACACGGACTGCTTTCGTCCACCTCGCCCGGTCCGACCGCCGCGATCGAGCTGACGTGGACGAACCGCGCGCACCGGGCTGCTTCGATCATGCGCTTCGATGCGACGACGTTTCCGAGCCGGAAGTCCTCGTAGGAGTCGCCCCGAATCACTCCCGCGATGTGAAACACGACGTCGACCTCGGGAATTCGGACGGGCTTGCGAAGATCCGCCTCCACCCGCTCGAAGGACTTTCCCTCCAGCCACTGGAGATTGCTCGTGCCTCGCAGGGTGCAGAAGACCCGCCATTCCCGAGCGAGGAGAAGATCGACGAGGTGGCTCCCGACGAAGCCGGTGGCGCCGGTGACCAGGGCGCGAGGCATCCGCTACCGGCGGGTGGAGTGTTCTTCCAGCCACTCCTGAACGTGCGGGTACACTTCGTTGCGAGCGAAGAGTCCGAGCGCCATGTCCACGTGGCCGTAGTCGACGGTGTGACCCGTCTTCTTCGAGCACTCGATATACTGCTTCCTCTTCGAAGAAACCTGCCGGTAGACCTCCTCGCACTGGCCCGCAGGGCACATGAGATCCGCCCCGCCGGAAAGAACCAGAAGAGGCGTCTTGATGTTCCGGAGATTCGCCGTGACGTTGTAGTCCTTCGCGATGGTGACCTGCGGATCGGAGGAGCTGGCCACGGCGGTGAAGCCGCTGTTGCTCGCGGCCGCAAAACCCTGCGAATCCGGAAGGGTGACTCCCTTGAGCTTGCACTCGCCCGTCTTGGTCCACTCCATGAATTGCTTGAAGCAGTTCGTGGTCGTGTTCGGGAGGGCGTACTTCAAGAACTGGTACACGAGGTTGGGGTTCATATTCTCGTGATTCCAGAACAGCTTTCCGACCACCGTGTCCAGGGCGTAGCAGATCGCGGCCCATTTCAGGGGGTCTTTCCCAAGAAGCTTATCGAGGGCCCATTTGAGAGGAAGCGGGAGATTCGAGGGAACAAACGGCGCCAGAAACGTCCCGATCCCGAAAAAGATCTCGGCGAAGAGACTCTGGTAGTCGTGGTTCTTGTCGAAAACGCCGATCCCTCCCATGGAGATCGCCGCCTTTACCTTGGATGCCCCCTTCGTCTGGAGGTACGCGTACTGCATGAGCGCTCCCAGGGAATGGGCGATCCAATTGACCTGCGGTTTTCCCGTCGCCTTGAGCACGAAGTCGAGCGCCGCCGGCGTATCCAAGAGGATGAAGTGGTCCATGGAGTAGTCCCACCCCTCCATCCCGATCGAGAAATTGATTCCCGACCAATCGATGGAGAAGTCGACCTTGAGATTGTCCCAATCCAGCTCGGGCTTCTGACTGTCGCCTACTCCGCGAATGTCGTACGACCAGACATCATGGCCTTCGAGAGCCAGCTTGCCCGCGAGAGAATACTTCGGGAACGCATGGAAGACACGCGCCCCCTCGAGGAAGCCCTGGCTCAAGAACACGGGTTCTTGGTGAGTGACCCCCGCGGAGCTGTAGTACCGGTGGATGGCGATGGTCCAGCCGTCCGCCGTCTGGGTCGTGTACGACTCCTCGACGACGGTGGGGACGTCGAGGCTGGAGGATTCGGTGCCTCCGCAGCCGGGAATCAGTACGGCGGAAACGAGGACGAGTGCGTACGAGAAGCGAAGGAATGCGCGCTTCATAGCCACCTGCCTCCCCAACCCATTAATGGGTGCAAAATGTAACGCGCCGCGGCAACTCTGTCAACAGAATTCGAATCGGCCGGAGCTTGAGGCGGCGGATTCGGGCCTGGCGTTCTCCGCGAGGGATCCTCTATACTCGCCCGCGATGCCCCCGTTCCGAGCGATCCTCTTCGACGCCGGGGGCACCCTCGTCCATCCGAACCGCGCGGAAATCCTCCGCGCATTTCGTCGCCACGGATTCGAGCCGGGCCTCGCCCGACTCGATGCAGCCGAGCTCAAGACACGGGCCCGCCTCGACACGCCGAAGGTCGTCCGCAGCACCACCGACGCCTCGCGATGGGACGAGTACTATGGGGGAATCTTGCACGAGCTCGGGATTCCTCGGACAGTGCTCGAGGATCTCCGAGCCTATCACGACCGCCGGAACCTCTGGGATACCGTGCCGCCGGAGGTTCCCGCCGTGTTGGAGCGGCTCGCGCGAAGATTCCGCCTGGGGGTGGTCTCCAATTCCAACGGAACGGTCGCGCGTGTCCTCGCCGAGCTCCGGCTGGCACACTTCTTCGAAATCATCGTCGACTCGAGCGTCGTCGGCGTGGAAAAACCGGATCCCAGAATCTTCCAAATCGCCTTATCGCGGATGAAGCTCGGGCCCCACGAGGCTTTGTACGTGGGAGATCTCTACCATGTCGACGTCCTTGGGGCGCGCGGAGCGGGTATCGAGGGTCTTCTCCTCGACCCCGGAGGGATCCATGGAGACAAGGATGGCCGGAGAATCCGCTCTCTCTCGGAAATCGAGTCCAAGATTCTCGCCGATTCAGCGTAGAGTACAGTAGGAATAACTGGAGGGTGCCATGATTCATTGGGCCTCGATTCTCGCTCTCGTCATTGCGTCGATCTCCCAGGATTCGACCAAGCCTCGCGATTGGAGCGGATCCGTGACCTCGACTCGCGCAGACGCCTTTCCCAAGGGCACGATGAAAGCGGGGCTCCGATTCGGCCTCATGGAACAGTCGGAGGCGTGGAGCCGGTGCTGGAAGCGTCTCGACGACAAAGAGCCGAAGCTCGATTTCAAGTCGCACGCGGTACTCTTCGTGATCTATGAGAAATGGCCCGGAGCGCTCAAGATGGGACGCTCTTCTCTGAAAGACGGCGTCCTGACCATCGAGGTTGCGGTCGACGAGGATGAATTGAAAGAGGACAAGGGGGACCCCAAGACCGAGCCGACTCCGCGGTCGGGACCCAATCCCGCTCCGAAATGCCATTACGACTATCGAATGAGGCAGATCGCCCGGGAGTCCGTCAAGCAGGTCCGGCTCGTGCATGACCGCGAGGTGCTGGGCCAATGGACGTTGGCGAAGACGAAATAACGCGCCCCCGAGCCCCGGAGAGACTGCTATAATGGTTTCGCCTTCACGATGCCCTACGTCATTATCCGGGAGCTGGGATCAGAGCGTGCGGTTCCGATCACGGAACCCGAGATCACCATCGGCCGATCGCGCCAAAATCAGATCAAGCTCTTCACCGAGCAGGCCTCCCGGCAGCACTGCCGCATCCTCCGCTTGGACATCGGTCGGTACAAGATCCGGGACATCCAATCCTCCAACGGCACATACGTAAACGGCCAACGCATCGACGAGAAGGAACTGGCGGACGGGGACGCGATCGGCGTGGGCGGAGCGACGATCGTTTTCCGCGCGGGAGAGCCCGGAGGGCCCGCCCCCGCAATCCCGGAAATCTCCACCTCTAGGATTCCCCTCCACGACCGGAACGTGCAGCTTCTCATCCAGACCATCGTGTCCGCCGCATCCTCCACGGACTTGGGCTCCTTCCTCGTCCCGGCGGTGGACAACGTCGTCGAGATCGCGGAGGCGGAGCGTGGCGTTCTCTTCATGAAGGAAGGCGCCGGGGAACTCTTGCCCGTCGTCGCCCGCGACGGAAAACGAAAGCCGCTCGTGGAACTCGTGGGGCTGAGCCGCTCGATTCCCCAGCAGGTGTACGATACGCGCCGGGCCATTTTCCTGCTGGATACGGAGGGCGAGAAAGAGCCGGTGCAGAGCCAGAGCGTCTCGATCTATCACCTCCGCACCGTGATGTGCGCCCCGCTTCGCGTGGGCGAGAAGGTCCTGGGCGTCCTCTACGTCGACAACCACGCCAAGACGCGCGAGTACTCGGCGACCGACCTCGCGATCTTCGAGGCGGTGGCCAGCTACCTCGCGCTCACGATCGAGAACATGCGCGCGGCCCAGGAGGCCCGGCGCAAGGAAGACGATCGGCGCAAGACCCTCGAGCAGGAAAACGTCCTCCTCCGCTCCGCGCTTTCGAACCGCCGCCATCTCATCGGCGAATGCCCGGCGATGAAGCAGACGTACGACACGCTTCGGAAGGTGGCGCCGACGGAAGCGACGGTACTCCTGCTCGGCGAGAGCGGCACCGGCAAGGAAGCCATCGCCCATGTCCTCCACGATCTTTCGCCGCGATGCGAGAAGCCCTTCGTGGTCATCGATTGCGCCGCGATTCCCGAGACGCTCCTCGAAAGCGAACTCTTCGGATACCAGCGCGGCGCGTTCACCGGAGCGCAGTCGGACAAGCCGGGCAAATTCGAGGTCGCGTCGGGAGGAACGGTCTTTCTCGACGAAATCGGCGAGCTCTCCCTGGCGCTGCAGGCGAAGCTCCTCCGCGCTCTCGAGCAGCGCGTGGTCACCCGCGTCGGGGGCGTCGATCCGATCTCTGTCGACGTCCGGATCGTGACCGCGACCAACCGGAATCTGCAGGAGATGGTGGCCCAGAACAAGTTCCGGCAGGATCTGCTCTTCCGGCTCAAGGTCGTCTCCCTCACCCTCCCTCCGCTCCGGGAGCGGGGCGAGGATATCCTCCTGCTCGCGGACCATTTCCTCACCGAGGCGAACCAGGCGAATGGGCGTCATGTCAAGGGCTTTTCCGAGGAAGCGCGCCAAGCCCTCAAGATGCATCGCTGGGAAGGAAACATCCGGGAGCTCAAGAACCGCATCGAACAGGCCGTCATCCTGACGGACCGCGAGTACGTGTCGACGGAGGATCTCAATTTGGTCGGCCAAACGGGCCAATTCCACTCCCTCGAATCGGCGCGGGAGCAGTTCGAGCGGACGTATCTCGTGAAGGCGCTGGCGGCCAACGGCGGCAACGTCACTCACACCGCACGGTCGCTGGACATCTCGCGCCAGCACCTTCAGAATCTGATCAAGAAGTACAACATCCCCCGCGGCGTCGACGCGAGCGATTCATGACCGCATTCTGGCTGGCCCTCTTCCTCCAGGACTCCCCGGAAGCCGAGTTCCGCAAGTTCGAGAAGGGCGTCGCCGAGGAGAAGGCGATCGCCGTCACGTTTCGGGGCGAAAGGGTCCTTCGGGGGACGGAACGGTCCACTTGGTCCGGAACGATGAGAATCCAAGGCTCGAAATTCGTCGTCACCGTGGCCCACAATCTCCACGGCGAGGACCGCGTGGAGACGCTTCGCTCGGACGGAAAACGCACGGTCTTGCTGGTGCGCGATCAGGCGCGCGAACGGAACACCTCGGCGGACCTTCCTCGCCTGCACCGCGCCGCCCTCACCCGAGCGGGGTTTCTCCTGGAAAATCGACCGCTCCGTGATGCCCTGGACGGGAGGCGCGTAACCGAGGAGGTCTTTCCCGTGGCGCCGAAGCGCGTGACCCGCGAGCAGGGGCATGGGGCGGATTACAGCGTCGTCGACTATGCGCTTTCCTACGGAAGCGAAGAGTGGGCCATCCGACTCTGGATCGACGCCCGCTCTCTCGCCCCCGTCCGTCGCCGCGCGACACGTGGGGCCGAAGAGGAATGGAGCGAAACCTATTCCGCCTATTCGACCGCAGCGATTCCCGAGAAGGAATTCGAGATCGAGTAGGGGATCCGTAGCCCCCAGGAGGCGCCCCCTGCCCGCGCGAGGCGGTTCCAGAGCCGAAGCCGATCCACTTGGTCCTGCGCCTTCGACAGTACGACGGCGCGATTCTTTCCGTACGCCGCGTCTTGAACGCAAGCAAATCGAAGAGCACGTGTCCTATGCGGTCGCCCAGCGTAATGCGATGCGTCTTCGGAAATCCCGGTGTCCGTTGCGCGTACCATTGCGTCAGGCCATACGCATGCTGGAACACAATCGATTCGGCCGAGGCGGTCTTCATCGCGAGCAGGGGGCTTCGTAAACTCCCCGCCTTCGCCAACGGCTTCGGCGAGGCAGGCGCCCCCTGCTTGCCCCGCCGCAGCCCGCCGTCGGCGGGCGAAGGAGGGCACCCCCGCAAAGGTCAAAAACCAAAGCGTCAAAGCCCCCCAGAGAAGATACTAGCGCAGCGACGCCCGGAGCCCGTTGACGTTGCCGCGGTTCGTGGGCCGGATCCTGCAGCGGCACGCCGACCGCGTGTAGTCGACGTAGTTGAGCCAGCCCCCGCCGCGCAGGCAACGGAATTGACCCTTCGCAGGCCCCGTCGGATCCGTGACCGCTCCGGAAGGATAC
>Ga0137796_10002255_pt1 | contig 10484 bp, 6 predicted proteins | sample OV2TP3_FD_97704 | JGI IMG/M metagenome (GOLD analysis project Ga0137796, IMG submission 97704)
GCCGCGGACTGATGTCGGTGGTCGGCGACATCTTCGATCTGGCCACCATCGAGGCCGGAAGGTTGGAGCTCGACCTCGACACCATCGACGCGCACGCGGCCCTGGTGGCGGCCCTCAACCTGGTGAAGGAGCGGGCGCGGAAGAAGGACTTGAACCTGGCGTTCGACTGCCCGCCGGACATCGGTTGGATCACCGCCGACGAGAAGCGTCTGAAGCAGGTGGTGTTCAACCTGCTGGTCAACGCCGTCACTTTCACGCCGGCGCGCGGCAGCGTGCGCCTGGAAGCGCGCCGCGACGGCGACCAATTGGCGATCACCGTCGCCGATACCGGCATCGGCATTCCGCAGGCCGACCGCGAGCGGGTGTTCCGGCCGTTCGAGCGCGGCGACGCATCCGAGGCGGCGCTCGGCGGCGAGAAGAGCGGCGCCGGATTGGGGCTCAGCCTGGTCAAGAGCTTCATCGCGCTGCACGGCGGCACGGTCGAGGTCAAGTCGCCGCCGGGACGCGGCACCACCATCACCTGCCGGGTGCCGACGGCGGGGCCGCGGTCGGCGGCCGGCGACGGCGCCGCCAATTAACGCCGATCGAGTCGGACCGTGCGAATTACCGGCAACTGAGGCCGGAGAAATAACCGGCGAGCTCGCGGATGTCCTGGTCGTTGAGCATGATGCCGCGCGCCCCCATCACCGGATGCACGCGCAGGCGCTGCACCACGCCGGCCGGCATCCCCCTGACGATGCCGCGGAACGCCTTAAGCTGGTTTTCCAGATAGGATTCCTGCTGGCCGGCTAGTCGGGGAACCAGCGGATTGGTGCTGCGGCCGAAGGCACCGTGGCATTCGGCGCAATTCTTGGCCATCGCCACGGGCGGCTCGCCCTTGGCGATCTTTTCCGGCGCGCACGGGCGCGACGAATAATAGGCGGCAAGGTCTTCGGCGTCGGCGTTGGTCATACCGCCCGCCTGGTGGCCCATCACCGCGTCGTAGCGGAACGTCGCCTCGCCGGGCTTGTTGACACCGACCTCGGCGCGACGGAAGGCCTTGATCTGGGCGGCCAAGTACGTTTCGTGCTGGCCCGCCAGGTTGGCAATTTCCGGGCGCGCGCCGATGCCGGTGGCGCCATGGCAGGCGATACAGGCCACCGCCTTGGCCTTGCCTTTCTCGGCGTCGCCGGCAACGGCGCCGTCGGCCGATGCCGTCAGCGTCAGCACCGCGGCGATAACATGAAGCAAGGTCTTTCCGGCGCTCATGGCCTGTCTCCTGGAAAGCACGGGGGGTCTCCGTCAAATGTGGACTTGCAAATATGACCTTGGGCGCCCGGCGCCGCAACCACCCGTCCGCGAGGCCGCATTCGCGCAGGGCTTCCCGCCGGCTCGCCGGGTCAGCGGCAGCGGCGGCCCGAGAAATAGGCGGCGAGCGCCGCGATGTCGGCATCGCCGAGCATCACCGTCTGGTGGCCCATGATCGGATCGATGCGGGTACGCGGTTGGTCGTCGCTGCCGCGGGAATCGCGAAACGCCCGCAGCTGGTTTTCCAAATACCGCGGTTGCTGGCCGGCGAGGTGCGGCACCGTCGCGATGGCGCTGCGGCCGTCTTCGCCGTGGCAGGAGATGCAACGCCGCGCCAGCCCCGGCAATGTCTGCTCGCCCAGGCTCGCCGGCAGCGCGCACGATTGCCCGGCGAAGTGGGCGGCGAGACTTTCGATGTCGTCGTCGCTGATGCCCGGCAGCTGGTGGTCCATGATCCGATCGCGGCGGCGGTTCCAGTGGCGGGTCGGCGCCTGCGGGTCGGTGGCGCGGCGGAACGACTTCATCTCGGCGATCAGATAATCCCGCTGCTGGCCGGCGAGATGCGGAATCTCGGCGTAACGGCTGACCCCGGCTGCCCCGTGGCAGGGCGCGCAGAGCGCGGCCTTGGCGCTTCCTTTGCCGGCGTCGGCGGCGATCCCCAGGGCGGCCGATGCCGCTAGCAGCGCCGCCGCCATCGGCGGGATCAGGGCGAAATGAGGTTTCACGGCATCCATCCCTTCGCGCCCCACTATAGAAGCCGTCGCCGGCGCCCGGCAATCGCGCCCGGCCGGCGTTCGGGACCCATGAGCCGGGCTCTATGATCTTGTCCGGGCAGACCGCGGCGGATAAAAAGACGGGACATGGCCGATGAAGCCCGAGCGCCGATCATGGTCGAACTCGCCGACGAGGGCGCGACGGCGGCGCTGGCGGCGAGGCTGGCCGCCGCCGCCCGGCCCGGCGACGTGTTCGCGCTCAAGGGCGCGCTCGGCAGCGGCAAGACGGTATTCGCCCGCGCCTTCATCAACGCCCGCGCGGCGCGCCCCGAAGACGTGCCGTCGCCGACCTTCACCCTGGTGCAGGCCTACCAGTTCGACGACGGCGGCCAGGCGGCGCCGGTCTATCACTTCGACCTGTTCCGCATCCGGGACGCGGCGGAAACCCGCGAGCTCGGCATGGAGGACGCGTTCGCCGACGGCATCTCGCTGATCGAGTGGCCGGAGAAGCTGAACGGGCAGCTGCCCGGCGACCGCCTCGAGATCACCCTCGACCAGGGCCCGACGCCCGATTCGCGGCGCGCGCGGCTGGTCGGTTTCGGCTCGTGGCGCCGCCGCCTCGCCGGCGTCGCCGGGAGATAGCGGCGTGGCCGGGCGCCGACGGGCGATCGCCGCGTTCCTCGCCGCCCACGGCTGGGGAACGGCGACGCGGCAGGCGCTCGCCGGCGACGCGTCGTTCCGCCGCTACCAGCGGCTGACCGACGGTGGCCGGCGGGCGGTGCTGATGGATGCGCCGCCCGAACACGAGGACGTGCGGCCGTTCGTCACGATCGCCACGCATCTCAAGTCGCTCAGCTTCAGCGCGCCCGAGGTATTGGCTGCCGACGCGGCCGCCGGCCTGGTGATCCTCGAGGACTTGGGCGATGACACTTATACTAAGGTGCTGGACGCGGCGGCAGCGAAAGGCCGCGGGGCGATCGAGGCCACGCTCTACGGGCTTGCCGTCGACGTGCTGATCGAGCTGCACAGGCTGCCGGCGGGTCGCGCGGTGCCGAAGGGCCTGCCGTCCTACGGCAACGGCCGGCTGCTCGACGAGGCGTTCCTGCTGCCGCAGTGGTACGTGCCGGCGGTCACCGGCGGGCACGCCAGCGAGGCGCAGCGCAAGGCCTATGGCGAGGCGTGGCTCGAGGTGTTTCCGGTCGTCCACGCGCAGCCGAAGACGCTGGTGCTTCGCGACTACCACGTCGACAACCTGATGCGGCTGGCCGGCCGCGCCGGAGTCGCGGCGTGCGGGCTCCTCGATTTCCAGGACGCCGTGGCGGGACCGAGGGCCTACGATTTGATGTCGCTGCTGGAGGACGCGCGCCGCGATGTGGCGCCGGAGCTGACCGCCGCGATGATGGCGCGCTATTTCGCCGCTTTCCCGGAGCTCGATCGTCGCGGATTCGAGGCGTCGTATCGGATATTGGCGGCGCAGCGCCACGCCAAGGTGATCGGCATCTTCACCCGGCTTTGCGTGCGCGACCACAAGCCCGCCTACCTGGTCCATATCCCGAGAGTTTGGCAGCTGTTGGAGCGCGCCCTCGCCGATCCGGCGCTGGCCCCCGTCGCCGCCTGGTTCGCGGCGTATCTGCCTGCCGACAGGCGCCAGGTGCCGCCGTGCCCGGCGGCGGTCGCATGACCGCCGAGAGGTCTTTCCAACCGACGCGGGCGATGATCCTCGCCGCCGGCCTCGGCGCCCGCATGCGGCCGGTCACCGACACGGTGCCGAAGCCGCTGTTGCCGGTCGACGGCCGGCCGCTGATCGACTACGCCCTCGACCGGCTGCAGGCGGCCGGCGTCGCCGAGGTGGTGGTCAATCTCCACCACCTGGCCGACAAGATCGAGACGCACCTGAAGTCGCGGAAGAAGCCCAAGGTCCTGCTGTCGCGGGAACCGGAGCGGCTGGAGACCGGCGGCGGCGTCGCCAAGGCGCTGCCGATGCTGGGCAAGCGGCCGTTCTTCGTCGTCAACTCGGATGCTTTCTGGCTCAACGGGCCGCTCAACACCCTCGGCCGCATGGCGGCGATCTGGAGCGACGAGCGCATGGACGGGTTGCTGCTGCTGCATTCGACGGTCGACGCCTATGGCTATCGCGGCGTCGGCGATTTCCTGGCCGACGAGGAAGGGCTGCTGGTCCGCCGGCCGGAATCCGAGGTGTCGCCGTGGCTGTTCACCGGCATCCAGATCCTGCACCCGCGACTGTTCGACGACGCGCCCGACGGCGCGTTCTCGCTCAACGTGCTCTACGACCGGGCGATCAAGGCGTCGCGGCTTTACGGCATCGTCCACGACGGCGAATGGTTCCACGTCGGCACCCAGGCGGGCCTCGAGGCGGCGGAACGCTTCATGCACATCCGCTTCGCCGGCGTCAAGCACCGCTGAGGCCCGGGCGATGAGCCGCGCCGCCCGCGAAGCGAAGTCCGCGCGTCCCGCAAACGTGTTGACCATCGCCGCCGGCCTGCCGTTCACCGACGCGCTGGCGGCCGGCATCCTGGCGCGCGTCGACCGCGATCCGCTGCGGCTGGCCAGGGTGACGGTGCTGGTGCCGACGCGCCGCGCCCGCCGCAGCCTCGCCGAGGCGTTTCTCCGCCAGGGCGGCGGCCGGGCTCTGTTGCTGCCGCGGATGATGGCGCTCGGCGACCTCGACGAGGACGAGATCCTGCTGACCGGCGGTTTCGCCGCCGACGATGGCGGCATCGACGGCGGCGATATGGCGCTGCCGCCGGCGCTCTCCGGGCTCCGGCGGCAGTTGATGCTGGCCCGCCTGGTGCGCGGGATGGACAAGAAAACCAGCCCCGATCAGGCCGCCAATCTGGCGCTCGAGCTGGCGAGGCTGCTCGACCAGGTGGCGAGCGAGCGGCTTTCATTCGACGGCCTCGCCGCCCTGGTCCCCGAGGAATACGCCGTACACTGGCAGCGGACGCTGAAGTTCCTGACCGTGTTGACCGAGCAATGGCCGACGGTGCTCGAGGACGAGCAGGCGCTGGATGCCGCCGAGCGCCGCAGCCGGTTGCTCGATGCCCAGGCGCGGAAGTGGACGGCAAAGCCGCCGGCCGATCCGGTGATCGCCGCCGGCTCCACCGGCTCGATTCCGGCGACCGCCAGCCTGCTGGCGGTGGTCGCCCGCCTGCCGGCCGGCGCGGTGGTGCTGCCGGGTCTCGACAAGGCGGCGTCGCCGGAGGCTTGGAGGGCGCTGGCGCCGCATCACCCGCAATTCGGCATGGCGCGGCTGCTCGACCACCTGGGTGTCGGCCGCGACGACGTCAAGGCGTGGCCGGCACCTGGATACGATCGGCCGCCCTCGCAACGGGCCCGTCTGGTCAACGCGGCATTGACGCCGGCCGACGTCGAGGCGCCGGCGTTGCCAAGGGAAACCCTGGGGCAGGCGCTCGCCGGCGTCGAGCTGATCGAGTGCCCGGGCGCCGGCGACGAGGCGGCGGTGATCGCGCTGGTGATGCGCCGTGCCCTCGAGACGCCGCGCAGGACCGCGGCCCTGGTGACGCCGGACCGCGGCCTCGCCCGCCGGGTCGCCGCCGAGCTCGATCGCTGGCGCGTTGCCGTCGACGATTCAGCGGGTCAGCCGCTTGGCCGCACGCCGCCCGGCGCGTTCCTCGCCTTGACGGCGCGCATGATTGCCGAACGGCTGGCGCCGGTGCCGCTGCTGGCGGTGCTGAAACATCCGCTGGCCGGCTGCGGCATGGGACCGGCGCGGCTGCGGGCACAAGTGCGGGCGCTGGAGGTCGCGGCGCTGCGCGGGCCGCGCCCGGCGGAGGGTATCAAGGGACTGCGCGACGCGCTGAAGGCCAACCGCAAATTCCGCGACGACGATCCGATGACCGCGCGCGACCTCGATGCATTCCTCGGGCGGCTTGACAGGATATTGCGGCCGCTGGTCACGGCGATGGCCGGCAAGCCCAGACCGTTCGCCGAGGTGCTGAAGGCGCACGTCGCCGCGGCCGAGGCGCTCGCCGCCACCGCCGACCGAGACGGGCCGGCGCGGCTGTGGGAAAAGGAGGCCGGCGAGGCCGCCGCCAATTTCGTCGCCGAGCTCAACGACGCCGGCCGCGACTTCGGCCCGGTCACCGCCGCCGACTACCCGGCGCTGCTGGAGACCCTGATGGCGGGGCGCGCCGTGCGTCCCCGTTACCCCCGCCATCCCAGGCTGCACATCTGGGGGCTCTTGGAAGCGCGCCTGCAGCAGGCCGACGTGATGATCCTCGGCGGCCTCAACGAAGGCACATGGCCGGCCGAGGCCAAGGCCAACCCGTGGATGAGCCGGCCGATGCTGAAGGAGTTCGGCCTGCCGCCGCCGGAACGCCGCATAGGCCTCGCGGCGCACGATTTCGCGCAGGCGTTCGCCGCCCCGAACGTGGTGGTCACCCGGGCGACGCGGGTCGCGGGCACGCCGCAGGTGCCGTCGCGCTGGCTGCTTCGGCTCGACAACCTGCTGGCGCGCGCCGGCCTCGAGACCGCGATGGCGGCCACGGAGCCGTGGCTGGAGTGGGCCGCCGGCCTCGACAAACCAAAGAAGCCCGTCGCCGTCGCCGAACCCAGGCCGGCGCCGCCGCTCGCCGCCCGGCCGCGCAAGCTTTCGGTAACCGAGATCGAGACCTGGCAGCGCGATCCCTATGCTCTGTACGCCCGCCGGGTGCTGAGACTGAGGCCGCTCGATCCCATCGACGCCGAGCCCGGCGCCGCCGAACGCGGCATCATCGTCCACGACGTGCTGGAGCGTTTCATCGACGCCCACCGGGACGCGCTGCCCGCGGACCCGCTCCGCCGCCTTCTCGACCTCGGCCGCCAGGTGTTCGACGAGCGCCTGACGCACCCGGGCGTGCGCGCCTTCTGGTGGCCGCGCTTCGAGCGCGTCGCCCGCTGGTTCGTCGACGAGGAGCGTCGCCGTCGCGCCGAAGGATTCGCGCCGGTCGCCGTCGAGGCGACGGGCGAGATGGCGATCGCCGGCAAGGCCGGGCCGTTCACCCTCACCGCCCGCGCCGATCGCATCGACCGCCGCGCCGACGTCGGCCTGGTGGTCATCGACTACAAGACCGGCCAAACGCCGTCGCTGAAGCAGATGCGCTCCGGCCTGGCGCCGCAACTGCCGCTGGAGGCGGCGATCGCCGCCGACGGCGGATTTGACGGCGTCGAAGCCGGCGAGGTGGCGCAGTTGGTCACCTTCAAGCTTTCCGGCGGCCGCGAGCCCGGCAAGCAAGCGACGCTGGCGGGCGACGTCGGCGAAGTGGCCGCCAGCGCGATCGAGGGATTGACGGCGCTGGTGCGCCGTTTCGACGACGCGAAGCAACCGTACTTGTCGCAACGACGTCCGATGCTCGACAACCGTCCCGGCGACTACGACCACTTGGCGCGCGTCCGCGAGTGGCGGGGCGCCGACGACGGCGAGGACGGCGACCAGTGACCCGCAAGCCCGCCAAGCCCAAGTCCCTCGCCCGTACCGGCGCGCAGGTAACGGCCGTCGACCCGACCCAATCGGTGTGGGTGTCGGCCAACGCCGGCACCGGCAAGACCCACGTGCTGATCGAGCGCATCCTCCGGCTGCTGCTGGCCGGTACGCCGGCCCGGCGGATCCTCGCCCTCACCTTCACCAAGGCGGCCGCCGCCGAGGTCGCCACCCGGCTCAGCCGCCGCCTCGGCGGGTGGGCGGCGATCGGCGATGCGGCGCTGGCCAAGGACCTGCGCAAGCTGCTCCACCATCCGCCGACTGCCGACCAGTTGGCGACGGCGCGGAAGCTGTTCGCGGCGACCCTGGAGACGCCGGACGGTCTCAACGTGCGCACCATTCACTCGTTCGCGGAATCGCTGCTCGGGCGCTTCCCGCTCGAGGCCGAGGTGCCGCCGCATTTCGCCGTCATCGACGAGCGGCGGGCGGCCGAGATCCGGAGCGAGGCGCAAAGCCGCATCCTGGCCGACGCGGCGTCCGGCAGCACGGCCATCGGCGAGGCGATGGCGCATCTCGCCGGCATCGTCACCGCCGAGGACTTCTACAAGCTGATGGCCGACCTCGATCGCCTGCGCGGACGGCTGCGCCGGGAATTGAAGAACCGGGGCGGGCTCGACGGCTTGATCGCCCGGCTTCGTCGCCGTCAGGGCATCGCCGACGGCGACACGGCGGCGACGCTGACCGCCGCGGCGGCCCGCGACGGCGCGTTCGACGCCGCCGGCCTGGCGCGCGCCGCCGACGCGCTCGACGAAGGCAGCGCCGGCGACCGGAAGCGCGCCGCCGAGATTCGCCGCTGGCTGAAGATGGATGCGGTCCGGCGCGGCGATGCGTTCGTCGGGGACTACGCGCCGATCTTCATGACCAACGATCGGAAACCGCGCGCCAACATCATTACCAAGAAGGCGCGCGAGAACGACCCGGAAGCGGCGGAAATCTTGCGGGCGGAGCAGGCGCGCGTGGCGGCGGTCATGGACAAATTGAAGTCCGTTGTCGTCGCCGAGGCGACGGCGGCAATGTTCGCGGTCGGCGCGGCGATGGTCGAGGCCTACGACGCGGTCAAGCGCGCCTGCGCGCTGCGCGACTATGACGACCTGATCGACGACGCCGGCCGACTGTTGGCCACCGACGGCGGCGTCGGCTGGGTGCATTACAAGCTCGACGGCGGCATCGACCACGTGTTGGTCGACGAGGCACAGGACACCAGCCCCGGGCAGTGGCGCGTGGTCGAGCGGCTGGCCGGCGATTTCTTCTCCGGCCGCGGCGCCGGCGACGACGACCGGCCGGGCCCGCGCACCGTGTTCGCGGTCGGCGACGAGAAGCAGTCGATCTTCAGCTTCCAGGGCGCCGATCCGGCGGTTTTCGGCCGCATGCGCGACCATTTCCGCCAGCAGCTCGCCGGCGTCGGCGGCCGGCTCCAGGAGATCGAACTCGAGCGTTCGCACCGCTCTGCCGCGGCGGTGCTGAGAGTGGTCGACAGGGTGTTCGAGAACCCGACCGCCCGTGATGGGCTGTCGTTCGGGGGTAGCCCGATCGTCCATCACACCGAACGCGCCGGCCAGGCCGGCCTGGTCGAGCTGTGGCCGACGCTGAAGCCCGACGACACGCCCGATCCCCGGCCGTGGGACTGGCCGTTCGATCGGGCGACGCCGGCGAGTCCGCGGGTACGCCTCGCCGACAAGATCGCCGCCACCATCAAGGGCTGGCTCGTTGACAAGGAAATCCTGGAGTCGGCCGGCCGCCCGATCGAGCCCGGCGATATCATGATCCTGGTGCGCGCCCGCGGCAGCTTCGCCGACCAGATGGTGAAGGCCCTGGAACGACGCGATATTCCGGTCGCCGGCCGCGACCGCCTGAAGCTGCTCGACCACATCGCGGTGATGGACCTGGTGGCGGCCGGCCGCTTCGCGCTGCTGCCGGACGACGATCTCAACACGGCGGCGGTGCTGAAGGGGCCGTTCGCAGACCTCGACGAAACGGCATTGTTCGAGCTCGCCTACCAGCGGCAGACGACGCTTTGGGAGACGCTGAGGGCGCGCGCCGGCAAGCGCCCGGAATTGGCCACCGCCGAGGCGACGCTGTCGGAGTGGCTCAAGCGCGCAGATTTCACGCCGCCGTTCGAGTTCTATTCGCGGCTGCTCGGGCGCGATGGCGGGCGGCGACGTTTGTTTGCCCGCCTCGGCGCCGAAGCGGCCGAGCCGGTCGAGGGGTTCCTCGCCCAGGCGCTCGACTTCGAACGCGATCACCAGCCGTCCCTGCAGGCGTTCCTGCACTGGCTCGAACTCGGCAACACCGAGATCAAGCGCGAGATGGAGCGCGGCCGCGACCAAGTGCGGGTGCTGACCGTGCACGGCGCCAAGGGCCTGGAGGCCGGCATCGTGTTCCTGCCGGACACCTGCTCGCTGCCCCCATCGGGCCTCGATCCGCATATCCATTGGGGCGGGGATGGCGGCGATGGCGACTTCGTGCTGTGGCGGCCGGCGAAGCCCGACGAGGACGCCGTCGCGGCCGAGTTGCACCGACGTGCGCGCGCCGAGATCGAGCGCGAACACCGTCGCCTGCTTTACGTCGCCATGACCCGTGCCCGCGACCGGCTGTATGTGTGCGGCTTCGAGAACAAGCGCGGCCGCGACCCGGGCTGCTGGTACGATCTCATCGAGCCGGCGGTGCGCGCGTCCGGCGTCGAGACGACGCCGGCTTCGGGCGACATGGTGGTGCGCGTCGTCGAGTCACAGACGGCGCCGCCCGACGGCAGGGCTGCACGCGCCGCCACCGCCGAGGTCAAACCGTCGCCGGCGTGGGTGCTGGTCGATCCGGCGCCGGAGCCGGAGCCGGCGAAGCCGCTGGCGCCGACGCGGCCGATCGAGGACGAGCCGCCGGTGTCGTCACCCCTCGGCCGCGACGATGGCGAACGCTTCAAGCGCGGTCTGATCGTGCATCGGCTGCTGCAGAGCCTGCCCGATGTGGCGCCCGACAGGCGCGAGGCG
>Ga0137796_10002256_pt1 | contig 10482 bp, 7 predicted proteins | sample OV2TP3_FD_97704 | JGI IMG/M metagenome (GOLD analysis project Ga0137796, IMG submission 97704)
GAAGCGGCGGGCTTCGGCCGCGCAGGCGGGCAGCTTCATCGGCCCTCCAGGCCGATTCCGCTGGACAGCCCCGGCGGCATGAACGGCGACATCCTGTTGCCCGTCGTCGCCGGCCCGCGGCGCTCTCTTGCGAAAGCGGAACGCGCCGCGGGTGCCCTATTCACGGTTTCGGCGCTCCGGGCCGAAACCTCGTGAATAGGGGAAGCTAGTCGACCGTCACCTTCATTCCCGCGATGTCGAACGTTACGACTCGGTTCCGCAGCGCCTCGTGACCCACGGCCGCTCCGATCGAGAAGCCGAAGTTCGTATCGAGCCCGGGAGGAAACGGGGCGGAATCGAAAGCGGGGTTCGACAGCGATATCGGCCCGAAGGAGAGCGACCCCATCCGATACTTCCGGGGGTCGCCTTTGGAAAGCGTCCAGACCAGGCCCGCGGAAGGAAAGACGGGGACCTTGGGGCGGCCGGTGTCGAGAAGGATGAGGGTCGCCAAATCGTCGACCTTGCCGGGAACGACCAGGAAACGATCACCCACGATGAGAAGAGGCATCCCTTCTCCAAGACCGGGAGTCGGACTCGAACTCTGGCGCAGAATCAACCGCTCTTTTCGGTAGTCGAGCGTGAAGGAGAAGTGAAGGAGAAAGTTCGCGCCGAGGATTCCGTGGATCTCCTCACCCCCCAGAGAGGCCAGTCGGCGCAACCGGACCGGGACATTCCGAGTCGTCACGGTTCCCAGAGTCACTTCGTCGACCCACGCCTCCTCGACGGCGCCGCTGAAGTTCTCCGTGCGTAGGCCGACCCCTTTGGCTCCGACCTGCTTGGCGTACTTCGGATCGAGCACGATCTCTCCGGTCCCCGTGTCGACGGCGAAGAGGCCACGGATTCCGTTGACCCGGAGTCGGACGGTCGGGACCGGATCGCGATTGGTGAAGGGGAGAATCGAAGGTTCGTCTTCCCAACGGACGATGTAGGGGATGTCCTTGGCAAGAGCGCGGTACTTTGCGGCGAGAAGACCTTCACCCAGAAGCGCATAGACCTCGGAAGCCGTCGCATAGTCGTCCATACGGTAGCACGCGACGGCCAAGTCTTGACAGGCGAGATGCCACTCCTCGCGTAGTTCGATGGCCCGTCTGGGATCGTTCCTCGCCTGCCGGTCCATGATCTGAACGGCCGTGCGCAGAGTCTGGACTGAGTCGGCGAGCCGATTGGTGTAGAGCTGGATTCGTCCCAGGAGTCGAAGCGCCAGGAGGTCTTCGGGAGATCGGGATCGGAGTCGGAGGCAGGCCTCTTCTGCCGTCGAGAAATCGCCGGCGCGGTACGCCTGGAGCGCCCGGGTGCCGTCGTCTCCCGCGTGGGTGGGCCCGGAAGAGGCGCAGCCGACCAGGGCCAGGATCCACATCGAACCGGGACTTCTCATGCTCGACCGCTCCTGGAGTACTGGACGTGCCGGGCGACCCGGGTCACTTCGTCTCTTCCTTCTCCCTTCGCGCCCGGGCAAGGTCGGCCTCGATTTTCTGCCGGAGTCGTGTCGCGGGAGCGTGCTCGAGAGCCGATTCGAATGCCCGGACGGCGCGCTGAGCTTCTCCCTTCTCGAGCAGAATGACGCCCAGGAGATGGAACCCTTCCGAGGACGAGCGATGGCGCAGGGAATCCCGAGCATCTCGCTCCGCCTCCCCCAGGAGCTTCCAATCCATGTAGACCCGGGCTCGCTCCAGATAGGACTCGGCTCGGAGGGGATCCTGTTGCAGGGCTCGAGTCAATTCCCGTTCGGCGGCCTCGAGATCGCGCCTCAATCGGAGGGCGATCCCCCTTCCGATTCGGGCTCCGAGGAGGGATTTCTCGATCGCCAGCGCGCGATCGAAGTCGGCCAGGGCGCGATCGGGATCGCCCGCGGCAAGGTAGGCGTGCCCTCGATGAAGATAGGGATCGGCCCGGGTCGGATCGAGCCGCACGAGTTCGCCAAAGTCCCGGATCGCTTCCGGGTAGCGTTCCATCATGAGGTGGGCGCGTCCGCGTGCGAGGTACGCGGCGGCGAAATCCGGGCGCAACTCGATCGCGAAACTGAAGTATCGCTGGGCATCCTCCGTTCTTCCGAGCACCAGTTCGGTGACCCCCTCGTTGTAAAACCGCTCCGCCATTTCGGCCCCGCGGCGTCGGGCTTCGGCGAAGTCGCGCTCGGCCTCCTGGAGTCTCCCCAGAGAGCGATACAGCATCCCTCGTTGGAGATAGGCCTCCACGAAGTGGGGTTGAAGGCGGAGCGCGGCCTCATAGTCGGCCTCGGCTTCCGGAAAGCGCCCCGCGTCTCCCAAGAGTCGGGCCCGCGCCAGGTACGCGGTGAAGTCTCCGCGATCGAGGGAGAGAATCTTCCCGAATTCGCGGATCGCCTCGTCCTTTCGATGCAAGACGATGAGAACCGCGGCCTTCAGCCTCCTGGCCTCCACGAAGCCCGGCTCCTCCCGGAGCGCCTCGTTCAGGAGTCTCAACGACTCTACCGGGTTCCGGCGATCCTTCAGTTCGTGGGCCGCGGATCGATAGAGGTCTTGGCTCGACGGACGAGCCGCACACGAGATCATCGCGGCGCATCCGAAGAGGGCCCATCGATGCATGCGGCGGACATTATACCGGCCGGAGAGCTTCGGGAGGGAACTCATTTCCGATACCGATCGAGAAGCGGTCCGAAGCCGGGATGCTTTCGTACGGAATCCAGATCGCCGTCTCGGAGCAAGTCCTCGAAGTTGGAATACCCCGCCTGGAGGGCCTTTTCGAGCTCTTCGATGCCTCGATCCGGGTCGTTTTGGAGCGAGTAGATGCAGGCCAGATTGTAGTGCGCGGTGACGCGAAGTCCTCGACATTGGTCCGGGGAAAGACCTTCCAGAGCGAGGATCTTCGCATCCTCGATTCGCCGAAGGACTTCGCGGTACTTGGCCTCGGCCTCCGGGAGCTTCCGTCTTCGGATCAGGTTGGCGCCTTCGTTGGCGATGGCGGCCGTTTCCGTGATGTTGTACCGCTGTCGAAGATACTGAACGAGCGCTCGGATTCCGCTGCGAACCCGCTCTCGTTGCTCCTTGGTCCCGGGGGGGAGGGCTTGAAGGTAGGACTCCAGATCGGATTCGAAGGCCGGCTCTTCCCCGAGCTCCAGATCGCAGACCATGCGAAGCACCCGGGCGAACTGGAAGCCTGGATCGTTGGCCAAGGCCGCGTCCAAGTCCTCCCGGGCTCGAGCGAATTTTCCCGCGGGAGGTCCGGCCGGTACCGATTCGAGGGTAAGAAGGGCGCGACGAAATCGGGCCGTCGTGTTTTTCGGGTCGAGGTGGAGGGCTCGATCGATGGCCCCTCGGATCGCCTCCGTCGAGCGGCCGGGGATCGGATCGCCTCCCAGGACCAAGGCCTTGTCGATGTACGTCTGGGGTTCGTCGGGAGCGATGGATTCCATTTCCGCCAGATCGCGAACCGCGAGATCGTAGTCTCCGAGGATCAGCCGGATTTCCGCCCGGACTCTGTAGGCTTCCGCGTTGTTGGGCTCGGAACCTACGGCGTCGTCGCAGTCGGCGAGCGCGTCGCGGAGTCGCTTCTCATCGGGAATCGCCCGCCGCGCCGAGAGTTCGCTCCGAATGGAAGCCCGCACGACGAGGGCGTCGGCGAAGGCTCGGTTTTCTCGCACCGCTTGATCGGCCAGGTCCAACGCACGATCGGGATCGCCGGTGACTTGGGTGAAGCGGGCCTCGGCGACCAAGGCCCGGACGGGTTTCAGGTGGAGGGACTTCAGCGTTTCGATGTCTCGTTCGATCGCCGCCCGCTCGTTGCGGAAGAACTGATCGGAATCGTCGGAGTCGGAGCGGGTCCTCGTCTTGCGGTCCCGAAGCTTGCGGAGGCGGAGGAGAACGCGGGCATAGTACGCATCCGCGTGTTGAGCATGGAAGAGGATGGCCCGGTCGAAATCGAGGGCGGCCGCCTCGGTTCGCGCGAGTTGCTGGAGCGCGATGCCGCGAAGGTAGTAGGCGTCGGCATAGCGCGGATGAATTCGGATCGCCTGGTCGAGTTCCCGAACCGCCTTCTCCAGCACCTGGCGACGCTCCGCTCGCGCCTCCGCCCGATACTTGGCGGCCTTCTCTTCGATTTCGTAGCGAGCGATATCGTAGTGGAGGCGCGCTTCGGCCCACTGCGGCGGAACGTCTTGCGAGCCCAGAGCGATCGAGAGCGAGAGGAGGCCGCGGGGCAGGGCGCGACCGACGTCCTGGAGCTGGAAGTTTCGGTACGCCTGGGCACCGATGACGAGGGCGGCCACGGAGGCCATGACGAGGGCCGTGGAGGCAGCGGGATGTCGCCGCGCCCACTTCGTAGCTCGATAACCGAGATCGCTCGGGCGGGCCTGGATGGGGGCTCCGTCGAGGAAATTCTGCAGGTCCTTCGCGAATTCCTCGGCCGTGGCGTATCGGCGGGGCTTCTCCTTGGCCAACGCCTTGAGGCAGATGGTCTCCAAATCGCGCGGGACCTCCGGGTTGAGCCGCGAGGGAGAAAGGGGATCCTGTTCTTCCAGTTGTTTCAGGATCGCCATCAACGTATCCCCGGAAAACGGGGCGCGTCCCGTGAGCATTTGGTACAGCACGGCGCCGAGCGAGTAGATGTCGCTTTTTGCGTCGACGCTTCGCATCGATCCGCTGGCCTGCTCAGGCGGCATGTAACACGCGGTCCCGATGATTTCCCCCGTCTTGGTCAGGGTCTTATCGTCGATCGTCGACTTGGCCAGTCCGAAGTCGACGAGCTTGGCGGTCCCGTGGCGGTCGACGAGGATGTTCCCGGGCTTGATGTCTCGATGGACGATGTTCCGTTCGTGGGCGTAGTGCAGGGCGCGGGCGAGATCCCGAGCCATGCGCGCGGCTTCTTTGGGGTGGAGTCCGGGACCCCGACTGATCTCGTCGAGCGAGGTTCCTTCGACGTATTCCATCACAATGTAGTAGAGCGGATGTTCTCGACCGACGTCGTACACCGAAACGATGTTCGGGTGCTGGAGGGCGGCGGCCGCGCGGGCTTCCCGTTGGAAGCGGTCGATCGTGTCTTCCCCCGCATGTTCTCCGGCGATCATAACCTTTAGGGCGACGGTTCGGTTGAGCTCGGCGTGGCGAGCCTTGTAGACGATTCCCATTCCGCCCTCTCCGGCCGTCCCCAGGATTTCGTATCGCCCGATACGGGAGGGGGATTTCTTGGAGCCGTCGTTCGGCATCGGTCGAGTCTCGGGAGACATCACCGCGGTGGGGGCGTAGGGAATCGACTGAGCCGCGGGCACCCGGCAGTGTGGACACTGAGCCTCGGAGATCGGAGCCTCGTCCGACAAGACATAGTCGGTCTGACATCCGAGGCAGGTGAGTTTCATTCGCGCCCCGAAAGGATAGTCCAAGCGCCTCCCGTTTCCTACAAGGTTTAACGAACAAGGGACGCGGGAGTGAGAGGAGGACTCTCAGGCGATGCCGAATCGCCGGCGCATAGCCCAGAGCGTCTTGCGGCTGACGCCGAGCCGCGCCGCGAGATCCTTGAGGGGCATCTCCGGAGCGTGCGAAGATATGGCCGACTTGACATAGTCTCGGAGCGAGAGCAGCGGGCTCGAGGGGGCGATCGAGGTCTCCAGAAAGGCGAAGTCCTCCGCTTCCAGGACCTCACGATCTGCGAGGGCGCAGGCGCGCCGGAGGAGATTCTCCAGCTCTCGCACGTTTCCCGGCCACGCATACTCGCCCAATCGGTCCAGGGCGTCCGAGGAGAGGCTCCATCGACGACCGGTTTCGGCGGAGATTCCGTCCAGGAAATGTTCCGCCAGCGGAGGAATGTCCTCCCGACGTTCCCGGAGCGGGGGGACGTCGATGCGGAGGACGTTCAGTCGATGGAAGAGATCCCGGCGAAATGGGGGCGTCTCCAGACTCTCGTTGGAAGCGGCCACAAGGCGGACCTTCACCGGGATGTTTCTGGAAGCGCCGACGGGCCGGACTTCCCCTTCCTGGAGCACGCGGAGGAGCTTCTCTTGGAGTCCGAGGGGGAGAGAATTGATTTCGTCGAGGAAGAGAGTGCCTTGACCGGCTTGTTCGAACAGCCCCCGTCGATCCTGATCCGCCCCCGTGAAGGCTCCTCGAACGTGGCCGAACATCTCGCTTTCGAAGAGCGGCGCAGGAACGGCCGCGACATTGGCGGGCAAGAACGGGTAGGAGGCTCTCGGACCGGTTTCGTGGAGAGCGCGCGCCACCAGTTCCTTCCCGGTGCCGCTTTCCCCCTGGAGAAGGACGGGATAGGGGAGCGGCGCGAATTTATGGATCAAGGTGTGAATGCGGCGCATGGACGGCGACGCTCCCACGAGGGAGAGGGGGGATCGATTGGCGGGAAGAGGAACCGATCCGTGTCGGCGGTGCTCCTCGCGGAGCCGCGCGTGTTCCAGCGCGATGGCGGCTTGCTGTCCGATAGCGGACAAGAGTTCCAACTCCTCCGCGGGAAACGCTCCTCGTTCGGAGCGTTGGTCGAGGTAGACCGCTCCCACGGCGCCCGAGGAGGTCCGGAGCGGCAGCGCGCAAATCGAGCGCACCTGCTGTTCCCGGACACTGCCGGGCATGAGCTCTCCGTCCCTGAGGACGAGGGGGCGCCGGGAAGCGGCGACGCGCTCGAGCACGGTACGGCTGATCTTTCGTCGGGCTTCGCAGACCTGCCCGCCATCGAGCCTTCGGGAGGCGCGCACCTCGATAGGCGGGCCCATGAGAATCACGAATCCCCGTTCGGCGCGCGAAACCTCCATGGCGGCGGCAAGGGTGCGGTCGAGAAGACGCTCGAGATCCGTCTCCGAAACCACGTCATGAATGAGCTCGAAAAGCCGCTGGATTCCGACCATGGGGTGACCTCCGGTGTCTAGGTCCCGCCCCCTGCCATTCCAACTCCTTGCCGCGTCCCCGTTTATGAAACGTGTCGTTGATGCAACATTTCGGGCTCATCGCGTTTCGACCTTCCGAATCGCCTCCTCGACGATCTTGGTCCCTTCTTGAACGAGAGCTTCCGCGCGCTCGCGGGAGGGAGCGTCCGAGTAGACTCGGATAATGGGCTCGGTTCCCGATTTCCGAATGAGGAGCCAAGAGTGGTCTTGGTACGAGCGCTTGAATCCGTCGAAGGTCCGGTCTCGAGTCCGTCCGTCGGTCAGGGCGTTCTCCAGCAGGCGGGCCGCCTCGGCCGCCACCTCGTCCTTCGCGCGATCCTCGACTTCGATCGTGCGCTTCACTTGCTGGAAGGGAGGGAACTGCGCGACGAGCTCGGCCAGCGTCTTGCCTCTTCGGTGCATGATCTCGAGCAGTTTCACTCCGGAATAGAGGCCGTCGCACCAAAGCTGCTCGCGCGCGAAGTAGTACTTTCCGGATTCCTCGTAGGAGTAGGCGGCCCCGAGCGACTTTACCGCGCGAATCGTCGCGGGCTGTCCGATTTCGCAGTATTCCAGACGGGCGCCGACCTGCTCGCAAACCTGTTCGATCAACCCGCTGGAATTGAGGGGCACGACGCAGAGATCTCCTCGGCGGAGCGTCTCCTTCGCGAAGAGGGCGCCCATGGTGTCTTCGGAGACCGCGACCCCCGCGTGGGTGATGAAGAGCGCGCGGTCGGCGTCGACGTCCAGGCAGAGTCCGAGATCGCGGCCGTGATCCACGGTCGCGCGGAGCGCGGCCTCGACGGTGCCGGCCCGCGGTTCGCTCGGGCGTTCCGGCTCCGGACGCGGGTCGTAATGGATCAGGTGGACGTCGCACCCGAACCACTCGAAGAGTTCCTTGGCGACGTAGCATCCCGCTCCGTTCGCGGGGTCGATCAGGATTCGGAAACCGCGCGGCTTGATCGCCCGAGCATCCACCAGGCGCACGACTTCGGTAATGTAGAGCTCGAAGGGGTGCAGACCCTCCTCGACCACGCCGATCCGCTCGGGGGGGACCGAACGGCTCCGGCGATCGAAATCGCGATAGCGTTCTTCGAGCCGATCGGTGATATCCGGAGGCGCGTAGGCACCGTCGCCGAGCATGGCGATGAAGCCGATCCGATCCGGAGGCATGTGAGAGCCGGTGATGAGGATCCCGCCGTCCAACCGGCTTCGGGCCACGTTCATGCAGAAGACTCCCGTCGGAACGCATCCGTACTCCTGGACGGAACATCCCGCCGCGGCGAGTCCCGCGGCGGAGACGCGAGCGAGCATCGCCGCACCGTAGCGGGTGTCGTGCCCGATGCCGACGACGGGTCCGCGACCGAGCGTCTCGGACATCCAGTCGCCGTACACCGTTGCCATTCGAAGCGCCAGCTCGGGGGTGATCTCGGAATTGGTCACCCCGCGGATTCCGGCCGTGCCGAACATGCGCTTGGTCATCCGGCGCGGATTCTACCGCGTGTCGTGCCCGCGGGGCACTCTTTCCATCCATGGAGTGGTGACGTCCTGGGCGCATCGGTCGACGCGAAATCGGACTCGGAGTCACTTATCCTTGCGGCACGAGGGGCAGGTCAGGACCTTGCGTCCCCGACAGGTCGGGCAGAGAGGTTGGGCCTTTCGGGAGCTGCAAATCGAACATGCGGTGGGAGAGGACTTGATACAGAGGGTGCACGGGGTCTTGCCCTTCAGCCCGCATCGCGTGCATCCGATGTCGCAGGAATAGCAGTCGATGACTTTCTTTCCGGTACAGAGAATGCAGGAGCTCGAACGGGGGCGATCGCGGCCTCCATCCCACTGCTTCCAATCCTCGGAGGGGATCCGAGTGGGAGGCCTGTATTTCTGAACGGTATTCTCCCGGCGCGAGGAGCTCTTGACGATGAAGCGGATTCCGAAGAGGACCGCGAGACAGATGAAGACGACGGCACCGGCGCCGACGCGATTCCCTTGCGGGGCGGGAGGGATTCGGATTCGCGGGGGTGGGGGTGGTGGCGGCGGAGGGGGCGGCGGAGGCGGGTCCTCTACGGTCGGAGAAACCGAGCGATCGTCCAGATTGATGGCGCGCTCGGAGGTGAGCGTCACCCAAGGTGGCGCAGAAGGGGCAGTGTCCCTTGTAGGGCAGCCGGTCTTCCGGGATGTCCATGGCGTCGCCGCACGCGGGGCAATGGAAGAGCATCTCGCTCTCATCATACCGTTTTCGAAGGCACGAACAGGGACGAATTTCCTGCCGATTTCGATGAAAATTTGACTTCCCGGATCGTCTTAGAATCAATGGGTACCCATATGGGTAGACGGGTGGCTCGGAAGGCGGCGGCCACGACGATCTGGATCGTGGTCGTCTTGGCCGCCCTGGATGCGTTCACCACCCTCGTCGGGATCCAACGCGGGATGTTCCGCGAGATGAATCCGTTTCTCGAAGCGGCGCTGGCCGTGCATGTCGGCTGGTTCCTCCTCCTGAAGGGCGGTTGTACCCTGCTGTGGGGGGCGGTGATGTACCGCGAGTCGTGGCGGCGCTGGGTTCCCCTCGTCAACGCGGGCGTGGCCGGGGCGTACGGATTGGTCGTCTTCCGCAGTCTTTGGCACCTGGCGGCTTGAGGAGTCATCTTCGCTTTCGCAGTTTCGGCTTCGGCGGCTCGGGGAGAAGATCGTCCGAAGTCATGTGGAGCCAGCTCAGGTCCGTCCGACACTCCGGACAACTCTCTGCTCCCGCGTCGCTCTCCGTGTCGCACGTCGGACAAACGACGAACTTCTTCATCTCGGCGAGGGACTTCGGTTCGTGGCCCGCTCGTACGGTCTCGAGATCCGAGAGAAAGTCGGATGCCTCGAAGTACCGCTCCTCGACCTTCTTCCGAACGAGCTTCCAGATCAGGGCGAAGATCCGCTCGGGGATCGGGACCGACTCGGGGAAGGGGACGGGTCTCTCCAGATGCGCGAAGCGGAGGCGATCGAGATCGCCTTCGAAGGCGTTGCGGCCGGCCAACATCCGGTAGAGAACGAGGCCGAGACCGTAGAGGTCGGTGCGAGGATCGGGCGGCCGCCGCCGCCACTGCTCCGGGGCCATGAATTCGGGAGTACCGCCGTGACGAGAGGTCGCGGACATTCCGAAATCGATGAGTTTCGGACGGCCGTCCTTGCGGAGAAAAATATTGGAAGGCTTGATGTCGCGGTGAACCACGCCGGCTCGGTGCGCCGCTTGGAGTCCCCGGGCCACCTCCCCGCTGATCCGCAGCGCCTCCTCGGCGGGAAGGAGCGGACTCCGGCGGAGCCGTTCGTGGAGCGTTTGGCCTTCCAGAAGCTCCATGAGGAGGAAGGCGCGCCCTTCCTCGGTCCCCGCATTGAAGACGCGGAGGATGTTCGGATGGTCGACCTGCGCCACCGTACGCGCTTCGGCGAGGAGCGCCTCGACCTCCTCGCGCGAGGCCGAATCCTCGGCCAGGACCTTGAGGGCGGCCGGCCGCGTTAAGGAGAGTTGAAACGCTTCGTAGACGGCGCCCGACGCGCCGCGGGCGATGAGCCGCACGATGCGGCATCCGCCGAAGATCTTTCCGCTCGGGAGATGCGTCATG
>Ga0137796_10002257_pt1 | contig 10482 bp, 13 predicted proteins | sample OV2TP3_FD_97704 | JGI IMG/M metagenome (GOLD analysis project Ga0137796, IMG submission 97704)
GCGAGAGAAGGCGGTGTCGGCCGGGTCCGGATGGCCACGGCGAGGAGGGCGGCGACGGCGACCAAAGCGGCCGCCCAGCGATGCGCTCTCATTTCACCTCTACCGGAATGGGAAGGATTGTCAGAGTCTTCCTGCACCGTTCGGGGTGGGATCGTTTAGCGATTCGGGATCGAGGCCGCCAGCCGGAACCCGATGGCATGATTGCGATGGTGGGCCAGGAACACCCTTCGGGCCGCGGCGCGGCATCCCAGGCTCAACGTGGAAAAGGCCCCCCCCTTGGTGATGGCGCCCTCGCCCGCGTCGGTGCTCGTCCAGCTGCTCATGACTCCCGCCATGTCCCGCACGCCGTAGGGCGATTCGTTCGCGGGAAAGAGACCGATGCGGGTAACGCTCGGTCCGTGCGTCTCCCCGATCTGCACGTGGCGTTCGGCCGAGTCGACAAAGGCCGGGTCGAACCGATCGCCCCACGGGAAGAAGCGCCCGTCCGCGCCTCGAGCCGCCATCTCCCATTCGTCCTCGGACGGAAGGCGAAAGGTCCATGCGCCCTGCCCGAACTTGCGCGTGTACCACTTCGCGTACGCTTCCGCGTCGCTCCGACGCACGTACGAAACCGGATGGTCCGGGGGAACCGCCTGCGGCAGCGCGTAGACGCCGGAAGTCGCGCGCCACAGCGAGGATCCCTTCTCGGACGCCGGAACATGGACGGCCGCCGCGCTCTCGGTGAGGTATTCCCGATCGTTGACGAACGCCAGGTACTCGCCGCAGGTGACGGCGAAGCGAGCGATGAAATACCCGAGAAGGGCGCGGACCTCGCGCGGTCGCGGCCGGGTGGTGTGGTCCTCGACGGCAGGGTCGCCGCCGGAGAAATAACGGCCGGCCGGCACATAAGCGAACCCTCGAGGAATCTCGGCCGGAGGGAGAAGGGTCACCTCGAGTCGCTCCTCGCCCCCCTGCCGGAACGCGACCGGGACGCGGGCATCGGCGAATCCCTCCCGGCGCAGAACGAGAAGATACGAGCCGGGACGAAGACGGAGAGGAGAAGCGACTTCGTTCCCGGTACCGGTCCGGAGCGGGTAGGCGGTTCCATCGCGAGCGCGGCTTCGCTCCTCCGCGGACGCTTCCGGCGACAGCGCGTCCGCAGAAGGGATGGAGGCGTCCGCGTCGGTTCCGACGGGCACCGGAAAGAGCCGCCCTTTCCGCTCTTCGTATCGAAAGAGATGAATCCGTGCACCGGGAGGATGAGAGCCGAGCGTCACCAGGGTCAGCAATCGCTCCAGGTAAGAGGGGCCGCCGTAGACAAGCATCTGCCGTTCCCACCAATCGGCGAGCGCTCGATCGGACGATGCGAACGCGCGACGCTCGAAATAGAGTTCCGCCAAGACTCGCCGGGCCTCGGAGAGATCCGGATCGAAAGCGAGGGCCGCGAGGGCGGCGTGCTCTCCCGCCTGCTCCCGCGAGTAGGCTTCGCGTTCCTCCTTCGCGAGGAGCGACTCGAGCTCGTACCGCTTTTCCTTGGCGGAAGCCGGGTCCGTGGCGGAAACGGACGGCAGTCGGATGGCGCGGGCGCGGAGACGCGCCGCGTCTCGATCGGCGAACGCGCCCAGGGCTCGGGCCATCTCCTCGGCCGCTCTCCGCCTCGAGTGGACGGCCGGATCCTCGGGCGCCAGCGATTGCGCTTTCGAGAAAAGGAGCGCTGCCTGATCCCATCGCTTCGCTCGCAGGGCCTCCTCGGCCTCGCGAAGGAGCCGGCGATGCTCGGCAGCCCGGATCCTCGATCGAAGGAGCGATGCGGAGCCCAGCCCCACGGAGAATAGCAGGAGGAGAGCCACGGTCGCCGAGACGGTCTTGTGCCGTTTCAGTCGCCGCACGAGTTTTCGGAGGAGTCCCGGCGGACGGGCCACGATCGTCTCGTCCTCGAGGTAGCGTTGGAGGTCCTCGCCGAATTCCTTGGCCGAGGCGTAGCGACGGGACGGTTCCTTCTCCAGCGCCTTCAGGCAGATCGATTCCAATTCGCGGGAGAGAGCGGGCTTGAGGAGTCGAGGCGGCTTCGGTTCCTGCTCGACGATCTTTCCGAAAACCTCGAGGGCGGTGCTCCCTTGGTGGGGAGGAACCCCGGTGAGGATCTCGTACAGGATCGCTCCCAGCGCGTAGACGTCGGTGCGGGCCGTGATCTCGTGACTCCGTCCCCGGACTTGCTCGGGGGCCATGTAGCTCGGAGTGCCGACCACCGTCCCGCTCTGCGTGAGGAGCATTTCAGGATTCATCAAGTGCGCGAGGCCGAAGTCGGCCACCTTGGGCTCGCCGGAATTCGCCACCAGGATGTTGGCGGGTTTGAGGTCTCGATGCACGATGCCGCTCTGATGGGCGAAGGCGACACCACAGGCGACGCGCACCAGGAGCGGAAGCAACTCGGGGATCTCCCGTTCCCGGCTTCGAAGGATGCGATCGAGCGTCTCCCCCTCGACGAGTTCCATCACGAGGTAGGGGCGACCGCCCTCTTCGCCGACGTCGTGGACGGCGACGATGTTGGGATGGGCAAGGCGGGCGGCGGTCTCGGCCTCGCGCTGGAAGCGCTCCAGAACCGTCGGAATGGGGACCGCTTCCTCTCGGATGACCTTGAGGGCGACCGTCCGGTTGAGCTCGATGTCCCAGGCGCGGTAGACGATCGCCATCCCGCCCCGTCCGAGTTCCTCGAGCCGCTGGTAGCGCGAGGATCGATCTCCTCCGGCGTCCCGCATTCCCTCGCGGACGCGCTCGGGAAGATCCTCAGGCTCCGAAGAGTTCATTCCACTCCGCCTCGAAGCTCTTCTCGTCGAGCGTGGTCTGCGCGAGTTGAAGCCGCATCTCTTTGCGCACCGCGCGGCGCACGGCGAAGAGGTGGTTTCGGACGTCGGACGGCTTCAATCCCAATTCGGCGGCCACGTCTTCATAGGACTTCGCGCGATCGAGATCGTAACGCTCGTAGGCGCGAAACATCCGCTCTTTCCCCTGGGCGCAGAGACGCACGCGGACCCGCTCCACGGACTCTCGAACGATCTGCTCCAGCCACGCGCGGTCGAAGGCCGCTTCCGGGTCGGCCGGCTGCACGAGAGCTTCCGTGGATACGGCGTCGAGCGGTACGATGCGGGCTCCCCCGCCTCTCTTCAGCCGGTGGAGCGCGGCTTCCCGATGCCCGACGAAGCGGCGCAGGACCACTTTCAGGTAGGACCGAAAAGTCCCGCCCTCTCGCTCGCATCTCGAGAGTCGATCGTCTTCGAGGACCCAGAGGAAGAAGGCTTGGGTCAGGTCCTTCGCCTCTTCGCCCGACTTGCTCCAGGCGATTCGGACGTAGCGGTACACGGGATCCCAATACCGGCCGCAAAGGGAGGCGAAGGCCTCCCGGCGACGGTCCCGGTCGGAGGCGCCCAATCGGGAGATCATTCCCCACGAAGTCTCGGGAAACCCCCGGTGCGAGCGCGTGTCACCCTGTGGCATGGAATCGAAATTATAGCAGCTCCCACCGGCGCGGATTTCCCTAAACGCGTTCGCGGCGATCGGCAGCAAGGGGGTGAGAAAGGAAGGCGCGATGAAGAATGCATTCGGGGGGTTCCTCCTCTTGGGCTTGGCGTGCGGCGGAGGCGGCGGCGAGGATTCGGGTCCTTCCGCTCCTCCGACATCGTCCGAAGGAAGACTCGTTGCGGGGTTCGGGGAAGGGGGCGTCGTGAGCTCCGATCCGGGAGAGTTCGAGGACGAAGTGGTCGACCTGAAAGTGGAGGTCGATGCGCTCTACATCGTGGGGACCCGACGCACCGCGGTCTCCGACAGCGGATGGCGAATCGAGAAGAGGGATCGATCCACGGGAGCCTTGCTCGCCGAGGCGTCCTCCAACCCGAGCGCGGCGAACGACACCCCCAACGCGATGGCTCTGGATGCCACATCCGTGTACGTGGTGGGAGGAGACCGGGACACCGGAGACGGCACCTCCCAATGGCGGATCGAGAAGCGGAGGCGCTCGGACCTGGGGTTGGTTGCGGACTTCGGCGTGAACGGCGTCGTTCAGCGGAGTTCGGGGGAGGCCCACGGGGTTGCGGTCGATGCTCAAGGTCTCTACGTAGTGGGACACTGGCTGTTCCTGGGCAACGACGGGTGGCGGATCGAGAGGTGCGGGGTGCAGACCGGAGTGGCGGAGATGGGTCTGGGGAGCAATTACACCGACTTCATCGATCGCGCCAAGGCGGTGGCCATCGATACGACGTGGATGTACGTCGCGGGATCGGAGGGGGCCGAAGGAGGGCTACCTCACCTCGGCCCTGGTATGAGCTACTACGGACTGAAGGCCTCGATCGCGACGGAGACGGCAGAAGAGCTCGTCCGGTGCGCTCGGATGAGATAGGTCCCGTAAGTCGTCACGTCCTCCTTGTCGAGCGTCGCGGTCAACGAGGCTCCGAAGTCGGCGCCGAGAGCGAACGAGCAATCGTACCACGAGTCCGCGGCCGTCAAGACGTCGTCCGAGCGGAAGCGCATCCCCGTGCTGCTGAACGGATCGAGTTCGGCGCCTTGGGTGTTCGAGTTCACGCCGAAGCTGGAATAGTCCCACCACCCGTCGTATCCGACGTTCGGCTTGAACACGATCCGGCCCGCAGAGTTGATGCCGATCGAGAGGACCGTGTCCGAGTATACGGTCGTCGTCCCGGAGCCGGGCACCGCGCCGATCCAGCGTCGCATGACCACGTTCGTGTTGCCTTGATTGTCGAACCAGAGTCGATTCGACAAGTGCAGATGGCCCGTCACCTTTGCGTCTCCCGAGAAGAATCCCGCCCAGGTGGTCGCCGCGCCGTCCCTGTATCCGAGCGCTCCCCAAGTTCCCGTGCCTTCCGCTCCGACCACGGAGACTCCGACCACGCTCGCCGTATTGTTTGCGGGCGCGCCGCCCGTGAAGCCGGCGACGCCGGCCTGCCACGTCTGTCCGCTGGTCCCTCCCATGATGCCGTATCCTCCTCCGAGCGTAGACCACCCGACTGGGCCTCCCGAGGTGGCGTCCGTGATTCCGAGAATGGCGGCACCGGAGGCCGACGTGTTGAAGGACGCGATGCCATAGGTCGCCGATGCCGCGGAGAGATAGACCGGCCCGTTGAAGTATCCCGCCCATCGTTGGCTCGCACTGTCGCTGTATCCCAGCCCGCCCCAAATCGTCCCGGAATAGGATCCGACGACGCCTCCGGCGTTGGATCCCGATCCCACTTGGTAGCCATGAACGCCGGCGCTGTATTGTGCGCCGGTATTCCCTCCGGCTCCATAGACTCCGGCGAACGAGGTGCTCCCGGAGTTACCCCAGCCCGTGCCCGAGGTGGCGGTTTGGCTCGAGATCCCGGAAACTCCTCGGCTTCCGGCGCTCGTGGAGGTCGTCGTCACCCCCCACTGCGTCGTGAGATTCCCCGAAATGGAATTGCTCCAAGTGGGGATGCCGCTTCCCCCGCTCACCAGGACGCCGCTCCCGCTCGTGCCCACGCCGGTGAACGCGTAGACGCTGCCGTTGCTGTACGCGACCGATCCCGCAGAGCCGATCGCGGTCACTCCCGTGCCTCCATACAGGGTGCCGATCGTTCCCGCCTGCCAGAGGCCGGATGTCACCGCCCCGCCGTTCGAAACGGCGAACTTGTCCACTCCCCCGACTTGGATTTGGAGAAGACTCGGGGTGCCGGCCCCGTTCTCGTTGAGATAGATGAGGGGGGAGACCGCGGTCGTCGTGGTCTGGGCCACGCCGGGTGCGAATTGAATGAAGGGACCCGTGGTGCTTCCGAGGATCGCGGTGAGTTGCCCCAGATTGATGCCGTCCCGCACATCCACCCCGTCGGCCAGGTTCCGGACCTTCTTCGACTGCATATCCAGGTCGACGAAGGCCTTGAGCGTGGAGGCGGCGCCCGCCGTGACCGAGAGACGCGTCTGCGGTGAGCCCAGGGCGTCGTTCGTCTTCACCTGGATGGCGTCGTCTTGCGGCGCCAATAGGCCGGCGAGCGTGAGGGCCCAGATCAGCATGCGAAGCTCCCTCGAAATCGATCCGACCGTATTTCGAGGGTTCGGCGCGGATCCCTTAGGGAAAAACCCCGACGGTTCGGGGGGATCCTCTACCCTTTGATGAGCCGAAGAATGCGGTGAAGCTCCGGAAGGATTTCCGCGGGATCATCGACGGTATCCTGCACCGCGTCCCTCACCAGCTCCCGGAGACGCTTCTTGCAGGAGGTGAGATAGTTCCCCACGTCGCGTACCGTCACTCCCAATTCCACTGCAAGAGCTTGGTAGGTCGGAGAATCGTCGGGCTCGACCTCGATTTCGTATCGACGGTAGGCTTGGAACCACTGCTCCTTCCCCGATTGACGGAGTTCGTCCTCGAGCGCCGCGATCGCATTCTCCAAGACCGAATGCGCCCAAGCCAGTTCGTACGCCGTTTCCGGAGACTCCTTCCAGTCCGCCAACCACTCTTCCATCCGGCGAGTTTCGTCTTCGTCAAGCCTGAGAATGGCCCGACCGCCTCCTCGCTTGAGGGCGGCCGCGCGATTTCGCTGTTCGCTCAGATAGAGCTGGACGGCTCCGAGCAGATAGCTTCGAAAGGCGCCCCGCTCCGGGCGGTACCGCTGGAGCATCGTCCCCGAGAGGACTTCGATCAGGAATCCCTGAGTCAGATCCTTCGGATCCTCATTGCGAAGAGTGTTATGGGTACGGATGAAGGCGTACACGGGTTTCCAATAGAGATGGCAGAGGCGGTTCAGGGCGCTCCCGGACTCTCCCGATTTCGGATCCGCAGCGGCGCGAATCAGGGACCAGCACGTGGAAGGAAACCGGGCGCAGGGCCCGCCCATGCTGGTCTCTTGGGGTCGGTTCATTCCGACTCCATTCTATCCTATACCGTAACCCATGTGATATGCTTTTGGCGATGGTGCGGAGATTTCGCCGACTCGTCGAAAACGCCTTCGGAACTGCGACCGAGCAAGACGGCGAGGAGTCGCTCGTCCGCTGGGCGCTCGCGCGAGATCGGCTGAGTCAGGAGAGTCTCCGGGAGTGTCTCGGGATCAAGCTGGAACGAGTCGCGGAGGGTCGACCCTGTCGCTTGGAGAGTCTCTTCGTCGAGAGGGAGATCCTCACGGAGGAGGAGACGAGGACGCGGCCGTGGGAGGAGAGGAAGCGGATCGGGAAATACTGGGTGAGAAGGGAGATCGCGCGAGGAGGCGAACGCCATAGGCGGGGATCCCGATTACGCCCTCCGTTTCGAAGGAACGGACTCCCTGATCAGAGACCTTGCACACCGTGGCTGGGCCGCCGATTCCAGGCGTCGTCACGCCGGACGTCGGATTCACTGCCAGGATCGCGCCGGATCCGCAGCGTCGTCGCCGCTCAGTTCGGACACTCGAAGGAGGACCCGTTCTTCGCGTCGAACGGAATCTCGATGTCCTTGATCGTGAAGGGCACGCCCTTCGCCGGGAGGAACTGCTTCACGGCCTTGCAGCTCCCTCCGGTCGCGCTCGAATAGACGGTCCCGTTTCCGGCCATGGCTACCTCCGTTCCACGATCTTCCTCAGCCGCGCGGCAAACTCCTTCGGCTCCATGAACCCGACGACCCGGTCGAGCATGCGGCCGTCCGCCGAGAGCACTCACGTGTCCGGGATCGCCTCGCCCTGGAACCAGCGCGCGGCCTCCTGGTGACGGTCGACGTTTAGCTCGACGAAAACGAAGTGCTCGTCGAGGATCTTCTTCACTTCCGGATCGCCGAATGTCTTCCCGGACATCTTCCGGCAGGCCACTCAGCTGTCGCCCATGCACTCGACGAGGACGAGCTTCTTTTCCGCCCGCGCCCGTTCGCATGCCTTTCGCACGAGATCCGGCGCGTCGCCGGTCGGATGGACGATCTCGGCCGTTCGGCGGAACGCCGTCGGATCCGCCATCCTCGGCGTGTATCCCAGGTCGCGGACCGCCGCGAAGACCGAGCCGCGCCCGGTCGCGTCCTTGAGCGTCACGCGGAAGAGATCGCGCTCGAGATCCATCTCCACCTTCGCGACGCCGACAAGCCCCTCCAGGGCTTTCTTTACCGACTCGGGTCAGGCCATTCAGGTCTTGCCGCCCTCGCCGCGCTGCATCCCGTCGACCTGGATGACGAGTACGCGCTCCTCCCCTCGCTCGGAAGGGGAGCAGGAGGTAAGGAACAGTGCGGCCACGACGCCGATGCAGACTCTCATGGCTTCTCCTTGGAATCGGGGTATCCCGCCGGCCGGCGCGGAGCACGGAGCCCGAGCGACGGCCGGAATCGCTCGCCCACCTTTGCCTCCCTCTACCCGTTTCGGATGACCGCCGCCACCGCGCGAGTAACGCGCCGGATGATTTCCTCCCGTTCGCCCCCCATGCAGGTCTCGGTGCAGTTGACGAGGTGCTTCTCCATGAGCTCCAGCGCGACCTCAGTGAGCGCCGACTTGGCGGCGCTGATCTGGAGGAGGAGCTTGTCGACGCACTCCGCCTCGTCCACCATCTTTCGGATCGCGTGGATCTGTCCGCCCGCGCGATTCAGCCTCCGGGTCAGCGCCTGCTTGTCCAGCTCCGTCAGGTACCGCGTCTGCATCGAACTCGTTTTCGCCATCGCGTTCCTCCGGAGAGTCAACGAATACCCCCGGGGTGTATATTCCAACAAGAAGACGTCGCAGGGAAACGGATTCGGCAGGGGCCGGCCTTCCGGATGAGGAAGGTCTTGGGATAAAACCCGAAGTGCACGCAAGTGGATTTCTCGGATTCACGCAGCCCGCGTGCGGCCGACTCAAATTCCGTAAACCGAATCCCCCCCGAGGGGCACTCTGCTATAGCCTTGAAGGAGGATTGCGATGAAACGAATCGTCATGGTCGCTATGGCCGCCCTGTCGGTTGCCGGGTGCACGACGGCGTATCAGCGCGAGGGATTCACCGGTGGCTACTCGGACAGCAAGATCACCCGGGACACCTTCCAAATCAATTTTCAGGGAAACGGGTACACGTCCGTCGCCACCGTGAGGAAATACGCCCTCTTCCGGTGCGCCGAAGTGACCCTGGAGAACGGCTACGAGTACTTCTTCCTTGTGGGAGGAGATCGAGGCGGATCCGCCTCCAGACTCGGAAACTCGTACCTCGAACACGCGATGATCAGCATCCAGATTCGATGTGGGCACGGCCCGGCACCGGAAGACGCCTACGATGCCCGCGAGATTATCGAGAATCTCCAGATGGAGGTCCTCGGCAAGAAGTGGACGCCGAAGCCGCCCGCTCCTCAGGGAACGAAGTAGTCCGAATCGGGGGAGGGTCGTCGATCCTCCCCCGCCGCATTTCCAAACGCGATTCCTCCGGGATCCTCGAAGTTCACATAGGACATGCTTTTTGAACGGATCCCCGACGAGTTCGGCGCCCTCGTGGCGCTGGAGGACGAGGCTCCCGGGTTCGAGAGAATCGGGAAGTACCGATTGGAGAGGGTGATCGCCCGGGGCGGGATGGGCATCGTCTATGAGGCTCGGGACCCGGTTCTCCGGCGCAAGGTGGCGCTGAAAGTCCTCCGGAGGGAGAGATGCAGCACCGAAGCGCTCGATCGACTCAAGCGGGAGGCGGGCATCACGGCCCGTCTTCGGCATCCCAACATCATCACCGTCCTCGAGGCGGGATCATGCGAGAGCTGGGAGACCAGCTACATCGCCCTCGAGTACATCGAAGGACGGACACTCTCGGAGGCGGTTCTTGAGGAGAAAACGCCGCTTACTCGGATGGTCGAGAGCGTAGCCAGGGCCGTAGCGTATGCCCACGACCGCGGCGTCCTCCATTGCGATCTCAAGCCGTCGAACGTCCTCCTGGAGCGAAGCGGCCGAGTCGTCCTGACGGACTTCGGATTGGCGAGAAGCATGCCTTGTGAGGCCTCCTGGGAGATCGTCGGAACGCCGGCGTACATGGCGCCCGAGCAGGCCGCCGGGGAGTTGCGAGAGATCGATGAAAGAACCGACGTGTATGGATTGGGAGCCCTGCTGTACGAGACACTTCTTAGGCGGCCTCCGTTCGAGGGAAAGACAGCCTTGGAGATTCTGGGTCAAATCCGATGGCACGAGCCTCCGGGACTCGAGGCTCCGGGGAGCGGGGCGGCGGAAGCCATTTGCCGGAAAGCCATGTCCAAGGAGAAATCGCGGAGATACCCGACGGCGCGCGCGTTCGCGGAGGCGCTGAGCGAATTCTAAAGGGGAATTCGCGCGGACCCACGAAGCAACTTCATGAGAATCCGACTCGTCATCGTCCTCGGTTTGGCCACTCTGGCCACATGCGGTTGGGACGGTAAGAGATCCACCGAGGAACTTCCGACTCCGCAGGTCGCCTCGCGCCAGGCGCGCCCTCCGGTCGACGAACCGCTGGGGGCGCGCTACTCGCTGGGCATGACCCTATGGCATCTGGGCCACGACCCGGAGGCCATCCGCTCGTTCCACGCCTTCCTCGCGGAGAAGGGCGTGCCGGCGAACG
>Ga0137796_10002258_pt1 | contig 10481 bp, 11 predicted proteins | sample OV2TP3_FD_97704 | JGI IMG/M metagenome (GOLD analysis project Ga0137796, IMG submission 97704)
CGGCTCCATCGACCAGCGCTTCTACCTGGCCAACGTCCCGGTCCTCGACATGACGCTCCTCGTGGACGAGGGCGGCGGTTTCCAGGTTTGGCGCGAGGTGGACGACTTCTCCGCGTCGGGTCCGCAGGACAAGCACTACGTCCTCAACAGCGGGACCGGGACGATCCTCTTCGGCGACGGCCGGCACGGCAAGATCCCCGCGGTGGGCTTCAACAACGTCAAAGCCATGCCCTACCGCTTCGGCGGCGGCACCAAGGGGAACGTCGGCGCCGGCACCATCACGCGCCTGCGGGACACGCATCCCTTCGTGGCCTCGGTGGTCAACAAGGAGCCCGCCGCCGGCGGGGGCGACGAGGAGACCGTGGAGGAGGCCGTCTTGCGCGGCCCCTCGGAGCAGCTCAAGACCCGGAACCGCGCCGTAACGGCGGAGGACTTTGAGATCCTGACCCTGGAGTCCTCCACCGGGATCGCCCGGGCGAAGACACTGCCCCTTTTCGACCCCGCCGATCCGTCCGTGCCCAAGCCGGGGCTCGTGTCGGTGATCGTGCTGCCCAAGGGCCGCGCGCCCCTCTCCCTCGCGCTCCGCTCACAGATCATCGACCACCTCGACAGACGCTGGCTCGTCACGACGCAGATCTTCGTAGTTGAGGCGGACTTTGTGCCCTTCGGCGTGAAGGTCAACGTGGCCAAGACCGACGAGGCGAACCCGGTGACCCTGGAGGCCGCGCTCAAGGCCGTGATCCACGAGTTCTACGACCCCGAGTTCGGGGGCTACCCGGTGCGCGCTGTGGAGGTCGGCCAGGGTCTCTCGAAGGAGCGTGGCGAGGGCTGGCCCTTCGGCCGCGACATCTTCCTCTCGGAGCTCTTCGAGCTCCTGGAGCGCGTTCCGGGCGTCGACCACGTGGACCAGATTGTCGAGCCCGCGGGAGCGGTTGCCATCGAGGGACATCAACTGCCGGAGCTGCAGGACGTCGTGGTCACCGTGGTGTGAAAGGACGGGAAACGGGCCGACGAGGATCGAGGACACCCTCTACGAGAAGCTGCCGGCCATCTACCGGCTCGAGGACAAGACCACGTTCCTCAAGCGGCTGCTCTCGCTATTCGGGGATGTCCTCGACGGCCTGGAGGACACGGTCTATGGCGTCCACCACCAGCTGAGTCCCCAGCGGTGCGACGAGAAGTTCCTGCCGTGGCTTGCCTCCGGGGTGGCGCTCAGGCTGGACGAGACCTGGGACACCTCCAAGCGCCGGGCGCTCATCGCCCGGGCGATAACCCTGTTCGCCACGAGGGGCACGATCCCGGGCCTCAAGGAGTTCGTCGAGGTCTACACGGGACTCAAGCCCGAGATCCACGAGGAGTTCGGCGCGGGCTGGCGCGTGGGGCTCCGCTCCACCGTCGGCTTCGACACCCGCGTCTACGGGACCTGGGCCGAGAACGCGCACCGCTTTGCGGTTGTCATCAACCTCTTCGAGACGTTGCCCGAGACGCTGCTCGCCAAACTCAAGCGCGTTGTGGAGGAGAACAAGCCGGCCCACACCCAGGGGGTGGAGTACCGGACCTTCGTGGCCTTCTGGCTGGTGGGTGTGCGCGCCACAGTTGGCGTTGACACCAAGGTGGGAGGCTGATATGGCGCTCAAACCGCTCAAGTGGCTCAAGTACCTCTTCATCAACCGCGAGGAGGGCAAGACCGAGCAGAGCTACTGGAACGAGAAGCGGAAGAAGCGCCTCGCCAACGAACACTCCGAGGGCGTCGCGCTCGGTCTGGAGGTCCTCGAAACCGCTCCGCCTTCGCTCACCGTTCGCGTGAATGCGGGTCGGGCCCTCGACACGGAGGGGAACGATCCGGAGGTGGAATCCATCCAGCAGATCGACTGCTGGGCTCTCGTCCCGGCCTCGGGTGAGCAGCTCGTCTTCATCACCCTCCGCTACACCTCGGTCGAGACCGACCCCTACTTCGTCAACGAATTCGGCCAGACGCAGAACAAATACATCCAGGACTCCGCGGTGCTCGAAGCCACGCCCGTGCCGCCCACGGCGCCGGTGTTGGAGCTCGCCCGCATCCGGCTGGAGGCGGGGGCCACCGCGATCCGTAACGCCGCCGATCCGAACATCCCCGGTCCCAACGAAATCGACCTCCGCCAAGTGAAGCACTCCGGCAAGGAGGTCCTGGCGCTGCGCGACCTGTCCGATGTCGATCCCGCCGAAGCCGATGCCTTCAACGGGATGGAGAACCCGAGCGCCACGAATCCCATCGCCACGGTCTCCAAGGCCGACAGCATCGTCGCCCCCGTCCGCGACGAGGTGGTCACCGCGCGGGGCACCAAGCCGTCGCTCGACGAGCGCCTGGACGTGATGCTGAACGACGATGGGTCGTTCAAGGGCATCACCAAGATCACGCCCGCCGCGCCGCTGACCGGCGGCGGCACGGCCGGGGATGCCCCGGTCGGGATCGACGACGCCACGCCTACCGCACGCGGGGCGATGAGTGCAGGGGACAAGGCCAAGCTCGATGGCATCGAGCCCGGCGCGACGGCGGACCAGACCGCGCAGGAGATCCTCGACGCCCTCAAGACCGTGGACGGCGCGGGAAGCGGTCTCGACGCGGACCTCCTCGATGGGTCGCAGCACCGGGGTCTCGGCGGCGCCGAGCATGCGCTCGTCACGCCGGCGGACCCCGGGTTCATGGCGGCGCTGGACAAGGCGAAGCTCGACGGGATCGAGTCGGGGGCCACCGCCGACCAGACGGCGGCGGAGATCCTCGCGGCGATCAAGACCGTGGACGGCCCGGGGAGCGGCCTCGATGCCGACACGCTCGACGGCCTCGACTCCTCGGCCTTCCAGGCGCTCAAGATCGCCTGGGGAACCCTCCGAGAAGGCGCGTCGGTAGACCTCGACAACGGGACCGTCACCGACGGCACCTACAACGGCGACTCGGGCTTCAGCCAGATCAAGGCCCCGATCGTCTCCACGCGGGACAGCGGGGTCCACTCGGACACGTCGCACCACCGCTGGACCTTTACGATCACGAACCTGTCGGCCTCAGGCTTCACGGTCGCCATCACCCGCGACGACGTCGAGAGCCCACTCTTCTTCTACTGGATGGTCATCGGAGTGTAGCCATGTATGTCCTCTACGAGATCGCAACCGGCAAGGTCGTCCGCGCCTCGATCTCCTCGGTGAAGGCGCCCGCGAAGGAGGACGTGATTGGGGATCTCGATCCCGCCCTCCACGAGGGCTTCACGGCGGCGGATGAACCGGATCTGCCCTTCAACACGGAGAAGTACCTCGTCAAGCAGGACGCCTCCGGCAACCCCTACCTCGCGTACCAGCCGCAGGTGAAGCTCGAGTACAGCGGCGATTACATGACGGTCTGGGGATGGCGGCGGATCATCCAGGTGGACCGTCCCTCGCCGATGACAATCTACATCCGTGACGAGAACGGCAATCCGCTCTTCCTGACCGGCGAGGTCCGGATCGACTCCAGGAACCTCTTCATCTCGAACTCCCACGAGATCCTCGATGGCACGAAGAGCGAGATCAACCTGACGCTGATCGGGCGGCGTCCAGGCCACACGTCGGTCGAGATCCACATGTTCCCCGACGGCCGGCCGTTCCACCGCGCCAAGTTCCGGATCGACGTCGTGAGCATCGACACCTGCCGGAAGCTCGCAAGCCTGCCGTACTACGAGCTCACCACCGACGCCCTGGACTCCGACGGCGACGGCCTTCCGGACATCCAGGCCGACGGCGTCTCCGGCGCCACCCTGACCATCAGGAAGAAGAACGCCGACGGCACGGACAACACGACGGACACGGACGAGGTCCGGCTGACGACCGACCGCGGGAAGCTCTCTGCCGAGACGGTCGCGCTCGTTGCGGGAACCGCCTCGGTGACGCTCACGAGCGTGCCCGAGACGGTCATCGCCACCATCCGCGTGAAGCCCGCGACCGGCAACGTCGTCTGGGACGAGCTGGCGCTCCATTTCAAGGCGTGAGCGCCTGAAGGGGGAGAACGCGCATGCCGCCGGATGAGAAACGAAAGACCGAAGCCGAGGTCGTGGGCCTCCAGGTGGAGGTCCGCGACCTGCGCCAAGCTGTCGAACGGAACACCGAGTCGCTCGCGGAGGTTCGCGACGGCTTCCAGCGTCTGCGCGGCGAGATCAACGGCACGCTCCCCCGCATCGAGGAGAAGGTTGAGCGGGTCATCGACCAGCTCGACGGCCACCAGGAGTTCGAACGCGGGTACTTCGAGAAGGTCCAGGTCCACGAGCGGGAGATCGGGACCCTGTTCGAACAGGTCGGGAAGAAGGCCGACGCGGAGGCGAACCGCGAGGAGCACGGCCGCCTGTGGCTGGCGCTCCGCCTCTTCTTCTACGGGACGCTTGCAGCGCTCGTCGGCCTGCTGCTGGCGAAGCTGCTGGGTTGAAAGGAGGATTCCATGAGCGAAACGACGGTGACCATCATCGTGGCGGCCATCACCGCCCTCGGCTCCGTGATCACGGCGCTGATCGGGTGGCTGGCCCGCAAGGGCGTGAACTTCATGGACCAGAAGACCAAGGTCCTGGACGAGGCGAGCGCGCTCCAGCGGAAGGAGGCGATCAAGAACAAGATCGTCGACACCGTGACCCTCGTCGCCCGGGCCACCATGCAGACCTACATGGACGAGGTCAAGAAGCGAAACGCGGACGGCAAGCTGACCAAGGAAGAGGCCGGCGAGGCGTTCCGGCGAACCATGGAGCAGTCCCTCGAGCTTCTCAAGCGCGAGGGCATCGAGGTCGGCAAGGACATCCTCGGCGTCGTGGTCGAGGCCGTGGTCGGAAAGCTGAAGGTGGAAAAAAACGGACTGAGGGGCGAGGCGAAGGCGGCGGCGTAGCCTCCGGTTCGGCTACGCTCACCGCAAGCCTCGTCCCCGAACTCGTCGAGAAGGCCGGAACGCTCCTCGGGCTCGACCGCAAGCAGGGCATCCTCGTCACCGAGGGCAAGCCCGAGGCGTCGCTCGCCTTCGAGCTGCTGGAGACCCGCACCGACAACTGGCTCACGTCGGGCTGGAGCCTGGACGTCGTGACCACACCGAGCCGGGGTGGGCTCGGCGTCGCCAAGGACCTCTATAAAGGAGCGGGCCTCGAGGTGGACCTGGGCGCCTGCGTCACCCAGGACTACTCGGACCTCTTCCGGGGCCGGTTCGACCCGGCCTTCGGCGTCGGCCTTAGCGTGAGCTTCTGACCTTCCTACGCCGCAATGCGTCGCGGTAGGCGGTAGGCAGGCCCGCCCGCGCCACGGCGCGGCGGGTAGGCCCCGGCTGCGCCCGCACGGCCCCCGGCCGGCCAGGTCGGCCCGAGGAACGGCCCTGGGCGCGGAGAGGGCCGAACGTGGCCGTTGTCCCCGCCTGGGGTAGGCCCGTCGCGCTGTGCGCGCCCCTTTCCGCCCGTCCGGGCATCCAGCCGCAAGCCTCTGGGATGACTTGAGTTATGTCGGGCAGCCCACCCTCATGTCACCCCGCTGGGGGCGGCATGGGGCCGCCTCCTGAACGACGGAAAGGAGGTGATTGCTTGGCGGACAGAATCGAGACGGACCGGACCGACGTCGCCACGTTTCTCGGCGGCCTCGCCAGCCGCCTGCGAAACGACAGCTTGGCGCTCATCGGTCTGGCGTGGCGGGACTCCCACCCGGGGGCCTCGGACCACGAGGACCCCCACGGGTTGGCGGGCTCCCTGGAGCGGACGGCGAAGGTCGTGGAGGCGGTGAAGGATCGCCTCTGCGGGAGGTGCCGGCTGCTCGACGTGTCGGAACAGGTGACCTTCGGCGCGGTGCCGAAGGTCGGACGGAAACCGAAGTTGAAAGGAGGACGAATCCATGGCCAAGAAGAAGAGCAAGAAGAACGGCAAGGCGGTCGCCGCCGGAAAGGCCGCCGGGGGTAAGGCCGCGAAGGCCAAGGCGACGGAGGCGAAGGAGCCCAAGACCCCGAAGGCCGAGAAGGCCGCCGAGCCGAAGGTCACCACGGAGGAACTCGACGCCCTGCGCAAACCGGTCGAGGAGGTCAAGGGCCGGATGGAGAAGGCCCAGGCCGGGGCGAAGGCGCTGGCCGAGAAGGCCCGCGGGCTGGTCGCCGAGGCCAAGGATGCCTACCGGGCCGCGCTCGCTCCCTACCGGGAGGCCTGCCACAGGGCCGGCGTCCCCTGCGAGTACGAGCGCGGCCGGAGCGCGAACGTCTCCGAGAAGGTCTCCTTCCTCGTGGAGAAGACCGACCCGCCTGCGCGTGCGTGCCCCGCACGCGCGCGGGCAGGCAAGGGCGTCCGCGTGATGGTCAAGGGCCAGCCGAAGACCGACCTGCCTGCCGCGCCGCTTACCTGTGCGTGTCCGCACGCAGACAGGTGCGGCCGCAAGGCGCAGACAGGGGAGATGATCCCCCTCGGCCCCTCAAGGAGTCGATCAACAAGGCTGCCTACGCCTACACGTACAAACACGTCGGCCCGAAGGAAGAGGTCGGCAACAAGGGCGGCTCCCTCTCGAACCGCCTCCACGCCGCCCTCAAAGCGTAACCCACCTCACCAGGCCCGGTCGAAGCACTGACCGGGCCTCTCTTCGGCAGGAGTCTGCCGTCTTCTTGACGGAAGCATCTCGAATGCTATAACATTCGTCCGTCGCGCTCGGACCCGGTGAGAAACGCGGTTGACCCGTAGAGATCGGACATTTCCGGCCCTGGTAAAGTCGATCCGGAAGCAGCTCGACTTCAGCCAGGAGGATCTGGCCCGGGCGTTGGGCGTGAGTTTCGCCACGGTCAACCGGTGGGAGAACGGCCAGGCCATGCCCTCCAAGCTGGCGAAGGCCCAGCTCGACGCTTTCTGTGGCCGGATGACTGAACAGGGGAACCTCAAGCTCCCGAACAAAGGTGCGTGAGGTGGGGTGCGATGGCTCGTAACATGAAACCGAAAAAGCAGCCGAACAGTAACGGGGCTACCTTGGGCTTCGAGGCCAAGCTCTGGCAGGCCGCGGACAAGCTCCGCAACAATCTGGATGCCGCCGAGTACAAGCACGTTGTCCTCGGCCTCATCTTCCTGAAGTACATCTCCGACGCCTTCGAGGAGCACCGTGCGAAGCTCGCCGCCGACAAGAAAAGCGGCGCGGACCCGGAAGACCCGGACGAGTACCGCGCGTTCAACATCTTCTGGGTGCCGAAGGCCGCCCGCTGGTCCCACCTACAGGCCAACGCGAAGCAACCGACCATCGGAAAGCTGATCGACGACGCGATGGTCGACATCGAGCGCGACAACCAGGGTCTGAAGGGTGTCCTGCCCAAGGACTACGCCCGCCCCGCACTCGACAAGCAGCGCCTCGGGGAGCTCATCGACCTTATCGGCACCATCGGGCTTGGCGACAAGGAGAACCGCTCCAAGGACATCCTTGGCCGCGTGTACGAGTACTTCCTCGCGCAGTTCGCCAGCGCCGAGGGCAAGAAGGGCGGCCAGTTCTACACGCCCCGTTGCGTGGTCCGCGTGCTCGTCCAGGTTCTCGCGCCCTACAAGGGGCGGGTCTACGACCCCTGCTGCGGTTCCGGCGGGATGTTCGTCCAGAGCGAGAAGTTCATCGAGGAGCACGGCGGCAAGGTCGGAGACATCAGCATCTACGGTCAGGAGTCGAACCCCACGACGTGGCGATTGGCCAAGATGAACCTGGCCATCCGGGGCATCGACGCCAACCTCGGCCCCGAGCACGCCGACAGCTTTCACCGCGACCTGCACCCCGACCTCAAGGCGGACTACATCCTCGCCAACCCGCCGTTCAATTCGAGCGACTGGGGCGGCGAACGGTTGCGCGAGGATAGGCGCTGGAAGTTCGGCGCGCCTCCGGTGGGAAACGCGAACTTCGCCTGGGTCCAGCACTTCATCCACCACCTGAGCCCGGCCGGGCTCGCAGGGTTCGTGCTGGCCAACGGGAGCATGTCCACGACCACAAGCGGCGAAGGCGAAATCCGCAAAGCCATCGTCGAGGCCGACCTGGTCGACTGCATGGTCGCGATGCCGGGGCAGCTCTTCTACTCCACGCAGATCCCCGTCTGTCTCTGGTTCATTGCTCGGGACAAACGGAACAGCCGGTTCCGCGACCGGCGCGGACAGGTGCTCTTCATCGACGCCCGTAAGCTCGGCACGATGATCGACCGCGTCCACAGGGAACTGACCGACGAGGACATCGCAGAGATCGCCGAGACCTACCACGCCTGGCGCGGGGATAAGAACTGCAAGCGGAAGTACGCCGACGTTCCCGGATTCTGCAAGAGCGCAACGCTGGAGGATATCCGCAAGCATGGTCACGTTCTGACGCCGGGCCGCTACGTCGGCGCAGCGGAGGTCGAGGACGACGACGAGCCGTTTGAGGAGAAGATGAAACGGCTGGTCGCAGAGCTGCGAGTGGAGCAGGCTGAAGCTGCGAAGCTGGACGCCGCCATCGCCGCCAACCTGAAGGAGCTGGGGTATGGCGGGTAATTCCCCTTGCGTTGAGCATGGACCGGTCTTCAGCTCCGTGATAAACGCAGCGTTTAACATGGAACCGAGGCTGGGCCATGATTAACGCAGGAGAAAACAAATGACCCGCGCCGGCCGTTACGTCCAGCAGCCGGCCGGCTACCGTGCCTTCATCCCTGCGCCTCTGCCGCCCGACCCGCCGGTGGACCTGGCCGGTCCGCTGCGGGCGCCGCTCTCCGAGGCCGACTACGCCCTGGGCCGGTTGGACGGGGCCATCCTCACCCTGCCTAATCCCGACCTTTTCGTCTTCATGTATGTCCGGAAAGAAGCCGTACTTTCCAGCCAGATCGAGGGTACGCAAAGCTCCCTGCAAAACCTCCTGATGGCGGAAGCGCGGCTGCACGATCCGGATGCGCCCGCCGACGTTTCCGAAGTCGTCAACTACGTCAAGGCCATGAACCACGGCTTGGCCTGCCTGGTTGAATTGCCCGTCTCGGTGCGGCTGATTCGCGAAATTCACGCCGAGCTCATGCGCGGCGGGCGCGGCGGGCGGCTCACGCCGGGCGAACTGCGCACCTCGCAGAACTGGATCGGCCCGGCTGGCTGCACGTTGCGGGAAGCGACCTTCGTGCCTCCACCGCCGCATGAAGTGCCGCAGGCGCTCTCCGACCTCGAACGCTTTTTGCATTCGGAAAGCTCCCTGCCCCTCCTCGTACAGGTGGGCCTGGCGCACGCCCAGTTCGAGACCATCCATCCCTTCCTCGATGGCAATGGCCGTCTCGGCCGGCTGCTCATCACCTTTCTGCTGACCGAACGCAAACGACTCGCCCGTCCGGTCCTCTACCTATCACACTACTTCAAGCGTCACCGCGCCGAATACTACGACCGCCTCCAGGCTGTGCGCGACGAGGGCGATTGGGAGGGTTGGCTCGGTTTCTTCCTGCGCGGCGTGACAGAGGTCGCCAACCAGGCGACGCAGACCGTCGCGGCCATCCTGCGCATGCGCGAGGACTATCGCGTCCGCATCACTGAAAGGCTCGGCCGTGCCGCCGGCAACGGTCACCGCATCCTGGAAAAACTCTTCGATCACCCCATCGTGACGGTGGCCACGGTGCGAAAGTGGCTCGACGTCACGCCCGCGGGCGCGAACCAGCTTGTCAGCCGCCTGGTGGACGTTGGCGTCCTGAGCGAGATCACCGGCTACGCCCGCAACCGCCGTTTTCGCTTCGAGCCGTATGTGCGGCTCTTCGAGGAACCTAAGGAAGGGCAGACATGACACGGAAGGGACGTATCGCCATGACGCGCGAGCAGCAGGCCGAGGCGGCGAAGCTGGACGCCGCCATCGCCAGAACTTCCCCTCTCCCCCTGGGAGAGGGGCCGGGGGTGAGGGTTGAGCCTTCTCGAGGCTCAATGAAGGAGCTTGGGTATGGCGTTTAGCGTTTCAGCGTTCGGGCTCGACGAAGAGCAGCTTCCTCGGGGGTGGATAGCCGATCGGCTGGACACGCTTGCTTTCATGAATCCGGAGCAGATCGGTGCCGAGTATTCACACTCGGAGATCGCTTACCTCGATATAGGGAACGTGGCGGCGGGTGTGGCGGGAGAACCCGCCAAGCTCTCCCCGTCCGATGCTCCAAGCAGGGCGCAGCGGATCGTCAGGTCGCAAGACACCATTCTCTCAACTGTTCGTCCAGGCAATCGTGCCTATGCGTTTGTTCGAGATGCGCCCGAAAACCTCATCGTGTCTACCGGCTTCGCGGTCCTAAGGGCAAAGCGAGAAGCCGCCGATCCTCGTTTTCTCTATTACCTGGCGACTAGCGATCCGATCATTAACTACCTTGCCTCGATTGCCGAGGAGAAGACGGCGTATCCCTCGGTGAATCCTGGAGACATCGCGGAGTGCGTCGTCCCCATCCCTCCGATGTCCGAACAGCGCGCCATCGCCCACATCCTCGGCACGCTGGACGACAAGATCGAGCTGAACCGGCGGATGAGCGAGACGCTGGAGGCGATGGCGCGGGCGCT
>Ga0137796_10002260_pt1 | contig 10467 bp, 14 predicted proteins | sample OV2TP3_FD_97704 | JGI IMG/M metagenome (GOLD analysis project Ga0137796, IMG submission 97704)
CGACAGAACTCATCTGTGTTTTTTTTGGGGTACGCGTCAAGCGTACCCCTCTCTTTTTGACGCTTGGCGTCTACGCCTCGCACCTTGTAATCAAACCAGTCGCTCCACCGCTCGCCGAGCGTTCTCATCCACTCACCGTGCGGTGATCGGCTCATTGGCTGGCTATCCCACCACGCGCCGCCTTCCCCGCCGAAGGCGGTGATTGCTTTCAGGGTTGCGGCGTCAGTCATATTACATGGGGCAGGTAGCATATTCCAGCGATCGCTGGGATATGCTACGTTGCGCGAAATAGCGCCATGATTTTCCCCCGTGTGCAGTTTAACTTTCACGTGTAGTTCAAGAGGTCGCCTTGAGCGCGTCGCGGACGTGCTCGGCGATAAACACAAAGAATGGCTCGCGGTCGCCGCGGTCGGCTGCCTCGAGTGCGGTGAGGTATTGTCGACGTTCTTCCATTTTTATAACAACTGGCGGGAAACCTGTGCGCATGAGGATGAGGTTCATGAGAATCCGTGCGCCGCGGCCGTTGCAATCGTCGAACGGATGGATGCGGGTAAGCTCATAGTGCGCAGTTGCGGCAAGCTCGACTGGGTGCGTGCGGCGCGTTTTTTCTTGCTCGACGATCAGCGCAACGAGCTTTTCTACCTCACCCGGCACTTGGAGGGGATCGGTGTAGTAATGGATTTCGCCGGAGAGGGCGAGCACGTGGTTCGGTTGCAGCTTGTATACCCCGGGCGTGATGCGCCGCATGATAGTCTGTCCATCGGCTCCGCGAGCGGGGCGCTCACTGATGCCTTTGTGGAGGAGGGCATTCAGGTCTTTCAGAAACCCCGCGGTAATGGGTCTTTTCTCGCGCGCGAAATCGGCGAGCCAGTCGATCGCCTCGGCGTGGTTGCGCGCCTCGAGGTACTCGACGAGCGGTTTTCCCTCGGAGGTGAGGCCCTCGCGTAGGTAAAACGCGGTTTCGCCGAGCGTGAGCGAGTTGCCCTCGATCGCGTTCGAGTGGTAGGTCCATTCAAGGCGCAGTTTCTCGTAGCGCGCCGCTCTCTCGTCTTCCGTGAGCGGCGCGCGGGCCGCGTAGGCCCGAGAGAGCGCGTCAACTTCCTCGACGATCGTCTCTAATTTTTGCATACCGACAGTATATACCCAAAAGCAAAAGGTTTGTGAATGTTTTTGGGTATATAATCACGGCGCTCGCGGAAAATGAAAAGGCCTCTTTTCGTTTTCCGCTCGCTTGTGATTATAGCGAAGAGTGGCTTTGCCCGCCAGAATGCTTCGCTTCCTGTAGGAGCGGTTTGGTTATACTGTCTCCGTGCGCGCTGCGGGAGTGAGAGACGGTGACCTCGATTGGCATCACGCAGTTTTATGGATAGTATCAGCCCAAAAATCACTCTGGAGGTTCAGGTATGAATTTTTTGCTTGTTCGTCATTGTGAGACTGATTGGAATCGGGAAAAGCGTTTACAAGGACACACAGATATTCCGTTGAATGCCTATGGCCGTGAGCAGGCGCTCGGCCTGGCGAGGCAATTGGTGGCACGGGGCCGCATCACGCATTCGATCTCCTCTGACCTCTCGCGGGCCGTAGAGACGGCGGAGATTATTTCGCGACATTTTGCAGTCGAGCTACATCGTGGGCCTTTTCTGAGAAAGGACCAACGTTTAAGAGAGTGCTCACTCGGCAGACTTGAGGGCAGGACATGGGAGGAGGTTGAACGCGAGTTTCAGGTGCGGAAAGGAGATGTGTACACAGGTGATAACGACCCGTACGATTTTACTCAATTCGGTGGTGAGCGGCGTGAGGACGTGCTCATGCGGCAGATTAATCTCCTGGAGGATGTTGTGAGGTATGTGAAGTCTGTTGAGCACGAGCGTGTACTTCTCGTCGGTCACGGTACCGCGCTCAACACCCTGCTCTCGCACTTCGCCTTACCAACAGGGCTCAAGCGTGGAGAGATTCGTACGCTGACGTACCCATGATTTTTTGTAACACGCCGCGCGGCAAGAGCCGCGCGGCGTGTGAGTTCGACTCGATCGTGAGGCGCGCCGGTGTAATAGTATTTTCCAATCAAGATAGGACCCTGAAATAGAACAGTCGATGTGAGAGACGTCAAATCTGATGACCTACGATCGTCGATGAATTTTTTTAAAAAGTTCGACCTTTGCTTTTTGCATTGCGGCGGCGCTCTCGTTGTCGCTCTGCTTCTCAGCAATAATGTCGAGACACTTCAGAGAGACGTCCGCTTTGAGATATTGTTTCGGATTTTTGAGTGACTTCAGTTTTTCATACGGCGTCAGGTAGGTCGGATACGTTTTCTTCTGTTTTCCTTTCGCGTCGGTGGTAACGGTCGTAAACCCGCACGGTCGGTGGAAATTGAGATACTCGTTGAAATACTTTTCGTAGAACTCGTTCATCTCCCTCGCGCGCGTTTTTAGATCGTGTATACTCATCGATAATGCTCTACACGCGAAAAGGAGACAAGGGGACGACGAAAACGCTCCGCTGCGACCAGCGTATTTCGAAGGGAGCGAGTGTGGCTGAGGCGCTCGGTTGCCTCGACGAGTGCAATTCATTGGTTGGGCTTTGTCGTGCCCGCGCGGGCGAGACGGGGTTTTTCCTGCCGCCATTAGGCTCGAGAGGAGCGCGGAGTGTGGCGGAAGCGCTGCTTTCGATGCAGGAGGCGCTTTTCATCGCGCAGGCGGAGCTCGCCGGCGCGGACAAGCGGCTCGCCAAACGCTATGTGCTCGCGCTCGAGCGACTCACTGACGCGATCGAGCGGGAATTGCCGCCGATCAGGAGTTTTTTCATCCCGGGGGCGACGGCGCTCGGGGCGCTTTTCGATGTCGCACGGACTGTCGCGCGCCGCGCGGAGCGGCGCGTCGTGAGTGTAAGCGAGAGTGGGGAAGCAGTGCTTTCGGTCTACACCTTGCAGTATCTCAACCGCCTCTCAAGCGCGCTCTACGCGCTCGCGCGGCTCGCAAACTACCGCGCCGGAGTGCGTGAGGCGGCACCGCAGTATCGTTGACAACAACGGATTGTGCGTATAGAATGTAAGTAATTGATTGCAATTACACCGCCATGCAGACGATGGAAACAATACAAATACGCTTGCCAAAAAGACAGATGCGCCGGATTGACAAAGGCGTCAGAGCTGGCTTTTATCGCTCTCGCTCCGAGGCGATACGCGGCGACCTTGATCGTCTGGAGGCATTGAGGATTTTTTCAGATCTGCAGAGGGTTATTGAAGGTTCCGGTGTAAGAAAATCGGAATTGTTGAAGGAGGCAGAAAAGGTACGCCGCGAGATTTATAAGCAGTATCTATAGCTTGGTTAATGATCGCGCTTTTAGATAGCAATATATGGTACTCTGCCTTGGTCTCTGCGGGTAATGAACGCGTCCTCGTGAGAAGGCTTCTAGGAGAAGGACACACCATCGCGATAACTGATCTTCTGCAGGACGAAGTCATGGGTGTTATCCGAAGGAAGCTTGCAGGCGAAAGACGGCGCAGTGCGGAAAATTTTTTCCGAACCTTATTGGGTACGTCACCATTTTTTGTGAAAGGCCAGGAGATGTATGCGCGTCATCTTGTTACTGCGTCACAGTATATCAACGATAAGGACGCCCCTATCCTTGCCGCTGGCCTACAAGATGAGATCGAAGTGATTGTGAGCGGCGATAACGATTTTATAAAAAATCAGAAACTCTCTTTTTTACGTACGACGAAAATCTTTTCGACACGAGAATTATTGGAACGATTGTAATATATGGTGTCCATAGTTTAGTGGTAAAACTCCGCTCTGTGGAAGCGGCGTCGAGAGTTCGATTCTCTCTGGACACCCTTGACAATATGCCTATTTGGTGTATTATCTACAGAGTTCTTTTATCCTGCCTGTATTAATCTGCATCAACATGGAAGAGTCAATCCGCCAATTTCATACGCAGTTTGGGTTTGAGCCGGTTGTAATGAACGGCGAGGGACTGCCGCGGACGGAGAAATTCATCGTCTGCGGCATGGGGGGGTCGGCGCTTGCGGCCGGACTCCTTCGGGTGCATAACCCGCGGCTTGACCTTCTCGTGCATCGGGATTACGGTCTGCCGCGCGTCCCCGAGTATTTTCTGCGCGAGAGTCTGATTCTTGCGATCTCCTATTCGGGCAACACCGAGGAGACGATTGACGCATTTGAGAGCGCGCGCGAGGCAGGGCTTCATGTCGCCGCAGTTACAACAGGCGGGAAGTTGCTTGCGCTCGCGCAGGAGAGTGGGGCACCGTACATCGTTGTTCCTGCCACAGGCATTCAGCCGCGCATGGCCGTTGGCTACCTGCTCAAGGCCCTCGTGAAGCTCATCGGGGATGAACCGGCGCTCAAGAGTCTCACCGCGCTCGCTGAGACCCTGGACCCAAGCGTCTTTGAGGAGAATGGCCGGGCGCTCTCCGAGGCTCTCGCCGGCAGGGTGCCGCTCGTGTACAGCTCGACGGTGAACTTCCCGCTTGCATACACATGGAAGGTTACATTCAACGAAACCGGGAAGATCCCCGCGTTCTGGCATGTCTTTCCCGAGCTCAATCACAATGAAATGACCGGGTTTGACATGCCCCCGAGCGGCGAGCCGCTCTTTGAGGACATCCGGGAGGGCCTGAACGCGCCGTTCGCTTTTATTTTTCTCACGGATCCGGTAGACGATCCGCGCATCGCGCGCCGCATGAGGGCACTTGAAGAACTCTACCGCGCGCGCGGCCTTCCGGTGCAGACGATCGAGCTTGCCGGCGGAGGCGGGTTTGAAAAAATTTTCTCCTCGCTTCTTCTTGCAAGTTGGACGGCGCTCTACACAGCGGTGAATTATGGACTGGAGAGCGCACAGGTGCCGATGGTCGAGGAGTTCAAAAAGCGCATCGCGGCGTAGAGCGCGGATCCTCGCGGAACTAACGCGGATTTTCGCAGATACGTACGACATATCCGTGTTGATCTGCGCGTGATCTGCGTTGATCCGCGTCCGCCAACAGGCGGTATCCGCGTTGATCTGCGCATCATAATGACGCAAAAAAAGACACAAAAGAAAAGGACACAGAGTGTGACTGGCGCAACGACGTTTGAAGGACGCACACGTCGCGCCCGCGCGATAGCGCGGGCGCTCGCAAAGCTTCTCCCGGACGCAAAAATCGCGCTCCGCTACGGCAGCCACTGGGAGCTTGTGGTCGCGGTGGTTCTCTCAGCGCAGTGCACGGACAAAAAGGTGAACGAGGTTACGGCGCGGCTCTTCAAAAAGTACCGAAAGCTCGATGATTATATCACGACTGATCAGCACAAGTTCGAGCAGGATATCCGCGAGACCGGCTTCTTTCGCGCCAAGACAAAAAACATTCTTGCTGCAGCGCGGATACTGAAAGAGCGCTTCGGCGGGAGAGTCCCCTGCAGCATGGAGGAGCTTCTGACGCTTCCCGGCGTTGCGCGAAAAACCGCGAATGTGATCCTCGGCAATGCCTGCGGCGTCATTGCGGGCATCGCGGTTGATACGCATGTGAAGCGTTTCGCGCAAAAGTTCGACCTCTCAGACTCGCGCGACCCAAAGCGGATTGAGCGCGACCTCATGGCGCTCCTGCCTAGAGCCGAGTGGCGTACCATCACCTACCGTCTGATTGACTACGGCCGTCATTTTTGCCCCGCGCGAAAACACGACTGTGCCACCCATCCGCTCACCAAGCTCTATCCCCGCGCGGGGACGATATGGCCCAAGGCGAGGTGACGGTTCGGAGTTGAGTTTGTACCGCAGGCTATCAGAAAACCTCGAACACTTTATTTTTCGACGAAAACCCCGAGACAAGGCGGACGCGCGAAGAACTTACGCCGAAATACGCGGCGATTGCTGAAGCGACTGCCGCGTTTGCGTTGCCATTCCGCGCCGGCGCTTTGACTGAAACGGAAAAATGCAACTCGTCAATTTTCTCAATCGTCTCTTGTCGCGCGTTTGGTTTCGCCTTGATAAAAATTTTCATATTGTAAACGACCCTGCCCGGAGGGCAGGGCGTTACAGTGAGCTGCGCTGATCTTTTTTGAAAACCAAGGTTTTCAAACTTTCCTTTGCGGCTACCCTGCGCAGAGCGCAGGGCGTTGAGCCAGTAAAGCTCTAAAGGGCAACACTTCGACACTTTTTCATAAAACTGCTCGACAGAGCGATTTTTGAATTTTGAAGATATGGCCCAAAATAAGGGTTTTTAAAAAAAGTGTCGGAGTGTCGAAGGGAAAAATTGTAAATAACATACGATCGTACGTTATCGTAAATTTGCAATAACATTGCGACCGCTTGGTTATTGCAAATTCGTAAGGCTCAGGCGCGGCATCGCATGCCTTTTCCGACGTCGGATGTTTCCTCACCGGTGCGTATCGAGGTATGGGACAGAATGGCGGTCTCGAGTGGGAACAGCCGGTGTCGGACAAGGCCCTACGGCACTTTGAATAACGAAATTGCGAGACATCCGATGTCCCCCGTCCCAAACGGTTCGATTAACGAACAATACTGTGCCGCGCACCAACAAAAATGGTCAGACGAGACGTATTCGAGGACATCGGATGTCTGCTGTCCGCAATTTCGTTATTCAAAGTACGGCATACCTGAGGAGTTCGCACATTCAAAGCACCACCACGCATACGGTGCGTTTATGGTACCATCCCCTTCATGGAACCGCTTGCTTCACGATTGAGGCCCCGGACACTTGAGGGGTTTATCGGGCAGGAGCACCTTGTCGGAGAGGGGATGCCGCTTCGCAGTGCGATCGAGCGCGGGCACCGATTCTCGTTTATCCTCTGGGGCCCGCCTGGGGTGGGGAAGACGACACTCGCGCGGATTTATGCGGATTCGCTTGCCGCAAAGCTCTACGAGCTCTCGGCGGTTTCGGCGGGGAAGGACGACGTGCGCACTCTGCTTGCGGACGATAGCGCCGATGCGCCGAAAGTGCTCTTCCTCGACGAGATTCACCGCTTCAACAAAGCGCAGCAGGATTTTCTTCTGCCCTTCGTCGAGCGCGGCGAGATTACCCTTATCGGCGCGACGACAGAGAACCCGAGCTTTGAGGTGATCGCGCCCCTCCTCTCGCGCTGCCGCGTGTTCGTGCTCCGCGAGCTCTCGGAAGATGAGCTTGGGGCTATCATTGCAAAGAGCGGTATACCGCTTGGTGGTGAGACGTGCACATACCTCGCCGCGATCTCAAACGGCGACGCGCGGCAGGCGCTCACCGTCCTTGAGTCCGCCTCCGAGCTCTATGGTACGGTCACGATTGAGACGATCGAGCGCGCGCTTCAGTCGCGGCACCTGCGCTACGACCGCGCCGGGGAGGAGCACTATAATACTATAAGCGCTTTTATCAAAAGCATGCGGGCGGGCGAGCCAAATGCCGCGATTTACTACCTCGCGCGGATGGTCGAGAGCGGGGAGGACCCGCTCTTCATCGCGCGGCGGATGGTGATATTCGCGAGCGAGGACATCGGCCTTGCGCAGCCGACCGCGCTCGTTGTGGCAAACGCCGTCTTTCGCGCTTGCGAGACCATCGGCTACCCCGAGTGCGCGATCAACCTCGCGCACGGCGTCGCCTATCTCGCGCAGAGCCGCAAAGATCGCCGCTCGTACGATGCGCTACGAGGAGCACAAGCGGACGTCAAGCGGTTTGGCAACCTTCCCATTCCGCTCAAAATCCGCAATGCGCCAACGAAGCTCATGAAAGAGCTCGGCTACGGCAGCGGGTACGAGAAGTACACGAAAGAGGATTTGCTCCCTGATGAGCTCAGGGGAAGAAAATATCTTGAGTAGCCGACTCTGTCCGATCTCTGTGGACGATAACTGAGGAGGAAACTTTTCGCATAACAAACGCGCCATGCCTCGAGAGGCATGGCGCGGAGCGCAATAACGACCCGTTCCAATGCTTGTTGATTGTTACAGGACAAACTTAAATCACTTCCTCGTCCCCCACGTTTTCCTCCTCGCCTGTCAGGAGCTCGAGTACGGCCTTCTCATGTGCAAGCAGCCGTGCTTCGCGCGTCATGTATGTATCAGCCGCAAGTGCCATTTCTTGTCCTTGGGCGCGCAACTCAGCTACTACCGCAGCGAACGTCGGGAGCTTGAAAATCCCAGTGCCCTCGAGAGAAACTTCCTCCTTCCCGAGGTACTGCAGCAAGTCATCTGCGAGAATACCGTTAACGTACCCCTGCTGCGCCACAGCTGCTGCCAGCGCGGGAGCCGTCAGGATAATCCTATACTCTATTCCTTCCATTTTTACTCCCCACATCAAGGTTATTACCCGCAGCTAACAAAATTAGAACCACTGACTCTATTTTGCAGCAAGTATATGAATTCGTCAAGATGCAGTCTTGTACACCTCAGAGGGAAATCAGGTGCGCGTCGGTTTCGCTGATGTGCTTGAAAAAGTATGACTTGTCACACAATCATGAAGAGAAGTGAAGAGAGAGGACTGCCGTCAGGAGTCCTCTCTTGTCGCCTTCACGGCAACTTCAGGTTATATGATCCCTCGTGAGTTCTTCTGCCGCTGCCCAGGCCTCCTCCAACATCTTAAGTATTTGCGTTCTTGCCGCTTTTTTCTTTTTTTCCACGAGACGCTGTAATTTGTCGAGTGCAATTTTGATATCGCGTTTGGCACTCAACGTCCCTTTATTTTCCCCACCTTCGTGGATCCACACATGAGGGGTGAAGAAAAGGAACTGGTCATCCGGTGCCAACCATGCGGCAATCTGGACGGTGTGGCGTAGACCATCCTTCTCATGCTCAATCAACCACAATGGCGCGTCATGATACCACGGATGGCAGACCAAACCTTGCACATGGGCAAATTCTGACACCACGTCCGTCAACAGTTTACCGACACTATACGGCACATCAACCATCGAGCTCATAACCTCAACCTCCAAGGCAATGCCCTCAGTTTAGAGAATGTACGAACAGTTTTTGACCTAACTCCAGAGTACCACACAACGGCACTAAAAAACACCGTATATTAGACTTCTTCGGAAACTCCCTTCTGCTGCAATTTTTGATTTTTGGCTGCGACTTCGTCAGATTTCGCACAATGGTTCTCGCCGTACAACACGTACGTCGTCGAACCATTTTGTTCATCTTCCTCGTCTCGCTCAAAAATCAAAAATTTTGCCACGAAAGGAGTTTCCGAAGAAGTCTATTATTTTGTGTCGCGGAGCGAGAGCGCGAGCGGCACGCCGAGGAGCATAATGAAGCCGAGGGCGGTAAATATGAAGCGCAGGTCAAGTACCAGGAGGAAAATTGTGGCGAATGCAGGCCCGACGAGGTAACCAAGGGGCACCGTCCCTCGATAGAGGGAGATTAGGTGCGCGTCGGTCTCTCTGATGTGCTTAAAAAAGTACGATTCGTTCATGATCTCTACCGCCGCGGCGCCGATGCGGGTGAGGCAGAGCGCGGTACCCCAGAGGAGCGCGCCTGCTCCGGCGATATACGAGAGGACGATGGTTGAGAGCGCCATCAGAGCGAACCCCGCGGCGAGTATCTCTTTCTCGCCACACCATCGGTCCGCGAGGCGGCCGAGGGGATACTGAAGCAGGATGAACGGCACGAGCATCACGGTAAAGAGTATGCCGATCGTGCTCCAACTGAAACCGATGTTCTCGTGAAGGTAGATCGGGGTGTAGACGACCATGATGGCGTAGAAAACATAGAGGAGAAAATTTGCACATGCAATCCGTGCGATCGGGCGGTGCGAGAGCAACATGCGCATGGCAGGGAGCAGCGCGCGCCGATCATAGTGCGGATCGGAGAAGCGGCGGTAGGAGAACCCGACGAGAATTATTATGGGGATCAAGAGCGCGGCCGATGTGAGATAGAGCGTCGAGTAATCACCGTTTCTGAGGAGGACTGCCGCGCCGAGCGGCCCCACGAGCATGCCGATGTTGAGCGCTGTGAAGTAAGCCCCGCGTTTTTTCCCGGTCGTTGCGTTGGTGCTGGCTGATTCAAGAAAAATATCAAGCGGAAGTGAAATAAGGCGGATCGATACGAGGTAGACCGTAAAAACTCCGACGACAAGTAGCGGATCGCCAAGGAAGGGAAGTACCGCGAGCGCGCTGGCTGAAGCGAGCGCAATGGCGATGAAGCATCGCAGAGCGCCATACCGGCGCACGATGATCGGGAAGATCCCCAAGAAAAGCAGCCCGATGAGCGCGTCGAGCGTGTAGACGATCCCGACTCTCGCTCCGCCAATCCATCCTGCAAGAAACGTCGAGCTCACATAGAGCGGGAGCGCGAACTGCGCGGCGAGGAGGAAAGAGATGAGATAAAAGAGCATGGGAACTCTTTTATGGTAGCATGTTCCGTAACTATGTGCGCGAATCGGTAGAGTAGGGAGCGGGCGCCTTGCCTATCGGTAGGTCTCCCGCCCCCTCTCATCAAACCGTACGTGAGGTTCTCCCTCATACGGCTTTCCGAGGATTGCTATCTCAAGCA
>Ga0137796_10002261_pt1 | contig 10466 bp, 11 predicted proteins | sample OV2TP3_FD_97704 | JGI IMG/M metagenome (GOLD analysis project Ga0137796, IMG submission 97704)
AGCGTGTAGCCAAAACGCCCGGCCGGAGAGCCATGCCTTCGTCAAGAAAATCAACGCGGTACACTCGGACCCGAGGGGGAACTTCGGACTAGGGCGCATCCGCCGAGTGGCACCTGGCGATGGCGCGTCGGCCACCCAGGCCTGGTTCCCGAGTCCTACCGCTTCGGGGCCGGGAGGCTGAGTTGCTCCTCCTCGATCGCCGCTCCGCTAAGTTCAGCACCTCTCAGCTCCACCAACTTAGCGGAAAGGTCACGCGGCAGGCAGGGTCCCCCCATACGCAATCGGGCATCCGAGGAAGCGCGGGGACCTGCTACCGTACTGCTACCATTCCGTCCACGACCAGGGTCACCCGGCGACGTCACCGCCTACCACTCAGACCCGTAATCTTGCAGGGTTGGGTCGTCTGGGTCTGGGATCGGGCAGGTCTGGTCTTGGTTGGGACTGCCCGTCCTTCTGGCCGTCCTGGCCGAACGCCAGCACCTTCCGTCGCACCGTCTCCACGTCCGCGTCGTGGGTCATCGGAGCCTCTCCTCGATCGGCACGTAGGGGATGTCGAACCCGTAGTGCGCGGGGCCGAGCAACGCCAGGGCGCGCGGCTTGCGCAGCCGCGGGTGGGCGGCGGCGGCCAGGACCGCCACCGCGGTCCCCTCGGCCAGCATGGTGTTCGTGTACGGCTCGCCGCCCCGGCCGAGAACCATAATGAGATCGGGGCTGGTGGCGAGGACCACGCCGTCGCGCCAGGCGACGTGGTTCTCGTTCTGGAACCAGATGCGGAGCGCCTGCCCGGCGTGGGCGCCGTCGCCGGCGATCGTCGTCTCCCCGAACATGTAGCCGTCGCGGCTCTCCCACGGCTTGGCGGTGACGACGCCGGTGAAGAGCAAAAAGCCGCCGAGCGCCGTCGCCGCGGCGGCCACCGGGTCGCGCCCCGCGTCCCGGGCCTCCCGGATCGCGCGGCCCAGCCGGAAGGCGCGCGAGAGGCTCCCCGGCACCACGACCCGGCGCAGCTCGCCGACCGGCACGGCGAAGCCGGCGTGGGCGCAGGTCAGCGTGGGATCGGGAAGCCGCGTCACCGTCGAGATCATCTTGCCGACGCGCTCGGCGACCGCGAGGCTCGGCGCCGACTCGAAGACGAGGCGGTTCCCCCACGCGTCGACGATCGCGCCCGGCCAGAACGGGATCCCGTGGATCGCGGCCAGCGTCTGCGACAGCTCGGGGATCGCCCGGCCCGCGTAATCGGCGTCCACCACCGGCAGGCCGAGCGTCGCCCCGGCGTCCAGCGGCCCCCCGGTGTTGCCGGCCCCCAGCTCGAACGGCACCAGCACCTCGGTCCGCCGGCCAGTGGCGCGGTCGAGCAGGCGCACCGCCTCGACCATCGGGCGGTCATCGATCGGGTCGCCGTAGCCGAGCTTCGCCCGCTCCGCCCGGTCCAGCGTCCGGGTCGGCGCGCTCGAGCCCATCCCGAACACGCAGGCGCTCTGCGCCGTGTCCGGCAGGCTCTCCACGTCGACCCACCCGACGGCGCGCCCCGCCCGCACGTGCTCGCCGAGGAGACGCCGGCCGACCTCGGGCCGGCCCCCTCCCCCCGTCCCGAACAGCGTGAGGCCCCGGATCAGGTCGTCGACGTCCTGGAGCGTGGTGATGGCACCGGCCGGCATCCGGGTTCCTCCTCTACTCGACCTTCTTGCCTTTGAGGTCGGCCATCGTCTTATCAGGGTTACCCAACCCAGCCACGAGGAGGGCCGCCTGACACGCGCCAGCCTTCGGCGGTCAGGCCTCGCCGGCCGGCGCCTCCCTTCAGAACCGAAGCGACCGCAAGCCCACGAGCTTTTCGGTGAGCACGATAGCGATCACGGTGATGACGATGCTCACCGTCGAGACCGCCGCCGCCGTGGGGTCGAACTCAAAGCGCACGTAATCGAAAAGTTGGATCGGGAGTGTCACGATCCCGGTGGCCTTGAGCAAGAGCGAGATGTTGAAAAGGTCGAATGAAATGATGAAGCTCAACAGCGCGCCGGCGATGATCCCGGGCTTCACGATCGGTAGCGTGATCCGCCGGAAGGTGGTGTACTTGTCGGCGCCGAGGCTGCGGGCGGCCTCTTCGAGCGAGAGGTCGAAGTTGTAAAGCGATGCCGAGAGCCCGAGAAATACGAACGGCAGTGTCACCAGAACGTGGCCGATCAAGAGCCCAAGAAACGTCTTGTGGAAGGCGCCGCCGACTCCCTCGAGGCCGAGTCCGCCGAGGACGGTCTCGATCCGGTAATAGAAAAACAGAAGCGCGATCGCGGTCAAGATCTCGGGCAAGAGCAGCGGCATGAGGATGAACAATCTGAGCTGGTCGCGCCACTTTCGCGCAAAGCGCACCACGTAGAGCGCCACCATGCTCCCGAGCAAGGTCGCGATGATCATGCACAAGAAGGCGAGCCAGAGCGAGAACACGAGCGAGTCGATGAACGGATCGCTGTTGAAGAAGCTCACGTACCAGCGAAGCGAGAAGCCCTCCGGAGGAAAGGTCAGGTACTCTCCGGCGTTCAACGAGGCGAGGACGACGATCACGAGCGGTAGAAGGAGGAATGCGTACACGAAGCCCACGAGCCCGAGGTAGAGCCCCCGCCCCAAGCGCTTGCGCAGGACGGCTGCCGCCCGCATTGCCCTACCGGATGCCTTTCATGAACCAGGACGTGGCCATGAAGTACAGATAGACCACCACCGCCCCGGAGAACGAAAGGATGAACGCGAGCGCCGCGCCGAAGGGCCACAGCATCGCGTCCAAGAGTTGCTGGATGACGAGCGTCGGCATGATCACCACCTTGAACCCACCGAGCAGGATCGGCGTGACGTAGGCGCTGATCGTCAGCACAAAGACGAGCACGGAGCCGGCCTGAACGCCCGGGAGACTCAAGGGGAAGACCACCCGGAATATGGTCTTCAGCCGCGTGGCGCCCAAGGACTGCGCCGCTTCCTCGAGCGCGGGATCGATCGACTGGATCGCCCCCAGGATGGGAAGGATCATGAACGGGAGGAAGATGTGGACGAGCCCGACGCTCACCCCGAAGGTGTTGTACATGAGCTGGATCGGCGTCTGGATGAGCCCGAGGTCCCTCAGGATGTTGTTGATCAAGCCGTCGTTGTTGCCGAGGATGATCATCCAGCCGTAGCAGCGGACCACCACCCCGACCAGAAGCGGCGACAAGATGAAGGCGTAAAGGATGCTCTTGAATCGTGAGGGGGTTCGCGCGAGATGATAGGCGACCGGGTAGCCGAGGACGAGGCAGATCGCGGTTGTCGTCACGCCGAGCGCCATCGTGTCCCTGAGCACCCGGAGGTAGTAGAAGTCGGGGTCGAAGATGGCCTTGAGATAGTTGGCGAAGGTATAGCCGGGCGCGAACACCTGGCTCGTCGACGGCGTGCGGAAGCTCATCACGACCATATTGAGGTAGGGGATCACGAGGAAGCCGACCAAGAGCCCCACGGTCGGGGCGATGAGCAGGAGGGTCGCGTTGGCGCGCAACCCGGATCCCCGACCGGGGGCAGTCGTCATCGCCAGGGGTCGCTCGGCGGCGTGCACGGGCCTGGCCCGCTAGGGGTGTGCCGTCCTAATCCCCGATGATCCAGGTCTTGTCAGCGTCGAAGCGGCACCAGATGGGATCGCCGATGGCAAACGCCGCCCATGGCTCTCCTTGCACCTGCAGCACGGCGTCGCCGGCGCAGGCGATGCGATAACCGGTGATGTTGCCGAGGAAGTATCGTTCCTTTACCCGGCCCGAGATCGCGTTCGCCCCGACCCGGTCGGGTTTGTCCTTGAGAAGCACGATCGCCTCTGGCCGGACGATCAGGGTGACCGCCTCCCCCTCGCGGAGCGAATCGAGGTGGGCCGAGCGAATCTCGCCGAGGGCGCTTTCGAGCACGTAGGCGCCACCCTCATCCCGCCCTCGCACCCGGGCTTCGATGAAGTTCGAGAGGCCAATGAAGTTGGCTACCTCCCGGCTGACCGGTCGCATGTAGATCTCCGTTGGTGTCCCGATCTGATGGATGCCCCCTTGGAACATGACCGCGATTCGATCCGAGATGACCATGGCTTCCGCCTGGTCATGGGTCACATAGACCGTGGTGATGCCGACCCTCTTCTGAAGCGAGCGGACGAAGAAGCGCATCTCCTCGCGGAGCTTGGCGTCGAGATTGGCGAGCGGCTCGTCGAGGAGAAGGACCCGCGGCTCGATGACGAGGGCACGCCCGAGCGCGATCCTCTGTTGTTGGCCCCCGGATAGCTGCCGCGGATACCGCTCGCCGTATCCTTCGAGCTGGACTGTCTCGAGGACGCGGGCGATGCGCGCTGCCATCTCGGCCTTCGGCACCCGGCGCATTTCGAGACCGAAGGCGAGGTTCTGGGTGACGGTCATGTGAGGGAACAGCGCATAGTTCTGGAACACCATGCCGATGTTGCGGGCCTCCGGGGGGAGGCCGAGGATGTCGGCGCCGTCGAACAGGATGCGGCCCGCGGTCGGGGTTTCGAAACCGGCGATGCAGCGAAGCGTCGTCGTCTTGCCGCAGCCGGAGGGGCCGAGAAGGGAGACGAGCTCGCGCTCCTCGATCTCGAGGTCGATGCCATCGACGGCGACGACCTCGCCGAAGCGCTTGCTCAAATCCTTGACGGCAAGCCTGGCCATCCCTGTCCGTGGACGATCGAGCTACGGGGCGAAAGACGCATCCTCCCCGCCAGACCGGGGAGAGAGGCCGGCGAGACGAGAGGTCGGAACTGGCTCGAGTTCGTTTTAGGTCATCTCCTTGTTCCACCGCTCGATGACCCGGTCGCGGTTCCGGTTCGCGGTCTTCCAGTCCCAAAGCACGATCTGGTTCATCTTCTCACCATGGATCGGCACCAGCTCCTTGAGGTCGGCCGGCACGTCGACCTTCTTGTTCACCGGCGACCAGTAGTATTCCCTCACCCATTTGTCTTGGGTGTCCGGCCTCAGGATGTAGTCGATCCACCGGTAGCACAGCTCCTTCTTCTTGCTGCCCTTGAGCACGCTGAAGACCTGTTCGAACATGAACATGCCTTCGTTGGGGGCCACGATCCCGAGCTTCACTCCCTTCACCTTAAGCCGCGCCCAGGCCGCGAAGTCGAGGGCCCCGAGGATAACCTCGCCGCGGGTGAGAACGGTCTCCATGGTTCCGGAGAAGTCGACCTGGATGAAGGGCTTGAGTTCCTTGATCTTGGCCAAGGCCTTGTCGACCTCGTACTCGGAGCGGAAATAATTCCGGGCGGTCATGAGCACGAACATGTAGCCGGCCGAATTGGTGATCGTGTACATGCCGATCTTGCCCTTGAACTCCGGGGTGGTCCAGAGGTCGGCCCAGGCGGTGGGCGGGGTCTTCACCATGTCCGTCCGGTAGGCGATGCCGAGCGGCGAGAGCGTCCCGATCACCCCCCAGTTGTCGGGAAGCTTGGCGATCGGCCACAGATCTTTCATGCTCGGCACCTTGCCCTCCGGAATCGGTTCGACGAACCCTTCCTCGCGCTCGATCGAGGCCCAGGTCTCGTTGGTCATCAGCACGTCGTAGGGCGGTCTGTCGGGACCTGCGGCGCGCAGCTTCGCGAGCCAATCCTTGCCCAAGCCCACGTCCAGCTTGATCTCGACCTTGGCCTCCTTTTCGAATGGGGGTATGACCTGGGAACGCATGAACTTCTCGAAGGGGCCGCCATAGGAGTTGACGATGAGTGTCTCGGCGCCCCGAGCGACGTAGGGGAAGCCGAGAGCCGATGCGGCGGCAGTGCCGGCCACGCCTTTCAGCAATGTTCGTCTCTTGATGTGCCTCGTCATTGCCTTCCTCCTGTGAAGATTCGAGGTCTGATCCCTCAGAACGTAGGTGGTCCAAACGCGCTACTCAGCGCGGCCACTGCACTGCCAGCATAGCTCACCCGGGGTGCGGCGCGCCAGCGGCGATGAGTTCTGCACGGTCACGGCCTACCATCGCAATTACGCCCTGCGGGTCCTCAACGGGCCGCCGCCCGGCGCCGAGCGGCCGCGCCGGCGCCGACGCGCGGCCACCTACAGCCCGCCCGTGATTCAGGCGCTGACCGCCATCTGGGAAGCCGCAGGCTACACGTGGTCCGTGCGGCTGAAGGCGTTGCTCCCCCTCTGGCTGCCGTGGGCCCGGCGCCGGTGGCAGCTGTCGGCGACGGTGTCCCAGCAGCTCCGGGCCATCAGCCCCCGGCAGATCGATCGGCGGCTGGCCCCGACCAAGCGGCAGCTCCAGACCCGGCGCTATGGGCGGACCAAGCCCGGCACCCTGCTGAAGCACCACATCCCGCTGAAGACCGATCACTGGGACGTGACGGTGCACTAGCTAAAGTGGAGCGACTGGCAGCGGAACGGGCGGGTGACCGCGCGCAGGGCGGGCACGAGCTCCCCGTACAGCCCGACGACGGCGCGCGCGACGCAGGGCCAGGCGAAGCGGCGCGCCCACTCCATCGCCTGCCGGCCGAGCGCCCCCCGGCGCCCCTCGTCCTCCAGGAGGGCCGCGATGCCGTCGGCGAGCGCCCCCGCGTCCCCCTCGGGGACCAGGAGGCCCGTCACGCCGTCCTGGACCGTCACCGTGAGACCGCCGACTCGCGAGGCGACGACCGGCACGCCGCAGGCCATCGCCTCGAGCGCGACCATCCCGAACGACTCGTGACGGGAGGGCATGAGACAGAGGTCCGCCGCCGCGTAGTAGTCGGGAAGCACGTCCTGCGGCTGCGGCCCACGGAACTCCACCCACGCCGCCACGCCCAGCTCGCGTGCGAGCCCTCGGAAACGCTCGACGTCCATCTGGTCGCGACAGCTCCGGCCTGCGGCCTGCGCGACGTCGCTCCCTTCTTTAACACCGTCCCAGCGCTCTTCCTTGTCGCCGCCCACGACGACCAGCCGGACCGCGGTGCTCCCGAGCCCGTTCGCCTTCGCCGCGGCCAACGCGCGGAGGAGCGTCTCGAGCCCCTTGATCGGCGCGAGGCGCCCGACGAAGAGGAGAACGCGCTCGGCCGCGAGCCCGAGCCGGGCGCGCGCCCCCGCGGGGTCGCGCGGGCGGAAGAGCTCCACGTCCACGCCACACGGGATGACGGCCACGCGGGCGGCGTCCGCGCGGCAGTGCCAGACGAGCTGGGCCCGCTCGACCGGGTTCGCCGCGACGAGCCGATCGGCCTCGGCCGCGATGCGGGTCTCGGCGGTGAGGCGCACCTCGGGCTCCCGCTCCTCGGCGGTCCGCGCGACCGCGTTCTTGACGGCGCCGAGCGTGTGGAACATCTGGATCACGGGCGCGCCCCAGCGCCGGCGCAGCTCGAGCGCGACCAGGCCCGAGAGCCAGTAGTGGCTGTGGATCAACGCGTACTCGATCTCCTCCTCGCGACCGAAGTCTTCCACTCCCTCGACGAAGGTGTCGAGGTGCGCAACGAGCGCGGGCCGGGGGAGCGGGCGCGCCGGCCCGGCCTCGAGGTGGACGACGCGGGCGCCGTCGCCGAGCGGCACGACGCGGGGCACCGTCGGGTCCTGGCTGCGCGTGAACACGTCGACGCCGAACCCGAGGCGGCCGAGCTCCCGGCCGAGCTCGCGCACGTAGACGTTCATCCCGCCCGTCTCCTTGCCGCCGAGCGCGGCGAGGGGACAGGTGTGGACCGAGAGGAGGGCGACGCGGGTCATTCGGGACCCCCCGCACCCCCATCCCCTCCCACCCTTCGGGGGGAGGGGAGCCCGGCGCTCAGGCCGCTGCTCGGGGAGTCGCGCCGCGACAGCGCCCTCACGCGCGCTCCAGTGTCAGTCGCAGCACGTCGTGCGGGGTCGCACCGAAGCCGTATTTGTACGGCTCCTCGCCCCGGAGGAAGTCGTACCGGCGGAAGCCGTGGGCGATCGCGTCCTCGATCGTCCGGGCGATCAGGACGACTCCCGGAGAGTGGGCCCGAGCGTCCGGCTCGAACCCGGAGTTGTAGAGCGCGACGGTCCCGCCGTACTCCAGGCAGAACAGCGCCGCCGCCGCCCGATCCTCGAGCCAAAGGAGCCACAGGGCGGCCCACCCCGCGGCCGCGAGCGCGACGGCCGCCTCCCGGAAGAACGCCTCCATCCGGTCGTCCATGAAGCGGGCCTTGCCGACCTTTGACTTCCGGTGGAGCGCGAGGAAGGTGTCCGTGGCCGCCGTGACGGCAGCCGGCGTGCGCCCCACCTCGACGCGGGGACGAGCGGCCTCGGCGCGGCGAAGCTTGCGACGCAGCTCGTGGCGGTCCTTGCCGGAGAGGCCGGCGAGATAGGCGTCCCAGGTGGGCGGCAGGTCCAGGACGGGACAGCGGTCCTCGCGCTCCGCGCGACAGGCGAGCCCGGCGGCGGAGGCGAGCGCGGCGAGCAATCCCGGCGTCGGCGACTCGGCGGGGACCGGGCGCAGGTCCAGGGCGCGCCACGAGACGCCGGCGAGCGTGCCGAGGAGGGCTTTCCAGACCTCCTCCTCGCGTCCGCGCACGGCCACGAGGTCGAGGTAGTCGGCGACATCGACGCCGCCCACGAGGCGGAGGACGCGCCCCTCCGGGCCCGCCACCTCGTAGAGCGGCAGCGCCCCGACCCACTCCCCGGCCCCGTCCTGAACCCCGAAGAGGTGGAGCGGGCCCGCGCCGAAGGCCCGCCACCAGGCGGTCTGGAACTGCCAGGTGAGGAACGGCACGTCGGTGGACGAACGTCCGATGAGGCGGTTCCACGCCGCCTCACCGAGCCCCAGGGCACCCCACGCCGGGAGCCGCTCGACCCTCACCGACCCGCTCCTCGCATCCCCCTCCCCGCCCTTGAGATGGCGTCTCGCCGAGCCGCGATGCGGCTCACAGGTCGTCCCTCCGGAAGGACACCCTTGGTCATCACAACGTCGGGCCCGGGCCGAAACCCGAGCAGATCCCCACCGGAGGGACGGGACGCCCGCGAGGCCGCAGGCCGAGCGCGTCCCGGCGAGATCAAGGACGCAGGCCCGAGGCGCCCGGAGGCGTATGCCGCATACGTCGAGGAGCGCCGAGGGCCCCGCCGGAGGGACGGGACGCCCGCGAGGCCGCAGGCCGAGCGCGTCCCGGCGAGCTGGAGGACGCGGAGATGCGACGGGGATCGGCCCGGACCGCTCACAGGTCGTCGGCCGCGGAGGGCTCCGAGGTGTCGGCCCCGCCGCCCGCCTCCTCCTCCACGGCCTCGTCCACCATCTCGCCCCAGTCCTCGCTCGCGTCGTCGCCCAGCTCGCTCCCCATCTTCTTCATCCACCGGCCGACGCTTTTCGGATCGTCCTCGTCGAGATCGCTCAGCCGGCTCGGGTCCGCGAGGGCGTCCAGCCGGTCTTCCTCGGAGCGCACCGTCGCGAAGCGGGAGAGCAGGCGCGTCAGGTGCTCGCCGCCGCAGCGCGGACATCGGGGCGGCGTCGGGTCCGAGATGCGCATGACGAGCAAGCTGACCCGCCGGCGGCAATCGGCGCAGTGATACTCGTAAATAGGCATCTGAAAGGCATTCTACGGAGGGGCCGGAGAGGGGTCAAGGCAAGCAGGCTCCGGGCGCCCGAGCGGCGAAGCCGCGCGGGCACAGGCGTGGGGGGCGGGTCGCGGCGCGCCGGGACGGGCCGGCCGCTACCAGCCGAGCTTCATGAGGCCCAGGACGACGCCGGCGGACGTCACGAGGCCGGCGATGTACCCCACCACGATCCCGGTCAGGTGGTCGCTGACGAAGTCAGAGCTGACCGGCTCGGCGTGGGCCGCCACCTGCGGGGTGGGCGGCCGCCAGGCGCGGGGGTCGAAGTCTCGCGCTCTCCAGGGTCCTCCCATGATCCTCACCTCCTCTCTCCCGGACCAGGAGCCGGCGGAGCCGGTTGCCTCACCTCCCTTGAGGAAGCAAGCGGCGTGCCTGGAGAGAGGCTAGCAGGGCGCTGGAGGAGTCGACGAGGAAATTATGAAGCTCGGCGAGAGGTTGCGTCGTGAACCCTACGATCCGCCTTTTCGACGCACCGGGTCAGGCGAACCGGGCCACTGCCTAATTTTGCCCAGGCCGGCGGCATCCCTGGGCACCCCGGGACGCCCTACGTCCCGGTGACGCCCACCATCCGCTCGGGTCGGACCCGCCGGTCGAACTCCTCCGCCGTGAGGTACCCGAGCGCCACGGCCGCTTCCCGCAGCGTGAGCCGCTCGCGGTGCGCCTTCTTCGCGATCTCGGCGGCGCGGTCGTAGCCGAGCGCGGGCGCCAGCGCGGTGACGAGCATCAGCGAGCGTTCCAGGTGCTGGCGGATCCGCTCGCGGTCCGGCTCGATCCCGCGCGCGCAGTGCTCCTCGAAGGACAGGCACGCGTCCGCCAGGAGCCGCACCGAGCGGAGGACGTTGTGGACGATGAGGGGCTTGAAGACGTTGAGCTCGAAGTTCCCGGATGCCCCGCCGACCAGGACCGCGACGTCGTTGCCGAAGACCTGGGCGCAGACCATAGTGAGCGCCTCGG
>Ga0137796_10002262_pt1 | contig 10466 bp, 9 predicted proteins | sample OV2TP3_FD_97704 | JGI IMG/M metagenome (GOLD analysis project Ga0137796, IMG submission 97704)
GGCCGGGTACACCGCCGAGGACCTCCGGGCGGACTACGACCTCGGCCAGGCCCAGGCCCTCCTCTACGACGCGACGCGCGTGGTCGTGGAGGCCCACGCCGACTTCACGCACATCCTCCGCTACGCGCACCTCGCCCGCCTGCTCCACCGGATCGAGCGGCTCGATGGCGGCTACCGGCTCGTCCTCGACGGGCCGAACTCGGTCCTCCGCCAGACCCGGGCCTACGGGGTGGACTTCGCCCGGTTCCTGGCCGCCCTGGTGCAGGCCCGCGACTGGCTGATGGCGGCGGAGATCGTCCTGAGGAAGGGGTGGCGGCCGGTCACCTTCACGCTGTCGGCCGCCGAGGGCCTCCGCTCCCGCGTCCCGGCCCCGGCCTTCTTCGACTCGCGGCTCGAGGAGGCCCTCGCGCGGACGTTCGGGGACGAGCGGGACGGCTGGCGACTCGCGCGGGAGGGGGCGATCCTGGAGGCGGGAGGTGCCGTCCTCGTGCCGGACTTCCTCTTCACCCATGCCGACGGGACCGAGGTGGCGCTGGAGATCCTGGGCTACTGGACCCCGGAGTACCTCCGGGACAAGCTCGCGCGGCTCGGGCGCGTGCGGGCGCCGAACCTCCTGGTCGCCGTGCCGGCGGCCCGCGCCCTCGCCCCCGGCGCCGTCCCGGCCCCCGTCCTCACGTTCCGGAGCCGGATCAAGCCCAGCGACCTGCTGCCGCGCCTCGAAGCGTTCCGCCGCCGCTGACCCCGGGTGGGGTCTCTCCCCCCGAAGCTCCGGGGAGGCGCTCGTTGTCGGCCCTCAGGCCGTGCCCGCCTTTTTGAGCTTGGCGAAATGCTGCTTGCGGACCTTGGCGACCTTCGGGGCCACGATCATGCGGCAGTACGGCTGGTTCGGGTTTCGCCGGAAGTACTCCTGATGGTACTCCTCGGCGGGGTAGAAGGCCGTGAACGGCGCGACCTCGGTCACGATCGGGGCGCACCAGATGCCCGAGGCGTCGAGCTCGGCGATCACCTGCTCGGCGGTCGCCTTCTGCTCGGGGGTGTGGTGGAAGATGGCGGAGCGATACTGCGTCCCGACATCCTGACCCTGCCGGTTGAGCGTGGTGGGGTCGTGGATGCTGAAGAACACCTCCAGGATCTCCCTGAAGGAGAGGACCGACGGGTCGAAGGTGATCTGGATGACCTCGGCGTGGCCCGTCGTCCCGGCGCAGACCTGTTCGTACGAAGGGTCAGGGATGGTCCCGCCGGAGTAGCCGGACACGACGTCGTGCACCCCCTTCAGGTCATCGAACACGGCCTCCAGGCACCAGAAGCAGCCGCCGGCCAGCGTCGCGATCTCTCGGCGGGCCTGATCCACGATCATCCCTCCGGGCAAGTCGGAAAGTTCAACGTCATCTCCGCCGAGCGCTGCAAGTGTCGTGAATGCCTCTCCTCGTGAATTACATACAGCCCCGCCGGGCCACAGTCAAGGAGTGGCCGAAAACTCAGACGGGCTCAAGGCAGGCTACGGATCCCGATCGACCCTGCGGATCTGGCAGAGGTACGCCCGGTGGGGGACCGATCCGCTGATCGGGTCGATCGCCTCGTTCCCGATCAAGACGTTATAGTTCGCCCCGTCCGGCCCGTAGGGGTCGTAGCCGGGCAGGCCGAGCTCGGGGCAGCCCTGCCACCATCCGTGCTGGCCGCAGGCGACGCTCGGGTGGAGGCTCTCGTTCAGTCGAGCCCGGGCCCGGATCCGCCCCTCCGGGGTCTCGATGACCACCCAGTCCCCGTCCCGGATCCCCCGCTCGGCGGCCGCGGAGGGGTGAAGCTCCACTTCGGGATCCCTGACGCGGCGCCGCAGGCTCGGGAGCGCCCGGTGCTGGCTGTGACAGAACTGCGGGAGCTTGGCGCAGGTGAGGAACAGCGGATAGCGCTCCGCCAGGTCGGGCCGGGCGACAGGACCGATCGCCGGCTCCACGTACTCGGGGAGCGGTGGATAGCCGTGCTCGAGGAAGGTCTCGGAGTAGATCTCAACCTTCCGGCTCGGCGTCGCGAACCCTGCCGGAGACCCGTCCTCCGCTCCGGCATATTTCCGATAACGGATCTGGAGCGGGACGCGAATGCCGGCAGGCGCCCGGCGCAGATCCTCCAGGGAGAGTCCTGACGGAGCGAGCAGGTGGCGATAGGCGGCCTCGAGGTTCCCATCCCAGAAGTGGGCGCCGAGGCCCAGACGGCGGGCGAGCGCGAAGACGATCCAGGTGTCTGACCGCGCCTCGCCCCGCGGCTCGATCACGGCGGGCCGGAGCTGGACGAGCGACTCGGCCTCCGGGCTGATCTCGAACCCGACCTTCAGGTTCTCGCTCTCCCAGCAGGTCGCCACCGGGAGGACGACATCGGCCAGCTCGGCGGTGGGGGTCATGAAGAGGTCGGCGTGGACGAAGAACTCGAGCGCCGACAGCGCCGCCCGGGCGCGCCGGACATCGGCGTGGGAGACGACGAGGTTGGCCCCGAACCCGACGAGCCCGCGGACCCGATAGGGGCGGCCCTCCAGGATCGCCCGGTAGAGGTCGTCCGAGGTGACCCAGCCCCAGCGCGCCGGGCCCAGCGGCCGCTCCTTCCGGCCGAGGGCCTTCTCGAGCTGCGCCGGCCGGATGAGGTCCATCCCCGAGACCTCGGCGGTGGGGACTTTCGGGAAGAGGACGTTCCCCCCGGGGGCGTCGAAGCTCCCGGTGAGGGCGTAGAGGAGCGAGATCGCGCGGTCGGTCTGGGTGGCGTTGGTGTGCTGGCCCACGCCGGTCCAGACGTAGTAGGAGACGGGGCGGGAGTCGAACAGGAGCCGGGCGGCCTGACGGATCTGATCCCCGGGGACCCCGGTGATCGCTTCGACGACCTCGGGCGAGTAACGCCGGCAGAGGCCGGCGTAGAGGTCGAAGGCCGGCCGGCACTCCAGGTCTCCGTCTGGCGTGGCGATGCGGTAGTGTCCGAAGAGCGCCGGGTCGGCGTCGGCGCTCTCATAGCGGACGCTGGCCGGATCGTAGATCACCGGTCGCCGGGTGACCAGATCCCAGGCCACGTACCGGTCCGGGCTCCCCTCCCGCGAGAGATCCCGCTCGGTGAGGAATCGCCCGGTATCCCCTCGCACGAGGAGGGGACCGTTGGTCCAGTCGCGGACGAACTCACGATCGAACCACCCCGCCTCGATCATCGCGGAGGCGATCCCCAGGGCCAGGGCCCCGTCGCTCCCCGGCCGAACCCTGAGCCAGAGATCCGCCTTGGCGGCGAGCCCTACCCGCCGTGGATCGACGACGATCAGCCGGGCGCCTCGGGCCCTGGCCGCCACCGCTCCCGTGGCGTGGGTCAACCAGGAGGTGCTCGGGTTGTGCCCCCAGAGGAGCACGCACTTCGTCCGCTCGAAGTCCGGGGCAGGGATGCCGACGCCGAAGGTGTAGCGCGTGGCGTAGTCCTTGTGCCAGTTGCAGACCTCCGTGGCGTAGCAGATGTTCGGGCTGCCGAAGAGGCGGATGAACCGTTCGATCCAGGCGATGGCGTCGGAGAGGGCCGTGCCGCTGGGGGAGGTGACGCTGAAGGCGACGCTCTCGGGGCCGTGCTCATCGGCCAGGCGCCGGAGCGAAGCCGCCACGAGGTCGAGGGCTTCGTCCCAGGTCACCCGCGCCCAGCCCGGATCCGGATCCCCTTTGGGACGGGTCCGCTTGAGCGGGTGGAGGAGCCGCTGAGGGCTGTAGACGAGATCCGGGGCGGCCCGCCCCTTGGCGCAGAGCGCCTGGCCGGTGGGGTGAGACGGGTCGGGTTCCACGGCCACAAGCCGCCCGTCCTCCACCACCGAGATGCAGCCGCAGCGGGAGCGGCAGAGCGCGCAGTACCCGCGTATACGACCGATCGGAGCCTGATCCGACATCACGCGGGAGCCTCTCGATGTGAACTCCGCGCATCCTGGAGGAGCGCCCTGAGCCCCTTACGCTAGCCGGCAGGAAATTACCGCCCTACCGACAGCTCGCCGGCGGGGTGAAGACGTGCACGCGGCTCATCGGCGAGAACCAGGCCAGGTTGGCGCCGCCAGGCGCCATGATCTTCGTCACGCCGTTCTCGACGTACGTCAAGCCGTAGGTCCCGTGCTTGGAGGTCGCCCCGCCGGCGTCGAAGGGCGCCTTGGCGACGGGCGACTCGAGGATCTTCCACGTCCGGGATGGCAGGTGGAAGACCTGCGATGCCGTCAGGGTCCCGGTGACGTTCGAGGCGATGAACTCGCCGCCGAAGGAGTAGACGCACTCTCCCACACGGGCGAGGACGTTGGCGCTCGTCCCGACGGGGGCGTCCGGCTCGCGCCGCCAGGCGGCCTCGCCCGGCGCCCAGGACTCGGCGCCGCGCATGTGGGTCGTGATCTCGCTCCGCCCGTGGAAGACCCAGACCCGCCCGTCGGCCACGGCGGCGTTGAAGTGCTCGCGGGACTCCAGCAGGGAGGGCATCACCTCCCACCGGAGGGGGGACTTGGTCGTGTCGAGCCGGAGCACCGACGTGGTGGTCCGGATCGACTCGTTGACCGGGTCACGCGAGCCGCGATGAAAGACCACCCCGCCCAGCACGTAGATGCTGTCCCCCAGGCTCACGGCCGCGCCGGCCGACCGCGCCTCGGGGAGCTTCAGGCACTCCTCGGTCGCGGGGCTGCACGGACGCCCGTCCGCCACGCGGACCTGGCTCCAGCTGCCGTTCGGGTCCGTGGGGCTCTTGGGCGTGAAGACGAAGACGGTGTCCGCCGGGTAGAACCGGATGCCGTCGTGGCCGCCGATCGACCAGATCCGGCCCTGGTGGTTCACCGACATGATGTGGTGGTAGTCATCCTTGGGGAACCAGCCCACCTGGTCGAGGCTGACCCACCGCCCCTCGCGCGCCCCGCGCGCGGCCGGGTGACCGCCCGGGATGTAGGCCAGGATCTCGCGGGTCGCCCTGAACTGGAACGGCTCCGGGTCCTCCTCCGTCGGCGTCGGGGCGGGCACGGCGGGAACGAAGCCGCCGATCAAGTAGACGAAGCCGTTGAGCTCCACCGCCGAGTGCTCCTGACGGGCCTGGAAGCGCCCCTGGGCATCCTTCAGATTCGCCACCCGCGTCCACTCGCCCCCCTTCAGGACCGGGTACATCGCAACCTCGCTCGCCCACGCCCCCGACAGCGCCAGGGCGACGAAGGCGATCAGCAGCACCACGGACACGCAAAGGTTCGGACGGGCGGTCTTCATGGTGATCCTCCTCCTTTCAGTCCAGGACCGCGAAGCCGTCGATCTCGATCAGGGCGCCCTCGTCCCAGAGCCCCTTGACCTCCACCAGCGTCATGGCCGGGTAGTGGCGGCCGAAGTACTCGCGGTAGATCTGGCCGATCGCCTTCAGATTCGTGCGATAGGCCTCCTTGTCCAGGACGTACAGGGTCAGCTTCACGACGTCCTGGAGTGTGCCACCCTGCGCCTCGACAACGGCCTTGAGGTTCTCCAGGACCTGGCGGAACTGCCCTGGGAGGTCTCTGCGGGCGATGATCCGGCCCTCGGCGTCCTGGGCGGTCTGGCCGGCGAGGAAGAGGAGCCGGCCGCGGGCCTCGACCCCGTGGGAGAAGCCGGAGGGCCGAACCAAGGTCGGGGGATTGACCACGCTCTTCGGCATACGCGCCTCCGCTCGATCGCAGCGTCCATACTCCCTGACGGCCGGTCAGGTGGCGCCCGAAATTGCCCGTGCGGCCTGAGCGGGCACCTCGATGGCTACGAAGTAACTTTGAGGGTAAAGGTAATCCTCTCCATCCTCGTCCACGACGCGGAGAAGACCGTGCTTTTCGGCGTCAGGGTCCGGGAGGACCTCGTAAACCTTTCGTAGCTCAAGGGAGGCTGGGTAACCCTTGTTCTTTACACAAACCACAAAACGCCGCTGTTTCCTTTGTTTCATGGCTTTCAAACCAAAAGTCGCTTTATCTTGAGCTCCTTACGACCCACTTCGTGAGCTTCGTACCAGTGAAGCTCAGCTTGACGAATTTTACCATCCGCCAGGCGAACAGTCACAACACCCTTGCACTTTCTCCATCTCCTACCGCCGTATGCTTTGCGCAGGCGGCGGAGCTGTCGGATCGCGCGACCAGCTGCGATGGTCTCGACTTCGCTGATCTCGCCAACGACCTCGAAATCCACTTGCCGGGCCTAGCACAGAGCGTCGCGCTTCGGGAAACACATCGTCACACTATCTTTTCGTAGACCGCCCACAGAGTCTGGGTGTATCGGTTGCTGTACCGTTCTCCAGGGTAAACCGCTTTCCTGATCATTCGCAGGGGCCACGCCTTCGGTTTCTCCGTGGCGAACATCTCCGCGATCGTCAGATTATATTTCGATGCCTGTCGTTCGAGGAAGTCTTTGGCCTCGGAGAAGCTGAAGAACCATTTGTGCCGTTCCGGCGGGGGCTCCAGGGGCAGGCCGTAGTGGGCAAAGCTACCCTTTCCCCTCGCGATCGGGCCTCGGGCGTCCCGCCAGCAGTTGGGGAGCGACACGATGGCATACTTTTTCGAGACCCTGACGATTTCGCCGAAGATCGCGTGGAGATTGTCCAGGTGCTCGAGCACCTCGATGCAGAGCACGCAGGCGAACGTATTGGCGGGAAAGGGGAGCTCCGAGCATCGCTCCAGGTCTAGCTTGATGTCAGGGTCGCCCGCCACATCGATGCCGGTGTATTCGACGCCTTCCAGAATGTTTCTCAGCGGCGCCTCGAAGCACCCGACATCGAGGACCGAGCCCTGCAAGTATTCCCGGAACCTTTGCGCGACGTACCGGCTTCGCGCTTCCCGGCTGGGAAAGTGAATGTATTCGGCTCTCAAGGCCGTGCCGAGGACTCTGATCCTGATTATCGCCCGGTGAAGCGGGGGGGGCGCTTCTCGGTGAGGGCCCGGTAGACCTCCCGATGGTCCTCGCTCATGAGGAGCAGGGCCTGGGCCTGCGCCTCGGCCTCGATGGCCGTCAGGAGGTCCATCCCCCACTCGTTGTTGAGCATCCGCTTGGTCATCCCGAAGGCCTGCCGCGGCCCCTCGGCGAGGCGCCGGGCCAGACCCCTCGTCTCCTCCATGAGCTGCTCATGGGGGACCACCTTGTAGGCGAGCCCGTACCGCTCCGCGGTCGGCGCGTCGATCGGGTCGCCCAGGATCAGCAGCTCGGTCGCCCGGCCGAGCCCGACCACCTTGGGGAGGAGGAAGGCCGCCCCCATGTCGGCGCCCGCCAGGCCGACCTTGGTGAAGAGGAAGGCGAACTGCGCCCGGTCGGAGAGGAGGCGGAAGTCCGCGGCCAGGGCGAGCACGGCCCCGGCCCCCGCCGCGATCCCGTTCACCGCGGCGATGACCGGCTTCTCGAGCATCCGGAGGTTCCGGACCACCGCGCCGGTCATCCGGGTGAAGGCGAGCATCCCCTTGACGTCGCGCTTCTGGAGCTCCCCGATGATGTCGTGGACGTCCCCGCCCGAGCAGAACCCCTTGCCGGACCCCGTGAGGACCAGGACCCGGACGGCCTCGTCGGCCTGGAGCTCCCAGGCCAGCCGCTCCAGCTCCCCGTACACCTCGAAGGTGAGGGCGTTGAGCCGGTCCGGGCGGGTGAAGGTGACGGTCCCGATCCCGTCCCGGACCGCGTAGTCGAAGCTCCGGTATGCTCCCATGACGCCCCCCACGGCGGGCCTCAGGCCTGGACGGCCCCGCCGTCGATGTTGATGGCCTGCCCCGTGATCCCCCGCGCCTCCTCCGAGGCCAGGAGCACGGCGACCGCGGCGACCTCCTCGGGCTCGATGAGCCGCTTCTGGGGCGAGAAGGCCGCCAGGGTCCGGACCGCCTCCTCGTAGCTCCGCCCGGTCTTCTCGGCGATCCGCCGGGCGGCCTCCCAGGTCAGGTCGGTGGCGACGTATCCGGGGCAGAGGGCGTTGACGGTGATCTCCGCGCCGACGACCTCGAGGGCGAGGGCCCGGGTGAGCCCGAGGAGCCCGTGCTTGGAGGCGGTGTAGGCGGTGGTGTAGGCGGCCCCCTGTTTCGCGGCGATCGAGGCGACGTTGATGATCCGCCCCCACCGCCGGGCGAGCATCCCGGGGAGGACGGCCCGCGTCATGTAGAAGGCCCCGGTCAGGTTGACCATGAGGTGGCGGTGCCAGAGGGCGTCGTCGGTGTCCACGAGGCGGGCGGAGACGGCGATCCCCGCGTTGTTGACGAGGATCTGGACCGGCCCCAGCTCGGCCTCCGCCTTCCGGACGCAGGCGGCCGCGGCCTCGGGGTCGGTCACGTCGCAGGGGATCGCGACCGCCCGGCGCCCCAGGCCGCGGATCGCCTCGGCCACCGCCTCGACCTCGGCCAGGGTGCGCGCGGCCACGGCCACGTCGGCGCCCTCGCGGGCGAAGGCCAGCGCGATCCCCCGGCCGATCCCTCGGCCGCCGCCGGTGATGAGGGCCACGCGATCCTGGAGCCTCACGTCAGGGGCCGGTCAGGAGGGCGGGGGGGGCGCGGCGGGGGCGAGGGTGCTCAGGCTAGCCCCGCTCCGCCCGGGGGGTCCAGCGGCCGGCGTCGGCCGGCTTGACGCCGTCGAGGCTCCAGTCGATCCAGGTCGGCATCTCGAGCCCCAGGGCCTCGGGGGTGGGGAAGGCGAGGCCGCAGGCCTTGACGACCGGCTTGATGTCGGTCAGGTAGTCCTGCATCACCTCGCCGGAATCCCGCCGCTTGATCCCCACGCCGATGGCGTACCGGTTCCCCTCCGTCCCCGGCCGGCCGAAGGAGAGGAGCCCCTCCCGCAGCCACTTCTCGAAGTACGGCTGCTTGGTCGCCTCGTGCTCCCCGCTCCGGCAGAGCTCCACAACGAGCTGCTCGCCCATCCCCTGGTGCTCGGTCTCCTCGCCGATGATCTTCCCCACGATCTCCCGGTAGGGGAGGAAGGAGCACGCCTCGTACTCCCGAAGCTGCCAGAAGCCGCCGCGGTCGAAGAGGAACTGGGCCATGGCCAGCTCGAACCAGGAGCCCACGAACCCCACGGGCCGCTCCTCGAGCCGCGCCAGGACCCTCGGGAGCAGCTCCTCTCCGGTCAGGCGCTCGTAGATCCCGGCCACGGCCTCGAGGTGCTCGACCTCCTCGTGGACGCTCTCGGCCACGTACTCGAGCCACCGGAGCTCGGGGACGAACTGGAGCCCATGGCCGAAAAGCCGGGCGGCGGCCAGCTCCCGGTAGGCCTGGCTCTCCATCATCTGCCTGACGGTCTGGAAGTAGCGCTCGTCCATCCCCTCGCGGGAACTGTACGTCCGCATGGTGATTCCCGGCCCTACAGTACCCAAGAGCCGTGAAAGGTGTCAAGGGCCGCGCTCCGACGGGGAAAAAGGCTGTTGACACATCGCGGACCGCGCCGGTAAAGTGTTGGAGATACAAGAATTTCTTGGGCCGACATGGAATCCGAGCACGAGGTCCGGGGAAGCGTCGCCGTCCTGCCCCTCGAGGGGGTGGTCCTCCACGAGGAGACCTTCCCCGAGGGCGAGGCCCGCGTGAGCCGCCTCCTCCGGGCGGCCGGCGTCTTCAGCTGGCCGATCATCGTGGACCGCGCCTCCGGCCTGGTCCTGGACGGCAACCACCGGGTCCGGGTGCTCCTGAAGACGTGGGGGGCGCGCTGGGTCCTCGCCCAGACCGTCGTCCTGGAGAGTCCCGGGGTGCGGGTCCGGACCTGGTGCCGGGTCCTCGAGGGCGTGAGCGGCGCCCGCTTCGCCGCCCTCTCGCGGGCGCTCGGGCTCACCGAGGGGCCCGGCGCGGGCTTCGCCTGCCACTACGAGGGGCGCGTCTACGGGCGCCAGGGGCTGGACCCGCTGGGGGCGTACGACCTCGCCCGCGAGGTGGAGCGCGACCTCACGGGGAACGGCGCCGTCGGCCGCTCCTACGTGGATGACGAGGAGGCGCCCCGCTACCTCGAGCAGCCCGAGACTCTCCTGGTCCGGCTCCCGCCGCTCCCCAAGGAGGCGATCGTCGCGCGGTCGCGGCGCGCGCCGTTCCCGCCCAAGTCCACCCGCTTCCTCCTCCCCTTCCGGGTCATCGGCGTCCCGCTCCCGGTCGAGGCCCTGGCCGGCCCGCGCGAGGCGGTGGAGCGGATCGTGGAGACGACGCGGGGCGGGCCCCTCAGGCTCCTGGGCGAGGGGGTCCGGGTCGATCGCCGCTACCCGGAACGCCTCTACCAGTTCGACGGCTACCGCATCCCGCCGGGCCTCTTCGCCGACCCGGCCGCGCGCGCCGACTACGAGGCCGCCCTGGTGAGACCCTGAGGAGACCGCCGATGCCCCAGACCAGGTTCCTCCTGAGCGAGCAGGACCTCCCGACTCGCTGGTACAACATCCAGGCCGACCTCCCCGCGCCGCTCCCCCCGGTCCTTCACCCCGGGACCGGCCAGCCGATCGGGCCCCAGGACCTCGCCCCGCTCTTCCCCGTGGAGCTGATCAAGCAGGAGGTGAGCCGGGAG
>Ga0137796_10002263_pt1 | contig 10466 bp, 11 predicted proteins | sample OV2TP3_FD_97704 | JGI IMG/M metagenome (GOLD analysis project Ga0137796, IMG submission 97704)
TTGCTCGCCTCAGCAAAGTCATTCTTAAGGAGGAAGATTATGAGGTATATTTTGATCTCGATGGGCAATACCGAGTGGAGCGGGAGGATTTTGTGGTCCCTCAGAAAAAGGGACGTTTGATCCTCACACGCCGGGATCTTCCCAGCACGGTTTTCGATCAGGAATTCACGTTATTCCGGTTGAAGAACACGATCCCCTTGCACGGTGTGGATTACAATAACGTTTTTTTGCTCAACGTCAGCGAAGAGGAATTTGTCTCTTTTACAAAGGGGTGCTTTTTAGGACAGGAGCCCGTTGCCAAAGTGCATAACCGTTCCCAGCCTTCCTGGAAGCTCGTCGTTCGATATGAAGACGAGTGCTCGCAGGATCAAAAGACCATGATGACCTCTAAAACCACGGATCCCCAGACGAAAAGGGTTCGGGGTTTTATCTTTGTGCGCAATCCTTAAAAAGATAAAAAAGAATTTGCGGTTGATTATTTCCTAAGACATCATAAGGACAGGAGAAAAACCCATGGATATCAGAACCAAATCCGTTCATACGGGCGTTTACAAAGATGCGAGCTACAATTCCGTGACAACTCCCGTTTATCCTTCCTCGACGTTTTATTTCGACAGTTTGGGGAAAAATAAAGGGTATGATTATACCCGAAGCGGCAATCCCACGCGGGCCGCCCTGGAAGAAAATATCGCCGCTCTCGAGGGCGGGATGGGGTGCTCGGCGACGGCGACCGGCATGGCGGCCATTACCGCGGTCATGTTCTTATGCCAGCCCGGGGATCATATCATCACGGGCGATGATATTTATGGCGGGACGTACCGGCTTTTCACGCAGGTTTTGTCCAAAATGGGAATGAAGTTTTCTTTTCTCAATATGCGAGATCTCAAGGCCGTGAAAAAGGCGATTCGTCCGAAAACAAAAATGATCTGGATTGAAACGCCGTCTAATCCGCTTTTGAATATTGTAGACTTGGAAGCCACAATCAAAATAGCGAAAGAATACAAACTCTTGAGTGTCGTCGACAACACCTTTCTGTCTCCCTACTTTCAGAGGCCTTTCGAGTTCGGTGTGGACTTGGTCGTGCATTCCACAACCAAGTATCTCAACGGCCACAGCGACGTGGTGGGCGGGGCCATTGTTTATAAAGACGAACCCACCAAGGAGAGGATTCGTTTTCTCGTCAATGCCCTGGGCGTCTCGGAGGCCCCCTTTGATTCGTGGCTGGTCTTGCGGGGGATCAAAACCTTGGCTCACCGCATGGAGGCGCATCAGGCCAATGCCTTGGCCATTGCGCAATTCTTAGAGAAGCACCCTTCTGTCAAAAAGGTTTATTATCCGGGTTTGAAAAGCCATCCCCAGCAGGATCTCATCAAAAAGCAGATGAAAGGATTTGGCGGGATGCTCGCTTTTGAATTGGACACCTCGAAGGTGCCTGTGGAACGCTTTTTAAAAAGCTTGGAATTTTTTCTTCTGGCCGAATCGTTGGGAGGCGTCGAGTCTCTCATTGAGCACCCCTGGTCGATGAGCCACGCCTCGATGGGGGAGGCCGCTCTCAAGGCCTCGGGCATGACCCAAGAGACGATCCGTGTCTCTGCGGGTGTTGAGAGCGCCCAGGATCTGATAGAAGATTTAAAGAAGGCGTTAAAAGGATAGGATTGAGGGAAAACTTTCTTTAAAAAGCGGCTTTGGCACATTTAGGTTGTTTTATAAAATGCGTTGTTATATAATTTCATTTGTGAAAAATCCTTCCAGAATAATAATTTCTATCGCCTTAATCTTCGCGTTTTCCGCAACGCTCATTTTCTGTTGCGCATTTCAAGATGCGCAGGCCTCCGCAGTAGACCACGGTGACCATGATCAGGCCGAGCATGGCCTTGCCCAATCCGATAAGGCGGACCACCAGCACGACTCGCACAGTTCACAGGACTGTATGTGTCAGCAAATCTTTGCCGCCGATTTGAATAAATCTTTCAACCCGGACCTTGCCTCGGCCCATTTCTTTAAGAGATTCTTCAAGAATGATACGATGCTCGGACGGTCACTTAATCTTTCATCATTAAACCATTCTTCTTTGTTACCCGAACGGTCTCCTCCTTTAATTGCTGCTGTTTCAATTCCTATCTATCTGAAGAACTCCCGTCTTCGTCTTTAAATCTTGTCCCTCAAGCCGGTCATACGGTCTTTATCTTAAGGGCCGCGTTGTCTTTTTATTTTTGATCACTTATCTCAAGCAAATTATTATCTAAAAGGAGCATCACTATGAAATCCACGATTTTTATGATTGTTACGGCCGTTATATTTTCATTATCGGGAAATCTCTATGCCCATGAAGGTATGGATCATGAGGAAGGCATGGAATCTATGGATCATGAAAAGGGCGCGATGATGGGGCACGACGGTTCTATGATGGATAAATCGGCCAATACAGAAAATGAAATGCATGTTGCGACCCAAGAAGAGGTAAAAACCCTGCCAAATGTCGGGAATAAAATTTGTCCTGTCAGCGGCGATAAAATTACGGCCCCCGGTGAAAAGGGCGCTATGGGAGAAGCTGTAAAATATGTATACAACGGAAAAATTTACGATCTTTGCTGCAAGATGTGTGTGAAGGATTTTAAAAAGAATCCGGAAAAATACAGCAAGATTGCCGATGATGAAGTGGCCAATTAAGGGGGCGAAATATGCCGGATATTCATATCCATTTGCTTCACCCAAAGCTCGTTCATTTTCCCATTGCGTTTTTTATAGGCGCTTTGGGGTTAGAAGTTATCAGCTTAGTTTTTAAAAAAGAAAACTTGCATAGAGCAGCCGTCACGCTTTTTGTGATGGCTGCCTTCATTGCTCCGTTGGTCGTTTGGTCGGGGTTAGAGGAGGCCGAGCATTTAAATCTCCATCATCCGGTTCTCGGTACGCATAAAAGATTTGCATTGCTAACGATGTGGGGTTCTCTTGCGGCGTTACCTGTCCTGTGGGTTGCGCATCAGCGTAATCAAACCGCGTTTAGAATCGTTTTTTTAATATGCCTGTTGATCTTTGCCATTTTCGTGACGATTGCCGGGCATAACGGCGGACGGATGGTCTATGAATATGGTGTAGGCATGGAGGAACAATAATTTATGAATAAAAGAATTTTGCAGATCGCCATTGGCTTGGGTCTCGTAGCGTTTTTTTCTACAATGGTTTTCGCATCCCCTAAGAGGAGTCTGAAAAATATAGACAAAATAGTTAGGACGCAAACCGGTATCAATACCGATTTAAGCCAAGAAATATCTGAAGTGGATGCTCAGAATGAAATTAAAAAAATTCTTGATGACCCGCTGACAGTCGAGGAAGCTGTAAAAATTGCTCTTTTAAATAATCCGTCGATAAAGGCGGCCATGGCTCAACTCGGGATTTCTCGAGCCGATATGGTTCAGGCGGGATTGTTGCATAATCCGAAATTATCAGGATTTATCCGCAAATCCAACGAGGAAGATAGCAAAACGAACACGGAGTTTGAAGTCAAAGGAGATATTATGGATTTACTCTTTTGGCCATTGCGTAAGAGATTAGCCAATACACAGTTTAAACAGGCTGAATATGATCTGGCCAAAACCATCGTCGATTTTATCAATGAAGTTCGAGTTGGATTTTACACATGGCAGGCCAGCGAGCATATGCTTTCTATGCGGCGGGATCACTTTAAAGCCGAGGAGTCTGCTTTAGAATTAGCGCAGAGGCAAAGAGAGGCCGGCAACATCAATGATTTAGATTTGGAGCAAGAGAAAGGAATTTATTATCAAGCGAAAACCGACCGTCAGCGCAGCGAGCTTGAAGCCAGCGTTGCTCGCCAGTAGCTGCGGAATCTTTTGGGATTGACAAACAGCGATCTTCAATGGTTGTCACAAGAAAATCTACCTGACTTGCCATCGGAAGAATTTTCTTTAAGCGATTTAGAAGAAAAGGCCATAGCAAACCGAATTGATTTGGCCATGAAACAACAAGAGATTAAAGGTTTTGAACAATCTCTGACGATGGCGCGACTGGGTATGATTCCATCGGTCGAAGGAGGCTTTAATTGGGAAAAGGAATCGAACGGAAAGAAGCTCAAAGGCCCGGCTTTTGAAGCCGAGGTGCCGGTTTTTGACCGTAAGCAGGCGGATCGGCTTCGCGCTCAATCACAAATTGAAGCTGGGAAAAAACAATTGGAAGCGCTGGAGGCACAAATACGATTAGAGGTGCGATTGGCGTATCAGCGACTCACCTCTGATCGAGCGATGACAGAAACATATCGGGAAGCTATCCCTATCCGTCAGGAAATCTTAAAACAGACCCTCTATCACTACAATTATATGCTCAAAGGAGTCTATGATTTGCTTCCAGCTAAACAAGAGGAAATTAATACTCAACGTGATTATATTACGGCTTCACGAGATTATTGGATTGCCAGAAGTCAACTCGAACATGCCGTTGGTATTTCACTGCCGATAAAGAAATCTGAGGTAAAAATGAAGGCTGTCGAAGAATCCGTAGAATCGATCATGGATCATGAATATCATCAAGGAGGTGTGAAGTGAGAATAAATTTTCCGGAGGGTAATCATATTTTGTTAGTCATATTTATTTTAAGCCTTCTTTTTATTTCTCAAAATGCGTACAGTGAAACGAAATCAAGCAGAGTTTTTGATCAGAACTTACCTTATACACCGGTTGTGACGCCTAATGGAAGTGCTTTGCCTTGGACCTCAGCCGAAGATGGAGCAAAAGTTTTTCATCTAACTGTCGAACCATGCAAACACGAAATAGCTCCGGGGATGGTCATCAATGCTTGGTGTTATAACGGCCAAACACCGGGTCCGACGATCGAAGCGGTCGAAGGGGATCGTGTAAGAATTTTCGTTACCAATAAATTGCCTGAACAAACGGCCGTTCACTGGCATGGAGTCATTCTTCCCAGCGGCATGGATGGGGTGTCGGGATTAACGCAAAAAGGTATTCAACCCGGAGAAACATTTCAATACGAATTCACCTTAAAACAGCACGGAACTCAAATGTATCATTCCCACGGTGATGAAATGACACAAATGGGACTAGGCACAATGGGATTCTTTATCATTCATCCCAAGAATCCCACCGGTCCTAAGATCGACAGAGATTATGCGATCTTCTTGAATGAGTGGTTTGTTGAGCCGGGGACAAAAACCCCGAATGCCAATGTGATGACGGATTTCAATATTTTTACATTCAACGGCCGCGCCTTTCCCGGCACAGTCCCTTTGATTGCCAAGACAGGAGAAAGGGTTCGTATTCGATTTGGCAATGTGGGACAAGAATCTCATCCGATTCATCTTCACGGTCATTCCTTTAAGGTTGTTGTCACCGATGGAGGCGATATTCCAGAAACCGCCCAATGGCCCGAGACAACCGTTTCCGTTTTTCCCGGACAAACAAGAGATATAGAGTTTATTGCCAATGCCGGAGATTGGGCATTGCATTGCCATCGGCGTCATCATCCTATGAATGCTATGGGACATGAGATTCCCAATATGATTGGAGTGAATCAAGATGACGTCAAAGATAATGTTCGAACGCTTGTTCCAGGATATATGGCCATGGGAGAAAAGGGAATGGATGAAATGACTGAAATGAATATGAAGGGGCCGGAGAATACTCTTACGATGATGGGAGGAGAGGGCCCGTTTGGATCGGTTGGCATGGGAGGAATGTTTACCATTTTAAAAGTAAGGGATACGAATGAAGAATTGAAAAATTTGGAGTGGTATAAAAATCCCCCCGGGACCGTTGCAGAATCCGTTAATAGTAACAACAAAACTAATTCATCAATGAGTGAAAATTCACATTGATTATGATTCTGAAGAATTTTTACTCCGACGCCAGAAAGCCACCGACTTGAGTCGGTGGCTTTCTGGCGTCGGAGCGACCAAGAAGCCCCCGACTTCAGTCGGGGGAGCGTCACTGGAAGCTAAGGGAGAGCAAATTCTTAAGAAGGAGATTGTCGGACCTGTTCAAATCTGGTATATTGATTCTGCTTCGCCCCCGAACTTCCGTTTGGGAGCTTCGCAGAAACATTTCTACGAAGCTCAAACACAGAAGTATTTGAGCAAAGGAGAATTGATTCTGCTTTAATTCCTTCCGATCATACCCGTACAATGTGGAAATACGCATCATGAAGACTCTGCTCAATCCTATTTGGCTCAAGTGGAATATCCCTCAAGAGATCCGGGAGATTCTGGATCACTCCCCCCGAGTGATTGTCCCTAAGGATCGAACAGAGATCTTAGAGCGGGCCTGCGGAGGGAATCAAGACTCCTTTGAGGTGGCTTATGAAATTCCAGGAAAAGGCCGGGTTGTTGAGGCTGATGTGGCCAAATGCAAAAACGGTCTGGTGGCGAATTATTCCGAGAAATATATGCGCCGACGAGATCCGGACTGCATGGTGATCGGGGATCAGGAAGAAACCGATAAGCCAAAATTCAAAGAGCTCTTTAAGGTCTCCTTTGAGGACGTCCGCCATCAGACTTTTGAATGGCTGAAGAATCAGGAATTGATGATTCTTCCCTTTATGGCGGGGGGAAAAGAGATGGGGTATTCGGCCCTTCTCATTGCCCCGGCCAATGCCGGATTTTTCGTTGGCAGCCTGGCGGATCTCCAGGGGATGCTGAGCGCCTCGGAAGTCTCCTCCAGTTTTAATCCCTATGCCATTATCTATCTGGCGCCGCCTTTTCGGCATACCCACTTTAATGGCCGGCAGGTGGTTGTCCACAACCGGCTGGATCATCTGCATGAAATCTTCTCTTATAACCTCTATCCCGGTCCGAGCGCGAAAAAAGGGGTCTATGGAATTTTGCTGCAGATCGGAGAAAAAGAGGGATGGCTGACGCTTCACGCCTCCACCGTGCAGGTGATCACGCCTTATGAGAACGTGGTGACGATTCTCCACGAAGGCGCCTCCGGCGGTGGGAAAAGCGAGATGCTGGAATATCCTCATCGGGAGCCGGATGGACGGCTCCTCCTCGGCACCAACAGCCAAACCGGGGATAAATTCTATTTTTCTTTAACCCAGGGCTGCAGCTTAAGGCCCGTCACCGACGATATGGCGATCTCGCATCCTAAATTTCTGGGAGAGGAGAAAAAATTGGTGGTCATGGATGCGGAGGCCGCGTGGTTTATCCGCCTCAATCACATCACGCATTATAATACCGATCCTCAGTTGGAGAACATGTCCATTCACCCCAAGGAGCCCATGATTTTTATGAATATTCAGGGTGTGCCGCACGCCACGTGTCTTATCTGGGAACATACCGAAGACGAACCCGGAAAACCCTGCCCCAACCCCCGGGTGATTTTGCCGCGGCGGTTTGTCCCCAATATCATCGACGGCCACGCCGAGGTGGATTACCGCAGCTTCGGCATCCGCACCCCCTCCTGCAGCCGGGAAAATCCCAGTTATGGGATCTTGGGGATATTCCACATCTTGCCCCCGGCCTTGGCCTGGCTGTGGCGATTGGTCTCGCCTCGGGGAGAAGCGAATCCCAGCATCACCGAGAGCTCAGGTTTGACCAGCGAAGGGGTGGGCTCCTACTGGCCTTTTGCGACGGGACGGTATATGAATCATGCCAATCTCCTCTTGCGCCAGATCATCGAGACACCCAAGACGCGGCATCTTTTGATTCCCAACCAATATGTGGGGGGCTGGAAAGTGGGATTCATGGCTCAGTGGATCTCGCGGGAATACATTGCCCGGCGGGGAGTCGCAAAATTCAAATCAGATCAGCTCGTTTCTGCCCGGTGTCCGCTTTTAGGGTATGTTCCAACGACGATGCAGATTGAAGGGACGCGCGTTCCCGAAGGATTCCTGCAGGTCAACAAACAGCTCGAGGTCGGCGAGGAAGGCTACGAGGAAGGGGCCAACATCCTGTATCATTTTTTTAGAACGGAGTTGTCGAAATTTTTAACTCCGGAGCTGGACAAGCTGGGCAAGGATATCATCCAGTGCTGCCTTTATAATGGCACCTTGGAGGATTATTTAAAGCTCCTTCCGATGACTTGGTGAGCGGGATCTTCTGATAGGAGAATTGCGGTGAATAAAGTTGTTTTCTCGACGAATCTCAACGGCTTCAAATTGTTCAAACGCGGCAAGGTCCGGGACGTTTATGATCTAGGGAAAGAGCTTCTCCTCATTTCAACCGACCGGATCTCCTGCTTTGATGTGGTCTTGCCCGACTGTGTCCCTCATAAAGGAGAGATTTTAACCAGGCTCTCCGCATTCTGGTTTGGATTTACCCAAGACATTATCCCCAATCATCTGGTAACGACGGATGTAGAAAAGTTTCGACCGGAATTATCGAAATATAAAGAGGAGCTGAGAGACCGTTCGATGCTGACCGTCAAGGCCCAGGCCATTCCCTTTGAATGCGTTGTCCGGGGATATCTTTCCGGCTCCGGCTGGAAGGAATATCAGCAAAGCTCCTCGATCTGCGGGATCAAGCTCCCCCGGGGGTTAAGAGAATCGCAGCGTTTCCCCCAGCCGATCTTTACGCCGGCAACCAAGGAAGAAAACGGCCACGACCAGAACATCAGCTACGAGGATATGGAAAAAGACCTGGGGGCCGATCTTTTCCGTCAATTGAAGGATTTGAGCATCGTTTTATATCAAAAGGCCAGTCAATACGCCGAAACCCGGGGCATCATCATCGCGGATACCAAGTTCGAATTCGGATTTCATCAAGGACAATTGATGCTGATCGACGAGGCCTTGACGCCCGATTCTTCCCGTTTTTGGCCGAAGGATCGCTATCAACCGGGGAAGCCGCAGCCGAGCTTCGACAAGCAGTTCGTGCGGGATTATCTGGAAACCCTCGATTGGGGGAAGACCCCGCCGGCCCCCCGCTTGCCTCCCGAGATTCTAGAGGAGACCAGCCGGCTCTACCGGGAGATTTGCCGGCTTCTTTTACCTCGTCCCATAAATTTTTAAAGAAGGGGACTCGGTATTAATAGGTGATTCGTGAAAAGAATCGATCTTCTCATTCTGATCAGTTGCGTCTTCTTTGCGTATGGCTTTTCGGATACGGGGTTGTCGAATATCGCCGCGGCGATCATCCGGAAAGATTTTGTCAAGGCCGAAGGTTTGGCGCAGGAGTTCATCAGCCGCAAGCCACCCAAAGAGAAATTAGACAAGGCTCTTTATTATTTGGCTTTAAGCCAATTGAATCTAGAAAAATATCCCGTCTGTCGGAAAATTTTTTTGCAGCTCATCAAGAATTCTCCGGGAAAAGAATTGCGGGATAAAGCCTATTTGGGGCTGATGGATTCTTATTATTTTCAGGGCCAGTATGTTTCGGCCGCCGAGCAGGGCGAAAAATTGCTGAATTTCAGCTCTCAATCGGAATTTTTGAGCTTGATTTATCTCAAATTGGCCCGGGCCAATCTCAAGCTGTCGAATTGGGCTGAGGCCGAGCATTATTTGCAAAAGATCATCGGTGAATTTCCTCAGAGCTTAGAAAGCCATCTGGCCAAACAGCTTTTGGAAGAAAAAGAATATTTCGCTGTTCAATTGGGGGCCTTTGTTGAGCGCGATCGGGCCGAGAGTCTGGTGGAAGAACTCAAAGGCCGCGGCGAATACGCCTATATTGTGGAAACGATCGATCACACCCAAAAGAAGTTTTACCGTGTCCGCGTTGGCCAGTTGTCCACCCTCAAGGAGGCCGAAGGATTAAAACTCAAGCTGGCTCAATTCGGTTATCCCGCCCGGATTTATCCCTAAATGGATCAAAGAAGAATCATTTTCGTCGTCGGCCCGACCGGAGTCGGCAAAACAGAGATTTCTTTCCATCTGGCCCGTAGACTGAACGCCCAAATCATCTCCGGTGATGCCATGCAGGTGTATAAGGAAGTGTCCATCGTGAGCGGGAAACCTCCGGAGGCGATCCTCAAAAAAATCCCGCATCATTTGATCGGCATCGTCTCAATTACAGAAGAATTCGACGTGATGAATTTTCATCAAAGGGCGAAAGCTGTCCTCCAAAGGGTCCTTACCCAAAATCAAATTCCGATCGTTGTCGGAGGAAGCGGGCTCTACGTGCAGGTTTTGCTGGACGGCCTTTTTATGGGTGTCCCCCAAGATATTCGATTGCGCGGCCAGCTCGAGGCCGTGGCGGAAGAGCAAGGAAATGATTTTCTCTTTGGGCAGCTCACCCAGTGGGATCCTACCTCAGCCCAAAGGATCCATCCGCATGATCGAAAAAGGATGATCCGGGCGCTGGAGGTCTTTTTAAAGACCCGTCGACCGATATCGGTGTGGCAGGCCAAGCGCGAGGGTCTCTGGGGTAAATTCGATATTCACATCTTCGGGCTCAACAAAGAGCGTGATAAGCTCTATCAAGCCATTGACCAGCGTGTGGAGGGCATGGTTCAACACGGCGCGGTGGGGGAGATCGAACGGTTAAAGGATGCCCCGTGGAGCCGGAC
>Ga0137796_10002266_pt1 | contig 10462 bp, 11 predicted proteins | sample OV2TP3_FD_97704 | JGI IMG/M metagenome (GOLD analysis project Ga0137796, IMG submission 97704)
TGATATGGGAAATATGGACAAACTAAAATGGACAATCTAAAAACGCAGCAAAAATTATGGAAGCCAGATAAACCTGCCTCTAAAGGCGCAACTGCCTTTCATGATGCTGTTATTAATGCTTCATGGAACAACGACAACATAATTGAATTAATAAAAATCATTAAAGAAAAAATAAGAGAAAATGATACAGTTGTTGATTTTGGCGCTGGAACTGGAGCTTCTGCATTGCGCTTGCTCGAGATCATAAAGTTTAAGATAAACCTATGGCTTGTTGATAATTCATTGTCTTGGCTTACAAAGGCATATGAGCTTTTTAGCAATAATGAAAATGTTAAGTGCTTCCCTTTAGAGAAGACTGGAGATAAGTATTCAACACTTGCAGAAACCATTGGCAAAGACGCTGCAAACCATGTAATATCTGCCAATGTTGTGCATTTAATACCAAATTTGGATGACGCGTTTGAAGGGCTCAATGCAGCAATAAAGCCAAAAGGCACATTCAGCTTTGGAAGCGGCAATATAGCAAGGAAAGGGAGAGAAGAAGGGGTTTTGATGATAGATGATACTGTAAAAATGGCGCATGATATAGCATTGGAGATTGTAAGCACAAATGATGAATTTTCAGATCATAGGAATGGATTAAATGAGCGCATTGAAATTGAAGAAAAACAGCGCCAGATAGTGTTTCCAGAGCCAAGACCTTTGGAGTTGTACTTAGAGGCTATGAAAAATGCAGGATTTAGCTGTGAAGAGCCGCAGTTCAGGCTTATTAAAGTAAAATATAAAGACTGGATGAGATTGCTAAGAGTAAAGCGCTTAGAGGCAGGAATCCTTCCAGAGATTGGCGGAAAAGAGCCTTCGCCTAAAGATGAGCAGGCAAGAGATAAATTAATTACAATGAGCTGCAATCAATTATTTAAGGAGCTTGAAGAGCAAAATCCATTTGCTGATGATAAATCATTCACAGCAGAATGGGTTTATGTCACTTCGACAAAAAAACACTATTGACAAAAAGAAAAAATTTAAAGACAAAAAGAAAAAATTTAAAGACAAAAAGAAAAAATTTAAAGACAAAAAGAAAAAATTTAAAGACAAAAAGAAAAAATTTAAATTTAGTTTTACAATATCAAATTTTTCAAATTCAAAATGCTTAAAGGAAAAGTCGCATTGATAACAGGCGCCTCGAGAGGGCTTGGAAAGGCTATAGCGATTGAATTTGCGAAAAACTCTGCTGATGTTGTTATTAACTATAACAATGACAAAAACAGCGCCTTAAGTGTTGAGGGGGAGATCAGGAAAATTGGCAGGAAAGCGCTCTGCATTAAGGCTGATGTAAGCAAATATGAAGAAGTAAATGCAATGATGGAATTAGTAAAAAAAGAGTTTGGCAGAATTGATATTCTGGTGAATAATGCCGGCATAAATGTAGACAGAACCCTGAAAAATATGAGCGAAGAAGAGTGGAGCAAGGTAATTGGCGTCAACCTGAATGGCGTATTTAATGTGAGCAGGCTGGCTTTGCCTTTGATTCCAAAAAACGGAAGGATTATTAATATTTCGTCTTTAGCAGGCATTGCAGGGAATTTTGGGCAGTGCAATTATTCAGCAGCAAAAGCAGGAATGATTGGATTTACCAAGACAATTGCAAAAGAGCTGGGTAAAGATGGCATAACAGTCAACGCAATTGCTCCCGGCTTCATAAAAAGTGATATGACGGATAAAATACCCTTTTTTAGAAAAAAATTGATTATGTCATTAATCCCATTGGGAAGGCAGGGCTTAAATGAGGAAATTGCTTATTGCGCAGTATTCCTTGCATCTGAAAGGGCAAGCTATATAACTGGTGAAGTATTAAATGTAAATGGAGGAATTGGGCTTTAAAGGCAGGAAGATGGCAGGAATTATCGGCTATGGCGTTTACATTCCATTGTATAGGATTAAGACAGAGGATATTGCAAATGTATGGGGAAGGGATGTGGATGTAGTAAAGAGCGGGCTTCTTATTAATGAGAAATCTGTACCCTGCATTGATGAAGATACTGTGACAATGGGCATTGAAGCATCCTTAAACGCGATAAAGCGGGCTGATATAAATCCAGAGGAGATTGGGGCTATATATTCAGGCTCAGAAACTCCAGCTTACGCAGTCAAGCCAAACATAAGCATAATAAGCAATGCAATAGGGATGGGTCCAAGGCATTTAGGGGCAGATGTGGAATTTGCATGCAAAGCCGGGACAGCGGCATTGCAGATGATAATGGGGCTTGTAAGCTCCAATATTGTAAAATACGGGCTTGCAATAGGCGCTGATACAGGCGAATATTATGCGGAAAATATAGGTGATCAGAGCAGCAGCGCCGGAAGCGCGGCATTTATATTGGGAAACAATCCAAAAGAAATAGTTGCTGAAATCAAGGAAACTTTGTCTTTTACTTCTGATGTGCCTGATTTTTGGAGAAGGCCTCAGGCAAGATACCCAACACATGCTGAGAAATTTACAGCAGAGCCTGCTTATTTCAAGCATACGATAACGGCAACAAAGCTTATAATGGAAAAAGCAGGCATAAAGCCGTCAGAGGTTGACCATGTTGTCTTTCACACGCCAAACGGAAAGTTTCCATTAAAGGTTGCAAAAACTTTAGGATTCACAAAAGAGCAGATGAAGGCGGGCTTTGTAGTGGATAAGATAGGAAATACCTATTCTGCCGCTTCTCTCATTGGCCTTGCGTCTGTGCTGGATGTGGCAGAGCCTGGCGAAAACATAATCTTAACATCTTTTGGGAGCGGAGCAGGGAGCGATGCATTTTACATAAAAGTGACTGATGCAATAAAGGAAAAAAGAGATATGGCAAAAACAACAAAATACTACATTGACAGGAAGAAATACATTGACTATGCAACTTACTGCAAATACACAAACAAGATAGAATAATACAAACAGGATAGAGTAAAAACAAACAGCAGAATAAAAATTTGGGAATTTAAAAAATTAAATGAAAGTAAAAAATCAAATGAAAGCAAATATTATAGGGGCTGGCTCGACTACGTTCAGCGAGCACTGGCATTACGGCTTAAGGGAGATGATAAGCCAGGCTTGCTCAAGCGCATTGAAATCCGCCAATATAGGGCTAAAAGAGCTTGATTCTGTGTTTGTAGCTAACTGCTTTGCAGGCACGATAAACGGGCAGAATAACATTAATGCCCTTTGCTCTGATGAGCTTGGGCTCCAGAACTGTACAGCAATAGGCGGGGGAGATGCTGCAGGGGCATATGCAATAGTGCAGGCAGCAAATGCAATTATGTCCAATCAAAGCAAAATTGCGCTTGTGCTCGGAGTTGAAAAAATGAGCGATATGCCCATAACTGACATAACAAAAATAATTTCAGAAGTTACAGAGCAGGAATATGAAGCTTCAACAGGCGCTACTTTGGCAAGCCTGTATGCGATGATAACCTTAAAGCATATGAAGATGTATGGAACAACGGAAAAGCAGCTGGGCATGGTGTCTATAAAAAATCACTTGAATGCCGCTGAAAATGAAATTGCGCAGTTTAAGTTTAAGATAATGATGGAAGATATTGCAAAAAGCCCTATGGTTGCTGACCCGATAAGGCTGCTCCATTCAGCTGCTCCAAGCGATGGCTGCTGTGCATTGGTTATGTGCAATGAAGAAATTGCAGGAAAATATAAGGACAAAGCCCAGATAGCAGGCACGGGCATAGGCGCTGACTTCATGGCAGTGCATGAAAGAGAAGACATAACAGCCTTTAATTCCGTAAGCTCTGCCTCAAAGGCTGCCTTTGCGCAGGCAGCGCAGGCAGGAATAAAAATTCAAGACATAAGCTTTGCTGAGGTGCATGACTCATTCTCAATAGGCGAAATAATTTCAATCGAAGATATAGGGTTTGCGAAAAAGGGCAGCGGGGGAAAATTCATAGAGGAAGGCAATGCAGACTTAAACGGGAAGCTTCCAATAAACCCAAGCGGCGGCCTCAAAGGATGTGGGCATCCGTTTGCTGCAACAGGCATAAGGCAGGCAATAGAGGTATTTTATCAGCTTAACAACAAAGCAGGCAAAAGACAGGTAAAAAGCCCAGAGTATGCCCTCACTGAGAATATAAGCGGCACAGGAGCAACAGCTGTTATCAATATATATAAACGGTGAAAATATATGAACGATGAAAAAAATTTACTTCTTTGAGAAGTCAATTTTTTCCCCCTTAAAAATGCACAAGTCAAATATAGTAATGGCATGGAGGAAGATAAAGAGAGGCAATTATATCATAGGCTCAAAATGCAAGGAATGCTCTGCTTTCTTCTTCCCCTCAAAGAGAAGATGCGCAAAATGCGAAAGCAATGAATTGGAGGACTATAGATTCAGGGGAAAAGGAGAGATTTATGCGCATTCCGCAATACACTATCCTCCTGAAGGCTTTGAGAAGCAAGTGCCTTACTCCGTTGCAATTGTAAAGCTTGATGAGGGCCCTAAAATAATAAGCCAAATTGTTGACTCCGGGCATCTCGAGATCGGAATGAAAGTTGAATCCTGCATAAGAAAGGTTTATGTTGATGGAGAAAAGGGTATAATACATTATGGCATTAAGTTTAGGGCAGTGTAATAATTTAGAGAACTATAATTTAGAGAAATAGACAATAACATGAAATACGAAGATTTCAGGATTGGCTATCAGGGAACTTTCACAAAAACTATCACCGATGAGGTAAACAGAAAGTTTGGTGAGCTGGTCGAAGATTTTAACCCTGTTCACTTTGACGAAGAGAGGATGAAAAAATCAATCTTCGGCAGAAGGATAACGAATGGCTTTTTGACAGAAAGCACTATAGGAACTGCGCTGGTCAAGGCATTTACATCAAGCGAATGCCTTGGAATTGCGCTCAAAAAGGAAATAAAGCTTATTGCGCCTGTTTACATTGGAGACACAATTACTGCAACAGTCACTGTAAAGGAAAGGTATCCTGAAAAGCAAAGGCTCCTTTGTGATTGTGTTGTTAAAAAACAGGATGGGACAGAAGTTGTAAAAGCAGAATTTTTGATAAAGATTTTGGCTCTATGAGGAATAGTATTTAATATAGTATTTATTTAATATACTATTTTAATGATATGGGTATTTTAGTGGAATGATATTCAACAAAGGCATACTCAAGGGCAAAACTGCCATAGTAACAGGCGGCGGAACAGGCATAGGCAAATCCATTTCAATCCAGTTTGCCAAATTGGGCGCCAAAATTGCAATAATGCACAGAAAAAAGGAGCATATAGACAATGGAGTTAAGGAAATAAGCAAATTTGGAAAATGTATAGGGTTTCAGGCAGATCTGAGGAATATGGAAGAAGTTGAGAGCAGCTTTAGAAACATAGCAAAGGAGTATGGAAAAATAGACATTCTTATCAACAATGCCGGCGGGCAGTTTTTGGCTCCAATAGAAAAAATAAGCCCAAATGGGTTTGACGCAGTTGTGAAGACAAACTTATACAGCACATTTTATTGCTGCAAAACAGCAGGCGAATATATGAAAAAGCAGAAACATGGAAGGATTGTCAACATAGTAACGATTTACGCTGTTAAGTCTGCTGCCGGGATGCTTCATTCAGGCGCTGCGCGTGCAGGTGTAATAAACCTGACAAGAAGCCTGGCTTTGGAATGGGCAAAGCACAACATAACCGTAAATGCTATTGCACCGGGCTTTGTGGATACAAAAGGCCTGAAGGAAGAAGTGATTGAAAATAAAGATATTTTGGAGAAGCTTGAGAAAGAAGTGCCGTTGAAGAGGTTTGCAAATGCAGGCGAAATAGCCGATGCAGCCACTTATCTTGTCAGCGACGCAGCGAGTTATATAACGGGACAAACACTAGTGATAGATGGCGGCTGTGTTATGATAAACTGGCCGAGCATCAGTTTTTAATTCTTAAACAATTTATTTTTAATATTACAATTTTGACATTATCATACTCCCGCTATCTCTATCTCATCATCAAATATGGTTTTGACAGAGCTTTTTATCTCTCCTGCCAAGCTTGTTATATTGCTCTGTAATTTAGTCAACTCACTTTCCAGCCTGGCAAACACTTGCTCATATTTTTTGATATTTAAGTTAATGCCCTCTAACTGCTCATTAAAATTCTTCAGTCTTTCTGACACACCTGATTCCTTTATTTTGCTATCCAGACTTTTAATTTCTCTGTTGAATGAAGAGTATTTCTTCAAAAACTGCTCAATAAAATCCTTGCTCAATCTATTAATCTCCTCAAGAGACTTCTCTTTTTTCTTCTCATCTATCTGCAGTTTGTTGTCTTTTAGGAAATCCTGCAGATTCTTAAGAATATTCAAAATTTCCATATTTTTATCATTTATAAGAGTTTCAATTGGCTGTTTTAAGTAATTTATAGCTATCTCTTCATGCTCAAAAGCAATATGGGAGTATTTTCTTAAAGGCTTTTCCAAAACAGAAAAGCTCTGTAAAATACGGCTTTCATCATTATAAAAAGCATCATTTTTGCTTTTTTTCTCTTCATTCAGCTTTATAAAATTTTTATGCTCATCGCTTTCATTGAATTTCCCTATATCTGCCATTATAGAATCCTTATTGCCATTAGCAAGCCTTAACTCAGCAGATGCCTTCTTAAGCTCCACTTCGAGATTTATCTTCTGCCTTGATCTTGCCTTAAGGCTTTGGGCTTTTCTTGTTATTTCATTGACAGCGACAACCTTTCCATTGTTCAAAACAGATTTCATCTGCTTAAACATCTCATTAAGGCTTTTGAGATTTTGGGCTATGCTATTTGTTTCGTTGGCAAAAAATTCCTGCAATATCGTATAGCTCCTTAAAGTGCCTTTGTTTAAGTCGTTTATCATCTCATCAAATTCCTTGCAGAAATTAGCAAGATAAGGATAGCTCTTGTTGTTAATTTCCAAACGCCCGAGAAAAGAGCTTATTGCCTTTAGGTAGGCTTTTCTATTGCCCTCCATATACTGCTTTGCCTTGAAAGGAATGTTTGGATTCTGCAATTTTGCATTTTCGAGAACCTCAATGTTAAGCCTTGCTCTTTGGGATTCTTCATCAATTTTCATCAGGATTTCTTCTGTGCGCTGCTTTAATTCTTCCATTAATGGCTTTGAGCTCTCATCGAGCCATTCTTCAAGGTTTTGCAGCTCAATCTCTGTTGCTTTTTTGGCTTCCTGCTCTTCATTTTGAAATATTTTCCTTAAAAATTTAAGCATTTTGACTTTAATGAATTTAAAAAAGTTTCTTTTGTCACAATTTCTTTTGTCACTAGGCGTTCCAAAGCCCTCTTTGAGAGGTTCACTCACTAACGTTCGTAAGCCCCCTTGGAGAGGAATTGTAGATTGAAGTAGATTGAAAAATTTTAGTTAATATAATTTTTACTATTTTGGGGGGCTAAAATTCTTTTTGTATAGTATCGTAACTATAAAGCCCCGACAGTAGCTCGTCTATAATTTTCAAAACCGAAAAAAGCAAATGAAAGTCCTTATAACAAATTGGCTGAGTACCTGAAAAATTGTAATGTAAAAGTTGCTTGTTAATTCTTACGAGGGGGCTTTATAGTTACTCGGAACGGGCTCATAAATGTGCGGGTCTGATCCTACGGGAATTAAACTTACAGCATAAATTTTGTCACCGGCAACATTTTTGACAAAATCATTAATGATGTTTATTGTTGATAATGCTTTTTTTCTGCCTTGATTTTCTGTTGATATTTTGATTGCAGAACATCCATCTAGCAGAATTAGAGTTAACAATAATATTGCAAATATTTTTACATCAATTATAGTTTTATGTTTTTTAATCATTGTATTAGGCAAGGATACCCTTACAGACTTTAGTCCGTCAGAGGATGTCATTTTATTGGTTTATCCCAAAACCAAAAACCCCGTGGCATACATTATCAGCAGCCCAGCCAAAAACCCAAGAACATTTGTTATTGTAAATAAAGATATCCACCTTCCTTTTGCCATGTAGCGCATTATGTCATATGAAACATCAAAAATTGCGCCCGCCCCTATAGAGAGAAACAACACCGCCAATGCAGGAGAGTATGCAAAACCGCCAATGACAGCCCCGATAATTGTAGGCGATCCTGCCAATAATCCCATTATGACAAGATGAAAATAGAAATTACCCACTTGCCTTACGAATCTGGTCAATGGGGCAACTATTGCAACCCCTTCTGTAACATTGTGAATCATAAATCCAATGACAAGCAGGCTTCCTAATGCAACCTCTCCAACTGCATAAGCGCTTCCTATTGCAAGCCCTTCGCCTAGGTTATGCAATCCTATCCCAAGCGCTATCAAATAGCCGAAAATTAAAGCCTGAAAATGTTCGCCTTTAATTTGCCTGTGGTGCTCTGATTTGTAGCTTACGGCGGACAAAGTAAGGATGGACAAAGTAAATCCGATTAATATTATTCCACTTCCATTATACGCATTTGGTATAGCTTCCAAAAGGTCAAATGATTCCGCAAGCGCATCAAATCCCAGGAAGATAAGTAATCCGACAGTCAATGCAAGCAAAAAGCTGTACCATCTTTCCTTTAGCATTCTCAAAAACGGAAGCCACAATAATCCAAGCAGGACCGGGATTACGCCAACATAAATTCCAAGCAAGACAAATGTTTTCAGATAAAACCTGTTGAATGTCGGAGTAATAGAAGCAACCTCTATTTCTTTTTCAAAGGTAACTCCATTTCTGGATACTAAGGTTATTTTTTCAAAGTCCCCCTCAAGCCAAGGATAGTTTATTTCAACTTTTCCCCTATCTAAAGGTTCGAGTGTAGTGGTTGGAGTCATTTCAAACTGCCAGTATGCATCATTTACAAGAACTTGCGCTATTGTGACCGGCTCAGGGCCATCATTAAATACTTCCAATGAAATATGATCCGGTGAAAAAACAACTCTTTGTATGAAAATATTTTCTATCGGGACAACTGACGATTTGAAAACTCCCAATGGGCCGAATTTGACAAAAATCAAGAGAAGAATCCCTAATAATATTAGGGGCAATAAAGCCTTCATCCAAAATTCTATTTTACTTTGTTTTTCTGGCTGATTTTCCATTTTATTCTGTTACCTCGAAAAATCCCATCCACCCAAGTTCCGCAAATTCAGACACATGCGCATGGAACATGTACATGCCCGGATACTTAAATCTGACATCAAGAATGCTCCTTTCACCCTGTACCATCGATGTTATATCTGTGTAGGCATCCGGCTCTTGCTTTGTTCCGGTTCTGTATTCATCAAAGAAGGTTGCATGTAAATGGAAAGAGTTTATTGGGTCAAATTCAACAATATTTATTAAATAAATTCTTATCAATTCATCTTTTTTAACTTTAATTGGGTTCATAGCATAATAAAACGCCTTTGTGTTTATTGCATAAACTTCATTTTCTCCGTCCAGAGTTGTATCAAATGCGTTCATTACCATGACCATTTCTTTGTCTGCTTTGGGCCTTGCGTCATTTTTAGGGTCAACAATATAAGCGCCGTAAAGCCCTTTGCTTATATGCTGCTTTAGTGGAACAGAATGGCAATGGAATAGATGAACTCCGAATGGGTCTGCGTCAAATTCATAAGTGAAATTCTGTCCGGGATAAACAAAATCTTCCGGCATTGAGCCATCCATGCTTGAAGGATGAAATCCATGAAAGTGCATTGTATGCGGCTTAGTTCCTCTGTTTGTGAAATAAATTCTTATTCTATCCCCTTCAGTAGCTCTTATTGTAGGAGCAGGAACCTGGCCATTGTATGTCCATGCCGGGAAAAAAACTCCAGGGGCTATTTCAATTTCCTTGTCCTCCGCATAAATCCAGTATTCCCTTAGCAAACTCCCGTCAGCGCGTTTTGATTCTCTGTAATATTTGCTTCTTTCATTTGCTGGAAGATTGTCATAATTCCATGTTGATAAATATTCCATTGCGTTAAACCCGTCATCTTCCCCATATTTTCCAACAACTCCTATCTTTTCCTGAGCCGATTTTTGAGCCCGCATAGTCTGCATGTGTTCACTGTCCTTTCTTAATTGCTCAAACGATTGGGCGCATTGGGGGTCCGTATCTGCCGGGTTTGTGCAATATTTTGCAGCCTCTTTCATCTTGTCAAACTCTGTTTCTGCTTTGACATTTTTTGCAGCATATTTTAGAGCTGCAAAGCCAGCTACCAAAAACAGGATTATCAGCAATGGCAATGGTTTCTTTAAATTATTTTTAAGTTTATCAATGGGAAATTGAATTCTAAATGTTCCTTGTTTTATAGAATATCCGATGCAAGCTAAACCAATTCCTATTATAATAAATCCTATAACAAAATGCAGAAAATGAGGAATATTAGCTCCAAATGTTAGAAGTTCGTGTGTTTCATGCGGCAAGAATGAAAAAACTATGCCAAAGGCTATAAGTAAGAATGATGATACTCCAATGAT
>Ga0137796_10002270_pt1 | contig 10454 bp, 12 predicted proteins | sample OV2TP3_FD_97704 | JGI IMG/M metagenome (GOLD analysis project Ga0137796, IMG submission 97704)
GTTGGCCTTGATAAAGTCACAGATGTCGGCTCCGATATTTGCTCAGCCAATCAAATCATAAAGAAAAATTCTGGTAATACAGTGTGGGAATGCGCTGCGGATGGAGGTGGCGGAGGTAATTCCTTTGAAACCATCGCCGTCCCCGCGGGCACCAACCCCGTAGCAGACTCCTCAACCGATACCCTCACTCTGACAGTAGGTGATGGCCTTGACTGCACGGGCACGGCTGCGACGGATACAATCGATTGTCTTTTAGACCTCACCGAGATCAATTCCACGACTTTTGGGTCTGGGACTTTCACCACGCTGACCTTTGATGCTGGTGCTACTGATCCAGTTTTTACTTTTGGAAACAATATTTTCAGTGTTTCGACTGGCAATGTTGGAATAGGGACAACAACTCCGAGCGATTTGTTTGAAGTCGGGACGCAGAAGTTTACGGTTGAGATCGGGGGGAATGTTGGGATTGGGACAATCAATCCTGTCCAGAAGTTGGAAGTAAATGGAACACTTCAAGCGACGGAAATGCAAGAAGGCACTGTCGGGGTTATAAACAGCGGCGAGATTGATTCTTCCTCGGAAATTGCTGGAATCGTTACTGATGAAACAGGAACAGCGGGAAAATTGGTTTTTGATACATCTCCGACCTTAGTGACTCCCACCATCGGCGTCGCCACAGCCACATCAATAAACAAAGTGGCGATTACGGCCCCAGCGACAGCCGCCACTCTTACAATCATTGACGGAAAAACCTTAACAGCGACAAATACGGTCAATCTGAACACCATGACCGATACGAAATATTGTCGTTATGACGCCTCTGGAACGGCCTTGAACTGCAATTATACCTGTGCTGATATAACAGGTGCAGCTGGGCTTTGTGATGGAGATGATGCAGGCGGGGCATCAGGCTGGACGGATGGGGGAACGAATGTCTATGTTACCACTACAACGGATAATATTGGGATAGGCACAACAACCCCGACGGCTATTCTGCACGTCTTACAAGCGGCGGCTGTCAATGCATTTCTAGTCGAGGATGCGGCCGGTGATACGAGTCCTTTTGTCATTGCTGATAATGGGAATGTGGGGATTGGGACGGCGAATCCAGTTCAAAAGCTGGAAGTTAATGGCTCGATTAACGTTGCTGCTGCCACCAATTACATTGTTGGAAATACAACCTCTTTAGGGGAGACCACAAGCGCAACGGACTCTGGGGCTTTTCTGATTGGGGCCTTTGATGAGTTTGCCTTCTCAGTTTCTTCCACTATTCAGGACGTGCTGGATGATTTGGATGCGGCCATCCCCGATTATTACGAGATGACCCTTCTTCCACAAGGAGCGGTTCTGGATGATAATAATCCACCAGCTTTGACCGTTGTTGAGTCAACGGGAACGGGAACTCCGAGGAGATATGTCGCGGATTTTGACCCTGCAACAGACGAAATAATCTATTGGACTTTTGAGGTTCCTTCGGATTTGAATACGGGGAATTGGATCTTGAATATCAGTTGGTATGCGAATGATACGGGAGTCAATGAGACAGCTTTTTGGGAAGCGGCGATTTCCTGTACAAGTGAGGGAGATGTGGATTCGATGGCGGAGGACGCAGTTGGGACCTCCAACACTGCCAGTGAGGATGTGAATACGACGGAGGCAAACAGACTGATTCAGACAGCTTTAACGCTCAGCAATTTAGACAGTGTGGCGGCAAACGATATCTGCACAATTCGGTTTAACAGAGACGCAAACAATGTATCAGACGATTTGACTTCCGACGCACGTTTGATTTCGATAAGACTACAAATTCCAAGAACATGATAAAAACCATCGTCATCTTCTTTTCTCTTTGCAATCTGGTGTTCGCTGGAGAGTATGTTTGTTTTAGCCCTACCAACGGATACATCACGGAAAGATATTATTCTGTTGATGGCAATCATCCGAGCGCCTCACGAAGCGACTGCATCAATATCAGTCGTAGGAAATTTAATTCCCTGCAATCAGACAATAAGGTCGATCCTTCTGTGGTCGGTCCCAATAACGACGCCAAGATCGTCAAGAAGTCGGCGGAAGAGATCAAAGCTGAGCAGGATGAAGCACAGGCCAAACAGGTAGTTCGGGATAACTTGATAAGTTCAATACGAACGAAGTTTAAACTCCTGGGGTTTACTGATGAAGAAACTGCTTACATTCTTTTTCCTAACATGTAGTCTCTTGACGGAAACTTTCGCTGGCGTAGACTTCGACGGCAATGATTACGTCGATACGAATTATACAGCAGGATCAACAGGTAATTTTTCCTGGGGTGGATGGTTCGAATTGGATGGAACACCAGTTGGAGAGGATGAAATCATGGGTGTTCAAACAGCCGATCCTGCAGCTACAACAATACAAACTTATTTTTTTGATTCATTAACCCCTAATTGTCTATGTGCTGATGCAGCGGCTCAATCAGGTTACGATAATATTGCTTCAAATACAGCAGTAACAGCAGGCGTTCCATTTCATATCATGTGTACCTTAAATACGGCAGGTTCCCTAATAATTTACCTTAATGGCACAAATACTGGTTCTATAACAGTTACCAGTGCTTGTGATAGTGCCACAAAAAATCTTGACATAGATTTTGCAGTAGGAGCAAGAAATGATGGCACTGCGGGTTTCGAAAATTTTATAGATGGGAAAGTTTATGAAGCCTATTTTTATAATGCGGAATTAACAGCGGCCCAGGTATCTTTACTGGCATCGAGAAAAAAAAGAATCCCATGTGAAATTTTATTATCTTCGCTTCAAAAATATTTTCCCTTAGATGAAGGCGCGGGTGGAACCAGTTCGGCGAATGTAGCTGTAAATAATATGTGTGGAAGTGACACAGACACTGGCCTTATCTCGAATACGACAAATACATGGTTTGCGGATAGGACGCTAAATTATCCAGTCTCGATAATCCAGGGGCAATAGGAGAGGAGGGGGAATGAAAAAACACATCGCAGGTTGCGCAGCTTTAATATCCATTCACCTGGTTTTATGTCCTTCAGCTTATCCAGGAATCAATTTTGCTGGACTAAGCGGAAGATTAGAGAAGTCCTACGATCTTGATGATAAGCGGGATTATCTGGATACTCTCCTGGAATTACAAAAAACGGTGAGAGACCTTAGGGAAGAATCCAGCGTAGGGGCATATTTTCAAGCATGGAGCCGACCGGTTGATTATAAGGAAAGAAAATGAAACTTTTGACTTCGATTTTGGTATTTCTGTCATTTTTATGCAATCTACACTTTGCTTTTGCGACGGATTATCAGGTCTGTCCGACCTGCCAGTATAAACACCCCTTCGAGATCATCGCCCCACAAGGCAATAACCCTACCAAGCTCCAAGGAGGGGACACTCTTTTTATTGGGCCTGGACAGTATCGAATGGGCCTCGGGGCTCCCAATACGGGGGATACCACTAAATGCTATCCCAATTGGCCTTGGGATTGCGTGATGCGTTCGATTCCCTCTGGCCCTGATCCGCAACATCCGACGAGGATTATTGGAGACTGCGCTAACCCTCCGCAGCTCTATGGTGTAGAAAGGGCATGGTACGTTCTGAATCTCCAAGGCAGTAGCAATGTCGAAATCCAATGTCTTGACATAACCGACCATTCAGACTGCCAGGTTTTTGGGCCAAAGGCTTGCAAGCGAGACGGAAATCCTCCCTATGGCGACTGGGCAGTAACAGGGATCACGGCCTCAGATAGCTCAAACGTCCTCTTGAAAAACGTTAATGTTCATGGCTTGTACAGGGGCATTCATGCAGGACGCCTTAAAGATTGGACAATCGAAGACTCGAAAATCATCGCTAATAGCTTTGTCGGATGGGACGGTGATGTAGGAGCAAATATTTCATCGAATTCAGGCTCCATTAAATTCATACGGACGAAGATTCAGTACAGCGGGTGCGGGGAGACGTACCCCGGACTGCAAACATTTAACTGCTACAGTCAGGATCAAGGAGGATATGGCGATGGCCTGGGAACGCACTCGACAGGTGGCGACTGGCTTTTTGAAAATTCTGATATTTCCTTTAATGTTAGTGATGGCATCGATCTTCTTTATCATAGCGGTAATGGTTCTGTCACTGTCAAAAATACTAAAATCGAGGGGAATGCAGGAAATCAATTGAAAGTTTCTGCTCCCGCCTTTATCGATAAATCTGTCCTGATTGGCGATTGCGCTTATTTTAAGGACAAATCCTTCACATGGAACACAGCAACATTCAACCATTGCCGAGCCCAAGGCGATACCGTGGCTGCAAACTATCGGTCTGGAATGACAATTAAAATTTCCGATTCATTTATCTCAGGAGTTGGAGATGTTTTGTTTTTGAGCCAAGGGACTAATTGCAATGGTACAGAGAAGTTTGAGGTGGTCAATAGCCGCCTGCAACCTGGAACAGAATTTAACTCAGGAGAACCGACCAAGAAATACTATGCCTCAGGATCGGATGGAAATGGCGGAGGGCCGTGCGGTCAACTGCAATTGACCGAGAGTGGGGAAGGGACAACGCCATCTCCTCCTTCGGTTCCACCATCTGCTCCCGTGCCACCTCCTCAACCTTTGCCACTGCCTGTTTGCGTCTATGAATGGTGTGATGCATTATTACCTCAATGCGGTGGGACTAGGACTCAAGGCGTTACAAATTGCGGTGACCTCTGTTTTAAAATTCCCGTTGATTGTCAATCTGTATGTCCGCCATGTCCCGAATGTCCACCTTGTCCAGGCCCTCCCGAGTGCGCAGACTTAAATTTATCTCCCAAAGAATTTTACAGCATTGCTGGACGGCGAAGATGTGAGGAAGTCCTTAAAAAGGGGTGTCAATGTAATATCATTGATGGGAAAATAATATTCCGGATAAAAAGATGAAAAAATGGGTCTAAAGAAAAAACGCAATCCATATCATATTCTTAGCCAGGTCGGTTTCGTCAGACAGAAAGGCCTTCGCAAGTGTTCGCTGGCATGGTGTCGCAGGTCCCTGTCGAGGTACAATTTGAATGGTATTTGTCACTGTCATTTTAGGACGTTGTATGGCGGGGAGAAAAAGAGGCAAGTCGAGAAATTTTTTTTGAGGTGAGGAATGGGTGGTGAGGAAAACAAAAGATTGCTGGACGATATTGAACGGGACAGGCTTCTTACCTGAATAGATACTCGTTTGGAAATTCTTATCACCAACCATCAGGAGTACAAAAAAGAAGTTGACCTTCGCTTCGAGCGTTATGACAAGCGAATTACCCTTCTGGAGAGAGTTTACGGGATAGGAGTTGGCATGGTAATAATTTTCCAGGTTTTAATGCAATTTTTGAGATGACAAACGAAACGTCAATCCTTCATAAAATACAAAACCTAGCGCTCAAAGTGAAGGCTATTGAAGAGGCTAGTGATGACCCTCTGATATGGCAGTTATGTGACGAGATTAAAGCAGTGACAGATATGATATGGGAGGATGTTAAGGTGATAAAGGGAGGGTGTTTGTAGTGGGAATGCCGTCTGATGTAATGGGTAAGAAGGAAAACAACCAACCAACAAAAAAGGAGGAGTGAAGAAATGCTAGAAATAACTGAAAATGAATTAACAAAAGGCTTAGGGATAAAAACATTTGAAGAAATGAATCAGGATGAAAAAAACATGGATTTATATAATAGGGTGATTAAATAGGTTTACAAAAAGGAGGTAGAAAGGAGGGGTATAATGGATATGCAAACTGGTGTTATGTTCTCAAATGAGGAATTTCGGAAAAAATCACCAGAACAACAGAAGAGCTGCATTTTTATACCGGATAAATTTCTTCCTGAAATAGAAGGAATGAATAGGCACCAGCGTAGAGCATGGTTGAAAATAAACAGGGATAGGATTGAAAACTATAATCAGGAGAAGGAGGATTGAAGATGAAAAAGCTGCTTTTAGGTTTAACAATAGCGTTGTGTTTTACGTGGAACGTTTTTGCAGCGGAGAATCCGAAAGGCGACTGGCGTGAGCTCGGGGCTAAAGTTGATGCGCCAAACATCATCCGATTGACAGATAATCTTACAATCGGGGTTGAGGCCAGTAAAGACCTTTATTACACCGGCCACCGTGATGGATATAGCGGATATGCAAAAATTACGTGGACGGGATCGGTTTTGGATTTCAGCAAGAAATAAAACGGAGGGCCGAAAATGCCCGAAGTTCTAAATCCGACATCGGAATGGAAGAATTCTGCTTTCACAGGGCCGCTGATCCTTGAGAAGGTTTCGGCCAGACTGTGGCGGGTACATCACGAATTCGGCTATTGGGCAAAACTTTCTCCAGAAGAATTGATTATTGTTCCAGAAGGATTTCTGACTGATCTGGCTTCTGTGCCCAGGCCTTTTTGGGTATTGATTCCGCCAGACGGGGAATATACCGCCGCCGCTGTCGTCCATGATCTGTTGTATAGCATCCAAGACAGGAAACGAAGTGAGGCCGATGCAATATTTCTCTGGGCCATGAGAGATTTAGGTGTTCCCACATGGAAAAGACTGATCATGTATCGGGCAGTAAGGTTTGGAGGATTTTTTGTTTGGAATCGAAGATTGCCTGGGGGAATTTCGGTTGCTAAAGGGGGGAATATTTAATGCCGTTCAAATCAGAAGCGCAAAGACGTTTTCTATGGCTAAAACATCCCGATATAGCCCGCCGCTGGTCTGAGGAGTATCCGAATCAAAAGAACCTGCCGAAGCATAAAAAAGATTACGGCGAGAACATCAAAAGGGCGTTGAAGAAAGGAAAGTAAGATGGCGTACACTGCCGATTGGTCTAATACGATAATCGTAGATCACACGAAACTCAACGAAGTGGCGGCCGGTATGCGCGCAACCCGCCTCGCCGTATCTGAACGTTTGACGAATCTTATCTATGGTTTTACGGCCGGAGAAACACAGACGAACGAAGGGGTCAAGAATTTACCATTCGTAGTGCAGGGAAGTGATCCGGGGGCGACTGTGGATAAGGTAAAAGCCTATGCAAAAGATATTTCTGCTAAAGCAGAGTTGCATTTACAGGATGAAGACGGAAATGTTGTTATTGTCACCCGGGCCGGGAAAATAGCCATTGATTCCGTATTCCGCTCAAGCGATCTTCTGCATACTTTCAGCTCTACTATTCCAACAAACTTCACTGACATTACTTCGACATACAACGGAAAATTCTTGCGGGTATCAACGGGAACGGCGGAAACCACCGGCGGGGCTGATACCCACACTCACGGGGCTGGATCGTATACGGTTCCATCCCATAATCATGGCGGGGGAGCAACACCAATTTCTCAGGCTGGAATTGGATCAGCAACTGATGGGGTAAATATAGGTGACCAACATAGGGAGCAAACAGCTACGATTCCAACACAGGCCGCTGCCACGATCACCGGAACCTCAGCGAGCAACGATAATGTTCCGGCATACGTGCAATGTAAACTCTACAAGAGGAGCTAACATGGGATTTATGACCAGATTCAAACGCAATGGAGAATTGCAGGCAGGACAAGAAAAAATCCTGAGGGATAAAGAATTGATGCTGGACGTCCTTTCGGAGTCCATGCAGGGCCAGAGAATATGCCCGATCCTTTCTCAGGGGCCCGGCAAACCTCAAAAGTGCATCGGGAAATTCTGCGAGTTCTTCATTGAGTACAAAACAAATAACGGCGGGAAGTATAGCCGATGCAGCTTCAACCAGATTCCAGCATTGCAGATTGAATTGCTGCAGGAGCTTCGCACATTAAACCGGGCATTGCTCGGCATTGCCAAAGAGACTGCTGAGGAGTTAAAAGCTAAGGAGTTAAAAGCTGAGGAGTTAAAAGCCGAGGAGTTAAAAACTAAATGAGCACCGCTTTAGTTGTTCCAACGTTTTTGCCGAACCGTGGAATAAAACTCGATGCCCCCGAAGAGCTGCTTTTAGACCAGCTCTCGCCATACAGTCGGAACATGGAGTACCTCAACGAGCTCATTCAAGCCCGCACAGGATTGACGAAATTTTCCAGCACGGCCTTGACTGGCAGAGTCATGCTTCAATTCCGTCTGGTCAGGGCCAATCAGAACGCTTACAACCTGTTTTTCACGACGACAGATATTTACGCTTATGATTTCGTTAATTCAAGATTCGACATTCTCACTCCTGTTTACACAACGGGGACGATAGAAGTGCAGTCGGGAACTCCAACAATTCTAAGGGGAACTGGAACAATATGGACAACAAATACGAAGGTCGGGGATTATGTCAAGCTGGGTGCTGGATCGGTGCATACCGGGTCCACGTGGTTCAAAATAACTGTTGTAACGTCTAATACCCAGCTTACGGTAGATTCAGCCATGCCGACAACGGCCGCCGGGGCATCTTACGTTATCCGCAAAACGTATACCGGCGGTAACACGGATTTCTGGTCGGCCACGAAATTCACTGATTCCAGTCTTGGGGACATCGTTGTTGCTACCAATGGCGTGGATACACCAGTATACACCACAGGAGCGGCGGCCGCAGTTGCCCTCACTGGACTTGTATCCACCATGAAGGCGAGATATGTGGCTTCCTATTCTGAGCGTCTAGTTTTTGCTTGGACGGTTGAAGGGGGAAGCAACCAGCCAGAGCGATACCGATGGTCTGCGGTGGCCAATGCAAACAGTTATACTGCGGGCCATTTCGAGGATTTGATCGATGATGGTTCTGGCATTACGGGAATGATAAAGCATGGGGCGTATTTAATCATTACAAAAGAGAAAGTATTTTACGCTATACGTCCTGTTGGCGGAACGGATGTTTTCGATTCTGAGCGCACTTCGGCCCCGCAGGGATGCAAAAGCCATCGTTCTTTGGTAGTTGACAAACAGTGGCTTTATTATTATTGCTTGGACAAAAAGTTTCATCGATGGAATCTGGTTACTGACCAGATCATCAGTGAGGAACAATTTGAAGAAACTAAAAATTTCGATCCGAACTTGGAATTATACATCACCGGGGAGAATTTCTATCATAGAAATCAGATCAGGTGGTTCTGTCCTTTATCATCCTCGACCTACCAGAATTCCGTATTTGTCTTCGATTATAAAAACGAAAGCATGAATATCTGGACGACCGGGGCCGAGCAGGCTTTGTTGAGCATTGGATATTATCTTTTGCAGGCCGATATTTATTTGGACGACGCCGTACGGGGGCCGTATTTCCTTGATGAACGCACGGAATATCTTGACGCCGTTGATTTCCTTTCCAATGCGCCGGTGTTTATTTACGGGGGATATGATGGCTATGTGCGCATTTGTGACAGCACAGCACAGGACGATGGGGCTAACTATACAAGGACTTTGCGATTGAAACGTCTTAATTTCCAACTGCCCCAGATCATAAAGCGGTTATGGAAGCAGCAATTCTGGTTTGAGCAGCAGGTGGGAGGATCAGTATCGATTTCGATGTATGTTGACGACAAGATCGCCGCCAATTCAGTCGGGACATTGAATCTGGAAGACTCTACAAAAGACATCGTAAAGCTCACACAGACTGTTGACTTGAATGGAAAGGACTTTCAACCAGAAATTTCGGCAACGGAATTTTTTGCTTTCATAGGGGTATTGAATTTTATCTTCCCGAAACGGAGGTCGTTTTGATCCTCAAGCAAAAATCCTCAACGACATTCCCGGACATCGAACGGATAACCGACCCTGAGACAAGAAGCGTTTTCAGCGATTTATTTAAGGTGCTTTCCGGGGTGTTGACGGATGTTTATGATGACGCCAATGCCATTGTTGATGACGCCAATGCCATTGTTCAGTGGGAGGTTGACGGCACCGAAACTCAGCTGGTCAATGCCGATGAAATCGATATGCAATTGAAGAAGATCATCAATGTAACCGATCCCGTTAGTGCACAGGATGCGGCGACAAAGGCGTATGCCGATGCCAGTAATTTATGGGAGGTTGACGGCACCGAAACACAGTTAAAAACGGCCGATGAAATCGATATGCAATTGAAGAAGATCATCAATGTAACCGATCCCGTTAGTGCACAGGATGCGGCGACAAAAAATTATGCAGACGGAAAAATCTCGAAGACGACAGCCGGTGAGATTTCAGTCATGACGGAGAAGATGACCCTTGTCGATAATGATTTGTTTTTGATAGAAGACAGCGCGGCAGGCAATGCAAAAAAGAAAGTAAAAAAAAGCAATGTTTCGGCACCAGTTCTCAGCAACGTTTTGTTTTCATTTTCAGGTTCAGTAGATATTACTGGATATTTACCAAGTGCCGCAAACTTAACGACAGCACCATCTTCTACTTATGCTTACTGGGCGGCTTTACAACAAAATGCTTATAGTACTGTCATTGCAACAAAATGGAAAAAAATAGCAGGTGTTTCAACAGTGACGGTATATGCCAGAATTTGGCAGGCTTCCGCTACAACAGCAAATTGTA
>Ga0137796_10002272_pt1 | contig 10443 bp, 11 predicted proteins | sample OV2TP3_FD_97704 | JGI IMG/M metagenome (GOLD analysis project Ga0137796, IMG submission 97704)
CTTTCGGGTTGAATAGGCTCGTTCATCGCCACCTTACCTGAGCAACTTTTCTACCAGAGGCGCCCTCTGAGTGCTGATCCCGTCATACTCTTCCTGCTCGACATAGTCCTTGCGCAGGGGGTGTCCTACCCAGTCCTCGGGAAGCATAATCCTCCTCAGATCGCTATGGCCTGGGAAGACAACGCCGAAGAGATCAAAGACCTCCCGCTCGAACCAATTCGCCGCCTTCCACACACCTTCGACCGTCGCGACCCTGGGCTCCTCCCTGGGAAGAGCTACCTTGAGCACGATCTGATGCCGGTGGGTATAGGAATAGAGGTGATAGACGGCCTCAAGCTTGTTCTCCTTGGGAAGATCGACGCAGGTCAGATCGGAAAGGACCTCGAATTTCAACTCCGCGCGGTCACGGAGATAAACGCCTACTTCCACAATCGCTTGAGCGTCGACATAGAGGTACGGGTCAAAGACATCTCCCCTGAATCCACTGACCTTACCTGGAAACTGCCGCTCAAGCGTTTCGTATATCTCTTTCGCCTCCACCCGTTACGCCCCTGCAGATTCCTCCGCCGCCGTTGGCTGCTTCACCAACCACCGCTCGCGCATCATCTTCTCCTGGATTCTCAGCAGCCCCTCAGTGAGGGCCTCCGGCCGCGGCGGACACCCGGGAACGTAAACATCCACCGGTATGATCTTGTCCACCCCCTTGCAAACCGAATAGGCAAGCTGAAAAAGCCCCCCACAATTGGCACAGCTCCCCATCGAGATGACGTACTTCGGATCCGGCATCTGGTCATAGAGAAGCTTGGTGCGTTTCGCCATCTTGTAGGTCAGCGTCCCGGCCACGATCATCAAGTCCGATTGGCGCGGCGTGGCCCGAGGCACACATCCAAAACGGTCCACGTCGGCCCGCGGACCTCCTGTCTGCATCAGCTCAATAGCACAGCAGGCTAGGCCAAACAGCATATACCACTGTGAAGAGGCGCGTCCCCAGTTGAGCAGATCGTCCACCTTGGTCGTGAAAACAGTGTCGGGCAACGAGTTGAGCAGCGGTTTCATAATATCTTTCCCCCGTGCCAGCCTATGCCCGGACCTTCTTTACCCATTCGAGATCCCCCTTAGCCCAAGCGTAAATCAGACCGACGAAGAGTATCCCAACAAACAGCAAAATCTCCACGAACGCGAAGAGCCCTTCTCCTTGTTCGATCCACCGCCGAAACGCCGTCGCAACCGGAAAGACGAAGGCAATTTCTACCTCAAAGATAATAAAAATCAAGGCAACAATGTAAAAGCGAATGTTGAAATTGACCCAGGCACTCCCCATAGCCGGCTCACCGCACTCGTAAGTAGAGAGCTTGCGCAGCTGAGGGTTAGAGGGACGAAGGAAACGACCAATCAACAGGTTGACGCCTACAAAGGCGCCGCCCAAGGCCATAAAGATCAAAACGTTAGCAAAATCATGCAACATAATCCACTCTTCCCTCAAACGCGTCCAAAAATACTATAGGCATAAAAACCAGCTAGGGTCAACCAATCCCCTCCTGCATCTTCTCAGTTGCCATCCTTGCCCCTTTTGGTCTACAGTCTAGCCGCCGAGTTGGCAATTTTTTCCAAAAATTCCGGACGCTAAGCGAGGTTCAGCTCAACTCTACGGCTGCGTCACCAGGAGGTGTTCTATGCGAGTCCAAACTGAGAAAAAGATGAGGCGCTGGCGGGAGCAGAGATGGCTATTGGACCAGGTGATCCAAACCAGGGGTCTGGATTGGGACCAGGGCCGGAGCGGCAAAATTCTGCGGAATTGCGGCCCGGGCGTGGAGGGAGAGCTACGGGAGATCGGCCGCAGGGTACAGAAGTTTACCGACATCCCAAGGGAGTTTTCTCGCGCCGCACAGCGCCGCGAAGAGCTGGCGCGAGAAGCTGAAAAAGCTGGCCACCAGGTGGAAGCGCGCGAACACTATTATGTCGCGGCGACCTTCTACACGAACGCCATGTGGGCGATCTATGAGGAGGGCAACCCTAAGCGCATCGCCTGGGGAGAAAAGAAGAGGGCCTGCTTTGACAAGTTCATCCAGTTCGCGGGCCGACCCATCGAGCGAGTGGAGTTGCCCTTCGAAGGAAAATCTATTTCCGCTCTACTCCACTTGCCTCCGCGCATGAAAGCGGGAGAGAAAGTCCCTTGCGTTCTCTACATTCCTGGGATGGATGGCGTGAAAGAAGACAATCCTATCTACGGCGATCCGTTTCTGGAGCGGGGAATAGCGGTCCTTGCGATCGACGGACCCGGACAAGGCGAGACGCGCGCAAGCGGCGTCAAATGCACGGCCTCAAACTATGAAGCGGCGGGAAAACTGGCGTGTGATTATCTAGTCAAGCGGCCGGAAATCGATGCGAATCGGCTTGCGATTATGGGCTCGAGCATGGGCTCCTATTGGGGACCGCGAGTTGCCGCGGCCGAGCCGCGCTTCAAAGCCTGCGGCGTGAGCGGCGTTTGCGTGGAGCCTGGACAATACACGATTTTTAACACCGCCTCGCCGACTTTCAAGCTCAACTACATGTATATGTCCGGCTACGACGACGAGGCCGCCTTCGACGAATTCGCGAAGACGCTCACCCTTAAAGGAGTAGCGTCGAAAATAACTTGTTCTTATCTCGTCGTGGCCGGCGAAGATGACGAGCTCTGCCCCATCGAGTTTGTCTATGAGTTTATGGAGGAGCTCCGCAGCCCCAAAGTTTTAGTCGTCTACGAAGGCGAGAAACACTCCATTCGCAACCCGCGCGCCCGCACGTTGATCGTCGACTGGCTGACGGACAGGCTTGAAGGAAGACCTTTCAAACCGGAGAAGATCTACGTCGAGATGAGCGGCAGGGAGATACGCACGCCGTGGTGAAGCTCCGTTCGGGGGCCTGCGTCTCGCGCCGAAAGCAATGGGCCTGTGCTTTTTTTGAGCCGTTCCGTGTCGGTGCTTTCGGCTTGCTCGGCAGACCCCCTCACTCTCATGTGATGTGAAAGCCGCTCCCAACGCCTCCGAGCCGATGTTCACTCAGGGACAGAGGTTCCCTGAGATGAAACAGACCGAGGGGTTTGCTGAGCGACCGAGGGGAGCGCGAGCGAGGCTGCGGACGCAGGGACGTGGAGGTTGGAGCAGGCCCTGACTGGGGGACGGTAAGCAGCCACGGGGGCTATGCGGGGGGCCCTCGAGGCAGAGGCTTATCGGCCGCAACCGAGAGCGCGTTCCCCGAGGGAGCCTGCCCATCGGCTGCGCTCGAAAGACTCGCCCCCGAGGAGCTCTAAGGGAGATGTAGATATGAAGGTGGCCTACGGCGACTTGATAGGGGGGATCAGCGGGGACATGTTCGTCGGAGCCCTTCTCGACCTAGGGCTGCCGCTGGAAAAGCTCAAGCAAGAACTGAAAAAAATCCCCTCGCTCAACTACAGACTTGAGGTCACGAAAAAAAGCCTTCACTCCATCCGTGCGACCCGATTCCGGGTCATCTGCGCCAAGAGAGAACCTGAGCGCTCTTGGAAGCAGATTCGAAGTTTGATCCAGCAGAGCTCCCTCGATCCCGGGGTCAAAGAAAAGGGCCTTGCCATCTTCGCCCGCCTAGCCGAGGCGGAGGGAAAGATCCACGGCGTGGCTCCCGACAAAGTGCACTTCCACGAAGTCGGCGCCACAGACTCCATCGTAGACATTACGGCCGCGGCGGTCGGTTGCCAGGAGCTGAAGATCGACTCTCTCTATTTTTCCCCCGTCCCTTTGGGCCGGGGGGTGACGCGATCCCGACACGGCCCGCTTCCTCTCCCCGGCCCCGCCACGCTAGAACTCCTAAGGGGCCTTCCCGTCCAATGGATCGAGCTGGACGGGGAAACGGTCACCCCTACCGGGGCCGCCATCATCGCGACCTTAGGTTCGCGTTTGGGTGATGCGCCGCAAATGATCGTGGAGAAAATCGGTTACGGCGCCGGCGAAAAGGAATTTTCCGACCGTCCCAATGTCCTAAGGCTCGTCCTGGGCCAGGACGATAAAGGTTGGGAGCAAGATGAGATGTTGGTCATGGAGACCAACATTGACGACATGAACCCCGAGTTCTACGACTACGTTTTGGATCGCCTGTTCGCGGCAGGGGCGCGCGATGTTTTTCTCTCGCCCATTCAGATGAAGAAAAACCGGCCCGGCACCCTTCTCAGCGTCATCACCGAGCCGGCGCACAAGGACAAAATCGTAGAGATCCTCTTCCGCGAGACTTCCACCATCGGCATCCGCTACTATCCCGTGAAGCGGATGGTTCTCAAGCGCGCATCAAAAAGAGTCAAGACCCGCTTTGGTACGGTGAAGGTCAAAATTATCGAAGAACCAGACGGGACAAAAAGAGCTACACCTGAATACGAAGACTTAAGGCGAATCGCTGAGGCTAAAAAGATACCTCTGAAGGCCCTCTACGACGCGGTGCTGAAGGAGCTTTAAGGAGTAAGGCAGCTAGCCCCGCACTACACCTCGCTCTTCCTGGGTTTCGGTCGGCGGAACACCTCCTTTCCAGGAATGGCCCTGAGGTAACCCTTTTCATAAGCATCAATCCGATCTTCCGCCTCTTCTGCCCATAGGCGGTCAATTTCTTTTTGCTTCGGATCGTCGAGGCTTTCAAGCGGCTTCTCGGCAAGTTTTGCCCTCGATCTCAAAACCGCCACGCCTATCAAACCGGATAACTCTAAGGAAAAGCGACTTCGACCATTTTCCTCTGCGTCCGCAGAAAAAAGTGGAATGTCCCCCTTGATTCCTTCAGGCAGGCATGAGGGCACCTGGCGTTCTACAGGTGCCACCTCGCGGTGTACGCCTTGCAAATGCGGTCGAGCATCATGCGGTACTCGCCGTCCACGTCGATGCCGAGCGCGTTGTCGCGTGCGACGCGGGGTGGGTGCACGTTGTCGATAAAGACGGGCACGAGAAGGACATAGTCGTACGCCACGAGGTCGGTCCTTCCGGGCGGACGGGTCGGCAGCTTGCGGAACTTCTCCACGGTGCGCTGCGGGTCCCGCGGCCGGTTCCGGCTCATGGCGTGCGGGAACTCGTCCCACAGTGTGTCGTCGCCGCTAGAAAGGCGCGGCAGGACGCGTTCGACAAAGTCCTCGGGCCGCATGAAGGGTTTCAGACGATCGGGCACGTTGAGGACTTTTTCGGCGAGGCCAACAAGCACGGTCGTTACCAGGATGGCGTCGGGTTTCTTCTGATGGAGCGCGCCCAGGACATCGCTCAAGTCATCGTAGCGGTTCGTGCGGTTGCGGTGTGCGGTGACCACAGACTTGTTTTCGACGCACAGGCGAAGCCGGGTGAGGTCCGGCCCGCCCGTCTCACCGCCGGGCTCGGCTACCACGAGGTCCAGCTTGCGCGCGCGCCCGCCAGGCGATGGGAAGTCAAGCCACTCGCGGATACGGCCGGCCGCGAAATCCTCCTGGAACGGCTCGCACATAGCACGCAGGTCACGCAAGATCCCTCGACTCACCGTGCCGGAGTGATCCTCGAGCCGGTGGTTGTGGAAGCCTCGCGCTCTGATCTCGTCAACGACATCATCGAACGGCATGCTCATGCAGCGGTCACCGCGTGCTAGCGGAAGGACAGCTCCGTTTGCAGGGTCCGGGTATCAGCCCGCACGATCGGGCGCTCACCCGCAGCCGCGCGGGCGAGGTCATCGGGCACGGGCAGCCGTTGCAGCACGTGGCTCTGGAGGCGCAGGAACCCCTTGGCCACACGTTGACAGTTCCGCGTGAGCCACTCATGTGCGGAGGGCGATCGCAGGTAGTTGGCGATAATGTCGACCGCCGCGGGCTCCCGCGGCACGATGTAGTAGACGGAATGCCTTGGTACGATCTCCCCGCGCCGATCCACCCAAAAGCGTGGTGTCTCACCGACGTCCTTACAAAGGATCTTTGGGCGCAGGATGTCTCGAAGGGGAGGCGTCTCGTGAAACGCGTACCAGGGTTTACGCTTGACGCAAGTTCGCGCGACGAGCCGCCGGCGAACATCGCCGCGCATTAGGTAGCGCCCCAGGGCTCCCAGTCGCTCCAGCGGTAGCAGCCTGCTATCCATGTCGTAGGGGATCAGCATGGCGAAACGCGGCGAGAGGTCAGTTGCTGTCGGTGTGAGCTCCCGACCGGCTATCGTCGGGTACGCGAAGCGCCGAAGGGCCAGGTCAAGGCCGTTCACCGGATGCACGAACACTCTATCCGCACCTGTGGCAACACCGCAACTGACTCGCAGGCACAGATCGCCGAGCATCACACCCGCGCACTGTGGCGCAGCGCCCTCAAGCAGGGGTAGCCACGAGTCCCGGCCAGCTGGCAAGTTTACGGTCACCGTGCTGCCGTCACGTCTCACCACTTGCGTCCTGCCGGGCGGCGCATGGCTAAGCACCGTGATCGTCGGGTAGGTCACGAGTTCTCCGAACGTGTCCTCGCGCACAAGGCGGATCTCCTCTACATGCCAGCGCTGAAGCAGCTCGCGCAAGGGGCCGGCGGTCTCGACGTACAGATACTTCTCCGGCGTGATGAAAACCAGCCGACCGCGTGGTGCGAGGCGCCGCAACGCCTCCTCGAAGAAGAGCAGATAGAGATCAAACCGCCCGCACGCCGTAACGTACCGCGCCCGATATCGAACCTTTTCGGCCTCCGACAGCGCCGTAATCGGGACGTAAGGCGGGTTGCCGACAATGTAGTCGTACGCCGCGCGGCCATCCACGAGAAAATCAGCGTGCTCGATGCGTACAGCGCGCAGCCGCTCGTACTTCGCACGCAGCACTGGCAGGTGGCGCGGATCAGACTCGACGCCAATGATACGCGGAAGGACAACCCGTCGCCGCTTGCACCAACGGATGACCCCATCGATGAACTCACCCGTCCCACAGCCTGGGTCAAGGAGGGTGTTGCCCGCAGTGGGCGACCGCCCGCGAAACAATAGGTCAACCATCGTATCGACAGTTTCGCGGGGTGTGGGTACGAAGCCCTTCATCGTTGCGCCTGTCCTCCTAAACGAAGCTGTTCGGCACGGTTGGTTTCTGGTTTATAGTACCTTACAATTGTCATCTCCGTGTCTGAGCCCCTTCGTTAACCGCAATATATCAAAAAACTTGGTTTAAGGTAGCTAAATTTATCTGCGTGGTAAGAGCATTCCCAGCGGTCGAAGGTCAAGTTTCCCGTCAAACAGATCCGCCAGGGAAGACCGTTTGATTTCCAAACCCTCGATGTAGGGGATCTCGCCCAGGCACGGGACTGCTGTAAGCAACAAAACGGCTTCTCGAGTGGTATCAGCGGCGAGAGAGGGCTGAGGCTCCAAACGGTTCAAAATATATCCAAGCACGCGAAGGCCGCGGCACGATGCATGTTCCAACGTCAGGAGCAGATGGTTGATAGCGCCAAGGCGGTTGGCGGCTACGATTAAAACTGGAAGCTTCAACAGACTGGCAAGATCGGCGTATGTGTAATGGGGTAGGAGCGGGACAAGCAGGCCGCCCGCCCCTTCCACGATCATGATATCGTGCTTCGACGTCAGCTCATCGTAAAGCGTCTCGATGAGGCCGACATCGATCTTAAGGCTGCTCCTCTCGGCGGCCACGCTGGGAGCAAGAGGCTCCTTAAGCCTGTAGGGGCAGATCTTCTCCAAAGGCTCTTCACAACCCGAGGCCTCTTTTAAATAAAAGGCATCCTGCGGAAAGAGCTTCCCATCTCTCTCTGCGCAGCCGGTCTCAACGGGCTTCATGACGCCGACCTTGTAGCCCGATTCCCGCAGCAGCGCCGCCAGCCCGCAGGCAACAAGTGTCTTCCCTACTCCTGTATCAGTCCCGGTGATGAAAATTCCCGCGCCCATTGGAATCTCGAATCAACGTCCCTCGTTTCCGTTCCTGTCATTCTGAGGCCGCAGGCCCAAGAATCTCCAGAAAATCGACACCTTTCACAGAGCCTGCCGTGAGACTTGTCACGGAGTCTACACTCAGCAGAATGAGATCCTTCGTTTCACTCATCAGGATGACAGGATGCGAAGGGCTTAGGGTACCTCCGTCTCATTACGCCATTTAACACTCAGGTCCTCCCACCTTGGATTCGCCGACTCGATCAGCGCTATCTTCTTTCTGCGTAACCACCCTTTAATTTGCTTCTCCCGGACAATGGCAGCTTGAACATCTTCGGTTGCCTCAAAATAGACGAGCCGAGTGATGTTGTACCTGGCGGTGAAACCAGGCACGAGTTTTTGCTTGTGTTCATAGACCCTCCGTTCAAGATCGTTTGTGACACCTGTATAGAGGGTCCGCGATTTGTTGGTCATTATGTAAACGTAGTACTGCTTCACCGAAGCCAACTGCGATTAGTCTGAGATTCTTCGTCGCTTCGCTCCTCAGAATGACAGTCCTTCGTACAGGTCAGCTTTCTGTCACCGTCCTGATCGATTCCCGCGTAACATCCAAGAGGATCTTCAGCTCTTCTTCACTGATCGTGAGCGGCGGCATCAGAACAATCACGTCACCCAACGGACGCACGATCACGCCCCGTTTTCGCGCTTCTAAGATCACTTTGTGGCCCACCCTATTCTCCGGCGGATATTTTCTAAGCGCTTTCTTATCTCCGACCAGCTCGATGCCGACCATGAAGCCCCATTGGCGGACATCGGATACGTGGGCTAGCGGAAGAAAATCTTTTTCCAGCCGCCGCTTTAAATAGGCCACGTTCGGCTGCAACCGCGCTAAGATCTTTTCTCTCTTAAAAAGCTCCAGGCTAGCCAAGGCTACGGCGCATCCGAGGGGGTTTGCGGTGTAGGTGTGACCGTGAAAGAACGTCTTGAACTCACTATACTCGCCCAGAAAAGCAGAAAAGATCTCCTCGGTCGTAAGGGTCGCAGCCAGCGGTAGGTAGCCTGCGGTTATTCCTTTCGCCAGACAAAAAATATCCGGACTCACGCCTTCATGCTCGCAGGCAAACATCTCTCCTGTGCGCCCAAAGCCAGTCGCCGCTTCATCGAGAATCAATAGGATGCCATTTTTTCTGCAGATCTCGCTTAATGCCTTTACATAACCGAGGGGCTGGGACCACATCCCTGCTGCGCCTTGCATCAAAGGCTCCATGATGAGAGCTGCAATAGACTCCTTCTCTTTTGCCAGCTTCTCTTCGGCTTCCCGGATGGCCTTATTTAGCGCCTCGGCTTCGTTCATCCGCTCGTAGTAGCGAAAGATATGGGGCGGGTTAAGACGGATAACAGGAAAGAGCAGAGGACGGTGGAAATGGTGAAAGGTCTCGGAATAGCCGACGCTCATCGCGCCGATCGTGTCTCCGTGATAGGCCTCGACAAGAGAAGCAAAGCGAGTCCGCTCTCTATCCCCTTTGAGCTGCCAGTATTGAAAAGCGATCTTAAGAGCAATCTCAACAGCCGTGGCACCATTGTCGGAATAGAAAACTCGCTTGAGTCCTTTGGGGGCCCTCTCGACGAGTTTTTGTGCAAGCTCGATGCCGGGTACATGACTGAGGCCGAGAAAGGTGGCGTGGGCGATGCGGCCGAGCTGATCTTTCAGCGCCTCATCCAGGTCCTTTTTCTTGTGGCCGTGAACGTTGCACCAGAGAGAGGAGACCCCGTCGAGATATCTCCTCCCTTCAGTATCGATGAGGTAATGGCCTTCACCCCGCTCGATGATGAGAGGTTCCTCCCCCATCCACTCCTGCATCTGTGTGAAGGGGTGCCAGAGATAATTATGATCGAGCCGTTTAAGCTCTTCGTAATTTGCCACGGGCTATGTTTCGAGGATCGAAGATCGAGAATCGAAGATCGCGATCGGCTATCCCGAAGAGGGACGCGGTCCCCTCGGGACTTTACGTCCTCCATCCTCCATCTTCATCTCACCCTTGACTTCTTCGAACGCATCCAGCGCTTTATGCAGATGTTCGTGTGTATGCGTCGCCATCAGAGTGATGCGAAGACGCGATGTCCCCGGAGGCACTGTAGGTGGGCGAATGCCCTGGGCAAAAATTCCCTTTTGCAGCAGGCGCTCGGAGAAAGACATACATTCTTGCGCATCACCAATGACGAGCGGGAGTATCTGACTCTGACTCCGGCCTAGAGAAAATCCCAGCTTCTTTAGCCCCTCTCTTAGAGCGCGGCAGTTATGCCACAAGGCGAGCCTTCTTTGAGGTTCTTTGTACAACAGGTCGATAGCTGCAATGGCCATGGCCAGCACAGCGGGAGGAAGAGAGGTGGTAAAGATAAAGGTCCGGCAGCGGTTGATCAGAAGCTCGCATAAGGCCCTGCTACCTGCTACGTAAGCGCCGAAGCCCCCCAGGGCCTTACCCAAAGTCCCCATTTGAACCGGAACACGTTGGGTCAAACCTAACTTTGCGACCACACCCGCCCCATTGGGCCCAAAGACGCCTGTGGCATGGGCTTCATCCACCATCACCATGGCGCCGTAACGCTCCGC
>Ga0137796_10002274_pt1 | contig 10439 bp, 9 predicted proteins | sample OV2TP3_FD_97704 | JGI IMG/M metagenome (GOLD analysis project Ga0137796, IMG submission 97704)
CGCTCGCTTCGCCCGGGATGACAGCGCAATGGGGTTCGGCCAAGAAGCTGTACCAGTTCTGAGTTCTGAGTTCTGAGTTCTGAGTTCTGAGTTCTGAGTTCTGAGTTCCTAGTTCTGAGTTGTCTTCACTTCTTTTTTCTTCGCGGCGCTGAAGATGGCGGAGAGCTCCTCTTCCATCCACGCGTAGACCTGCTGTACTTCTTTCTTGCCGCGGCCCCAGGAGAGCAGCGGCCCGCCCTTGACGTCCACGGTGTGCGTGACGCGGCAGGCCGTCATCTGGCCGCTGCCGTCGCTGGCGGGCTCCACCTGTAGCGCCATGCGATAGCCCCAGGAGAGTGACGTCACGCCGACCTCGTAGCGCAGCACGCGCAGCTTCGCGTCTTTGAAGGTCACGCCGTGGTGGTTGCTGATGGCCCGCTCCGCCGCCTCGTAGCACTGATCGGCGGTGGCGTTGAAGTTGCGCGTCTTCCAATCGTCTTGAGCAGGAGCAGCCGGGGGCAACAGCAGGAGAGAAACCGCCAGCGCCGCAATCGTCCAGCGATACCGCATACACACCTCGCAGGCGACTGGGCAGCCGCAAACATTGTACTCGCGTTTTGTGGCGAATGTGTAGGGTTGCAAAACGCATGCTGGGCTGAAGCTCGCGGCTACATGACCTCCGGCAGGTTTTTTGCCGCTAGCAGCATTGCGACGGCGAGCACGAACCACGCGAACCACTGCCGCAGCCGCCCTGGCGCGGTGCGATGCGCGAGGCGCGCGCCGACGGCGACTCCGGCCACGGCGAACAGCGTGACCAGCGCCGTCAGCCGCCAATCGAACTCGCCGCGCTGCATGTGCCCCGCAAGTCCCGCAACGCAGTTGAGCGTAATCACCAGCAACGACGTGCCGATGGCTTCCTTCATCCCCAGCCCGCCGAAAAACACCAGCGCTGGCACGATCAGGAAGCCGCCGCCCACGCCGAGGAAGCCGGTCAGCACGCCCACACCTGCGCCTGCGGCAAGAATCGCCAGCAGCGGAGCGGCCTTGTGCGCACCATCGCCTTCGCGTTGCTCGGTGGTCAGCATGCGCACGGCGACGACAATCATCAGCACGGCAAACGTGAGCAGCAGTGCCGCGTCACTCAGCATGTAGGTGAGGCGCGTGCCGAAGTAGGCGCCCAGCATTCCGGTGGCGGCAAAGAGCAGGCCGGTCTGCAGGCGCACATTTCTGTTGCGGTGATGCAGGCCGCAGCCCACGAGGCTGGTCGCGCCGACCACCGCCAGCGACATGGCCATCGCTGCATGCGGCTCGACGCCCAACACGTACACCAGTAGCGGCACGGTGATGATGGAGCCGCCGCCGCCGATCAGTCCCAGCGAGAGTCCAATGCCACCGCTGAACAGCAGGCCGACAATGAGCGATGCCGTCAGGTGCATGTGTACCGTTTCGCGCCGATGCGCGCGACAAGTTATACTATGGCCGCCGGTCGTCGTGCCCGTGTGTTTCCTCTGTCGGACTCCGCCACAGCCGCGCGCGGCGACCTCGAGGACACCAGAATGCGCATGCAGCGGTTTGAGGTACCCGGTCTGGCGCACTACTCCTATCTGCTGGCCTGCGGCGGGCAGGCCGTCGTCGTCGACCCCAAGCGCGACGTGGACACGTACGTCGATTACGCTGCGGCCAACAGCCTCAAAATCACGCGCATCATCGAGACGCACATCCATGCCGATTACGCCTCCGGCGCGCGCGAGCTGGCGCAGGCCACCGGCGCGGAGATGTGGCTCAGCAAGCACGACGCCGGCGAAGACTTCGAGTACGCCTTCGCGCATCGCGAGTTCGGTGACGGCGACGAGCTGCGCGTGGGCAACATCCAGATCAAGGCGCTCTACACGCCGGGACACACGCCGGAGCATCTCTCGTTTGTCGTGCACGACCTCGCGCGCGGGCCGCATCCGATGGCTATGCTCTCCGGCGATTTTCTCTTTGTCGGCTCGCTCGGGCGTCCGGACCTGCTCGGCGAGCAGGCCAAGCGCAAGCTCGCGGAGCAACTCTACGACAGCATGAAGCAGCGCATCGCCGCGCTGCCCGACGGCGTCGAAGTGCATCCCGCGCACGGCGCCGGTTCGATGTGCGGCAGCGGCATGGGCGAGCGGCCACAATCCACGCTGGGCTATGAACGGCTGGCCAACGCATTCTTCGCGCACACGGACCGCGAAAAGTTTATCGAGCACATCCTGAGCACTGTGCCCCCCTTCCCCGATTACTACCGCCGCATGAAGCGCGTGAACTCCGCCGGGCCGAAAGTGCTGGGCGGCATTCCGGGCGGCGAAATGCTTTCGCCGCAAAGCTTCCGCAACATGATGAAGAAGGAAGGCGCGGTGGTGATTGACCTGCGCCGGCCGGAGTCGTTTGGCGGCGCGCACATCCCCGGCGCGCTCAGCATCGGCGCGGGCACGGCGTTCGCCACCTGGGCCTCCTGGGTGGTGCCTTACGACCGGCCTCTGCTGCTGGTGGGCGACGACAGCACCGACTACGAGTCGGCGCGACGTGCGTTGATCCGCGTCGGCCTTGACGACGTGCGCGGCACGCTCGAGGGCGGCATGCGCACCTGGATCGAAGCCGGCTTCGAGGAAGCCAGCCTGCCGCAGATCTCCGTCGCAGAAGTCGCAGGCCGCGTGGCCGCAGGCGCGTTCCTGCTCGACGTGCGCAGCGACGCGGAATGGAACTCCGGCCGCGCAGCGGGCGCGCAGCACATCATGGCCGGCGACCTCGCTGCGCGCACCGGCGAGCTGCCGAACGGCAAACCTATCGTGGTGATGTGCGCGTCGGGCTACCGGTCGAGCGTCGCGTCGAGCGTGCTGCGCCGCGCAGGATTCACCGACGTCACCAACGTCGCCGGCGGCATGAACGCCTGGCGGCAGCAGAGACTTCCCACGGTGTCGTAGTCGATCTCCTTGAGGGGAAACCTGTGGCGGCCCACCCGGCGACTGTCCTACAATGTCTTCGATAGGTAAGCCATGCCAGACGCAACGATTACGATTCCTCTGGACGCGCAGACGGCCCGGGCTTATGACTCCGCCACTCCCGAAGAAAGGCGGAAGATGCAAGCCCTCTTGAGCTTGTGGCTTCGCGAGCTTGCCGCTGGAGACTACCCGTCTCTTGAGAAAGTGCTGGCCGAGGTGGGGGCCAAAGCAAAGGCTAACGGCCTCACTCCTGAGATCCTCGATTCCTTGATGAAGGGCGCATAATTGCGCTCCGTTTTTGATACCAATGTCCTTGTCAGTGCCCTTCTGCTTCCTGATTCCAAGCCCCGTCGTGCCTTGAGCATCGCTTTCACAAAAGGAACCATACTGCTCTCCTACAGCGTGCTTGTGGAGATCTATGAGGTTCTTACGAGGAAGCAGTTTCGCCGTTACGTGGTAGAGGAAGATGTGCGCGCCTTCCTTGCAGCTCTCACCCGCCAGTCTCATTGGGTTGATGTCGTAACCCGCATCACAGCCTGCCGCGACCCGAGCGACGACAAGCTTCTGGAGCTTGCCGTCGACGGGCACGCGAGCCACATCGTGACGGGTGATTCGGACCTTCTTGTTTTGCACCCTTTCCGAGGAATCCAGATCGTACCGCCACACGCTTTCCTCAGGATGTTTGACACCGCAAATGAATCAGACTGACGAGCCAAATCGCGTTGGTCTCAGGCTAGCCAGCATGCCGCGCGGCTTGATAACATTTGGATTTGCGCCCCGGTGAAATCCTATGGACTCCTTCAAACAGAGCATCTACGAGCTGATCGTTCAGACTTCGACAAACCTGCCGTCCGACGTGCGCCGCGCCATGGACGGCGCACTCGAAACCGAACAGCCGGCTATTTCTTCCGGCCAGGCACTGGCCGTCATCGCCAACAACATTGACCAAGCCGCGGAAGTCGAAGGCGCGATCTGCCAGGACACCGGCTGGCCGACGTTCGAGGTCAAGACGCCCATCGGCACGAATCAACTGGTGATGAAGAAGCAGATTGTGGCCGCTATCGCCGACGCGACCGCGGCGGGCAAGTTGCGGCCAAACTCTGTCGACTCGCTCACGGGAAAGAATTCCGGCAACAACCTCGGCCCGGGCACGCCCACCGTGCATTTCGAGCAGTGGGAGAACGACTCCGAAATCGAAGTGAAGCTGCTGCTCAAGGGCGGCGGCTGCGAAAACAAGAATATTCAGTACTCGGTGCCCACGGAGCTGCCGCATCTGGGCCGCGCCGATCGCACGCTCGACGGCGTGCGCAAGTGCATCCTGCACGCGGTGTGGCAGGCGCAGGGACAGGGCTGCAGCGCCGGCGCCGTCGGCGTGTGCATCGGCGGCGACCGCGCCAACGGCTACGTCCACGCCAAGGAGCAGCTCTTCCGCTCGCTCGATGACGTGAATCCCAATCCCGAGCTGGCGAAACTCGAAGACTACATTGTGCGCATGTCGAACACGCTAGGCATCGGCACCATGGGCTTTGGCGGCGAGGTCACGCTGATTGGCTGCAAGATCGGCACGCTCAACCGGCTGCCCGCGAGCTTCTTCGTCAGCGTGGCTTACGACTGCTGGGCGTTTCGGCGGCTGGGGGTCGTGCTCGACGCGCGCACCGGCGCCATCAAGCGCTGGCTCTACCGCGACGCGGAGGAGCCGAAACGGCTGGCGCGCACCGAGGGCTTCACGCGCACCGGCCGCGAGGTCGCGCTCACCGCGCCGCTCGACGAAGCGAAGGCGCGGTCACTCAAAGTCGGCGACGTGGTGCTCATCAGCGGCGAGATGGTCACCGGGCGCGACGCTGTCCACCACTACCTGATGCACAACGAATCGCCGATGAACCTGCGCGGCGCGCTGCTCTACCACTGCGGCCCGGTGGTGCTGAAACAGAACGGCTCCTACAAAATGATGGCCGCCGGGCCGACCACCAGCATCCGCGAAGAGCCGTACGAGCACGAAGTGATTCGCCGCTTCGGCATCCGCGGCGTGATGGGCAAGGGCGGCATGGGCGCAAAGACGCTCGCCGCACTGAAGGAGCACGGCGCCGTCTATCTCAACGCCATCGGCGGCGCGGCGCAGTATTACGCGCGCTGCATTACAGATGTGCTGGGCGTCGAGCTGCTGGAGCTGGGCACGCCGGAAGCGATGTGGCGCATCCGCGTGCGAGACTTCCCCGCCATCGTCACCATGGACGCGCACGGCAACTCGCTGCACGCCGACGTGGAGAAATCTTCCGCCCTGCTGCTCTCCAAACTCGCGGACCCGGTCTTCTTGTAGCTCATGTCCCGCCACGGCGCACCAGCGACGTGGCTGACATGAGGCTCTTGCGGAACCCTCAGGTCAGTTCGTCGCGATGAATCGCTCCGAACGGGACCTGAGCTACAACCAGGCATTCACCACTAGCCACTATTTGGTGAAGCTGATGACCGCGCGGCCGGTGATGGTGCCGCGGTCCATGCGGGCGAAGACGTCGTTGATGGCGTCGAGGGGGTGGGTTTCGACTTCGCAGCGGACTTTGCCGGCCTCCGCCAGCGCGAGCAGCTCGCGCATCTCGGCGCGCGTGCCCACGGCGGAGCCGACCATGCGGTACTCGCCCACCACCCAGTCGTCGGCGAAAAAGGTGAGGTCTTCCTTGGGCAGTCCGACGACGCCGAGGGTGCCGCGCTTGCGCAGCGTGCGAAACGCGAGGTCGTAGGCGGCCTTCGACGCCGCGGTCACAATCGCCACGTCCGGCCCGCCGTGCGCGCGCAATCGTTCGCGCGCATCCGCCGCTGTTGAGTTGACGGTTTCCACCGCGCCGCATTTGCGAGCCAGCTCCAGCTTCGCGTCAGCGACATCCACGGCAATCACCTCTGCGCCGATGTGGCGCGCAAGCTGCACGGCGAGATGCCCGAGTCCGCCGATGCCGAACACAGCGACGCGATACCCGGGCTGCACCTCCGCGTTGCGCAGCGCGTGAAACACAGTAAGCCCGGCGCAGAAGAGCGGCGCCGCTTCCGCAGCGGGTAGCGACTCCGGCACCGGGATGGCGTGGCTGGCGCGCATGCGGATGTACTCGGCAAAGCCGCCGGGCGCGGCGAGTCCGGTGACGGCGCGATGCTTGCAGATGTTCTCCGCGTCGTCGCGGCAGAACTCGCACTTCTCACAGGTGGAGTAGAGCCAGCCAATGCCGACGCGCGCGCCCACGGCGATTCCCTGCGCCTCCGCGCCCAGCTTTTCGACGCGGCCCACCACTTCATGACCGAGGATGGCGGGCATCGGCGTGCGCCTGGCCACGTCGGGCCAGTCGCCGCGAATCATGTGCAGGTCGGAGTGGCACACGCCGCAGGCTTCGACGCGCACCAGCACCTCGTCGGGCTGCAGCTCCAGCGCCGGCGCGTCTTCCACCACCAATGCGTCGCCAAACTTGTGCACGCGCGCCGCTCTCATCGCTCACGCCTCCCGGCCCAGCAAAACGCCGTCGATGCTAGGCTGAGTCTGCATTCCGGTCAACAGTAGGACAGGCACTCTTGCCTGTCCGGTTTTCGACGCCCGGCTATCATTGAACAGGCAGGAGTGCCTGTCCAACCCGCGGTTTGACCGCGCGGCGGGCATTCTCTATACTGTTGTTTCGATTTGCCCCGCTTTGCGGCGGGGGCTGCCCTCCTGCTGTGGGAATCCGACAGTGAATGGCAGAAGTTGGTGTTGTGTGGTTTGGTAGCGCCGCCGTCCCGGCGGCGGGGTGAGAAAAATCGCCGGCAAGTTGCCGGCGCTACAAAGGGCGCACACGCAGGTGCGCCCCTACCAAGAAGAAGAGACACAAAGCCGATGACTGAAGCGACGTGCAGGCGTGAGCTGGAGCTGGAAGTTCCGGCCGACGAGATGGAAAAGGCGATGGCGAAAATCGCCAAGGAGTTTGCGCGCGTGGCGCGCGTGCCCGGCTTTCGTCCCGGCAAGGCGCCGGTGACGCTGATCCGCCGCCGCTTTGCCGACGACATCAAGGCCGAAGCGCTGCAGTCCATTGTGCCGGAGCGGCTGGAGGCGGCGCTCACCGAGCAGAAGCTAGTGCCGGTCACGCAGCCGAGCGTGGACAAAGTAGACTTCGACCCCACCGGCCTCCTGAAGTTTCGCGCCAGCTTCGAAGTGCTCCCCGAATTTGAGTTGAAGCCATACAAGGGCCTGGAGGTGGAAGTTCCGGCGCTCGAAGTCACGGAAAAGCACGTGGACGATACGCTGGAAGAGATGCGAGAGCGCGCGGCAACTTCTGCTCCCGTCGAAGGGAGGCCGGCGCAGGATGGCGACTTCGTGCAGATGAAGCTCTCCGGCACGCCGCACGGTGGTGTCGGCGAACCGGTCGAGGCGGAGAACGTGCTCTGCCATCTCGGCTCGGAGGAGACGCTCGACGCCTTCAACGAGCATCTGCGCGGCGTGCAGGCGGGCGAGCACAAACGCTTCGATGTGAAGTATCCGGATGACTACCCCGACGCGAAGCTCGGTGGCAAGACCTACACCTACGCCGTGGAGGTCACGGCCATCAAGGAGAAGCGCAAGCCGGAGCTGAACGACGAGTTTGCCAAAGACGTGAACGCGGAGTCGCTGACCGAGCTGCGCGAAAAGGTGCAAAAGGATCTGGAAGCCGTGCGCGACCGCCGCCAGAAAGAGCTGGCGCAGGAGAAAATCGTGGACGCCGTCGTCGGCGCCTACGACTTCCCCGTCCCCGAGGCGCTGGTGGAGCACCAGATGGACGTGCGCGTGGAGCGCACGGTGCGCACGCTGGCCGCGCAGGGCGTGGACCCGCGCGCCGTCAACGTAGACTGGGCCGCGCTGCGGCGCCGCCATCAGGACAACGCGGTGAAAGACGTGCGCGCCGAGCTGATCCTCGACCGCATCGCCACAGCGGAGAACATTGACGTCTCCGACGCCGACGTGGACGCCGAGATCGAACACTTGGCTTCCCACACGGGCGAGGGGGCAGCGGCCGTACGCGCTCGCTTGACAAAGCAGGGAGCCCTCGATAGGATGAAATCGAAGTTGCGCAGTGATAAGACGATTGACTGGCTCTACCAGAACTCCCAGATTCGGGCGACCACCGAACCCAAACAAAGCGAAAAGTAACGTCCTCCCGGTTCTTCTGTTCGCCCACGCTTGCACATGAAAAACGAAAACGACCGTACCCCAGTTGCGACGCTCATCCCCATGGTGGTCGAACAGACCAACCGCGGCGAGCGCGCCTACGATATTTACTCGCGCCTGCTGAAAGACAACATCGTCTTCATCGGCACGCCGATTGACGACAACGTGGCCAACCTGGTCACGGCGCAGCTCCTGTTCCTGGAAGCCGAAGACCCGGAAAAAGACATTCAGGTGTACATCAACTCCCCGGGCGGCTCCATCACCGCGGGCATGGCCATCTACGACACCATGCAATGGGTGCGTCCCAACGTGGTCACCACCTGCGTCGGCCAGGCGGCCTCGATTGCGGCGCTGCTGCTGGCCGCCGGGCACCCCAAGAAGCGCTTTGCGCTGCCCAACTCGCGCGTGCTGATTCACCAGCCGTGGCTCTCCGGCCTGTCGGGTCAGGCCACGGACATCGACATCCACGCCAAAGAGATTCTGCGTATGCGCACCGTGCTCAACGAACTGCTGGCCAGCCACACCGGGCAGCCGCTGGACCGCGTGACCAAGGATGTGGAGCGCGATTTCATCATGTCTGCCGAGCAGGCCAAGGACTACGGCATCGTGGACGAAATTGTGACGAAACGAAGGTGAACCTGTTCCAAAAGGTTAATTGCTAGCGCGATGTCCCCCACCCCAAACCCGCCGCTTCCCGGTACAATTCCCTCGCTTGCCTGCCGGGGTGTGCGGATTCTGAGTCGAGGGGGACACGCTGTCCTATGAAAAAGTTCAGCCCAGACGAACCGTTGCGCTGTTCCTTCTGCCACAAGTCGCAGGAGCAGGTAGAGAAGCTCATCAGCTCCCCTTCGGAGTTCCCGCGGGCCTATATCTGCAACGAGTGCGTCACCGTTTGCCAGCAGATTCTCCAAGACGAGAAGAAAGAGCAGACCCTGCCGGCCAACCGCCGCCTGCCGCGCCCGCCGGAGATCAAGGAATTCCTCGACGGCTATGTGATCGGGCAGGAGAACACCAAAAAGAAGCTGGCCGTGGCTGTCTACAACCACTACAAGCGAATTTTCCTGAAGCGCCAGCCGGGCGAGGTGGAACTGACGAAGTCTAACGTGCTGCTCGTGGGCCCTACTGGCACCGGCAAGACGCTGCTGGCGCAAACGCTGGCGCGCATGCTGGATGTGCCCTTTGCCATCGTAGACGCCACCACGCTCACCGAGGCCGGCTACGTGGGCGAAGACGTGGAGAACATCATCCTCAAGCTGCTGCAGGCGGCCGACGGCGATGTGCAGCGCGCGCAGCAGGGCATCATCTACATCGACGAGATTGACAAGATTTCGCGCAAGGACGAGAACCCGTCGATTACCCGCGATGTCTCCGGCGAAGGCGTGCAGCAGGCGCTGCTGAAGATCCTGGAAGGCACCGTCGCCAACGTGCCGCCGCAAGGCGGGCGCAAGCACCCGCATCAGGAATTCACACCGGTGGACACGACGGACATCCTGTTCATCTGCGGCGGAGCGTTCGTGGGCCTGGAAAAAGTGATCGAGCGCCGCATCGGCCAGAAGTCGCTGGGCTTCCACACCGACGCGCAGTCAGTCAGTCCCAGCCGCCGCAACATCGAAATGCTGCAGCAGGTGCAGCCCACCGACCTGATCCGCTACGGCCTGATTCCCGAGTTCATCGGCCGCCTGCCGGTGGTGGGCGTGTTGAGCGACCTCGACCAGGCCGCGCTGGTGCGCATCCTGACGGAACCGAAGAACGCGCTCATCCGTCAATACCAGCAACTTTTCGAGTTTGAGAACGTCAAGCTGCGCTTCACCGAGGATGCGCTGGAAACGGTGGCGCAACTGGCCCTGCAACGCAAAGTGGGCGCGCGCGGCCTGCGCATGATCCTGGAAGATCTGATGCTCGAGCTGATGTATCACCTGCCGGCGCAGCGCAAGATGCGCGAGTTTGTGGTCACCGGCGACATGGTCAAGAACCGCGACATCAACTGGACCCTGCTCGAAAAGGCCGGATAAGCATCTAATGTTGTAGCTCAGGCTTGCCCTGAGCGATCATTGCGAAGGGTTCCGCCGCAAGCGAGCACGGCGGGGATGCGGCTGCCCTGAGGCTGTCGAAGGAACGGAATGTTCAACCGCGAAAAAGAAAAAGGCGATGTGAAGCGCGTGCCGATGATGCCGGTGCGGGATATGGTCATTTTCCCGCAGATGATGACGCCGTTCATCGTGGGCCGCGAGGCTTCCGTACGCGCGCTGGAAGAGGCGCTGGCCGGCGACAAGAAGATCTTCCTCGCCACGCAGCATGATGCCTCAATTGACGACCCCAAGCCCGCCGAAATCTACCAGGTAGGC
>Ga0137796_10002275_pt1 | contig 10432 bp, 2 predicted proteins | sample OV2TP3_FD_97704 | JGI IMG/M metagenome (GOLD analysis project Ga0137796, IMG submission 97704)
AGAGATGGCGGTCGCTCTGTTGGGGATACTGAAAGCTGGTGGGGCCTATGTGCCATTGGACCCTTCATATCCCAAGGAGCGCCTGGAGTTTATCATCCAGGATGCAAAGATGCCAATTCTATTGACGCGCCAGCGACTGCAGGAAGGACTAGTCGGGGATGGGGCCAAGGTGATCTGCGTAGACTCTGAGTTTGAGGTGATTGCCCGGGAGGAAGAGAGCGATCCGACTAGCGAAATTAGTGCCGAAAATGCGGCGTACGTGATTTATACCTCGGGTTCCACGGGCAAGCCCAAAGGAGTCGTCGGTGTCCATCGAGGCATAATCAACCGCCTGGGTTGGATGTGGGAGCGCTATCCATTCGAATCCGAGGAAGTCTGTTGTCAGAAGACCGCCCTAAACTTCGTCGACTCGGTAGCGGAGATTTTTGGACCTCTGCTCAAGGGCTTGCGGCTGGTCATCATTCCCGACGAGAGCGTGAGGGATCCCGGCAAGTTGGTCGAGGTCCTGGGAATGACTCAAGCCACACGCATTGTGCTGGTGCCTTCATTACTGCGAGTCATCCTAGAGACTTTTTCCGATGTCCATAATCCAGTGCCAAGAGTGAGATATTGGTTTGTAAGTGGGGAGCTCTTGCCAGTGGAGTTGCTCAAACGCTTCAGGGAGGAGATCTCCGATGGTAGGCTTATAAATCTTTACGGTTGCTCTGAAGCTTCAGCAGATTCCACCTGGTGCGACCTCAGTGGAGATGGATCCGTTCAGAGTATCCCCATTGGTCGACCGATCTCCAACACCTATCTCTATGTGTTGGACGGCCGTCTCAGTGCTCTCCAGGTGGGCGTCCGTGGGGAGCTCTACATTGGTGGTGCTGGTCTGGCACGGGGATATCTGAATCTGCCCGAGTTAACGGCGGAGAGTTTTATTCCGAATCCATTTAACTCCGCAGCTGGAGATCGTCTTTATACGACGGGAGACTTGGTCCGTTACCTTTCTGATGGCAACCTGGAGTTTGTGGGGCGTGCTGATTACCAGGTAAAGATCCGTGGATTTCGGATTGAGCCTGGGGAGATCGAAGCTGTGCTGGGGCAGTATCCTGGCCTGAAGGAGGCCGTTGTGCTTGCACGGGAGGACGCCCCGGGTGAAAAGCAGTTGGTGGCGTACGTAGTCCCGAAGCAAGCGGAGCGCCCTGCAATCGGGGAGCTGAAAGGGTCGTTAAAGAAAGAACTCCCGGAATACATGGTCCCGTCGGCCTTTGTCTTTCTCGACGCACTGCCGCTCACGTCTAACGGCAAAGTGGACCGGAGCGAGTTGCCACAGCTGGGGTGGAGGCGTCGGGAGTTAGAAAACAAGTATGTAGCGCCCCGGACACCGGTTGAGGAATTTCTCGCGACTAAATGGCAAGAGACATTGCGGTTGGACAAGGTGGGCATCAACGATAATTTCTTCGATCTCGGCGCGGACTCAATCAAGGCGGCCATTTTTCTCAACAAGCTTCAGAAAGAACTCAACGAGATCCTCTATGTAGTGGCGATCTTTGATGCTCCTACTATTGCCGAGTTCGCGGAGTACCTTGCAAAGCATTACCCGCAGGCCATAGCGAAGATTTGTGGTTCTGAGGCTCATGAGGTGCAAGGCCCTGCCACGGCCGCCGTGTCGCAAATCGACGGATCAAAAATCTTACAACTGCGCCAGGGCATCAGTGCGTGGACAGGCTTCGAGGATAAGGCTATCCCAATTCCCTCAAAAAACCCGCCTATGATTTTTGTTCTAGCTCCGCCTCGCTCAGGCACCACGCTGTTGAGAGTGATGCTGGGCGGGCATCCCAGGTTATTTACTCCACCGGAACTCCAGTTGCTGTATTTTCAAACACTGGCCAAAAGACGTTCAGCGTTTTCCGGTCGCCAGGCCTTCTGGCGGGAAGGGGCGATTCGGGCCATTATGGAAATCAGGCAATGCGGGCCTGAGCAAGCTAACAAGATTATGGAGGGGTGCGAGAGGAAGAAGCTTACAGTCAAGGAGTTTTACCGGCTCATGCAAGAATGGGCAGGGGAAAAGATGGTCGTTGATAAGAGTCCTTATTACGCCTTACATCCTGCGGTTCTGCGACGGGCAGAAGACTATTTCGAGAGTCCTTTTTATATCCATCTACTTCGGCACCCGGCCAGCACAATTGAATCGTTCGTGGAAGCAAGAATCGACCAGGCTTTTTGGTACGCGCACCCCTTTTCAGTGAGTGAATTAGCTGAACTGGTATGGGTCATCAGCCACCAGAACATTTTGGAATTCCTCAATCGGGTTCCTCGTCACAGACAGCACCGGGTCAGATTTGAAGACCTCGTGGTTCAACCAAAGCGTGTTATGGAAGAGGCGTGCGGTTTCCTCGGCCTCGAGTTTCACCCCGACATGTTGCAGCCCTATAAAGACACGAAGACGCGAATGACCGACGGCCTTCACGGTGTCCCGCGAATGCTTGGAGATTTGAAATTCCACACACATACAGATATCGATCCAAGCGTGGCCGAAAGATGGAAAAAGAATGGGTCCGGGACTGTGCTCGCCGATGTCACTTGGGAAATTGCCAACCAGATAGGTTACCGGATCGACTAAAAGTTATCTGAAGAGGCGACTTTGCTATTGCTTCGCCGAGGCCCTTTCACTCCTCGCTGCAAAAATTAGGCTGTGCATAAGAACAGCCATTCGGGTTACTCTTCTAAAGACAAGGCGATGATGTATCACTCCTAAACCCGGAAGATATTCTCGTGCGTTCTCGTGAACCGGAGGAAAGGCTCCTCTCATTGGCAGAAAATATTTTGAGTTATGCAATGAAAAGCATTCGCAATAGAAAGGGGTAAAGCCATGCAGAAGTGCCTCCTTAGGGGGAAAATCCATAGGGGAACCATCACAGAAGACAATGTAGACTATGAGGGGAGCATCACCATTGATGCCCGCCTGATGGCGGCCGTGGATTTAATCCCCTTTGAGCAGGTCCATGTCTGGAGCGTCACAACCGGCGAGCGCCTTGTGACTTATGCCATCCCTGGAAAAGCGGGTTCGGGGGAGATCTCTATGAACGGGGCCGCCGCGCACAGAATCAAGAAAGGTGAGATTGTGATTATTACGTCTTTCTCCTGGATTGGGGAAAAAGAAGCAAGGGGATACCATCCGCGAATTATTTTTGTCGATGAGCAAAACCGCATTAAGGCGATCGGAAACAAGCTCGAGACAGAGAATAACATCTTTCAAGGATAGAGTCGTCCCAGTATTGAGCACGGGATGAAGTAGCTTACTCGGGAGGAAAGAAGCAGCCATGAGGGGAGCTGATATCCTTACCGCAATTCAGCAAGGTGCAGAACTCGACATCAACGAGAGAGAATCAGATGTCGACACCAAGGACATGTTCTCGCCTGGGCTCGTCAGCGAGATTAGCCCGCACAGAGCAGAGATCCGTGCGCTTAACCCAGAGAGTTCATCGAAGAGGTTCACACCCGGCTCACAGCCCGAACCGTATACTGCTCCGTTGTCGTTCGCTCAGGAGCGGCTATGGTTTTTAGATCAGTTAAATCCGAATAGTGCGGTTTACAATAGTCCCCTGGCCACACACCTTGACGGGCCGCTTCATGTTGGAGCGCTTCAGCAGAGCCTCACGGAGATCGTGCGGCGTCATGAAACTTTGCGAACCACCTTTCCAATCATTGAGGACCGTCCTGTCCAGCTCATCGGAGCAGCCTCGTCGGTTAATGTTCCTCTGATCGACTTAAGTGGGCTCATTAACGGAGAGCAGGAGGTGGAAGTTCTAAGACAGAAGCGGGACGAAGCCCAGAAGCCGTTCGACTTGATGCGGGGACCCTTACTGCGTGTGAGCTTGCTGCGAGTAGGTCCACAAGAGCACGTCCTGCTCCTGACCATGCACCATATCATTTCCGATGCGTGGTCTCAGGGAGTCCTCCTCCGAGAATTATCAGTTTTTTACCGTACTTTCGTCACAGACTTGCCATTACCGCTTAAGGAACTGCCGATTCAGTACGCGGATTATGCGGTGTGGCAGCGGCAGTGGCTAAAAGGAGAGGTTTTGGAGAGTCAGCTGAGGTACTGGGAGGAACAACTTGGGGGTGCTCCGCAGTTGTTGGAGTTGCCTACCGGTCAGCTACGTCCGGCTGTGCAAAGCTATCGCGGCGCCTCTGAACGCCTCCAGTTGAGCGTTGCACTCTTGCTGGGGCTCGAGGAGCTGAGTCGCCGAGAAAACGTGACTTTGTTCATGACACTACTAACAGCCTTCAAGACCTTGCTCTATCGCTACACAGGGCAGGAAGACATTGTTGTCGGTGTCCCGGTGGCTGGCCGAAACCACGCCGAGATTGAAGATCTAATTGGGTTTTTCATTAACACCCTAGCCCTGAGAACAGACCTCTCTGCAAATCCGACATTTCTAGAATTGCTGGGGCGCGTGCGAAAAGTATGTCTGGGTGCCTATGCCCATCAGGATATACCATTTGAACTGTTGGTGCAGGCGCTGCAGCCGGAGCGGGCGCTGAGCCGCTCGCCACTGTTTCAGGTCATGCTGGTCTTGGAAAATGCGCCACGACGTCGTCGCCGTAAAATGACTGACCTTCAGCTTCAGTCGATGCCGAACGAGAGAAGCACATCGAGATTTGATCTTACACTCTTCCTCACTGCCGGATCAGGCGGGCTTAAGGCGGTGTTGGAGTACAACGGCGATCTTTTCGAGGCTGCCACTATTCGTCGGCTGCTGGGACATTTTGAGGTATTGCTTAGCGGAATTGTGGCTGATCCTGGGCAGCGTTTATCGGACTTGCCGCTTTTGACCGAAGCGGAGCGGCAGCAGTTGCTGGTTGAGTGGAACGACACTAAGAGAGATTACCCCAAGGACCAATGTGTTCATGAGTTATTTGAAGCTCAAGTGGAAAGGAGTCCTGAAGCGGTTGCGATAGCGTTTGAAGACCAGCAGTTGACATACCGACAGTTGAACCAACGAGCCAATCAGATGGCGCACTATCTGCGGGGAGTTGGAGTAGGGCTTGAGGTGCTGGTGGGGGTAATGATGGAGCGCTCGGTGGAGATGGTGGTGGCCCTGCTGGGCATTCTGAAAGCGGGTGGGGCCTATATGCCGTTGGATCCTTCTTATCCAAAAGAGCGGCTGGAATTCATGCTAAAGGATGCGCAGGTGGAGGTGCTCCTGACAGGGGGACGAACGAGGGCGCCGCTTCGTGAGTACGAGGGGCGGGCGGTGTGTGTGGACAGTGGATGGGAGAAGTTTGGGCTAGAAAGCGGTGAGGACTTGGATGGCAACGCCGAGTCTTCGAGTTTGGCCTATTTACTCTACACCTCTGGCTCCAGTGGAGTGCCCAAGGGAGTGGCGATCACGCATCGGAGCGCTGCAGTTTTGGTTGGATGGGGGAAGGAGGCGTTTAGTGAGGAAGAGCTCTCCGGGGTGTTGGCATCGACCTCGATTTGTTTTGATCTCTCCGTTTTTGAGCTGTTTGTTCCATTGAGCAGTGGGGGGAAAGTTATTCTCATCGGGAACGTGTTAGAGCTTCCTCGATTACCTGAAGCCCGTATGGTGACGCTCATTAATACAGTGCCGTCGGCTATAGCGGAGTTGCTGCGAATGGATGGGATACCGGTGTCTGCTGGGATGGTGAACCTAGCCGGAGAGCCGCTGGAACCTGCATTAACGCAGGCACTCTATCAGAGGCCAGGCGTGCGGAGGGTATGCAATCTTTATGGTCCTACTGAAGATACGACCTACAGCACGTGGTATTGTGTTGGGCGGGAAGGGAAGGCGAAAGTTCCGATTGGGCGTCCCGTTGCGGACACGCAGATCTACTTACTCGATGAGTACTCAAATCCCGTACCCGTGGGAGCGCCAGGGCAGCTTTTCATAGGCGGTGCTGGGTTGGCGCGAGGATACTGGAGACGGCCGGAGTTGACGGCAGAGAGGTTCATCTCGAATCCTTTTAGTGAGAGAGCTGGAGCGCGTCTTTATAGGACGGGAGATTTAGCATGTTACTTGTCCAATGGCGACATTGAATTTCTGGGTCGGCTGGATCATCAGGTCAAGCTGAGGGGATACCGGGTTGAACTTGGGGAAATTGAAGCGGTACTAAGTCAGCACCCGGTAGTGCGGGAGGCAGTCGTGGTTGCCCGAGAAGTCAACCCTGGGGACAAGCGGCTGGTGGCTTACTTAGTGGCACGCGAGAAATCTCCTCCCACTTTGAGTGGACTGCGGGAGTTTTTGAGGGCGAAGCTGCCAGAGTACATGGTGCCATCGGCATTTGTGTTTCTGGATTCGTTGCCTCTGACGCCGAATGGGAAGGTGGATCGGCGGGCGTTGCCGGAGCTGGATCAGAGCCATTCGAAGCTAGAGGCCGCCGCTTATGTAGCACCGCGGACGCCTGTGGAGGAGGTGTTGGCGGGAATTTGGGTGAGGGTGTTGGGAGTAGAGCGGGTAGGGATGGGGGAGAATTTCTTTGAGCTTGGGGGGCATTCGCTGCTCGCCACTCAAGTGATTTCCCAAGTACGAGAGGTCTTTAGTATCGAGCTACCCTTGCGGCGGCTGTTTGAGACTCCCACAGTGGCGGGCTTGGCCGAGGGCATCGAGATTGCCCAGCGAACGGGGTTGGGAGTTGAGTTGCCTCCCATCGAGCCAGTGTCCAGGGACGAGAAGCTACCGCTTTCCTTTGCGCAGGAGCGTTTATGGTTTTTAGACCAATGGGAGCCGGATAAAATGACGTACGTAAGTCCCATGATCATCCGGCTCAAGGGGCAAGTGGATGTAGGGGTTCTGGAGAGAAGCCTGACGGAGATCGTTTCTCGCCACGAGGTGCTGCGCACAACCTTTCCCATCGAGGATGATTCCCCAGTTCAGCATATCGCACCACCCGCACCTGTCAGTCTGGAACCGATGGATCTAAGCAAATTCTCTGCCAAGCAGCGTGGGCGTGAGGTTCGAAGGATCGTCAGAGAGGAGACTCGACGGCGGATGGCCTTAGATCAAGGACCACTCTTTCGGGTACGGTTACTTCGGATTGCGCCTGACGAATACCTGATGCTCGTGATTAAGCATCACATCATTTTTGATGGTTGGTCCCAGCGGCTGTTTTTACGTGAGATCGCAACTCTGTACCACGCCTTCGCCAAGGGCGAACCCTCTCCCTTGGCTCCCCTACCTTGCCAGTATGCTGACTATGCTGTCTGGCAGCGTCACCTTCTAGAAGGCGAACGGCTTCAATCTCATCTCAGGTACTGGCAAGAGAAGCTAGAAGGCGCCCCTCCAATGGTGGATCTACCAACGGACAGGCCTCACAGCGGGAGGCCAAGCGTCCAGGGTGCGCGTGTAACGTTGAGGCTTCCTGCTTCCCTAGTCAATCAGCTCAAAGCTCTTTGTCGGCGAGAAAAGGCCACGATGTATATGGCCTTGCTGGCTGCCTTTAAGATCGCTCTTTTCCAATGGAGCGGTCAAAGGGATTTGGTGATTGGCACCGTGACCGCGAATCGCAGCCGCCCTGAGATCGAAGACCTCATCGGTTGCTTTATAGAGCTATTGCCGCTTCGGTCGAAATTATCTGCCGATCAGACCACCTTGGAATTTCTACAGCAAGTAAAAGAAACGGTACTCGAGGCCGCACTCCACCAAGAGTTGCCATTTGGCAAGATTGTTGAAAGAGCGAAGACTTCAAGGAGCCGGAGTCAAACACCCATCTATAATGTTGCTTTTTTGATGCAAAACTTCGGGTTGACACGCTATCCGCAAGATCTGGTCCGGTTTACTCAAGTCAGACTGAATCGGTTAGAAGAAGATGGACTTCGGGAGGTGGAGGCGCTTCTGGATCTGAGATTTATTGTTATACCGCTGGATCGAAGGGAGGAGATGTCGCTATTTGCTGAATATAAGACTGACTTGTTTAACCGGGACACTATAAGCAGGGTAATGAACTCCTACTGCGTGATTCTAAATCAACTTAATGAAAATGTGACTTTGGGCCAGCTCGCAGCTTGAGGGAGCCGCTGAGTCTTAAGCACTATTTTTGGGACACTGATCATGGCTGCTTTAATTGAGATGATCAAGGCAGCGCCGACTGCGGAGGCTAAGGTAGAGGTACCCCTGCTCAAACGTGTGGAGAGGGATGCTGCGATTCCGCTTTCCTTCGCGCAGGAGCGTTTGTGGTTTTTGGATCAGCTGGAGCCGAACAACCCTGTTTATAACATGATGATGGTGGCGCAGGGCGAAGAGCGACTTAATGTTATAGCATTAGAGCGAAGTGTTAATGAGATTGTGAGGCGGCACGAGGTCTTACGGACAACTTTCCCGAGTGTGGAGGGAAGGCCGGTGCAGCGGATTGGTTTGCACTCCCCTGTGCGAGTTCCTGTACTGGATCTCAGTGGGCTTCCACAAGAGCGCCGAGGAAAAGAGATGCGGCGGCTTGTGAGCGAGGAAGCGCGGAGGCCGTTTGATTTGGCTAGAGGGCCGCTTTTTTGTGTAGCGGTTTTGCTCTTGGGAGAGATAGATTATGTGCTGCTACTGACTATGCACCATATTATTTCTGACGGTTGGTCCATGGGAGTCTTCCGACGAGAGCTCTCAGTTCTTTACAAATCATTTAGCGCCGGAGAACTCTCGCCTTTTTCTGAACTACCGATACAGTATGCCGATTATGCGGTATGGCAGAGAGAGTGGCTTAAGGGGGAGGTGTTAGAGGGGCAGCTTAAGTACTGGAAGGAGAAGCTAGCGGGTGCGCCGCCCCTTTTAGAGCTACCCACAGACCGTCCTCGACCTGCAGCGCAGAGCTATCGGGGCGGGACAGAGAGGTTCCAGCTTGATGCCGTATTGACCCAAGACCTCAAGCGTCTGAGCAGGCAAGAAAAGGTTACGTTGTTCATGACGTTGTTGGCAGCTTTCAAGGTTCTACTTTGTCGGCACACTGGTCAGGTAGACATTCTTGTTGGTGTTCCCATGTCGGGCCGGAACCGGCCCGACATGGGGAGACTCATCGGGTTTTTTGTTAATACTTTAGTGCTGCGTACTGATCTATCGGGTAATCCGACTTTTCGGGAGCTTCTCGTGCGGGTGCGCAGAATTGTTCTGGAAGCCTTCGCCCATCAGGACTTGCCGTTTGAGATGATAGTGGAGGCTCTTAGGCCTGAGCGAGCGTTGAGTTATTCGCCGCTCTTTCAGGTAATGTTTGGTTTGCAGAATGCGCCGAAGGGAGCTCGCAAGCTGGGTGGTGTGAGACTAGCTTCCGTGGAAGTGGAGAGAAAGACGGCAAAGTTTGACTTGACGCTGGTTGTGACGGAACGTCCAAGCAGTCTGTGGGTGGAGGCGGAGTACGGACGGGACCTTTTTGGACCTTCCACTATACAGCAATTGCTCACGCACTTCGGGAGTCTACTGAAAGGGATTGTGGCGGATCCTTACAAGAGGATCTCAGAGTTGCCGCTTTTGACCGAAGCTGAACGAAACCAGTTGTTGGTGGAGTGGAATCAGACAGAGGCAAATTACCTCAGGGATAAGTGCATTCATGAGTTGTTTGAGGCCCAGGCGGAGCGGAGCCCGGATGCTCTGGCTGTATTTTATGAAGGTGAGCAGTTGACCTATGGGGAGATAAACCGGAGATCGAATCAGCTAGCCCACTATTTGCAGAAGCTGGGAGTAGGGCCAGAGGTCTTGGTAGGGGTATTTATAGAGCGGTCATTGGAGATGGTGGAAACAGTTTTGGGTGTGCTTAAGACTGGAGGGGCGTACGTACCGCTGGACCCTGGCTATCCCAGGGAGCGGCTGGGATCAATGATAGAGGATGTGGGGTTGAGGGTGCTGCTGACGCAAGAAAGGGTGCTGAGTGGGTTGCCTGCGCATAAAGCAGAGGTGGTGTGCTTAGATGGGGATTGGGCAGCGATTAGCCGAGAAGAGGGGGATAAGGTAAACAGCTGTGTAGCACCTGAGAACTCAGCCTATGTGATCTATACCTCCGGATCGACCGGGAAGCCCAAGGGAGTTCAAGTAACCCATATGAGTGTTGTCCATCTTTTTTCAGTTACTCGTCCCCTGCTCGACTTTGGCCATCGTGATGTTTGGACTGTTTTTCACTCTTACGCGTTTGATTTTTCTGTCTGGGAAATTTTTGGGCCGCTTCTTCATGGGGGCCGACTGGTCATCGTTCCCCCGTCGAATACTCAATCACCTGAAGGGTTCTCCGATTTGCTATGTGACGAGCAAGTGACGGTCCTTAACCAGACTCCTTCCGCCATCAGTCAGATTTTGGAGCTAGGTCCCAAAAAATTACATCTTCGACATATTATCTGTGGTGGTGAAGCGCTTCCCCGCAAACTGGCCTCCCGTGTCCTGGAGTGGGGTGTTCCATTATGGAACTTTTACGGTCCCACCGAGGCGACAGTTAGGGCGGCCATTCATCCGGTCGA
>Ga0137796_10002277_pt1 | contig 10429 bp, 6 predicted proteins | sample OV2TP3_FD_97704 | JGI IMG/M metagenome (GOLD analysis project Ga0137796, IMG submission 97704)
CCTGAAAGATTGAAGGAAATCAACCCCTTATCTCGTCTCAGGAGAAGATGGCTTTCTAATCTAAAAATTTCAAGTTGGATTTATGTAACACAGACAACGCGAGGAGTTTCTGACATGGCACGCATCCCGATAGCGCTTCAACTGTACTCCGTGCGCGAGGACTGCGCGCGAGATTTGCGCGGGGTTCTGGCCGCCGTGGCGAAGATGGGCTACGAGGGGGTGGAGTTCGCGGGGTACTACGACCATGACGCGCCGGCGATCCGGCGGATGCTGGACGACCTGGGGCTGAAGGTCGCGGGGGCGCACGTGCGGCTGGACACGCTGTTGGGGGCGGAGCTGGGGCGGAGCGTCGAGTTTCACCGGACGCTGGGCAACCGGTTCCTGATCGTGCCGGGGTTCCCGGCGGAGCGGCGGGGCTCGCGCGGGGCGTGGCTGGAGACGGCCAGGATCATGAACGAGGTCGCGGAGCGGTTGAGGCCGCACGGCATGAGCACGGGCTACCACAACCACCACATCGAGTTCCAGCCGATGGAGGGGGAGCTGCCGTGGGACACCTTCTTCGGGAACACGAACCCGGAGGTGGTCATGCAGTTCGACACAGGCAACGCGCTGCACGGCGGGGGGGACGCGCCGACGTTCCTCAGGAAGTATCCCGGCCGGGCCACGATGGTGCACCTCAAGGAGTATTCCAAAACCAACGACAAGGCGCTCATCGGAGAGGGGGACGTGCCGTGGGAGGAGGTCTTCCGGCTGTGCGAGGGTACAGGCAGGACGGAATGGTACATCGTAGAGCAGGAGAGCTACGCCTATCCGCCGCTGGAGTGCGTGGACCGCTGTCTGCAAAATCTCAAGAAGATGGGCAAATGAAAAGGAGACTGTGTGAACCTGTTCGCACCAGACCAGGTCGCCCTGGCCCGGCAGCACGTAGCGGGCGACCCTGCGGCGCGCAAGATCGCAGATGGGATTTTCTCAGCGGCAGATCCGTGGCTCTGCCGGGACGACGCGGCGATCCGCGACCTGATGCCCGACGCGAAGGTGCCGCGCACGTGGACGGTCAACTACGTCACGGGCTGCCCGGCGCACGGGAGCGGGCCGGAGGGGTACCGGGGGTACGCGCAGGGGGGGTGGAGACATGACCCCTTTCAGGATAAGTGGCGCGTCACGTGCGGCGTGGGGGGGGAGACGTATCCGAGCAACGACTTCGAGGCGTTTTACCGGACCGGCATGCAGGACCGGGGCCTGCTGACCGGGCCCTACGCGGACGACGGCTGGGGGTGGCGGGCGGAGGGCTCCCCCTACCGGCACTGGTTCGTGGCCTACTGCTGCGAGCATATCTGGGGCACGGTGATGGCGGGGCTGACGGCCCTGTCCCGCGCGCACCTGCTGAGCGGGGACGCCCGGTATGCGCACAAGGCCCTGGTCATTCTGGACCGGATCGCGGAGGTCTATCCCGACATGGACTACGCGACGCAGGCCATGTACCCCGTGGAGTTCTCGCCGGGCTACACGGGGAAGATGTTCAACCTGATCTCCGAGACGATGAACGCCCGGCGGCTCTGCGAGGCGGTGGATGCGGTGCGGGACGCCATCCCGTCGGACCCGGCGTTCGGGCCGCGCGCGGAGGCGACGCGGGCCAAGATCGAGCGGGGGGTCATCGGGGCGGCCATCGACGGGGTGTACCGGGGGCAGGTGCGCGGGAACTACGGCATGCACCAGGAGGCGCTGCTGACGGCGGCGCTGGCGTCGGGGGACCGACGGGAGATCGACCGGGCCGTGGACTGGGTGCTGAACCAGACGGGCGAGGCCACGCCGCTCAAGGAGATGCTGACGAGTTTTGACGACTACATCTTCAGGGACAAGGCCGCGCACGCGGAGGGGCTGAACTTCGCGCTCCACAACCTGATCTTCCGGGAGGGGATCGGGTGGGAGTCCTCGCCGTCCTACTGCTCCGGGTGGGTGGAGCACCTGAGCAACGTCGCGGTCATGCTGGAGCGGGTCGGGGTGAGGGTGTGGGACAGGCCCAAGATGCGGCGGATGCTGAAGTGGGCGGCGGAGATGGTCTGTCTGGACCGGTTTACGCCGGCCGTGGGGGATGCGGGGAGCGCCCTGGGCGGGATTGCCCAGCCGTCCGCCTTCGCGCTCCGGGCCGCCTACCGGTCGACCGCTGACCCGCTGATCGGGGAGTTGCTGCGGCTGCGCAAGGCGGGGTTCGACGGTTTTGAGTCGCTGTTCGAAAGACCGATGTCCGCCCCGCCGAGCCGGGAGGGCGCGGCGCAGCTCAAACGGCTCACCGGCCAGAGCCGCCTCATGGGGGGGTACGGCCTGGCGCTGCTCCGGTCGGGCAGGGGAGAGGAGAGGAGCGCGGTCTCGCTGTATTATGGGCGCTCGGCCACGGAGCACGCGCACTTCGACAAGCTGACGCTGGAGGTGTTCGGGTACGACCGGAAGCTGATCCCGGACCTGGGGTACCCGGAGCACGCGGCGGAGGGGGACACGCCGGCGGTCTGGTCGAAGAACACGGCGTCGCACGCCACGGTCGTGGTGGACGGGCGGCGGCAGGACACGCAGGCCCCGGGACGGCTGTGCGTCTTCGCGCCGGGGGACGGGCTGAGCCTGGTGGAGGTGGATGCGCCGGAGACGTACCACGCGACGTCGGAATACCGGCGGACGGTGGCGCTGATCGACCTGGCCCCGGATGCCCGCTATGTCCTGGACCTGTTCCGCGTGGCCGGGGGGGGCACGCACGATTACAGTCTGCACGGGTTCGACGGGGCGTTCAGCGTGGAAGACCTGGCCCTCTCCCGACCCCAGGGGCGCGGGACGCTGGCCGGGGAGGACGTGCCCTACGGGGCGATCTACGACGACGACGGGCTGACGGACCCGCTCCGGAAAGGGAGGTCTTATTACACTTACCGGGGCGGCGGGTACTCCTGTCTATACGACGTGCAGAGGGGGAGGCCGTCGCAGGCGTGGTCGGCCACGTGGACCGACATGGAGGCGGGCGTCGGGCTCCGGACGACCTTCCTGCCTTCGGAGGAGGTGATCGTGGCGCACGGGGACCCGCCGCGCAAGCCAGGGAACCCGAGGCAGCTGAAGTATGTGATCCTCCGCAACCAGGGGGACGGGGTCGGGTTTGCGGCCGTGATCGAGCCGTTCCGGGACGACCCGAAGGTGTTCGAGGTGGTGGGTATGGACACGGGTGAGGGGGTCGGCCTGAGGGTCCGGCATCAGCACGGGGAGGACCGCATCTGTCACGGGGTTGGGCCGGGTGGGACTTCATTCAGCCTGGTGCGCCGGGACCCGGAGGGGCGGGTCGTCCGGATGGACCTGGTGGGACCGGGGACGATCCGGGAGGAAGGGGTCGCGCTGATTATCGAGCGGGGGATTTCGGGCCGGGTCGTGGCCATAGATGACCGGACATCCTCCGTTGAGGTCGAGATCGGCCGGGAGAGTGAGAGGCTTCATTCTCGAAACCTGATCGGGGAAGTGGCGCTGATCGGGAACGGTCGCCGGTCCACGGCCTACACGATCACGTCCGTCGAGGGGCGGGGCCGGCGCTACCGGGTCGGGTTCGGGGAGGACAGCTTCCGCATCGGGCGGTTCGTGACGGGGGCCGTCAACCCGGACGGGTCCGGCCTCTCGACGGACACGTACCTCTACACGGCCGCGCAGGGGTACTATCGCGGGGCGCGGCTGGCGGACGAGAAGGGACGGGTCTGGCTGCCTGTAGAGGACGTGAGGCTTTCGCCGCATCGTCCGGGGTCGCGCCGGGACGGGCGGATCGGCCTGGTCGGGCGGCACGACCTGAGCGCCTTTGCGCCGGGCCGGATCGCCTCTCTCTATGATTTCGGGCCGGGCGATTGTTTCTCAGTGATTCCGCACGCCACGGCGGCGCGGCGGCCTGACGGGACTTTCCGGGTGAGCGGGAACTGCCGGGCGATCCTAAAAGTCTGAACCGCAGAGGACGCGGAGAGCGCAGAGAAGAAAAAGAAGCGCAAAGTGCAAAGTGAAAAATGCAGAAACAGACGCAGCAGACGATGGGGAGCCTTCTCTATGGATGTCATCAAACTCACCCAGGACATGGTCGCCTTTAACTCTTCGAGTTCGTTGAGCAACGCGGAGGTCTCGGATTACATTCAGCGGCAGCTTCGCAGGATCGGGTTTCAGACCGAACTGGTCACGTACGACGACAACGGCGTGAAGAAGGTCAGCGTCGTGGGCAGGAAGGGGAAGGGGGCGGGGGGGCTGGCCCTGCTGTGCCACTCCGACACGGTTCCGGCGGACGACTGGGCCGGGCCGGGCGGGCCGTTCAGGGCCACGGTGAAGGGGGGACGCATCTACGGGCGCGGGAGCGGGGACATGAAGGGGCAGATCGCCTGCGCCCTGTGCGCGGCGGAGCGGTTCAACGCCTCCGGCCTGAGACAGCCGATCACCGTGGTGGCGACCTCCGACGAGGAGACGAACTGCGGGGGGGCGCGGGCCGTGGCCACCACCTCCGGGATGTTCAGGGATGCGAAGGTCCGCTACGGGGTCATCACGGAGCCTACGCTGCTGCAGGTGGTCCACGCCCACAAGGGGGCGATCCGCTTCATCGCCACGGCCAGGGGGCGGGCGGCGCACAGCAGCACGGGGAAGGGGTTCAACGCCCACCTGAAGATGATCCCCTTCCTCCACGACATGTGGAAGATGTACCATGAGATCACCACGGACGAGAAGCACTTCAACAAGGCGTTCGACCCGCCGTTCTCGGACTGGAACCTCACGATCAACGACGGGAACACGGCCTCCAACGTGACGGTGCCGCTCAGCCGCGCGACGCTCAACTACCGGGCCATGCCAGGGCAGGACGTGGCCGGCATCGTGGGCCGGGTGAAGGCGTCGGCCAGGAGGCACGGCGTCCACCTCGCCCCGATGAAGATCGGCAAGCCGTTTTTCACGCCGCTCGGCTCAAAGGTGGTGCGGGAGGCGCTGGCCGTCACCCGCCGGTCGAAGGCCCGGACCGTCTCCTACGGAACGGACGGCATGGTGTTCGGGGAGTATCTCGAATCGGTGGTCTTAGGCCCCGGCGACATCAAACAGGCGCACACGCACGACGAGTGGGTGAGCATCGACCAGCTCAGGAAGGGCATCGAGGTCTACGCGAGGCTGATCGACCGGTTCTGCGCGCAGGGAGAGGGATAAGGGCCTCTCACCGCAGAGGACGCAGAGGACGCAGAGAGATAAGAAGGTGAAGAAGGTTAAGATGGCTATCAAGACAGAGGATGTGCGGAATGGCATTCTGACGCAACTGGATGCGCTCAGTTCCCCGCTGGACCCTATCGCTCCCAGCACGGCGATCATCCTGGCCGCGGGGCACGGGAAGCGAATCCGGTCCGAGACGTCGAAGATGCTGCACGAAATCTGGGGCCGGCCGACGGTGGTGCGGGTGGCGGACGCCGCGCGTCAGGGGCTGGGGCCGGAGGCTAACCAGATCATCGTGGTGGGCATCCAGGCCCTCGACGTGGCCCGCGCGGCCGGGCGGAGAGAGCGCCGGGCCTTTGCGTATCAGGCCGAGCAGATCGGCACAGGGGACGCGGTGCGGGTCGGGCTGAACGCCTCTCCCAACGGCGAGGGGAACGTCTACGTCTTCCCCGGCGACATGGGGCTTCTGACGGGGGCGGCGGTCAGCGCGTTCCGGGAGCAGTTCGAGTCGCAGGACGCGGACATGATGGTGCTGACCGGCATTTACGAGGGGGACCCGGCGGACAACTCCTACGGCCGGATTCTCCGCGTCCCCGAACGGGACGAGTCGGGCCAGCCCCTCGAAGACGCCGGGCAGGTGATCGAGATCAAGAACCAGGCGGATATCCTGGCCCTGCCCGACGACGCCCCTTACGAGGTCGAGCACCGGGGGAGGGTCTACCGGTTCACGCGGCAGGCGCTGATCGAGACGCGGGAGTTCAACACCAGCGTGTATGCCTTTAAGGGGCCGCCGTTGAAGGCGCACATCGACGAGCTGACCGCCGAGAACGCCCAGGGGGAGATATACTTCACGGACCTGATCCGCCTGTTCAACCAGCGCGGGCTGGTCGTGCGCGACGCGCAGGCGGCGGACAACGACGTGGCCCTGGCGTTCAACGTCAAGAGCGTGCTGAAGCAGATGCAGGCCATCGCCCGGCGGCAGGTCTACGAGCGGATCAAGGATATCATCACGATCCAGGACGAGGAGGACTTCTACATCGCCGATGAGGTGGTGGCCCAGGTCGAGGAGATGGACGGGGACGGGGTTCCGGTCGACATCTTCATCGGGCAGGGGGCCTGGGTCGGGCCGGGCGTCCGGCTGAGCCGGGGCGTGCACATCGGCCACCGGAGCGTGCTGGACGGCAACATCGTCCTGGGCAGGGGGGTCCAGGTCCGGGAGAATGTCCTGTTGAGCACCTTTGCGCACCAGACGATGAAGATCGGGGACTTCAGCGAGGTCCTGGAGGGGGACATTCTGAAGGGGAACCTGGAGGTCGGTTCGCGCACCCGGATCGAGTCCCGCGTCAACATCACCGGCAGCGACGAGTACCCGGCCCGCATCGGGAACTGTGTCACGATCAAGGGGACGAGTTACCTCTTCGGGTCGGTGGTGGAGGACGACCTGCTGATCGAGCACTCGGTCCTGATCCGCAAACGGGCGGAGCGGGTGGTCAAGAAGGATGGGTCCATCCAGCCCATCCGCTACGTCCTGCCCCAGCCGGAGGGGCTGGATTCGATACAGAACCTGTAAGCTATCAGCTATCAGCTATCAGCTATCAGCAAAACCGAATCTGTTTTGCTTTTGCTGACTGCTGATGGCTAACGGCTGACCGCTGATTTTTATGCCTGTTGACCTGACTTTTCGCGACTCTATCGGGGTCATGACGCTGAACCGCCCCGAGGCGCTCAATGCCCTGGATCATCGGCTGCAGGCGGACCTGGAGGCGGCGCTGGGGGAGATCGAGAGGCGCGCAGACCTGCGGGCGCTGATCGTGACCGGCGCGGGCCGGGCGTTCTGCGCCGGGAGCGACGTCAAGGACCTGCACGGCGCCTCGCCGGAGGAGGCGGATCGGATCGTGCGACGGGAGGTGCGCATCTGCCACCGGCTGGCGGATTTGCCGGTCCCGACGATCGCGGCGATCCACGGCTACGCCTTAGGCGGGGGGATCGCCTTCGCGCTCTACCACGACATCCGCGTGGCGGCGGAGTCGGCCCGGCTCGGCTGCCCGGAGATCCGGCTCGGGTGGAGCACGCCCTACGGCATGTCGCTGCTGACGCGCCTCGTGGGCCGGGGCAAGGCGCGGGAGCTGCTGTTCCGGGGGCACGTGATCGACGCGCGGGAGGCGCACCGGATCGGGCTGGTGGACGAGGTGGTCCCGGATGCGGAGCTGATGGCGACGGCGGGGGGGATCGCGCGGGAGATCGCGGGGCACTCGCCGACGGGGGTCCGGGCGCTCAAGGCGGTGCTGAATGGGGAGGAGGGGATGGGGGTGAGGGAGGCGGACGACTACGAGTGCCGGGCGTTCCGGATCTGCTTCGACACGGAGGAGGCCAGGGCGGGGATAAGGGATTTTGTGGAGAAGAGAAAACGGCCATGACCGTCGTGGGCAGACGCACGCTGCGCTCTGTCCTGGAGCACCGGGCAGAGGCTCAGCCCGCGAAGGTGTTTCTGATCTTCGAGGCGGCGGACGGGTCGGTCCGGCAGCTCTCGTACCTGGAGTTCGACCGGGCGGTCAACCGGACGGCGAACGCGCTGCGGGGGCTGGGGGTCGGGAGGGGGGATAAGGTCCTGGTCTGCCTGACCAACTCCCCGGAGTTTCTGTGCCTCTGGTTCGGGGCGGCCAAGGCCGGGGCCGTGATGGTCCCGGCGAGCCCGGGGTCCACGGCGGAGGAGCTGGCCTATCTGGCGGAGCACTCCGAAAGCGGGGTCCTGTTCGCGGAGCCGGGCAACGCCGAGACTTTGAAGGCGGTCGGGGAGCGCGTCTCCGGGGTCCGGGATGTGGTGCTCTGTCGGGGGTCTGAGTCGGGGGCGGACGTTTTGGGCTTTGATGATCTGGTTCGCGAGGCTTCAGAGGACGCCCCGGAAGAGGGGCCGGAATCGCCGGACGAGGCGGCGATCCTCTACACCTCCGGGACGACGTCCAGGCCGAAGGGGGCGCTGATCACGCACGCGGCCTACCTCTACGGGGCCGAGGCGATGGCCCGCGCGGTGCGGCTGACGCCGGGGGACCGGCATCTCGTGACGCTGCCGCTGTTCCACGCGGCGGCGCAGGTCCACGCGACGCTGCCGTCTTTGCTCGTGGGGGGGAGCGTGGCGCTGACGGAGCGGTTCAGCGCGTCCCGGTTCTTCGACCAGGCCATCCGGTATGACGCCACGGCGGCGGCGCTGTTCGCGGCCCCGATCCGGATGATCCTGGCCCAGCCGGAGCGGCCTGACCTGCGGAACAATCGGCTCAGGTTCGTGACGTTCGCGCAGAATATCACGGAGGCGCAGTTGGAAGACTGGGACAGGCGCTTCGGGGCACCGCTGATGCAGCTCTGGGGGATGACCGAGACGGTGGGGTTGCCTCTGATGAACCCGGTGGACGGACTGCGCAGGAATATGTCTATGGGGCTGCCGGTGCTGGGGTACGAGTGCCGGATCGTGGACGAAGGGGGGCGGGAGGCGAGGACGGGCGAGGTGGGGGAGTTGATCGTCCGGGGGACGCCGGGGGAGACGCTCATGAAGTGCTATTTCAAGAACCCGGAGGCCACGCGGGAGGCGCTCCGAGGGGAGTGGCTCTACAGCGGGGACCGGGCGAGGGTGGACGAGGCGGGGTATTTCCACTTCGTGGACCGGGCGAAGGATATGATCAAGCGGGCCGGGGAGAATGTCTCCTCCGCAGAGGTGGAGGTGGTCCTGAAGACGCATCCGGCGGTGGCGGACGCGGCGGTCGTGGGCGTGCCGGACCCGGTGCGGGACGAGGCGGTGAAGGCGTTTGTGATTCTGAAGGAGGGGTGCGCTGCGGATGCGGAGGAGCTGATCGCGTGGTGCGCGGCGAGGCTTTCGAGGGTCAAGATACCGGAGCAGGTGGCGTTCCGGGAGGAGTTTCCGCGGACGGCGGTGGGGAAGGTTCAGAAGCATATTTTAAAACGAGAAGCTGGTGCTTTTGCTGGGTGACATCCTCCGGCGGAACGCGGAGTCGCGGGCGTTCCGGGAGAAGACGGCGCTGATCTTCCGGGAGCGGAGGACGACCTACGCCGCGCTGAACGAGCAGGCGAACCGCCTGGCGAACGCGCTGATCGGGTCGGGCGTCCGGAAGGGGGACCGGGTGGCGGTCCTGGGCCGGAACTCGGACCTGTACGTGGCGATCTATTTTGCGCTGGCCAAGGCCGGGGCGATCGTGGTTCCGGTCAACTTCTGGCACCGGACGGAGGAGGTCCGGTACACGCTGTCGCAGTCGGAGGCGTCGCTGTTTATCGTGGAGCGGCGGTTCGAGGAGGTGGGGGTTCCGGCGGCGGACCGGAAGGCGATCCGGCAGGTGCTCCGGTACGACGACGGCGGGGGGGAGTCGGAGTTGACGCGCCTGATGGCCGGCGCGGACCCGTCGGAGCCGGGGGTTGAGGTCGAGGAGGATGATCCCCACATCATCCTCTACACAAGTGGGACGACGGGGTTTCCGAAGGGGGCCACGCTCACTCACAAGAACCACTCTGTGCACGCGATGAGCCTGGCGCTCTCGACGGGGGGCGTTGCGGAGGACGTGGGCGCGGTCATCTATCCCCTGTTCCACACAGGGGGGCCGGACTGTCTGGTCCTGCCTCACTTCCTGGCCGGGGCCACGCTGGTGGTCCTGGACGGGGGGGACCCGAAGGTCATTCTGGAGGCGACGGAGCAGCACCGGATCACGAATATTTTTTGCGTGCCGACGGTCTGGCGGCGCATCCTCCGGGCGCTGGAGGAGACGCCCCGCGACGTGTCGTCGGTCCGGCGCTGCCTGGGGTCGTCGGACACGTTTCCGCCGGACCTGCTGGACCGGATTCTGTCGCGGTTCAACGCGGAGGTCTACGTCACGTATGGCCTGACGGAGGCGGGGTGCATCCTGACAGTCTGCAGGCTGACGCGGGAGGACCGGACGAAGATCGGGACGGTGGGCCGGCCCGTGCCGGGGGCGGAGGTGCGGGTGGTGGACCCGGCCGGGGGGGATGCGCCGGTGGGAGAGGTGGGGGAGGTCGTGGCGCGGGGGCCGGCGATCATGGCGGGCTACTGGAACATGCCGGAGAAGACGGCGGAGGCGATGCGGGGCGGTTGGCTGCACAGCGGGGACCTGGCGCGGTGGGACTCGGACGGGTATCTCTCTATCGCGGGGCGGGCCAAGGATGTGATCATCAGCGGGGGGGAGAACATCTATCCGGCAGAGGTCGAGCGGGTCCTCAAGGAACTGAAGGG
>Ga0137796_10002284_pt1 | contig 10421 bp, 8 predicted proteins | sample OV2TP3_FD_97704 | JGI IMG/M metagenome (GOLD analysis project Ga0137796, IMG submission 97704)
CGGTGGTGCTGCCGGGGGCGGTGCCGTGGAACAAGAACTTCGACCAGGCGGTGATCCACATCGGGTCGGCCTTCGGGTTGAACGCCAACAACCTGCGGGGGAGCTGGGTCGACAACCTGAAGGTCCGGGTGAGCGGCCAGAAGACGGCGCCGGAGCTCGGCGTGCGCGACTGGCAGATCTTCGAGTAGGGAAGACGCACCGCGGAGACGCCGAAGCGGAGCGAAGAAAGACCGCCGAGACGCGGAGAGGGAAGAGAAGATTTGTGCCTCGAAGATCTTCTCCCGCTTCTCGGCGTCCCCCGCGTCTCCGCGGTTAAGATTCCTGATTTGACGAGCGGGTCCCCCGGGCTCGAAAGCGCCCCCGCTCAAGGGGTCCCCGGCTTGGCGTGGGCGTCGAACCAATCGAAGATGTCGTCCATGACGTGAATCGGGATGGCGATGTGATCGACGCCGGCCTTCTCAATGTATTTGACGTGAGGCATCCCCAACTCTTGGGCGGCGGTGTGAAACCGTCGAGCCGATTCGACCGGAACGAGCGCGTCCTGATCCCCCTGGGCAATCAGGAGGGGCATCTCCTTGGCCTTGGCGAGTTGGGCTGAGCCGCCGAAGAAGCCGGCAATCGGCGCGAGCGCCGCGAATCGGTCGGCGTGATCGAACCCGACCGACACCGTCCCGCCGCCTCCCATCGAGTGACCCGTCAAATACGTCCGAGACTTATCGACGGGCCAGAGCCGCTGGACCAGGTCCGTCACGTCCATCACGTCCTGTCCGCTGGGCCCACGATAGCCGCCATAGGGGCCGCGTCCGTTGACGGCGGCCAGAAGGTAGCCGCGTCGCTCGCCGTTGGCTTTGAACGTCCCGTTGTAGCGATCCATGAAGGCGTTCTCATCGCCGCCGGCCCCGTGCAACGCCACCACCAGCGGGTAGCTGCGGGCGGGGTCGAACGTCGAGGGGACGAACAACCGGAACGGAACCCGCTCCGAATCGACGGCGGAGACATAGGCCAGGCGCATGTCGCCCGTGCGCGTCGCCAGCGGGTCCTCCCCCCGCGTCAACGCCACGGCCAGCTCTTCGGCCAGCGTCAGCTCGGTCAGGAAATCCAGTCGTTCGAGCGCCATCCCCGCCTCGGCCATGATCGACGTCATGAAAATGGGATGGCCCGAGTAGGGGCCCGGAACATCCGCTTCGAGCGCTCGCTGGTAGGTTTCGAGAAGCCAGCGGATGGAACTGAGGGCCAGGGCCTGGCGCTCGGTCCGTCCCGCCGCCTGGCCGGCCTCGATCCGGGCGAGCGCCCCGGCCAGTTTCTCCACGCGCGTCCGGACGCCCGGCACGACGAACACGTAGCGCGTCCCCGTGAGCAGCGGGCCGGAAGTCGATCGCTCATGGGGCTCGATCATGTAGCGGATGCCATAACGGCCCGCCGGGGCGTCGGCGGGAATCTCGATCGGGAACTTCTCCTCGACGAGCTCGTCGTAGTGCATGTGGCTCCGCTCGCCGACGGCGCTGCCCGCCTCGTCCTGAAGCCAGAGATAGACCATGTAGTGCTCGCGTATCGGCTGCGACGGCGGGCAGACGGGAAAAACGCGCGCCGTCAGCGTCTGACCCGGCTCGGCCAGCTTGGCCGGGATGCGCATGTCCATCAGGGTCGAAACTTCGAGCCCCTCGTTCCAGGCGCCGGCGATCATCATCGCCAGGCCGCGCGTCAGCGTCCGATACCGCCCGGCCGGGTCGGCTTCGGCGTCGCGAGCCGCGTTGAGGCCTTCGGCGACGGCTTTGACCTCCGGCAGCGCGTTCGATTGCTGAGCGTAGGGAGTGTAGCGATTGCGGAACATCAACCCCAGCAGCCGGAGATCGTCCTGCGTGACCTCGGCCGCCGCCGGCAGGACGAGCCCCGCCGCGACCCAGCACCCGATGATGACCTTCAGGGTTCGCTTCATGATCAAGCCCTCCACGTCGATCGTGTCGTCGTCTTGACCGACCCTATTTTTGACCTCCAGGGGTGTCAAGAAGGTTTGCAGCGTCGACGCCGAGGGCGATCCGATAGGACTTGACGGGGCGGCGGCCCCGGCCGAGGATAGGGCCACACTGCCTTGGCGGTGCTCAAATGCAGAGCAGAGGTTGATGTTTCGTCAACCGGGTCCGGCTGGACCTGCTTAAGAACCGGTCGCCGAGATCGCATCTCGGGCAAGGCAGGGCGGGCGCGGGCGTCCTCAAACCCCGCGCCCGCGTCCCTGAAACGCCTCCGGCCGAGGCCGCCCCCGTGGCCCCCATCGGCTTCCTCAAACAGCTATTTGGCAAGGCCGAGCCCCCCGGCCGGCCCGTCGCCGAGCTCGCCCGCCGGTTGGGGATTGCCGAGCCGGACCTCCGGGCCATCGAGCCCCAGTATCAGGAATTCACCATCCCGAAGCGTTCCGGCGGGCGGCGGACGATCCTTTCCCCATCGCCGGCGCTCCGGGCGGCCCAACGGCTGATCCTCCGCCGATTGCTGAGCCGTCTTAAGGCGCACCCGGCGGCGACGGGCTTCGAACGGGGCCGCTCCATCGTGACCAACGCGCGGGTTCACGCCCGCCGCGCCGTCGTCGTCAAGATGGACCTCAAGGACTTCTTCGCCTCGACGGCCGAGAAGCGCGTCCTGGCCTATTTCCGCCGGATCGGCTGGGGGGACGAGGCCGCGCGCCTGCTCACTCGGCTTTGCGCGCATCGTGGCGGCCTGCCGGCGGGCGCGCCGACGAGCCCCCGGCTGGCCAATCTCGTTAACGTCCGTCTGGACGCTCGGCTGGCCGCCGCGGCCCAGGCCCGCAGCGCCGCCTACACCCGCTACGCCGACGATCTGACGTTCTCCTTCCCCGAAGACGACCCCCGCGCCGTTCACGCCCTGACCCGCGCGGTCAAACTCATCCTCAAGGACGAAGGCTACGCCCTTCACTTGCGCAAGAAGTTCCACATCCGCCGCCGGCATGACGCGCAGGTGGTCACGGGCCTCGTCGTCAACGAGACCGTCAACCTCCCGCGCCGCACCCGCCGCTGGCTGCGCGCGGTCGAGCACCGCCTGGCCACCGGTCGGGCCGCGACGCTGACGGCGGCCCAGGCGGCCGGCTGGCGCGCGTTGGCGGGCATGATTGCCCGCCAACGCTAAACCCGGCCGGGCGGCTCCTCGCGGCCCCAAACGGTCCGGCCGAGGGCGAGCACGGCGGCGTCGGACTTGAGCCGCACGGCATGGAGGAAGACCTGCTCCGGCCGCGGGCCCGGAGCGGCGGAACGCCGGACGGCCCGGGCCTCGATCGCCTGACTCTGAACCTCGACGACCGCCCCGGCCCGCGCCTCCCGCCGATAGGCGATCCGCATGTCCAGCGGGGCGAGGGCGGCCTGCGTTGCCGGCGGTGTCGCCTCGATGAGCCAGTCGAAGTAACTGGCGCTGTTGGCGTGCTGGTTCGGGTCCAGATCGCTCAGCCGGACGTGGAACGTTCGGCTGAAGTCCGCCCGGGCGGGTTCCGGCAGGTCCTCGAAGGCCTCCTCCAGCGCCGCGGCCGGATGCGTGGGGAAACCGGCGGGCAAGGCCGGGTCCAGCCGGACCAGCCGCCGCCGTGCCAGATCGACGACGACCCAACGCGAGGTCGCCACCCCGCAAGGGCTCCCGCCGCCGACGATAATCTCAAACTCGCGATGGGCGAAGAGCCCCTTGAGCCGCCGCCCCCACGTCTTCACCGTGACGACCTCCCCCCGGCGAGGGTAACGGGCCAGGCTCAGCCGAAAGTCGGTCAGAAACCAGGCGAGCCCGCGGGCCGCCAGCTCGGCCATGGATGAACCCCGGGCCGCCACGTGCCGGGTGGCCGTCTCTTGCAGGTAATTGAAGAGCGTGACCGGCGTGAGGCGGGCCAGGTGGTCCGTCTCATAGACGCGGATCTCGAAGCTCGCGCTGAAGACGGCGTCCGTCATGGGGGGGCCGACGCGCGACAAGCTTACTCAGTCTCGGGCGCAGCCCGACCGCGCCCCCACGCGGCGAGGACGGCTCCGCCGATCACCTGAATCCTATGGGCGAGCACGATGCGCAAGTCCTCATCGGTCCCCAGATCGGCTCGTGTCCGGCCCCTCACTTTCTCAACGACTCGCTGGGCCGTCTCCAACATGTGTCGGACGTAGCCGACCTCATCACGTTCCATCGGGGGTTTCGTAATCGACGACGGCGGAGCCGAGCACGCGATCCTTGAGCAAGTGACTCAGATACTTGGGATTGACCGTATGAACGGGATGACTCCCGAACAACGCCGACAGCGCATCTTCAATGTCGATGATCTCCCACCCCGGCGTGCAACCCGGCTCGAACTCCACCCGCAGATCAACGTCGCTTTCCGGTCGAAAGTCCGGACGAAGCGCCGAACCGAAAACCGAGACCCTGCCGATGTGACGCCGCCGGCAAAACTTCGCGAGTGTTTCGTAAGGGACGTCGAGCGGAAGCTTGACCGTCATCGGGCTCCCCCCGCGCCCCCACGCCTCTTGCTTCCGATAACGGCGGGGGCCCCGTGGCGCGGCGCCTTTGGCCGGCGTCTCGCCCCGGCGCGGGCGGCGGGCGCCCGGCGCGCCGGCCGCTTTGGTTTTACCGCGCGCGGGGCCGGCCTGGCCGGCAGCGCCGCGCGGGCCGCCGCCAGGCGCGCGATCGGCACCCGGAACGGCGAACAGGAGACATAATCCAAACCGGCTTCATGGCAGAACTCGATCGAGGCCGGGTCGCCGCCGTGCTCGCCGCAGATGCCGATCTTGAGCCCCTTGCGGGCGGCGCGTCCCCGGACGACCCCCAGCCGGATCAGTTCGCCGACGCCCTGCCGATCCAGCGAGGCGAAGGGATCCTCGCCCAGAAGCTTCAGTTCAAGGTACTGCGGCAGGAAGCTCCCCACGTCGTCCCGCGAGAAGCCGAACGTCGTCTGCGTCAAATCGTTCGTCCCGAAAGAGAAGAATTCGGCCTCGCGGGCGATCTGATCAGCCACGAGCGTCGCCCGCGGAATCTCGATCATCGTCCCGACCTGATAGGGGAATTCGACCCCGGTCTCGACCCGCACCTCCCCGGCCACGCGCCGGACAATCGCCGCCTGATGGCGGAACTCCTCGGCCGTCCCGACCAGCGGGATCATCACCTCCGGCAGGACGCGCAGCCCCAGGCGCGTCAATTCGGCCGTGGCCTCGAAGATGGCCCGGGCCTGCATCTCGGTGATCTCCGGGTAAGTAATCCCCAGACGGCAGCCCCGATGCCCGAGCATCGGGTTGATCTCGCGCAGTTGAGCCACCCGCGCCCTCACCTCGGCCGGGCTGAGCCCCATCTCGCCGGCCAGGGCCTCGATCGCCTCGTCCTCGTGCGGGACGAATTCGTGCAGCGGCGGGTCCAGCAATCGGATCGTCACGGGCAGCCCCTCCATGGCCCGCAGAATGCCCAGGAAATCCTCGCGTTGGTAGGGGAGCAGCTCCATGACGGCGTCGCGGCGTTCGGCGGCTTCGCGGGCCAGGATCAGCTCGCGCATGGCCCGGATGCGCTCCTCGCCGAAGAACATGTGCTCGGTCCGCGTGAGCCCGATCCCCTCGGCCCCGAAGCGCCGGGCCTGAGCCGCGTCTTCCGGCCGATCGGCGTTGGCGCGGACGCGCAGGCGCCGCCGGGCGTCGGCCCAACCCATCAGCTCCCGATAAAAGGCGTTGGCCTCCAGCTCGGCCGACTTGAGCGGCAGCGCCCCTTCGTAAACCGTCCCCCGCGTCCCGTTGAGCGTGATGACGTCCCCCTCGCGCAGGATGCGTCCGTTGGCCTCGACCGTCCGGGCCGTCGGGTCGATCTTCAAGTCCGCGCAGCCGACGATGCAGCACTTCCCCCACCCGCGGGCCACAAGGGCCGCGTGGCTCGTCATCCCCCCCTTGCTCGTCAGGATCGCCTCGGCCACGTGCATGCCGTGGACGTCCTCCGGACTCGTCTCTTGCCGGACGAGGATGACCTTCCGCCCCAGGTCCCGGGCCCATCGCTCGGCCTCGTCGGCCGAGAAGACGATCTGGCCGGAGGCGCCGCCCGGACCCGCCGGCAAGCCCCTGGCCAGGGGGCGCGTTCGGCTCTCGACCTCCGGATCCACGGCCGGATGCAACAATTCATCCAATTGCGAGGGGAGGACGCGACGCAGGGCCTCCTCGCGCGTGATCAGCCCTTCGCGGGCCATCTCGACGGCCATCCGGACGGCGGCGGCGCCGTTGCGCTTGCCGACCCGGCATTGGAGCATCCAGAGCTTCCCCTCCTGGATCGTGAACTCCAGGTCCATCATGTCCCGATAATGACGTTCGATCCGCCGCTGGAGCCGGTCCAGCTCCCCGTAGAGCTCCGGCATCTTCCGTTCCAGCGAACTCTGGTGCGCGCTCGTTTCGCTTTTGCCCGCCTCGTTGATCGGCTCGGGCGTCCGGATGCCCGCCACCACGTCCTCCCCCTGAGCGTTCCTCAGATACTCGCCGTAAAAGACGTTCTCCCCCGTGGCCGGGTTCCGCGTGAACGCCACGCCCGTCGCCGAGGCCTCCCCCATGTTGCCGAAGACCATGCTCTGAACGTTGACGGCCGTCCCCCAGGCCTCCGGGATGCCCTCGATCCGCCGATACGTCACGGCGCGCCGGCCGTGCCAGGAGCGGATGACGGCGGCGATCGCCCCCCAGAGCTGGGCTTCGGGCTCATCCGGGAACGGCGCCCCCAGAACCTCGGAAACCTTGGCCTTGTATTGGCCGCACAGCTCCCGCAGGTCCTCGGCCGTGAGCGCCGTCTCCTGCTTGACCCCCCGGGCCTGCTTGGCCGCCTCCAGCAGCCGCTCCAGTTGCTGCCGCACGCCCTTGCCCTCGGCGGGCTCGATTCCGGCGGCCTTCTCCATCACCACGTCGGCGTACATGGCGATCAGCCGCCGATAGGAATCGTAGGCGAAACGGGCGTTGTCCGTCCGTTGGATCAGGCCGGGGAGCGTCCGCTCCGTCAAGCCGACGTTGAGCACCGTCTCCATCATCCCCGGCATGGATCGCCGCGCCCCGGACCGGACCGAGACCAGCAGCGGCCGCTCCGGGTCGCCGAACCGCGCCCCCATCAGCCGTTCGACGCGCGTGAGCGCCTTCTGGACCTGACCCTTAAGCTCGGGCGGGTAGGTGTTGCCGTGCGCGTAATAGAATGTGCAGACCTCCGTCGTGATCGTGAAGCCCGCCGGAACCGGGATGCCGAGCTTGACCATTTCGGCCAGGTTGGCCCCCTTGCCGCCGAGCAGCTCCTTCATGGATTCGTCGCCGTCGCTCCGGCCCCCGCCGAAGAAATAGACGTACTTCCGAGGACTCATGCCGCCACCGACTTCCCGCGCATATCTCTTTGAAAATCAATCATCCGCATCTCGCCCCGCCAGGGCCGCTCCCTGGGCTCTAAGCCCCGATCCCCTCGCCACGGGCCGCGTCTCACCAGACCACACCCCTCTCGGAAAGTCAAACCGCCGCGCGGCACGGGCCCCTGCGGACGGCCGACAATCACCCCCGGGGCAGGCACCCGCGCCGACGGGAACGGCGGGCAGCGGTCGGGCGTCGAGGCCCGCTCAGGCCGACCCCGGCGACGCGGGACGGCCGCAGATGCGCCGCGCCGCGGTTTCATCCTGTTTCAGTTGCTCGGCCAAACGCTCCACGGAGTCGAATTTCCGCTCGTCCCGCAATCGCTCAAGGAACCTGACCTCGAGCCTCCGCCCCAACAGATCGCCGGAAAAATCAAACAGGTGCGCCTCGATCGTACGGCCGCTTGCCTCAAACGTCGGCCGCCGGCCGATGTTGAGCATCCCCCCCCGGCGCTCGTCCGCCCCCTGGACCTGGACGGCGTAAACCCCATCGGCGGGGATCAATTGATCGGCCGGCGGGCGCAGGTTGGCCGTGGGGTAGCCGATGCGTCGCCCGCGTTGACTGCCGGGGACGACTTCCCCGCAAAAGCCATAGGGCCGCCGGAGCATCTCGGCGGCCTCGGCAACCCGGCCGTCGAGCAGAAGCTGTCGGATACGGCTAGAACTGATGGGAGAGGACCCGTGCACGAGCGCATCGCACAGCTCCACTTCGAAGCCGAGTTCGCGGCCCCGTCGGCGCAGGAGCGCGGTGTCCCCCTTCCCCCCCTCCCCGAAGCTGAAGTTCCAGCCGCAGGCGACATATTGCGCTCGGCAGAGGCCCAGGAGCACATCGGCGATGAAGGCCTCAGCGCTGACGGCGGCGATCTCCCGCGTGAACGGCAGCAGCAGGCAGAGATCAACCCCCAGCTCGCCGATCAGGCGCGCCTTCGTCTCCGGCTGCGTCAGCGCCGGCGGGCAATAGACCGGAGCCAGCAGGGCCAACGGGTGGCGTTCGAACGTGAAGACCAGGGAAGTGAGGGCCCGGAGCCGCGCCTGGTCGCGGGCCCGCTTGATCAGCATCTGGTGGCCCCGGTGGACCGCGTCGAAGACCCCGATCGTCAGGCACGTGCCTCCCTGGCAGGCCGGCTCAAGCTCCTCCAGGCCGCGCAGGAGTCGCATCAGCGCCCCAGCGTGATCGTCACCGGATCGCCCACCTCGATCGCGTAGGTTTCGGCCGCCGAGCCGAAATTGATGGCGATCTCCAGGAATGCGCTCGATCCCCAGTAGCAGATCGGCTGGCCGGGGGTCGCCTCGCTGTAATTGCTGCTGAGCCCGCTCAGCCGAAGCTCCCGCAGCGCCAGTTCAAAACCCCTCGCGCCGAGTTCGCTCTCGAAGTCGCCCCGCCCGACGTTGGTGATCGCGTTGCCGAAATGATCCACCAGCATCACCTTGCCGACGACTCGATCCGGCTCCCGCCGGGCCCGGAACGGCGGCAGGCGGACCGGGTCCGTCACCCGCGGCCCGGCCATCCGCGGATCATCCCCCAGCACGAGCCGGGCCGCTGCCGGCGCGAAAATGTCCCGCCCGTGGAACGTGGCGCTGACGACCGGGTTGCGGAACGTCGGCGACTTGATCTCGAACAGGTCCACGTGCGGATCGCGCTCCAGGAGCGGCGTCACCAGGCCGTTATCCGGCCCGACGTAGGCGAACTCCCCGATCCGCCCCACGAGCGACCGCCGCCGCGAGCCGACCCCCGGATCCACCACGCAACAGAAGATCGTCCCCCGCGGGAAGGAATCGATCGCGCAATGCAGAATGAAAGCCGCCGATTCGATGTTCTGCCGCGGGACGTGATGCGAGAGGTCCAGAATCTTGGCATACGGCACCCGCCGCAGGATTTCCCCCTTCATCGCCGCGTCGTACCAATGCTCGATCCCGAAATCCGTCAGCATGACGATGAGCGAACTGGGGCCCATGCGGACGAAAGTGTACGGCCCCCGGGCGGAAATTAAAGGAAAATTCCCCCGGCCCCCCTCGCTTTTTTGGCTTTGCCCGGCCGCGACCCCGCCTTATGCTTCACGGCCGACGTGCCCTTCTTCGAGCTTTCTGACGGAGGTTCCCCTCATGTCGCCTCGCCCCCTCCCCTTCATCCTGCGCCTGGCCTTCTGGGCCGCGCCGGCGGCGCTCCTGGCCGCCGGCCTCGCGACGGCCCGCGGCCAGGAGCCACCGCAATCGCTCTTCAACGGGCGCGACCTCACGGGCTGGAAAATCCACGGGACGGAGAAGTGGTACGTCGACGGGGGCGAACTCGTCTGCGAAAGCGGCCCCGACAAGGAATACGGTTACCTGGCCACCGAGCGGCGCTATAAGGATTTCGAGCTGACGCTCGACTTCAAGCAGGAGGCCGACGGCAACAGCGGCGTCTTTTTCCGTTCGAGCCTCGACGGCACGCGCATCAGCGGCTGGCAGGCCGAGGTCGCCCCGCCCGGTCACGACACCGGCGGCATCTACGAATCCTATGGGCGCGGCTGGCTCGTCCGCCCCAGCGCCGAGGCCCAGCAGGCGCTCCGCTATGGCGATTGGAATACGATGAAACTGCGCGTCGTCGGCGACCGCGTGACGACCTGGCTCAACGGCGCGCAGATGATCGACCTGCGGGACGAAAAGATCGGCCTGGCCGAGGGGGTGATCGCCCTCCAGATTCACTCCGGCGGCGGCATCAAAATCCGCTGGCGGAACCTTCGCCTCCTGGAATACCCCGTAACCCCCGCCCCCTGACCCCCGGGGCGTTACCGACTCGGCCCGAGGCCCGCGCGACCAGCCAGCCCCCACCCCCGCCTGCCCCTTCAGCCCGGTGGGATCCCCGAAGGCCGCCCTGCCGGCCAGGGCCTGCGCCGCGGCTTGCGAATCCCCTTACCCGGACCGGCGCGACCCGGCCAATAAGTGCTTTATTATCAATCCTACTCACTCCGTTCCCGCTTCCCGCCCAAACCCTTCCGTCATCCTCCTCCCCCCTTTCCCCCCTTGTTTTGTACCATCGCGGCTGCCCCCCCACCCTCCGCTCCTGCCCAACCGGCCC
>Ga0137796_10002285_pt1 | contig 10419 bp, 6 predicted proteins | sample OV2TP3_FD_97704 | JGI IMG/M metagenome (GOLD analysis project Ga0137796, IMG submission 97704)
GGCGCTCACCCCCACCCTCACCCTCCCCCGTCGAAGGGGGAGGGGAATAGATGTCGGCTCGGTGTACCAATCTCTTGTGGACCGATTTAGTACACATCGGCAGAAATACTTGACCCCCTCTTACTCCCCCTTGCTAAGCTGACTGGGGGAGGTAAAAGCGGTGAAGTCAGCTCGTCACCCCAGCCCTCCCACCTCGTCACCCCGGCGGAAGCCGGGGTCCAGTCTTGGCTCGTGCGTGGTGGTCCACGTCCTGGATTCCGGCGTTCGCCGGAATGACAACAATGGCATCGCGAGCCATACCTCCCCCAGTCAGCCCTCAAGGGGGGAGGAGAATAAAAGGCACTGCCTTTGACGATGCGAGACTCTAACGCACCCCTCTACTCCGCGGTTGCACTGGTTTGACGCTCGGGCACCACCACCGGTACCGGGATGTCATCGACTTGCGCGGCGAGGATCATCCCATGTGACTCACGACCTCGGATCGGCTTCGGTTCAAGATTGGTCAACGTCAGGAGGTCCTTGCCCAGCAACGCTCCCCTTGCGGCGTCCTGACCCAGTCCGGCCACTACGGTGCGGCGCTCACCTCCGGATTCAAGGGTCAGGGCGACCAGACGATCGGAGTCTGGCACCGGCTCTATCCCGACCACACGCATGGTCCGGAACTCGCAGTCCACCAACGCATCCAGGGTCAGCGTCGGCGGCTCGCCGTCGTCCGCCTGTTCGAGCGACTCGCGTGACGCCGCGACCATGGCCGCGACCTTTCCTCGATCGACGCGCTCAACCAGGCGTTCATACGGGCGAACCGGCCGGTCTTCGATGACCTCATCCAGGTTCGTCCAGCTCTGCGTCGGCACGCCCAGCATCTGCCCCACGCTCCTGGCAAACTCCGGGAGGATCGGTTGCAGGAGGACGGCCACCACCTTGAAGGCATTCAGCGCCCCTGTACAGACCGTGGCCGCCCGCGCTGGGTCCCCCTTGGCCAGCTCCCACGGCTTCTGTTCCTGCAGGTAGGTGTTGATCTCAGAGGCCATCGCGCTCAAGGCGCGCGTGACCTGACCGAACTCGCGCGCCTCGTACCAGTGCCCGATCTGGTCGCATTGGTCGCGGAGCTGGGTGTATAAGGCCCGACCGCTGTCATCCAGGGCTCCCAGCTTTCCCTGACAGCTGCTATGCACGATGGCCAACACGCGGCTCGGGATATTGGCGATCTTGTTGACCAGATCAGCGTTCACGCGGTTCGCGAAATCGTCGAAGTTGAGGTCCAGATCCTCGACACGGGAGTTCAGCTTGGTCGCATAGTAATAGCGCAGATACTGGGGATCGAGGACTTGCAGGTACGTCGCAGCATTGATGAACGTCCCCCGACTCTTCGACATCTTCTCGCCATTGACGGTGAGAAAGCCGTGGACGCATAACTGCGTCGGGGTCCGGAACCCCGCGCCCATCAACATGGCTGGCCAGAACAGGGCGTGGAAGTACACGATGTCTTTGCCAATGAAGTGGTAGACGTCCGTGTCCTCACCTCGCCAGTAGGTGTCGAAGTCCCTGCCATGCTGGCGGCACCAGTGCAGCGTCGCCGCCATATAGCCGACGGGTGCGTCGAGCCAGACATAGAAATACTTGCCCGGGGCGTCGGGGATCTCGAAGCCGAAGTAGGGCGCATCGCGCGAGATATCCCAGTCTTGCAGGCCGACGTCGAACCACTCCTGTAACTTGTTGACCATCTCCCCTTGCAGATGGCCGCTTTGCACCCATTGCTTGAGCCGGTCCGCGAAGTCCCCCAGCCGAAAGAACATATGAGTGGAAGGTCGCCAGATCGGCTCCATGCCGCACTCGGCGCATTGGGGATCACGTAAGTCGCGCGGATTGTAGGTGGATGAGCAGACCTCGCACGCATCCCCGTATTGGTCTTCAGCGCCACATTGCGGGCAGCGGCCGCGAATGTAGCGATCGGGCAGGAAAATCTTATCCTGTGTGCAATAGGCCTGCTCGATCGCTCGCTCGTCGATATGGCCGTTTCGCTTCAGCGTGCGGTAGATCTCCGTAGAGAGCTCCCGGTTTTCCTCCGAGTGTGTGCTGTGATAATGGTCGAACTGAATCTGAAAGCCAGCGAAATCCTGCTGGTGCTCGTGTCGCATGCGCTCGATCAACTGCTCCGGCGGAATCCCCTCCTGGCGAGCCCGCATCATGATCGGCGTCCCGTGGGTGTCGTCGGCGCAGAGGTAGATCGCATCGCGGCCTCTGAGCTTCCAGTAGCGCACCCAGATATCCGTCTGGATGTATTCCACGAGATGCCCGATGTGGATCGCCCCGTTGGCATACGGCAACGCGCTGGTGACGAGCAGTGGCTTCATAGCAGATTCCTGTCTACGAACATTGTGATTGCCCATGGATGTCAATACAGCTGTTTCCCATCTGGGATGGCCGACTCAACCCCGAGGGTGTTCACCCCTGGCTCGGCGTTCACGCTGAGCACATACGCGGTGAAGCGCTTACCTGCCAGGGCGATCGGATGCAAGCCTGTCGCGACGATCACGCCCTGACCGGCCAGATTCTCGGGTACGGTAGAGGACGGAACCACCGCCTCCACGTCCTCCGCCAGCCTGACCGTGACCACTGACAACGCGGCCATTTCGGGCAGCGGCTCCACCTTCAGCGCCGTCCCCTTGTGGAAGTTCGACTGCTTGAACGTCTCGAAGGAGATCTGGGGCTTGTTCCCTCCTGCGGGGACCGCGGGCCCGGCGTCGAAAAAATCCACCAACTCGGCGGTCCCGCCACAGAAGGTTTCGATCATCTCGGCCAACAACCAGCTCCCCTTGAGCAAGACCGCCGGCGAGAGATACCGGTTGCCCTGCAGAAAGCACACCACGTTGCGCGAGTCGTGGGTGACCTTCGAGTAGTCCCCCTGTAAGGCTTCTAACCGGCAGATGATACGGCCCTGCTGATCGATGTAAGCGTACTCGCCCGGCAGTCGATGCTCCTCCGTTTGGCCCAACGGGACAAACACATCGTCGGGCGTGCACCGCCGCAGCACCACGGGGGTGGCAAGCGTGTCCAGATCGTGCGCGCCGAGGCTGAGCATCGTCCTGGTGGAGACCATATTGTAGCAGTCCACGATCGCGCTTGCCGCTGGAAAGTCCCGATGGCGCCGCACATACATGAGGAGTTTTTCCGGAGCTGGAGGCTCCTCTATGACACCGAATCGCTCATGCACCCGGTGGTATTCCCGAATGAAGGGGTGAGCGGAAACAGAGCGATTCCTCCAAAAGGCGACCAAGCGCCTGGCCACCTCGCGCCGATACGCCAGCAAGGCAGGCGACGTGCGGGTATTGTCCACATGACGCACGACCACTGCCGCTGCCGACAGGCCCATTTCCAGCAAGTCTGGTGTGACGGCTAGAAGCATCTCATCCTCTTTCGAACGCTCGCGTTATGGCAGCCATTCCGGCGCCAGCAAGCCTGGCGCCAGCAACGGCGCCAGGGCTGCGGCAGTGAAAAAATCCTTATGCTGCGCTTCCGCATCGATAATCCCGACCACCTCGCCTGACCCGGCCACGAAGGGGGGAGGAGGTTGAAAAAGCCGCTTTCTGCGCCGCTTCCTCCTTAACTTGGCTCCTATGCCCTCAAGGGGGGAGGTGGGGAGGGGTCCAAAACTTGTGCTGCTTCATACTATCGCGGGCGTTACTGTTCATCCAGTTGAGGCGGGAGTCGCTCTGCGGCCGGAGCGTACATCTGTGCGGCATATTGTTTCACCATACGACGCGCGCCAAAGCGGGGCATGGTGGTCCGGATCGCCTCTTTCACCATCTGGAGCCAGCGCCTCGGAATTCTGTGTGCGTCGCGCTCATAAAAGGTCGGCACCACCTCTTCTTCGAGCAGACGGTACAGCGCTTCCGCATCAGCCGCGTCCACGGCGGCCGTGTCATCATTCGTCACGCCTCCGTCGATCAGCCACCCGTTAGATCCCGTATAGCCTTCGGCCCACCACCCATCGCCGGTGCTCAGGTGAAGCGCCCCGTTGATGGAGGCTTTCATGCCACTGGTCCCGCTCGCTTCGAAAGGTTTGCGCGGCGTATTCAACCAGACATCGCATCCCTGCACCAGGAAGTGAGCGACGTGAAGATCGTAGTCCTCGACGAACGCGATGTGGCCGCCGAACGCAGGGTCCATGGCGTGCCGATAAATGCGCTGGAGGTGCTGCTTGCCGGGATGATCGGCGGGATGGGCTTTGCCGGCGAAGATGATCTGCACGGGTCGCCTGAACGCCGTCAGGATGTCCGCCAGCCGCCTGGGGTTGTAAAAGATCAGCTCAGGGCGTTTGTAGTCGGTAAACCGGCGGGCGAATCCAATGGTGAGCGCCGATGGGTCCAGGAGCGTGCCGGACGCGACCACCCAGGGGGCGGTCACTTGCTTGGCCGTCCAGCGCTCCCGCGCACGCTCGCGCATGAACGCCATGAGATAGCTGCGAAGCTCCTCGCGCACGGCCCACAGGTCCTCGTCCGGGATGCGTAACATGGCGTCCCAAAACGCGGGCGCATCATGCTGTTCCCACCAGTCTTGTTGGAGATGACGTTCGAAGAGCCGGGCCATGATCGGGGCGATCCAGGTCGGCACGTGAACGCCGTTCGTGACCGTGTTGACAGGGCGCTGGCTTTCCGGAATGCCGGGCCACAGGGGGGCCCACATGTCCCGCGTGACGTGTCCGTGGAGTTGACTCACAGCATTGGTCGTGCCCGCGCTGCGCATCGCCAGCGTCGTCATATTGAACATCGGTCCGTTGCCACTATCGTAGCGTCCAAGCTGTAACAAGGCGTCGCGATAGGGGCCGACGCTGCCCCCGTGGCCCGCAAGGTAACACGCGACCCGGTCCATGGGAAATGCATCGTGTCCCGCGGCGACGGGGGTGTGCGTGGTAAAGATGGTCGAGTGGCGCACGGCGTCGAGCGCCGCCTCGAAGCTCTCTCCGCGCTCCAGCAACTCACGCATCCGCTCGAGCGTGACGAAGGCCGTATGCCCTTCATTCAGGTGCCAGACGACCGGCTGGTAACCCAGGGCGCGCAACATGCGCACGCCGCCGATCCCCAGGATGAGCTCCTGTTGCAATCGCATCTCACGGTCGCCGCCGTACAGCCGGGCCGAGAGCTCACGATCCGCCGGAGCATTGGCCTCGCTGGAGGTATCCAGTAAATAAATCTGCACCCGGCCAAGCTGAACACACCAGACGGAGACATACACGACCCGGTTCCCCAGGGGCACGGGCAGCACACAGGGCTCGTTGTCCCTGGTCAACACCTGTTCCACGGGGGCGCGCTGCCAGTCCAGGTGTTCGTACAACTCCTCCTGCCATCCCTCCGCGGACATGTTCTGGTGGAAATAGCCTTGCGGATACATGAATCCCACCCCCACGAGTGGGACGCCCAGATCGCTCGCCTCTTTACAGTGATCGCCGGCGAGGACACCGAGACCACCGGCGTAAATGGGTAAGGAGTTGTGGAGCGCAAATTCGGCGGAAAAATAGGCGATGGGACAATTGGCCACATGCGGGAAGGATCGCGCCCACCACGAGTGCTTCGCCGTCAGCGCCTCGCTGAGACGCGCGATTGCCGCATCGTAGAGTGCAAGAAACACGGGGTCCTGTGCCGCCTGCTGCAGGCGCTGCTGAGGCACCATGTGGAGCATGCGCGCGGGATTATGCCAGGTGAGACGCCAGAGCGGGTAGTCGAGGCGGCGAAAGACTTCGCGCGCTTCCTGATGCCAGGTCCACCAGAGGTTCACCGCCAGTTGCCGCAGGTTGCTGAGCCGCTCGGGCAGGGGGGGCTGATCGCGTTCCATAGGCGACTCGGTCATCGCGTAAACGCCGACAAGCACATGTGGCTGCGGTGCATGCGTTCGCATGCATGAGAGGAAGACAGCATTGCAGGCAACATAAGGGATACATAGGAGGGTAGCATCCCCCGCCTCCTTATCTCGAGCAACATATGGAACCGTTAAAAGAAATGACACGACCGTGCGCAACAACACGAGTGTAGTGGGGTTGAGCGGCGGTGTCAACGGGTATTCTGCGCGCTGTCCCCTCATCCTGCTGGCCTGTGAGGCTTACAACACCACTTGAATCAGATGTGGCCCGGCCTCTGCCAGCCCTCGTTGCAACTGCCGCGTCAACGACTCGCAATCCTCAACACGGCTGGCGGGGACCCCCATGCCTGTGGCCAGCGCGACCCAATCCAGGTCCGGACGACCGATTTCGAGCATATCGTTCGCCTTCTGGCCCGGCTTGCCGGCGCCCACATTGTCGAACTCGCCCTTGAGGATCTGATAGGTGCGGTTGGCCCAGATCACCGCCGTGACGTCAAGCCCTTCGCGGGCCATGGTCCAGAGCGCCTGCACGGTGTACATGCCGCTGCCGTCGCCAATGAGGGCGAGGACTTTGCGGTCCGGACAGGCGAGCGCTGCGCCAATCGACACCGGCATGCCATAGCCGATCGAGCCGCCCATGTTCTGCATCCATTCGTGGGGTGGGGCCCCAGCGGTCAGCGGATAAAAGCCGCGTCCCGTGGTCACCGACTCATCGACCACGATGGCCTGCTCAGGAATGATGTTGCCGAGGATCGCGCCGATTTTGTCGGGATCGAGCGCGCCCGAGGGCAGGGCGGGCGTGAAGGGTTGCTGCACCGGCGCCTCCTTGAGGTTGGTGCCCACGGCGTCCGCGAGCCGCTCGAGGGCATCGATGCTGTCTTCTTCCAGGGTCGTCAGGGTCGAGATGGCGCACCCGTCCGGCGTCAGGATGCTCGGCTGGTTGGGATAGCCAAAGAAGGCCACCGGTGCCCTGGCACCCACGAGGATGAGGTGGTGCACGTCCTTCAGCACCCGCACGGCCTGGGGCACTGGATACGGGAGCCGGTTCACTGGCACACGCCCCGCCCCACGCTGCAGCCGGGCGTTGGAGCCTTGCGCCAGAATGCGGGCCCCGGTCTTTTTGGCGATGGCACCCGCCAGCGCCAGCCCCCGCTCTCGCACCCCGTCGCCAGCCAGCAGGAGCATCGTCCCGGCGCCGTGCGCCAGCGCCTGCGCGGCCTGCTTGACCGTGTCCTCCGCGACTGTGGGACGGGTGGGAATGGCTGGCACCGTGGCCGGTCCACTCCCCTCATTCCAGGCCGTATCACCGGGGAGGATGAGGGTGGCGATGTGCCCGGGCGGCGTAGACGCCATGGCGATCGCCGCGGCGCCATCGGCCGCCACCATGTTCGCCTCCGTGGACGTCTTGACCCAGTGCGATACGGGGCGTGCGATCCCTTCGATATCCGCGGTCAGGGGCGCGTCAAATTTAATATGATAGGAGGCGTGCTCGCCCACGATATTGACGATCCCTGAGCTCGCCTTCTTGGCGTTATGCAAATTGGCCAGCCCGTTGCCGAGCCCTGGTCCTAAGTGCAGGAGCGTCGCGGCGGGCCTGTCACGCATGCGCCAATAGCCGTCAGCCGCACCCGTCACCACCCCTTCGAAGAGCGCCAGGACACAGCGCATGCCCTCGACCTTATCGAGGGCCGCCACGAAATGCATTTCCGACGTGCCGGGGTTGGTGAAACATACATTCACCCCGCCGCCCACCAGCGTCCGTACCAGGCTTTCTGCACCATTCATGCTTTGCCATCCTCTCTTAAAAGCCCCACCACCGCGGCCAGGGCTTCCAGCTGCTCGGCATGGCGGCAGACGGGGTTGAGGAGGAGGTGGTTGGCGCCCATCGCCACCAGCTCTTCCAGCCGCTCCCGCACCTGCGCCGGCGTGCCGTGGACCCCAGAGGCATCGGCTCCGTCGGGGTTGTGATATACCTCAGTGAACCAGCGGTGGGCCTCCGCCCGGGCCACCTGCGGGCGCTCATGCACCGACATGAACACCCGCTTCGAGATGGGATAGGTCGCCGGGTCGCGTCCGGCCTTCTCCAGGGCCTCCCGCAGGATGGGAATGCTGCGGGCGAAGCTGGCCGTGCTCGAGCCGCCGGAGCCCATCCAGCCATCCGCGAGGGACGCGGCGCGGCGGAGCGCATCGGGGTGGCCGCCGCCGAGCCAGAGCGGTGGATGCGGCTGCTGCACCGGCTTGGGCGCCATCGTGCCGCCTTCGAGCTGGAAGATCTGCCCCTGGTACTGGACCTCCGGCTCCGTCCAGAGCGCTTTGATGAGCTCCACCCCTTCCCGGAACCGCCGCACCCGGCGCTCCTGGGGCATCTGGAACTGGGTGTAATGGTGGTCCCGCCCCAGGCCGACCCCCAGGATGGCCCGGCCGTTGCTCACGTAGTCCAGCGTGGCCACCTGATGGGCGACATGGCGGGGGTCGTGGAGGGGGAGGACGACCACGGCCACCCCCAGCCGGATCCGCGTGGTCAGCGCGGCCGCGTAGGTCAACACCACCATGGGGTCGAAGCAGAAGACGTGGTCCAGGGTATTTTCCGTCACCCACAGGTCGCGGAACCCCAGGGCGTCGGCGCGCTGGGCGACCTGGCGTACCGCCTGCATATCCACCGGGTCGGGAGAGCGATGCGGCAGTACCATGCCAAAGGGGATCTGATCCTTCAGGGCCATGTGGTTCACTCCTCCACGGGTTCTACAAGGCGTAGGCCGCTCTGGGGTTGGCATCGACGATCTTGGTGTAGACACTCTCGCTGATCCCGCCGGCGGTCTTCAGATTGCGCAAGCCCTCCAGGTCGGCGGCGTGGTCGTGGTGGCCATAGTCGGTGCCCATGAGCATATTATCCTCGCCCGTGTATTTGAGCACGTAGGGGAGATCGTCGTCGGACTGGCACGCGACGTAGAGGCGGTAGGCCCGCATGGGGTTCTCTGGCAGCTCCCGCCCCCGCTGCTGGGGCAGGCGACGGGCCAGGTCTTTCAGGGTCCAGGGCACCCACTGCGAAGCGATCTCGACGAAGACCATCCGCAGCGTGGGGAAGCGGTCGGGCAGGCCCGCCATCACGAGGGAGTGGAAGGCGCCGACGGAAGACATGCGGTAGGCCCAGAAGGTGCCCGGCAAGTTGCGCTGGGCCAGCAACTCGCGCACGTAGGGATTGCCGTTGCCAGCATGCACGCCGATCGCCATGTTGAGACGATTCACCTCGTCATAGAGGGGAAAGAAGTAGGGATCGTGGAGCAGATGCTCGTTCTCGATGCCGCGCATGAAGACGCCCACCGCGCCATGGGCATGCGCGAAGCGCAGCTGCTCGAGCGCCTCGGACATGGTCTGCAGCGGCAGCACGCAGACCCAGCGCAGGCGGCCTTTGCCCTGCTGCCAGATGTGGGCCAGCCAGCGATTGTAGCTTTTGCAGACCGCGATCTCCGCCTCCGGTCGGTCGGCCACCCGCTCCAGGAAGAGGGTGGGCCAGAGCACCTGGGTATCTACTCCGAGCTGATCCATGTGTTTGAGGCGGACCTCCACGTTCTCACCCTCTCGGGCCTCTTGCGGCGCCGCCATCTTGCGGCCAAGGCGCTCTTCGAGCTTGCTGACGTCTGGGGCGGTTGCGACTTGCCGGGCCAGGCCCCGGATTTTCCCGTCGATGTACCAGTATTCGCGTCCCCCCTCGCCCCTGGGGGTGACCACGATCGGCCGGAACGGCTGCTCCGAGGCGTCCAGATAGTCCCAGGTGTGCTCAGTTTCGATGACGTGGGTGTCTGCATCGATGACGGCCATGCTTTTTCCTCCTCTTCACCAGCCTCCCGACAGAGGACGTTCATCCCTGAGCAGGAGGGTATGGTCCTCGCCATGGTTCTGCCCCTTCTCTCTCGATACGCCCGCTTTGGCGGCCGTGTCCGCAACCTCCGAGCAGACTCATCGCCTACAGTATCATGCGAGAACCCCTGCCCGCGCAAGTAACTCTGCAGCACCGTCGTTGACGCTGGTTACGCCAAGGCGTCGGGCATGGGTTGGGGAACGGCAGATGCGAACGACGCTAATCCCCATCTGCGAAACCTCGAAACCAGGTTGGTATCTCGGCTCTCAACTCTGGGCTCTGCAATCTCAGATTCTGACTGCAGCGAAGATTACTCCCAGCGCCGGTTCTTGCTGAAATCGTAGTGGACCGAGGTATCGCTCTCCAGGTGCCAGATGACGCGCTCGTGGTTCCACCCCTGGTTGAGCACCACGTCCAGGAAGCCGAGGATCTGCCCCCAAGCGGCCTGGGTCTGGGCCGCGCGGTAGCGGCCGGGCATGGTGTCGTTCAGAAAACCGTGGGGCGCCTCAGCGTAGACCCGGACGTCAAAACTCTTCCTGGCTGTGGTCAACGCGTTGCACATGCGCAGCACGTTGTCTAGCGGGACGAGATTGTCCAACTCGCCGAAGATCCCCTGCATGGGGCAGGAGACCTTCTCCAGCAGCGTGTCGATCGGCTCTGGGCGCAGCGGTTGCGATGCCCAGTCGGCGTGGTAGATGGCGCCA
>Ga0137796_10002287_pt1 | contig 10416 bp, 9 predicted proteins | sample OV2TP3_FD_97704 | JGI IMG/M metagenome (GOLD analysis project Ga0137796, IMG submission 97704)
CAGAAACTCATCGTCGAGCCGTTTCTGTGTTTCTGTGTGGCTTCTGTGTCATCTGTGGTGTGAACGGAGTTTTGAAATGAGTTCTAGCCTATCGCGCCGACGCTTCTCAACCCATCTCCCGACTCAGTCGGACCTTCTTCCAGATTCTCTCTGTGACGGAGAAACGCTGGAGCAGAGGCGGATCGCTTCGGTCGGCTCCCGGCCCTCCCAAGGAGGTCGCTGCTCCTACTCGTCCCCGGCCCGCCTGGCAGCTCGCAAGCCGGGGCGGGCGCGGCTCCTGAAGCGGCTGCCATCAAGGCAGCCGCGGCATGCCGAGCGCGGTGGGCGCTCGGCCTTCTCCGCCCCCGCGTGTCACCCGCGGGGCGGATCCGCCCAGCGTTCGAAGACTCCTTGGCGGAGATCCCCCGAAGCAGAGAGGGTGGTGGAGCAGAGGGGGATCGCCTCCCTCCGCGCACTTCGTGCGCTCCGGGTAGGCCCCCGCCGCTCCGAAGGGAGGTCGGTGCTCCTGTCCGTCGCACCGACATTAATAAAAAGAAGTCGCGGCTCCCTTCGATCCCCCCGAAGCAGAGAGGGTGGTGGAGCAGAGGGGGATCGAACCCCTGACCTCGTGAGTGCGATTCACGCGCTCTCCCAGCTGAGCTACTGCCCCGTGAAGTCTGGTTGAGTTGACTCAACTATAGGTTTCCCGCATGGTGTTGTCAATTGTGGCACTGACTACGCATGGAGACTCGAGAGCGGGTTGTTCTCTGTGACGCTCTTTTGCTTCTGTGCGGGCTACAGGTCATTTCAAAACCCATGTCCACACCACAGATGACACAGAAGTTCCCCAGAGGCACAGAGGACGGCTCGACGAGAAATCTCTGTGGTTCCCCGGCCCGCCTGGTGGCTCGCCAGCCGGGGCGGGCTGTGGCGATTCTGTGACCTCTGTGGTGTGCTCGGGGGTTTTGAAACAGGCACTAGAATCTTAGCGTGGAGAACAACGTGAATGAAAACGAGGCTGCGACCACTCGTCGCAACCCCTTCGCTTGATATGATGAATAGAAACGATCGACTAACCAACACGTCACTTCACAGCCCAGGGAGTGCGATTTCCCTCATACCACAAGGAAGCCCTCTCCCATTCCCACTCGTTGGAACGGGGTCAAGCCACCCTCGCCTCATCCGCGAGGGCGGAGAGTGACTGCCCCAACCCTCCGGAGGGCGATTCTACCATGAGGCTGCGCGCCTGACACGACCGGAGAGACACAAGGCCCGTGTGACCCTCGCACGGGCCTTGGCATTCAGAACAATGCGTACCACCTGGCCCAGCAACGAAATCTTGGTCAGCGAGCGGCCTTGTTCGTCCCGCCGCTCGTGCACGTGTCCCGAGTCCTCCGGCTGCCGCTCGTGCCCGTTCTCACGTGATGCGCCTACCAGGACGGTGGTGCTGATCCAGTACGGCCGTCGCGGTTGCGCGAAGCTCAGCTTGGCGGAACCCGTTGGACCGGCACTAGTCCATTTGCATGGTGAGCAGGGCCAGGTAGAAGACACCGTAGCTCACCACAGCCAACAGCGCTCCCAGGACGTACCGGTAGCGCATCAGGCTTTCATCGATGCTGCCCAGCGTTCGGTTCAACGCCCCGCTCAGGCCGACGACGGCCTTCGGGAACATGATGCACAGCACCGCCCCGACCAGGAGCAGCAGACTCAAGACCAGCAACAGTTTCTCTACCATGTGGCTCCTTTCGTTGCAAGAACTAGCCTGGCACTTCGGACTGCCGCCTAATCCTCCACACACGGGCCAAGGAATGGGTAGATCGCTGTCATGGTCCCGCACGCATTCCCGCTCCCGATCTGCACCCCAATGACCTGGCCACTATACGGGCCACTGGTCCTTTGCAGCGTGACGAACCCCGTCGTTCCGTCTGTCGACGTGACTACTGGATTCTCAAAGTAGTGAGGGATCGTGACTTTGATGTCCAGCTTAGTGAGATCGGTCGTGTAGAGCCCGGATGGATCCGTCGCACGAAAGCGCAGCTCCGAGGAGCGGACCGCACCCGAGACGGACCACGCCTCCGCCGTACGGCCCTTCTCCACCACATCCAGGAACCGGGGCAGTGCCAGAGTCGCCAGGATTGCGAGAATGATAACGACCATCAATAGCTCAAGCAGCGTGAAGCCACCGCGCTGCTTGCACGCCTTAGTCAACAGTTTCATCCACGTCATTGCAACCTCCTTTTTGCACTTGACAGCTTCCACATGCGCTGAATCCCTACTCCGCGATAGCTCACCTCCTCCCGCGACTGCCTCCGGGGAGCCTTCCTTCAGGATACCTGACAGGCGCCGGTGGTCCTTCAGCGCCCGCTAGAGTCGCATGCTCGTCGACATCGTCAAGATCGGCAGGAAGATCGCGATGACCAGCGTGCCGATCACCACGGCCATGACCATGATGGCGATGGGCTCGAAGAGCGCCGTCAGGCGATCGATGAACGCGCTCACGCGATCCTCGTAGTAGTTGGCCACGCGGTCCAGCATCTTCCCCAAGGCCCCAATCTCTTCACCCACCTGCACCATCTGCACGGTCATCGCCGGGAACACGCCGGTGCGCTCCATCGCCTGCGCCATCGCCCTGCCCTCGCGCACCTCATCACGCACCTCCCCAATCGCCTTGCCATAGACGGTGTTGGTGGCGCTGTGTTCCATGATGTCCAGACTATACAGGATCGGGACACCGCTTTCAAGGAGGGCGGAGAACCCCCGGGCGAATTGCGCAAGCTGGAGCTGGATAAACAACCGGTCAAACACCGGGATTTTCAGCAGCAGCCGATCGACCAGCCAACGCCCCCCCTCGGTGCGGAGGGCTCGGCGCAGGGCGTAGCTGCTTGCCATCACGCCGAGGACGATGACCGCCCAATACCGCCGGACCCCTTGACTCATCGCGATGATGACCTGCGTGAGCAACGGCAACTCGAGGTTTAAGGACCCAAAGAGTTTTATGAAGACCGGGATAATCCAGAGGAGCAACACCGTGATGGCGAGGATCGCGACTCCAACCAAGACCGCCGGATAGGTCAGTGCCGTCACCGCCTTGCGATGGATCTGCCGCACCGACTCGAGGTAGCGGGCCAGTTGGGTAAGCGACTGGGCCAGATGACCGCTGGCCTCCCCCGTTTCAACCAAGTTGACCCAGAAGGGCCCAAAGATCCTGGGATGCTTGGTCAGCGCATCGCGAAACGATCGCCCGGCCTCGATTTCCTCGCGCATCTGCTCAATGGCCATCAAGAGGGAGCGGCTTTCCACTTGGGCGCTGATCACTTCCAGGCCCTTCAACAGCGGAATGCCCGCTTCGAGCATGACCGACAGTTGTTGGCAAAACAGAATTTTGTCATCCGAGTTCGCTTTGCCGTGCAACCGCCGAGCGGTGCGCCGCCTCGCGGCCTGGACAGCTTGGTCTCCTTTGAGCGAGAGGGCGGTGACGATCAACCCACGACGTTGCAACACCTCCAGCACGTCATCCTCGCTGGCCCCATCGAGGGAGCCGGTCTGGAGAACGCCGTTGCGGTCTCTCGCTTGGTAGACGAAGCTGGCCATGCTTAGTCGCGCTCCAACAACACGACGCTCTCGAGCTCCTCCAGCGACGTGATCCCTTGACGGACTTTCTTCAACCCGCACTGCCAGAGGGTCTCCATGCCGTGTTGCAACGCGGCATCCTTGAGGGCATGGGCCGGGGTCCCTCTGGCGACCAGTTCCTGGCGCTCCCGGCTCATGGCCATCACTTCATACGCGCCCACACGGCCCCGATAGCCGGTCAGGGTGCATTCGTCGCACCCCTTGGCACGGTAGAGCAGCTCTTCGGTGATACCCAGCTTCTCTCGAATGGCCGGCAACGGCTCATACGCCTCGCGGCAGTCCTGACAGAGCTTGCGGAGGAGACGCTGGGCCACCACCAGGGACAACGTCGTGGACAGCAGATACGGGGCCAGGCCGATATCGACCAGCCTGGTCACGGCGGAGGGGGCGTCATTCGTGTGCACGGTGCTGAACACCAGATGCCCGGTCAGCGCAGCCTGCACACAGATCTCTGCGGTCTCGAGGTCCCGCACCTCCCCCACCATGATGACGTCAGGGTCCTGCCGCAGGAAGGACCGGAGGCCCTTGGCAAACGTCAGCCCGATGGACGGCTTGATCTGCACCTGATTGACTCCGTCCAAGCGGTACTCCACCGGATCTTCAATCGTCGTGATGTTCCGGTGGGGCGACTTGATCTCGTTGAGGGAGGCATAGAGGGTGGTGGTTTTCCCCGAGCCGGTCGGGCCAGTGAGCAAGATCAAACCGTAGGGGTCATGGATCGCCTGGCGGAAGAGCTCCAAGGGCTTTGGATCAAATCCCAACTGAGTCAGATCAAAGAGCTCAGGGGTCTTTCTGAGAATTCTGATGACCGCCTTCTCTCCATAGATGGCGGGGATAATCGAGACGCGAAAGTCAATGCTCTCCCCCTCCAGGCTCATCGTGAACCCGCCGTCGTGGGGCAGGCGTTTTTCCGCGATATCGAGTTTGCACAGAATCTTGATGCGCGACACGATGGCCGCGTGGAGGTTTCTGGCCGGTGGGGAGATTTCATACAAGACGCCGTCGATCCGGTAGCGCAACCGGAGCTTGTGCAGAGACGGCTCGATGTGGATGTCGCTCGCCCGGTCCTTAATGGCCTGCCGGATGATTAGATCCACCAAGCGAACCACCGGCGCTTCTTCAGCCGCTTGCTTCAGGCGATCAAGGCTCAGTACCTCCTCGTCGGTGCTGGCTCCGACGGCCTCGGCATCCAACTGGTACGACTGCCCGATGGCTTCCTGCAACATGGAGTCTTCACCGTAGAAGGCGGCGATGGCCCGTTCGAGATCGGCCTTGGTGGTCACCAGGGGGTTGATCTCACAGCCGGTCAAGCGGCTTAAATTATCCATCATGATGAGGTCATGCGGATTGACACAGGCCACGGTGAGGGAGTTGAGCGTCCGTGCAAGCGGCAGGACGAGATGCTGCCGGGCGAACTCCGCCGAGACCGACGTCTCCAACCCCGTCCCTTTCGGAGGCCTGAGCAATCCTGAGGCATAGGTGACGTATGGGATGCCGAGCTGTTTGCTCAGCGCCACGGCGATATCCAATTCACTGACGAGTTCCAGCTCGGTCAGGACTTCCCCGATCCGCTTGGTCGTGCCGCGCTGGATCTCAAGGGCCCGAGCGAGTTGATCCTCAGAAACCAACCCGGCTTTGATCAGGAGATGTCCCAGCTTGTCGCCAAGTTTTAGGATTGGCATGTCCTACCCCTTGCTCCATGTCCCGCGCCCCGTGCCCCTTTTCCTTTTAGAGTCGAGATCACTCAAGACGCTCGAGGGTCTCTTCCATCAAATCCCCTCTGGCCGGATGGATCCCTTGACCAGGAACCGCCTCTGGGGCCTGCATGGAACGCTCCGATTGGCCGACCCCTGACAACGCAGAGATCGTCGTGGGCAGACTCGCGGAGGCGATCTGTGACCCGGACGGAGACTCCGGAAGCACATGGGGCGTGACAAACACAATCAACTCGGTGGCCGTCTCATCAACCGCCTTGTGCTTGAACGCCCCTCCAATCAGCGGGACACCCGAGAGGACCGGGACACGCTGCTTCGTGTCTTTCTCCGTGCGATCAATGAGACCTCCCATGACCAGCGTCTCGCCTTGCCGAATCCGGACCAGCGACCGGGCGCTGCGTGTTTTGGGATCCACGATCGTGGAGGAGATCTGCGAGGTGACCACCCCCGTCACCGAGGGCTCAACCAACAACGTCACATAGCCGCCTTCATTGACCTGCGGGGTGACCACGAGGAGCACACCAGTCGTCGAGCGCTCAGGGGTCTGAATGACATTGCCGGATTCGCTCACCGTCACCGACTCAATCCCGATCGCCTGCTGGGTCGTGAGCCGAATCACGGCGCTTTCATGGTCGAGGGTTAAGATCTTTGGACGGGCTAAGATCTTCGTGTCCCCATCGCGCTCCAGGGCCTCCAGCACGGCCGCGGCCTGGGCGGAGTTGATAGTGCCCACCGTGACACTGGATTTGGTGCGTCCGGGGTTGCCGAACAGGTTATCGATATTCCAGGGAAAGGCGGTGGTCCGAGACGGCGGCGTGAAAGTCGTCAACACACCCGATGAACTGCCCCACTTGACGCCAAGGTTCTTTACCTTCGTGAGGGTCGTCTCCAAAATCTCCGCCTCAATCAACACCTGGGTGGTTCTAATATCCAAGGCGCTGAGGGCCACTTCAATCCTTGGAAAGTTCTCCGGCACGTCCGTGACGACCAGGCTGTTGGTGCGCTCATCCACGGTCACGTTGCCGTGATCGGTCAACAGCTCCTCAATGACTTTATCGATCCCCACCTCTTCTTCACCACCGACGCCACCCCCTCCACCACCCCCACCGGCACCACCAGCAACGCCGCCACCCCCACCAGCCCCTCCACCCCCTACGTCACCCAGCGCTGCGGTGAGTTTCTGGGCCTCAAACGGGGTGATGGACCCAAAGGCTTCAACGGCCTTGGCCAACTTGGAGGTGGAGACGCGGGCGTAGCGAAGCCGGTAGACCCTGGTGAGGGTCGCAACCTTCGAAGGATCAGCCGCTGGTTTGGCCCTCACCACATAGATGTCGCTGCCAGGGGGGCGTTCATACGTCAGGTGCGATGCGGCGAGAATTTGATCGAGGGCGTCCAACACCGTCACCTCATCGAGATACAGGGTGAGGGTCCGGTCGCCGATGTCCTCGCTGGCAATCACGTTAATGCCGGTTTGCTGGGAGAAGGTCTTGAGGACGTCCTTCAGATTCGCGTCTTCAAATTCCATGGACAACAGCGTCGGGGCGGGTTCTCCAAACTCCGTGAACTGATCCCCGCCCTCTGGACTCGTGGTCAGTGAAACCGCCGGCGTGTCCTCCTCTCCCTCTACGGCTTCCTCGGCCAGCAGCATGCCAGGACTTGAAGCCACCATGCTCAACCCAAGCACAACCCGCCACCACCACATCCCATGGCTCATCATAGTCCCCTTGTTGTGACCTCAGGAGAAGGCCGATGCATCAACGGCGCACGCCGACCAGGCGTGTCATAGGATCGAGAGGCTCGTTGGTTGACCGCCCTCGAACGATCCTTCGCTGGGGCAACGTGGAGGGTTGAGCCTGCCACGTCCATCGTGACTCCTGTGCCGCTGATTGAAACGATCCGAGCCCCTTCGATGGTGTCGCCCACATCATAGACCTCTCCATTGATGACAGCCTGCGGACGCTCCCCGCCCCAGATGAGCCCTTGAACGACGACCTGCGGCGATGGGCTCGAGGGTTCTTGTTCAGGATCATGAGCGCGTTGAGTGCCAGCCTCCAACGAGTGCTCTGATGGGAGCAAACTGACTAAGGGATCCCTCAAGGTATCGGCACGATAGGTTGTGCCCATCGGCGCCGGGTCAGGAGGAGCTTCTCCCAGCGGCTCCTGGAGCTTCACAGCGCCTGAGCTGGATTCCGGGGGAGATGCCGTGAGGGATTTCGCGGAAACACTCTTCGGGACGGACGCAGGCTGGAGGGACTTGGCGGGCTTCAGGCTGGCGAGGGTCCGTATCACAGAAAATCCCAACACGATGAGGAGTGCGGCCACGACAACGCCTTCGAATATGTTCTTGCGACCAATCGCCATCCTATAGCTTCCCCTCCGCGGTCTGCTCGATCGAAGACACAAACAGCGTGCTGAGCAGCAGGCGCACTCCCGCTTCGTCACCCGCCGCCCGGTTCGGCTCAACGCTGAGCTCGTCCACCCGGATGAACGGGTTGTGGTGTTCGATTCGACTCAGGAAGCGGCCAAGCTGATGGTAGGATGCGCGACACTGCAGAGAGACAGAGAAAGCGGAGAGTTCCCCGGACTTTCGCGAGGCCTGGGGGGAAAGGGACACGACCTCAATGCCGACTTCCTTGGCCAGACGCCCGACTTCCTGAAGGAGCCATTCGGGCTCAGCCTTTGGAGCCAGATGTTGTCGCTTCTGTTGAAGCGTCTTCAGCGATGAGGCCAACGTCTTTCGTAGCTCCTGTTCCCGTCTTGCCTCCTCCAACTGTTCGTGAACAGTCGCTAGCGCTTTGCCGGGCCTCACGTGCAGGGTATGATAGCCAAAATAGCCTCCCAGCGCAAGCACAAATATTGCGGAGATCAAGGAGGGTTTCATAGGCTCCGCTCCGCCTGATAATTCAACTGAAAGGTCCGGTACGACAACTGCTGGGCGGTTTCTTGGGCGGTGACTTCCCCCAACTGGCCGACGCCCAGACCCCGGAAAAACCGCCGGTTCCGTTTGAGCGTCTCAGCGAACTGGCCGATGACTTCGAGCTCATCTCCCTCCCCGGGACGGAAACACGCCCCGTGAATCGTCAGGCGCTGTTCGCCCTGCCCAGGCCGCTCGAGGTTGAGGCGATGCTGATAGGACACGCCACTCAACCAGATGCCATCAGGGAGTTCTTGAGCTAACGCCTCCAGTTTGTCCGTCACCAAGATCCGCTCGTCGTAGAGCTCGCGAAGCACCGCAAGACGCCTGTCCGCTTGCTGCTGGAGCGCTTCAAGTTCTGTCACGGACTTCTCGGTAAGCCCCCAGCCGACATCAGAGAAGGATGCGATCGTCCGCTGAAGCTCTTGCCGCGCCTTGATCACCGGTTGATTCGCCGGTACAGACAACGCCCCAATGAGCGCGACCATCGCCAGGCCCTGCGCCACCGCTGCCTTGCCGATCGCCTTGAGGAGGGTGGGGCTCAGCGTACTCGACAGCGACAACGCCTTCGACGCTTTCCCTTCGAGGGCTTTTGAGGAGCTGCGCGCGACGAAGTCCAATTTGACGGGTGACGGCCGAAGCTGCCGCAGGGCGAGACCCACGGCGCACCCATACCGCAGGTTGACCACGTCCCCCTGCCCGTGCTCAAGCGACAGCTCACCCATGACCACAGGGCACGACAACTGCTCGGTCAACCAGCGAACCCAGGGGCTGACCGTCAGGTGGTCTCCGAAGAGGACGAGCTGCTGAATCGTCGCTTGGGGGTTTTCCCGGGTGAAGAAATCAAACGAGAGGCGCAATTCGCTCAGGAGCACTTCGGCGCGGGCGTCGATGTCCGCGGAACTTGCCTCCTGGCCTTCCCGCCCTAAGACGAGATGCACTTCCCGGGCGAAATAGGGGATGTGGTTTCTCGTAATCACGATATGGGCCATCGACGCTTCGATATCGACATCGACCACGCCGACAAAGTGGTGCTGGGGGGCCTTCGCCGGCATCGAGACCGTGCGTGCCAGACTCACCGCTTGGGCTTCGACAAAGGCGCCTTTCACGCCGGCCGCCTCAAGCCACCCGTGGATCTTGGTCAGCGTTTCGTCCCGAATCGCCAAGAACGCCACGTGCAGGTGCTTGGCCGCGCGGTCCTCTGCGATGTGAAACGTCCAGGCGAGCTCATCGGTCTTGAACGGGATGTACTTGCGCGCCTCGAACTGCACCGCCGTGCTCCATTCCGGCTTTGGCAGGATCGGCATGCTGAAGGAGCGCAGCAACACATCCTGCGCCGGCACAGAGACCGCCAAGTGCTTCGCGGTAATGCCGGCTTGTGAGAGGGCCACTTTGATCGTCTCAGCGACTTGTTCACCGTCAGAAAGAGGACGGCAGGCGATCTTGGAGACCTTCGAGCGACCGAACCCGCCCTGGGCCTCAAAGACTTCGATGGATTGGGGTCGGAGGACTAATCCCGCGATGACGGTTGGCATCGTGCGTTGCTCTCTCCTTTGCTCAACAAAATAGCCGAACTGCCCTGGGCCGTCCTTCGACTTCGCTCAGGACGAACAGCCCTGAGTCCTGTCGAAGGGCTGGTTCGGTAGCTCGGCTATCTCATCGTTCCTGGTCGGCAGCCCGGCTGTCTGACCTTCGGAGACCCGTAGCTTTGCGCCCCCCGGTTACCCGGGGTTTGCCCCCTTAACATCCTGAGGGACGTCAAGGGTCCGCCACGCTCGGTGGCGGATTTGTCGCCAGATATAAAAAGATTATTCTTTTGTCAAAAAAAGTATACCTTTGCTACGCGTCGTTGTCAAGAACCGGTTCCGTTTTTCACTCACCGCTTATCGAACACACCGCGCTCTGCATCTGAGACCATCGTCGCCGCCCGCGTTAATATGGAGCTTCCACTGGCCACCATCTGTAAGGACCCAACACCCCGCGTCCCACGAGCCCTGTGATGTCCACGGGGAGTGGTAGGTGAGAAAGCAAGCTGACCAATCAGAGGCGTTCCCCAGCACACAGTCGATCACGCCACCCTCGCATTCGACTTCTGCAGACACGGTGACTTGCGGGTAGCGCCACTCCGCCACGCCGTTGTCGTTGATCGAGGTCAGGACCTTGTCCATCCCTTCGGTG
>Ga0137796_10002288_pt1 | contig 10410 bp, 6 predicted proteins | sample OV2TP3_FD_97704 | JGI IMG/M metagenome (GOLD analysis project Ga0137796, IMG submission 97704)
CTTCGGGATCGGCCGACACCGAAATCGTTTTCCGCCTCGCGCTTGAGAATCTCGATCTTCAACCCGGAGAGGTGATCGCCTACCGGGTCGAGGCGACGGATGAAAATGACGTGACGGGGCCCGGAATTTCGACGAGCGATGTCCGATTCGTGGACGTGGTGCCGTTTGACGCCTACTACATCTGGGGCGGGGAGGGGGAAAGCGGCGCCGCCGAGAATGCGTGTCGAAAACTCATCGCGATGCAAAAGGCCGTGATTCGCCGGACTGTCGAAGACGTCCTGCATCCTCCGCCGGGCCTTCCGGCGCCGCCGCCGGAATTGTTCGAGCGCGTCAAAGCCGCCCAGGAACGTGTCCGGCGGGAAACCGATTCCGCGCTGGCCGAGATTGAGGACTTCCTTGCCCAGGATGGCATCGGCGGGAACGAGGATATTCAGATCGCTCTGGCCGACGCGTCCAAATCAATGAGCCGAGCGGAAAAGTCCCTCGACAGACAACTGGCCGCTCAGGCTCTGGGCCACGAGCGCGAGGCGCTCACGGCGTTAAACAAAGCGGTGCAGTCCATTCTGTGGCTCATGCGGCGGATGCGAAATCAATCCGCTCCTCGATACGCGCCCTCCGGGCCGGTGGCCGATTTGCCGGACTTGCCACGCTCAAAAAAAACCGAGCGGGAGCCGGTCGGGCGCCATCAGGACGCGAAACGGGAAGCCGCTGACGAGGCGGGCCGGCTGGCGGATCAGTCCCTGGCCGCCGCGGAATCGGCCCGTCGTCGGGCCGATGCTGAAGAGGCGGCCCGGTTCAGCCGCTCCGCGGCCCCAAGTGCCGGCGTCCCCGACACCGGCCGGCGTCTTGGCTCCGATGCGTCGCGGCGTCTGGCGGATCTCATGCGGCGGGCGCCTGCGTTGAGCCGCGCGGAACGCGCGGAACTTGCCCGGTTGGCCGAGCGCGCGGGGTTGGCGGGCAAAGCGCCGTCGGAGGACGTTCAAGACCTTGAAAATCTCTCGAAACGGGTTTCGGATCTCGCTCAGAATCCCGCGCTGCGCGAGGGAATGCCGGCTCTGCGCGCCGCGGGAAAACTTCTGGCCGAGGCGGTGGAAGGATCCCGAACCGTTTATTACCCGGCGGGTCCCATCGCGGATATGGTGACCGAGGCGGCCCGGTTGATCATTCAGGCCCGGTACGCCATCCTGGACGCCGTCCGACGCGGCGATCTCCCGGCTGAATCGGCTCCGCGTGAAAGCGTCCCCGACGAGTATGAGGAACTGGTCCGGGATTATTTCAGGAAACTGGGCGGCCCGTGATTCGACTCGCCAACGCGCCGTCGGATGAAATGGCCGTGGGACTGGCGGCCCTCGCCGCGTTGTTGGTGGTCGTGTTCTATCTGCCCGCGCGTCGAAGGGTGACGAATGGCCGGCGCACGGCGCTGACCGGATTGCGGCTGGCCTGGACACTGCTCGCCCTTGCCGTGTTTTTGCGCCCGGTCGTGGATGAATTCCTGCCGCCCGTCAAACGCGTCATGGCCGTCCTTCTTGATGCATCCGCATCCATGTCGGTTCGCGCCGGGCCGGAGCCGCGGCCGGACGGGAAAACCCGATACGAATCGGCCCGGGCCGCCGTTTCAGTCATCGAACGGCAGATGAAGCACGGCTGGGAAATCCGAACCATGACATTTGGCGAATCGGTATCCCTGTCCATCCCGGGCCATCCGACCCATCGCGTGACAAATCTGGCGGATGCCATCGATGCCGGCCGGCAATCGGCCGGACCTGGCGGCGCGGTGGTGCTCCTCACGGACGGCGTCACGACAGCCGGTGGAGATCCGATCCGCGCCGCCGCTCGCGCGGCGTCGTCCGCCATCCCGATTGTTTCTCTGTATCCGCAGGCGGGCCGGGTCTCGGAACGGCGGATCCTCGGCGTGGAGTACGATCCCGTGATTGAGAAAGCGCGAAAATCCGAAATTCAGGTAACCGTCGCCGGCGCCGGATCCATGACCGTAACCCTGATCGATAAGGGAAAGCCGATTGCGGAAAGCCGTGTCGATGGAAATTCCTCCGATGCGGCGACGACGGTTCGGATTCCTCATGTGCCGGATGAGTTGGGAATGAAAAATATTCAAGTCGCGCTTTCCGCGTCGGCGGGAGAGATTGTCCTGGCCGATAATGTATGCACGATCACCCAGAAAGTGGTGAATCGACGGGTCGCCACGATCGCCGTGGTGTGGACGGTCGAGCATCCCAGATGGGATGTCCGGGGAATTGTCACGTCGATTGAGGATGTCCGCGGCGTGGATGCGCGAAGCCTTGCCGGGTCCTTGACCTCCTGGAGGGATGCGGCCGGGCCATTGGGGCTGGGCGATCGGGTTGCGGCGGACGCCCTTATTTTTGTGGGCGTGCCGGCGGCCGCGGTGGGATTGGACGTTCAGGAGAAACTCGTCAGGGCCATCGATCTCGGAATGGGGTTTGCCATGCTTGGCGGGCCCGAGGGATTTGGCCGCGGGGGATGGGCCGGCACGGCTCTGTCGAAAGTATTGCCGGTTGAGTTTGGCGACAACGAAGTATTGATGAGTGACGCCGTCTACAATCCCCGGGTGACGCGCCTTGGCCGGAAGGATCCCGTGACCCGGATTCTGGATGACGGAACGCTTCCGCCGCTGAAGGCCGTCAATGTTGTCGGCCGGGCCAAACCGGTGGCGTCGGTGCTGGCCGTTCATCCAACTTTGTCGGCCGCAGGCGCGCCGATTCCTCTGATCGCCAAAGGCCGCTACGGAAATGGCCGCACAATCGCCATCCCGATGGCTGACGTCTGGCGATGGGTCTACCGGCATGAGAAGGGCCGGGATGCCATGAAAACATTTTGGCGGCGGGTAGCCGCGTATCTGGCGCCCGTGGACCCGTCGAGGGTTGAGATCGACGTACCCGGTGTGTGGGCAAGTGCGGGTGTCGAGGTCGAAAGCCGTGTCCGCGTGGCGGATGGAAGCGGGGAAGTCGTCTGGGAGGCAAATGGCGCGGGCATACACGATTCCGGGACGCTGCCGCCGGCCGGAGGACGAATTCGCGTTCGGCCGGTGTCGGACGGAGATCTGGTATTTGCCGTGAAAGCGCCCCCGTCCATTGGCGGCCCGGAGGAGGAAATGCGGGTGACCGTGAATGTGTCATCGTCGGCCCTTGAAGGAAAAACGTTCGGACCCGACACGGGCGTGCTGGGGTCGATCGCCGGTCTCACGGCGAATCTGATGGCGCCTTTTGATAAAGCCACCGAAGTCCTGTCCTCGTTGGCTGAATCGCCGGTGCCCGCCTACGGCCGGCGCCGGACGGAAGAGATCTGGGATCGGCCGTGGATTCTCGTCGTCTTCATTTTGCTGCTCGCGCTCGAATGGGGATTCCGCAGATATTGGGGATTGCCGTGATCCGGGCGGCGATCTGGATTCTCTTCGCGATGGGGGCCGTCTGTCCGGCCGGCGCGTCATCCGATCTGTCCGCTTCCGCCGCGGTCGTCATCGTCGGCCTTGGCGGGGACAAGGCGCATTACGATGTCCTGGTCGAATCGGGAAAATCCATCGCGCAGGGTCTAAGGGACAGGTTTGGATATGGAGACAATGTTTTCCTTCTGACAGAAGACGGAAAAACGGATGCGAGTGTCGATGGCCGCTCCGATGCGGTTGAGATCCGGGCGAGGTTCGCCGGCCTGACCGCGCGCGCATCGTCCGATGATCGGCTCCTGATCGTTCTCATCGGGCATGCCAATGGGGATGCCTCCCACTGGCGTCTCAATATTCCCGGAGAGGATTTGTCCGCCGTCGACTGGCGACAGATCATTTCGCCGTTTCCCGGCCGCGTCGCGGTCATCGCGGCGGCGCCGCGAGCGGCATTCCTGTCGAGAGAATTGCGCGGCCCGAATCGGGTGATCCTGGCGTCCACCCGAGTCCGGGAGATTCGAACGTGGGCGTTCCTCAAGTCCCTTGTGAATGCGATAGGGTCCTTCGACGGCGCGGCGACCCGACCCAAAACGGTATGGGACCTCTTTGAGTTTTCGGAAGAGGACGTCAAGAGCGCGTTTTTTAAGCAGGGGTATATGCGCAATGAACACGCGTCCCTTGAGGACGATGGGGACGGCCTGGGAACAGAGGCCGGGCATCCGGATGGAAAAGACGGTATGCTCGCCAGGGGGTTTGTCCTGAAGGCAAGTTCGGCGGCCGCGTCCGATGGATCGGCGCCGTCCTTGGCCGTCGGCCGGGGTACTCTGCCTCCCGACATCGACACGCTGGCCTCGACCGGCGGCGGCGCGCTGGATCCCGCTGACTTCGACGCCATGGTCCTCTTGCGCGAAGAGGACGTGGACATCGACGACGATTTGTCCTCGCGGTGGCGCAGCCGGCAGGTGATAAAGATCATTTCAGAATCGGGCCGATCGCGCGCGGATCTGGATTATTCTTTTCCGCCGGGCGTGTCGGCTGAAATTGTGCGCGCCCGAACCATCCTGCCGGACGGTCGAATCCTGGATGCGGACACACACGCCGTATTGCGCGGAATTGTCCTCGACGGTCAGACCGATACGGCCTTGCCCGGCGGCGGCAGCCCGCTTCCCCGGAGTCTGCAGCTTCATTTGTCCGAAGCCGTCCCCGGATCGACGCTGGAGGTCGAACTTAAAATCACGACAAGGGATTTTGATATCCAGGGAGATTTTTTCCACGATTTCGTCCTGCAGCAGGATATCCCCGTCCGCCGGATGCGGGTGCGGATTCGGTATCCCAAACGTCTCAATTTTCGGATCGTTTCAACCTATCAGGGCGCTGGGCGGGTGATCCAATCGGGGCCTGCGGTGGACGCGGGCCGGTACGCTAAGAAATATGAATACGAAGTGGAAAACTTGGAGGCCATTGTCGACGAACCTCTGGCCGATCCGGCGCATCTTCGATCCGGCCGGCTGGTGGTTTCTTCGGTCAAAACCTGGAACGAAATCGCCAAGTGGTATCACTTTCTGTCGAGACCGGTCCTCAAGGCGGACGGAGAAATACAGGCCCTGGCCAAGCGCCTCACAAAGGACAAACCGTCCCCGGAGGAAAAAATCCGCGCCCTGTATGAGTGGGTATCGGAAGAAATCCGCTATGTCGCCATTCCCCTGGGCGTGCACGGATACAAACCGCACATGGTCCCGAATATTTATAAGAGGCGATATGGGGACTGCAAGGACAAGGCATCGCTCCTCATCACATTGCTCCGGGAAGTCGGAATCAAATCTCAAATGGTTTTGATCGGCGCCGGGATGGGAAATGTCGTGCCGGAAGTTCCCCGGCCATCGGCGTTCAATCATGCGATCGTGGCATTGCCCGCACCGGGTGGCGTGCTCTTCATGGATCCCACCGCCGAAAATTGCATGTTCGGGACTCTGCCACCGATGGATCAGGGCCGGCATGGGTTGATCGTGTGGGGAGAAACGGGAGCGCTGGAGATCACACCGGTTGACCCTCCGGAAACAAACGCGTTGTCAGTCGATCGGCAGATCCGGATAGAAGGGACTGACCTGGTGGTCGGCGAGACAAGGGTTTCGGCGGGAGTATGGGCGCTAAAGCGGCGTGGGATCCTGCGGGGTCGAGGGGTGGCCGAAGGCCGGTCGATCGTCACCGAAAAATATGGCCGGGAGGGGAGCGGCTTTCAGCTGGTGTCGTATCGCGCGGATGGCATGGACGAGGTGAACAGGCCATTAACGGAAGCGCTCGAATATCGCTTGATCGGCGCCGCCGCCGGGGTTCTGATTCTGCCGTGGGAACCGTCGCCCTTGAGGTCTCTATTGTCCGGAAAAGATCGCGCGGCGGATATTTCTTTGGGAACAACGTTCCTGCTCTCCGAGCGGGCCGATGTGATCGGAGTATCGGCTGAGGCCAGTGAGGTGCGAATCAGAAATTCGGCCGGCGCGGCGGTGATGGAAGTTTCCCCGGGACCCGCACGATTTGAGATCAGACGGACGATCAGGCTGGAGAAGGCCGGATTTTCCAGAGCCGAATGGCCGTTATTGGTGACGCTCGCCAAAGTGGTCCCGCCCATCCTCACCACGCAAGGCGCGGCTTCAACGCCATCAGGAGTATCGAAGGGCGCCTTTATCGCTGTGGCCGTTGTTGCGGCGGTAAGTCTGGTGTTGGTTGTCATTCTTCTCTTGAGACGAAAATCCGTGGAGAATGGAAAATGAGGATCAGAGTTTATCCACGATTCTCATAATCGCTTTGGTGTGAATGTCCGACACCTTTTTGAGGATGGCGGTCTCCTGCCTGAGGTTGGCCGTTTGTTCTTCGAGCCTGTCGTTCCGTCGCAGCATCTGCGCAAACATTTTCCGGTTTTCCTGACGCATCTCGACCATGTCCCCGCGCATCTCGACTATGTCGTGGCGCATCTCGACCATACCCCGCCGAAACTCGGCCATCTCCCGTCGCGACTGCATCTGCCCTTCAATCAGCGATACGGTCGCCCGCTTCAGCACCTGTGCCCAATCAGGCATGCCGTTCGATCCATTGCCTTTTTTCATCCGCCTACGACCTCCGAGCGCAGTGTATCAATTCCGAATGACCCTGTCAAAAAAGAGGAGCGCTCATCCGCGGCTTTTCCAGATTGATCTTGTCTATCCCTCTGTCCTATATTAGCGTCGCAGGCCTGCATGGAACTGCGCTCGTATGTGTATCTGGACCGGCTGCAACCGCAACTGGCGGCGTTGATGGCCAAGACCGCGATGGGGGATATTCCGGTCGAGGGGATGGCGTCGCTGTGGATCGAGGTCATCCCCGGGGTTGAGATCAACCGCGTCGCGGACATCGCGCTCAAACAAACAGACGTCCGGCCCGCCACGCAGATCGAGGAACGTGAATTCGGCATCCTTGAGTTCCACTCCTTTTCTCAGGAGGAAGTCCAAAACTCCGGCCAGAAAGTCCTCGATCACTACAAATTCACCTTGAAGGACGTCATGGCTCCCAAAATCATGACAACCCAAATTATCACCGCCATCAATCCCTACCACGCGCAGGTCCTCAATCGCGACCGATACGGCAACATGATCCTTCCCGGTGAATCGCTCTTTATCCTCGAGGTCCAGCCCGCGGTCAACAGCGTGCTGGCGGCCAACGCGGCCGAAAAGGCGATCGGGACCATCCGGCTGATCGATTTCCGCGCACGCGGCGTCTACGGCCGACTCTACATGTCCGGATCGGAGGCCCAGGTCAAGGCCGCGGAAAGCGCGGCGGTCTCGGCGGTCGAGGTCCACGCCAAAATCGTGGGGTCCGGAAGACAAAAGTAACCGTCAGGAGAAAAATCAGGATGGAATCGCCGCATATTACTTCCGTTCAAAAAGAGGGAAAAATTTTCAAACCCCCCAAGGCCTTTCAAAAACAGGCGCACATCAAAAGTCTTCATACATACCGCAGACTCTACAAACAGGCCTACCGGAATCCCGCCGGGTTCTGGTCAAAAGCGGCCAAGGAGCTTGTCTGGTTCAAACCCTGGACCAAGGCGCTGGTGTGGAATTCTCCGGACGCGAAGTGGTTTGTGGGCGGCAAGATCAACGTCTCCTACAATTGCCTCGACCGTCACCTGTCCACGTGGCGGCGGAACAAAGCGGCGATTGTCTGGGAGGGCGAACCCGGCGATCAGCGGACGTTGACTTATCAGCAACTTTACCATGAGGTGGTCCGGTTTGCCTGCGTGCTCAAATCCCTGGGCGTGAAAACCGGCGATCGGGTGGCGATTTATTTACCGATGATTCCGGAGGCTGCGGTGGCGATGCTGGCCTGCGCGAGAATCGGGGCGCCGCACAGCGTCGTTTTTGGCGGATTTTCGGCCCAGGCATTGAAGGACCGCATCCTTGATGCGGGCGCGACCTGTGTCATCACCGCCGACGGCGGGTTTCGGCGCGGCTCGATCGTTCCGCTCAAGGCCAATGTGGATGAATCTCTGAAGGACACGCCGATCGTCAAGAGCGTCTTGGTGGTCCGGCGGACCGGCCAGGCGATTTCCATGAAACCGGGCCGGGACGTGTGGCTGCATGACCGCGTGACGGACTTGGCCGCGCGCGGGCGGTTTTCGTGCAAGGCCGAGGAAGTCGATTCGGAACATCCGCTCTTTATTCTCTACACTTCCGGCACCACCGGCAAACCCAAGGGAATTTATCATTCCACCGGCGGATATCTCACGCAGGTGGCTTTGACTTCCAAATGGATTTTCGATCTCAAAGACCAGGACACCTTCTGGTGCACCGCCGACGTCGGTTGGGTCACGGGACACAGCTACGTGGTCTTCGGACCCCTGGCGGTCGGCGCGACGACGGTGATGTACGAGGGCGCGCCGAACCATCCGGGATTTGACCGGTTCTGGGACATGATCGAGCGTCACCGGGTCAACGTTTTTTACACAGCTCCCACCGCCATCCGCGCGTTCATCAAATGGGGCGATGACCATCCCAAAAAACACGACCTGTCCTCTCTTCGGCTTCTGGGTACCGTCGGGGAGCCGATCAATCCGGAGGCGTGGCACTGGTATCACCGGGTGATCGGCGGCGGCAGGTGTCCGATCGTCGACACGTGGTGGCAGACTGAAACCGGGGCGATCCTGATCAGTCCCCTGCCCGGCGCGACGCCGACCAAACCGGGATCGGGTACCCTGCCCTTTCCAGGAATCGTCCCGGAGGTGGTCCGCAAAGACGGGACGACTTGCAAGCCGAACGAAGGCGGATACCTGGTTCTCAAGAAACCGTGGCCGTCAATGCTCCGCGGAATCTGGGGCGATCCTGACCGGTACCGGAAACAGTATTTCGATGATTTTCACGGAATCTATTTCACGGGCGACGGCGCCCGGCGCGACAAGGACGGCTATTTCTGGATCATGGGCCGCGTGGACGACGTCATCAACGTCGCCGGCCACCGGCTGGGGACGGCGGAGATCGAAAGCGCGCTGGTTCTGCACGAAACGGTGGCCGAATCGGCCGTGGTCGGCCGGCCGGATGATCTCAAGGGATCCGCGATCGTGGCGTTTGTGACCCTCAAGGCCGGCAGGCAGCCGACGGCCGATCTGAAAGACCAGTTGAAATCCCATGTGGCCAAGGAGATCGGCAGCATCGCCAAACCTGACGACATCCGGTTTACGGACTCTCTGCCCAAAACCCGCAGCGGGAAAATCATGCGCAGACTCCTCCGCGAACTGGCCACCAAGGGAGAGGTCAAGGGCGACACGACCACGCTGGAGGATTTTTCCGTTCTGGAAAAACTTCGCGCCGGCGACGACGAGTAGAACGCGTGAAAAAATCAAAAGATTCACCACGGAGATCACGGAGACCGAGCACGGCGAACTCTGAGGTTTTTTTGTAAGGTTGGTTCATCCAAGGAATACCGAAATTCTATCCTCTGTGCCCTCCGTGGCTAATCTCCGTGGCCTCCGTGTTAAAAATCAATGTTTTCACAGCTTCGTAGCTTTGCCGCCGGCCGGCTTTATTTCTGTCTCAGCGCGTAATTCCGGAAAAACCAGTTAATCAGCGCCGTGATCGAGCTGACCGCCAGGAGCGACACCATCAGCGCGTTGACGGGATTGTTCGGAATGAGTCCCGATTCACAAACGGAACCGATAAAATCCGAGATGGACCGGTGGCTTGCCGGGTCGGGTTTGGTGTAGTCGTACGCGGTGAACGCGATGATCCAGAACATCACAATGAATTCCAGCCACACACGGATCACCCCGAGCAGCACCCCGTCGCTGATCGCGCCCGGATCGTCCTTGCTGATCCGGCACACGTCAATGGCGGTCGGCAGGACCATCAGAAAAAAGACGAGACACTGCGTCGGCAATGTCCAGGGCGCCCCGAACTGGAATACCAGAAGAAAATAGCCCACCAACCCGATGAAAATCGCCGGAAATCGTGACAGGTACACCGTCAGCGTCACCAGCATCCGGTAGCTCCAGTTCGGCCGGTCACTGTACGCCGCGATGAATCTGCCCGTCTCCCGGCCGAGAATGTAGGCCGCGCCGACGCCGAATCCCGTAATGACCAGAAACCGCAGCACGATCGATTTGATGGTCGTGCCCTCGTCATAGATGATCAGCCCGATGCTTTCCAGAGACTTGGGATCGGGTAAAAAAACGGTCGACAGCAGAAGATAAATCAGCGAGCCTGTCAGAAACCCCAGCAACAGAACGCTGAGCAGGGACGCCAGCACCTGAACCGGTCGTGTGTTCATAGAAAGAAGCCCTCCTTGCGATGGAATGCGCGCTTGGGCGCGTCATCGATGCGGCTCGCTCAAACCCCCCATACGCCCCAACCTCCCGCGCGGAGTTTGCCGACGCAACACCTGACCCCACCCTACGAAAATCCGGCCTCGGGATCAAGCCGTATTGCGGACAGGCTAGGGACGGCACAGGACAGATACGCGGCCGGATGGTAATCTTC
>Ga0137796_10002292_pt1 | contig 10401 bp, 9 predicted proteins | sample OV2TP3_FD_97704 | JGI IMG/M metagenome (GOLD analysis project Ga0137796, IMG submission 97704)
CCTGGCCACGCGGGTGAAGTCGACCTACCCGACGCTCGCGGACGTGGGGATCACGACCCAGAAGGACGGCACGCTTCTCCTCGACTCCACGAGGTTCCAGAAGGCGGCGACCGACAACGCCCAGGCGGTCAGCGACCTCTTCGCGGGCCCCGCCTCGGACACCGCGACCGGCATCGGCGACATCTTCTACGCGGCCGCGGACACGGCGTCGAAGACACTGACGGGCACCATCGCCGTGCGGAAGGACGGGATCACGCAGGCCATCAAGCGCTTTCAAGACTCGATCGACGCGGCGCTGCTCCGCCTGGAAAAGCGCGAGACCCGGCTCCGCGAGCAGTTCGCGAACCTCGAACAGGTCACCGCCAGGCTCCAGAACACCCAGAGCTTCCTGACCGCCCAGCTCAAGCAGCTTGAGAGCCTCAACTCGTCGCCCAACGATCGGTAATCGGGAAAGGAGCGGACCGGAACGATGGTGAATCCGCACGTGGCGGCCTACGAGACGATGCAGACAATGACCGCCGATCCCCCGCGGCTCGTGCTCCGGCTGTACGAGGGAGCGGAGCGGTTCCTGGGCCAAGCCCTGCGCGCGCTCGCCGCGGGCGACCTCGGCCGCTATGCGGAATCGGTCAGTCGGGCCCATGCGATCATCGTGGAGCTCTCCACGAGCCTCGACCGCGACCGGGGCGGCGACGTGGCGATGAACCTGAGCCGGCTCTATGGCTTCATGCTGCGGCACCTGACCGACGGCCTGATCGAACGCAGTCCCCTACACATCGAAGAGGTCCTGGGACCCCTCCGGCAGCTTCGCGAGGGGTTCGAAGGGGCCGTGGAGGTCCAAGGCCGTGAATGACCCGTGCCCGATAAGCCTCGAACCGCCGGCGGAGCTCGACGCGCAGCTCGCGCGATTCGCCGAAGACCTGACCGCGGCGCTGGCGGGCGACGAGCGACTCGACGGGTTCGCCGAGCGATGCGACGCGCTGCTCGAGCTGATCGCCGAGGCCCAGGCGTTCGTCGCCGCGGCCGCCGCCGGGCCCGACGCCGATGTCTGAGCCGAGCCCGCTCTACCGGCAGCTCTTGCACCTCACCGAGCAGGCGTGCTCCAGGCTCAGCGAGGCCAACCGCGAAGCGCTCGCCCCGCTCCTGGTGGAGCGCCAGGCCGTCATCGAGTCGATCCAGGCGCTGACGCCCCCGCCCGATCCGCATGCGATCCGTCAGGTCCTCGACCTCGACCGCAAGCTTCTGGACTTTCTCGAGACCGAGAAGGCCCGCATCGCGGAGGCCCTCGCCGAGATCAGCAAGTGCCGACAGCTCCTGGAGTCCTATCATGGCGCCCCGCCCCGGAGCGCCGTCTACGTCGAACGGCTGGGCTGAGGCTTTCGGAGGGCAGGGACATGGGACGCGCACGGCGACTGTGGCAGGCGCTCCGGGCGCGGGCGGAGATCGACGTCGATCCGCTGACGGCCGCGATCGCGCTGGCGCTCCCGCTCGGCTGGCTCGTTCTCTTGTTGCGGTCCCGCGCCGTCCGGGCGTTCACGCGCGGCCCTTTGATGTTCTAGTAATCCTTGGAATTTCGGGGCGACATGAGCGAGTCTAGCCGGTGGAACGGCATTCAATGCCGGACAGGATCCTCATCGTCGACGACCAGGCGGAGCTGCTCCTGACGCTCCAGGCGTGTCTGGAGCAGGAGGGCTTCGAGTGCGTGACCGCCACGGACGGGGTCGCGGGGCTCCGCCTCGCTCACATCCAGCGTCCCGATCTGGTGGTCCTGGACCTGGTGCTGCCCGGGCTCAACGGCCACGACGTGTGCCGCCGCTTGCGGCAGGAGCGGGCGACCGAGCGCGTGCCGATCATCATGATGACCGGTGTCGGCAACCATGTGGACCGCATCGTGGGGCTGGAGCTCGGGGCGGACGACTTCATCACGAAGCCCTTCGAGCTTCGCGAGCTGGTGGCGCGGGTGAGGGCGGTGCTCCGGCGCGCGCGGCGGGGCGTCGACTCCGACGCCGTGCGCGTGGGCGCCCTGGAGGTCGACGCGGCGCAACGCTGCGTCCGGGTCGCCGGGGCCCCCGTCGAGCTGACGGCCACCGAGTTCGACCTTCTCGCGGCCCTCATCGGCGGCGCCGGCCGTGTGCTGACCCGCGCCGATCTCCTCGAGGGGCTCTGGGGGGCGGATCACACCGCCGGGATCGCCTCGCGCGCGGTCGATTTCCACGTGAGCCGCTTGCGGAGCAAGCTCGGACCCGAGGGCGCCCGCATCATGACCGTGCGAGGGGTCGGCTACCGTTTCGATCCGACCGAGTAGGCCCGCTCACACCCGCTCGAAGACGAGTTGCCGCAGGCCCCATTCGATCTCCACGTCCCCGGTGGGGGCCGTGGCGAGGGCGCCGAGCTCGGCCTCGAGACGGTCGGTGGTCGATGCCGACCAGTTGCTCTGGACGAACGGGTGGTCCTTCCAGGCCTGGATGTTCATCATGAACATGCAGGCGGCATCCCGGGTTCCGACCCGCAGCCGGTCGACCCCACTCCGGCGGCGGAGGAGTGCCCCGTCTCCCAGGCCGTCCAGGACCGGGCCAATGCAGAGCGTGTTGGACTCGTGCTCGAGCACCGCCTCGACGATGCGGTTGTACGCCGTGAACACGGCATTGGTGGTCTCGATCCATTCCACCTCTTCGAGCAGGAGGGAACCCCCAGGCCGGAGCTGGCTGGCCCACTGGTAGACGGCGGTTTCCGGCTCCCGCACGTGCGTCAGGAGAAACCGCGAAAAGAGCAGATCGGCCGGCGCCACGGGAAACGGCACGGACGTCACGTCGTGCCGACGGAAGGACACCCGGTCCGTCGCGGTCCCCTCCGCGAGCGACACGAAGCGGCTCGAAACATCGAGGCCGACGACGCGATCGCACCCCAGCACCTCCGCCAGGAGGTGGCTGGAGTGACCGGGGCCACAGCCCAGGTCCACGGCCAGACGCGGCCGGCCGATGCCGCTCTCGAGCAGGAAGCGCCGCGTGGACGGGTCGAAGATCTCGGCGAGGAGTCCCAGCCGGCGGCTCGCGACCTCGGAATCGCCGAAGACGTACCGGGAGGCGACGGTCCTCATCGGCCTTTAATCGGCAAACGGCCTGGTTTTCTGGAGACGGGGCTCACGCTTCCGCCCCCGGTGGCCGATGAGTGTTCTGGAGGGGGACTTTGTCGGGCGACGCCTCGGCGTCCGGCTCGCGAGGGGGACGTCTGCACACGGCTCGGCTGCATCGCCTCACGGCATTGACCCGCGCGGTCGCCCGCGAGACCGACACGGGACGGGCGCTGCGCCACATCGCAGCGGCCGGCGCCGAGGTCCGCCCCGGGGCGATCTGTGCGATCAGCCTGTTCGACCGCGAGGCGGGCGTCGACCGGCTCGCGGCGGGGCAGAGCCTCCCGGACCGGGGCGTCGTCCGCCATGAGGTCGCCCTCGAGGTCGCCGGCGAGCGGGTCGGCGTCCTCGCCATGGCGTTTCCCGCCGACGCCTCGTTCACCACGGACGATCACGCGCTGGTGGATCTGCTCGCGGCGCAGGCCACGCTGGCCATCCGGCTCGCGCGGACCGGGCGCGTCCGGAACCTCGCCCGACTCAACCAGGTCGTCTCGTCGTCCCTCGACGCCCGAGAAGTCCTCGGCACGATCGCCCAGGCGGCCGCCGAGCTGATGGCCGCGCCCCTCGTCTCGATCTGGAGCGCCGATGAAGCCACGCGGACGCTCGAGCGCTCGGCCTTCTCCGCCGACGGCATTCAACTGGACGACACCGAATGGACGATGCCCTTCGGCAAGGGGGGTCCGGGCTGGGTGGCGGTGCACCGATGCCTGCTCGAAGTGCCCGACGTCTTCCGCGACGATCGTATCTTCGCGCGCGACTGGTTCAGGGCCCACGGCTTCACCAGCTACTTCGCGGTTCCCATCCTCTGCAACGAGGCGCTGCTCGGCGTCCTCTCGGTGTTCGGACGGCAACCGTTTCAGCTGGGCGAGGACGATCGGGACCTCCTGGACAGCTTCGTCGCGCAGGCGGGGGTGGCGATCCGCAACGCCAGGCTCTACGGCGAGACCGCCCGCCGACTCGATCAGACCCGCGCGCTCCTGGAGATCGCGGCGATCCTGAACTCGACGCTCGACTCCGCCGAGCTGCTCAAGCGCGTGGCCAGGAAGATCGCCGAAGCCTGCCACGTCGACCGGTGCCGGATCGAGCGCCTGGACGGCGACCGTGTCGTCCCGCTGATGACGCAGTTCGTCGACGGCCGTTCGGGCCCGGACCTCTCGTCGGCCGACGGGCCCGCCGCCGTCGACGCCGCGCCCGTCTACCGCGAAGTCACCGCGACCCGCCGGCCCGTGGTGATCGACGACGCGAGGATCGGTCCTTGCATGACCGTGCCGCTCATTCGGGCAGATCAGGTCGCCGGCTTCATGACGCTCGACCACGGTGAGCGGCCCGCGCGGTTCCGGGACTGGCAGGTGGACCTCGCGATGACCATCGCTGGGCAGCTCGCGCTGTCACTCGAGAACGCTCGCCTGTTCGAGGAGCGCAGCCGCGCCTACGTCGAGCTGGAGGCGGCCCAGGACCAGCTCGTCCGCACCGAGAAGCTCCGCGCCATGGGAGAGATGGCGTCAGGAGTGGCCCACGACTTCAACAACCTGCTCGCGGCCATCCTCGGACGCACCCAGCTCCTGCTCTGCAACGCGAAGGACGCCACGACGCGCGAGTGGCTCCGGGTCATCGAGCGCGCGGCGAAGGACGGTGCCAGGACCGTGCGCCGCCTGCAGGAGTTCACGCGGATCCGTCGCGACCATGCGTTCATCGCCGTCGACCTGAACGAGATGATTCGCGATGCGCTGGAGATCACGCAGTCGCGCTGGCAGGACGAGGCGCTCCGCCGGGGCGTCAACATCGAGGTCCGGACCTCGCTCGGAGAGCTCCCCGCGATCGCCGGGGATCCCGCCGAGCTCCGCGAGGCCCTGACCAACCTCATCCTGAACGCCGCCGACGCGATGCCCGACGGCGGCGTGCTCGAGATCACCACGGCGCTCGGGACCGAGGCCGTCGAGCTCACGGTGCGCGACACCGGAGTCGGGATCCCGGAGAGCGCCAGGGAAAAGATCTTCGACCCCTTCTACACCTCCAAGGGATCGCTCGGAACGGGCATCGGGCTGTCCATGACGTATGGCATCGTGTCGCGCCACGGCGGCCGCATCACCGTGGAGAGCGAAGAGGGCCGCGGCTCGACCTTCCGGCTGACGTTTCCACTGAGCACGGGGATCGAGCCGGGCGCGGCGCCGACGGGCGAGCCCGCCTCACCGGTCCGGCCGATGCGCTGTCTGGTCATCGACGATCAGGACGGCCCGGGGACGGCGCTGGCCGATATCCTCCGGCGGGACGGGCACCGCGTCGTGGTCTTCCGGGACGGCCGGGAGGCGATCGCGCGGTTTCACGCCGAGCCGTTCGACGTGGTCTTCACGGATCTGGCCATGCCGGGCTTCTCAGGCTGGGAGGTCGCGCGTGGGGTCAAGGCGATCGCGCCGCGAGTGCCCGTGTGTCTGGTGACCGGCTTCGGCGTCGAGCTCTCCAGCGAGGAGTCGCTCACGCGCGGCGTGGATCAGGTGCTCACCAAGCCCCTGAGTATCGACGAGATTCGCGCGGCCCTGGCGCGGGCAGCGCAGATGCGCCCACCGACCGAAGGATCGCCGGGGTCCTCGCTCGACGACGCCGACTGACCGGCTCCGCGTCCGGCGCGAAGAGCTCCATCTGCGTCAGCACCTGCCCGAGCGTCCCGCCACCCGGCTGGTAGGTCGGATCGAGGAACAGCTCGGTGACGCCGCCCTCCTCGTAGCGCCGCATGTCGTCCAGGATCTGGGCGACCGACCCCCAGAAGACCCGGCGGCCCGCGCCCAGACGACCGTCGGTGACGTGGAACGATGCGCGCGACACGACCTGGATCGTCTCGGGGTCGCGGCCGCAACTCAGAGCGGCCTCGTGGAAGCGCCGGATCACATCGGCCATCATCTCGGGGGGCATGTTGCCGCCGGTGTACCCGTCGCCGAGCCGGGCGGCCCGCCGGAGGGACGCGGTGCTGTAGCCACCGATCAGGAGGGGCGGATGCGGCTTCTGGAGAGGCTTCGGGGCGATGCGTGACCGCGGCACGGTGTAGAACTCCCCCTGAAACTCGACCTCGGGGTCGGTCCACACGGCCTTGAGGCAGCGCACGAACTCGTCAGCGCGCGCCCCCCGGCGCTCCCAGGACACGCCCACCGCGTCGTACTCGTCCCGGGACCAGCCGAGGCCGAGGCCGACGCTCAGCCGGCCCTCGGCCATGAGGTCGAGCGTCGCGAGCTGCTTCGCGAGCACCACCGGCGAGTAGAAGGGCATCACGAGAACGCTCGTGCCGAGGCGGATCGTGCGCGTGCGCGACGCGATGAACGAGAGCGTTACGAGCGGGTCGAGCACCGATTCGAACGCGGCGGGCCAGGACTGGCCGGGAGCGCCGTAGTGCTCGTTCTTCGGCTCCACCGCGTAGAGCAGTCGCTGAAAGACCCAGAGGGAGTGGTACCCGCACGCCTCGCCTTGCTCGGCGATCCGGGTGAGGCTCGCGGGGGTCGCCCAGGGGGCGCCGGTCGGCAGCGCGAACCCGAGATTCACGGCCGAAGTGTACGCGCTGGTGATCGGCAAATTCAGAGCCGGCGCGAAATCTTACAGAGCGCTACAGCAGCGATAACCGAACGCTAACAATTCGCGTCGCGGCTTCGCAACACCGCCGACCATTTCACCGCTCGCCTCGCGACGCGCGTCGCAGAGCCTCCGCGGCCGTCGCTCGGCTCGTGCCACACCAGCGGCGCCACATCGCCCGGTAGGCGTCCTCGACGGTGCGGCAGTACGCGACGTGATCGCAGAGTGGCGAGCCCCTGAGGCGTGCCCGCAGCTCCTCGCGCAGTTCTGCGAGACGGCTCAGGGCCCGCGCATGACGGCACGCGATGTCGACGTAGGCGTCGGGCGTCGCGGCGATGAAGTCCTCGAGCCCGAGGGCGGTGAGAAACGACGCGCCCATGCGTCCCGGCACGCGCTCACCGAGGCGCGTGACCATCGGCACTCCCATCCAGAGGCCGTCGAGCGCCGTGACGCCCCCGCCGTGAGGGAACGTGTCGAGGGCCACGTCGACCATGCGATAGGCGTCGAGGTGATCCCAGCGTCGGGATCCGCCCAGGAACGCGACCCGGTCAGGAGCGACGCCGCGTGTTGCGAGCGCTGTCACGATGCGCGCCTGGTTGGCGGGATCGTCGAGGCCGATGAACTTCATGAGGAGGCGGGAGCCCTCCACCTCGCCCAGGATGGCGGCCCACAGGGCGAGCATTTCGTCCGTCACCTTGGCCGGCCGGTTGAACGACCCGAAGGTCACCCGCCCCTCGGTGAGGGCGGGCAAGGGCGCCACCTCCGGTGACGGCGCCGGTGGATCGTAGGGGACGAAGAGCGGGAGGTCGATGACCTCCTCCGTGAAGTCCTCCCACCGCTCGGTGGGGACGGTCACCCGGTCGGCGAAGAAGTAGTCGATCGCGTCGAGCCCGGTGCCGAGGGCATGCCCCCAGGCGGTGACCTGGATCGGCGCCGGCTTGCGCGCGAAGGTGAGGAGGCGATGGCCCGCGGAGTGGCCAGAGAGGTCGACGAGGATGTCGATCGCGTCCGCGCGGATGATCTCGGTCAGCCGCCCGTCGGAGACGCCGACCGTCGATCGCCAGAGGCTCGCCGCTTCCCGGAAGCGCGCGGTGTGGTCGTCGGGCTGGATGACACCCGAATAGCACACGACCTCGAAGCGGCCGCGATCATGGCCGAGGACGACCGGCGCGAACACCGTCGCCGCCGAGTGACGGCGAAAGTCCGCCGACACGTAGCCGATGCGGAGGCGGCGCTCTGGGTTCGGGTCGTTGTCGTGCTGGACGATGTCCGAGGCGAGGGGAGCTGCGTGGAGCGCATTCCAGCGGCGGCGCTCCTCGAAGGCCCGCCGACCGGTCGTCCGCGGATCGAAGTCGAGGGCGAAGATGATGTTGCTGTGGGCCGCGGCGTAGTCGGGCTTGAGAGCGACGGCCCGCTCGAAGCTCGCGACAGCGGCGGCAAGGTGGCCCTGCGCGGCGAGCGCGTTGCCGAGATTCGCGTGGGCGTCGGCGTAGTCGGGACGGAGATCGATGGCCCGGCGGCAGCTTGCCTCCGCTTCCGCATGCTCGCCGCCCATGATAAGGACCTGGCCGAGGTTGTTGTGGGCGTCGGGGTAATCGGGCTTGAGGGCAATGGCGCGCCGGTAATGAGCGATTGCCTCCTCGGGCTGCCCCTGCATCCAGAGCGCCGAGCCGACGTTGTTGCACGCCTCGGGGTACTCGGGGCGAAGCGCGAGGGCCCGGCGGCAGTGCGTCTCCGCCTCGGCAAACCTGCCGAGCGAGGACAGGGCGGCCCCGAGGTTGTTGTGCGCCTCGGCGCTGTCAGCGCCGAGGGCCATGGCGCGCCGGTAGCTCGCTTCGGCCTCCTCGACCTTCCCCTGCGCGGCGAGCGCGTTGCCGAGGTTGAGGTGCGCCGGTGCATGCTCCGGTTTGAGCCCGATTGCCCGACGACAGCTTGCCTCCGCCTCGACCGCCTTGTCCTCGGCCCAGAGGACATTGCCCAAGTTGGCGTGGGCCTCGGCGTAGTCCGGGGCGAGGGCGAGCGCCTGCCGATAGCTCGCCTCCGCCTCGCTCACGCGCCCCTGGCCGCATAGGGCGTTCCCAAGCGTGTTGTGGACCTCGACGTAGTCGGGTCGGAGGCCGAGCGCCCGGCGGCAGCTCGCCTCCGCCTCCGGAAGCCGCCCCTGCGCCGCGAGCGCGTTGCCGAGGTTGTACTCCGCCTCCACGTAGCCCGGGCGGAGGGCGAGCGCCTGGCGGTAGCTCGCCTCCGCCTCGGCAATCCGCCCCTGGCCCCAGAGGGCGTTGCCGAAGTTGTTGTGGAACTCGGCGGCGCCCGGTCGGGCGAGGAGCGCGCGGCCGATCAGCTCCGCCGCTTCGACGTGGTAGCCGACCTGGTGGGCAAGGACGCCGAGGAGGTGGAGAGCGTCGGGATTGTTCGGCTCGGCCTGAAGCACCTCGCGATAAAGGCCCTCGGCGAGCTTCAGTCGTCCCGCGCGGTGGTGATCGACGGCGAGCGCCAGGGCCCCGTTCGTCCGGGGCGGCGCCGCGCGCCGGGGCGTCACTCGCGGTTCCCACCGGTGGCGCTTCACCGCTGACGCTCGATCATTTCACCGCTCGGCTCGCCGCCCGAGCGCGGCTCACCTCGCACTGCCACTCACGCACCAGCGCCGCCACATCGCGCGATAGGCGTCTTCGACGGCGCCGCAGTAGGCGCGACGATCGACGATCGGGGAGGCCTGGAGCCGCGCGCGGATCTCGCGCCGGATCCGCGCGAGCCCTCCCGTGTCGCGCGCGCGCTCCACGGCGCGCCGCACGTATTCGTCACGCGAGGGTGCGACGAACTCGTCGAGGCCGAGGGCCGAGAGAAACGCCGCGCCCATCCGCCCCGGGCTCCGCTCGCCGAGGAGCGTCACCATGGGAACGCCCATCCAGAGCCCCTCCAGCGCGCTCACCCCGCCCCCGTGGGGGAAGGGATCGAGCGCCAGATCGACCTCGCCGTAGGCGGCCAGGTGGTCCCACCGTGACGAGCCGCCGAGGAACAGGATCCGCTCGGGCGCCACCCGGTGGGACGCGAAGCCGTCCCCGATGTGCCGGCGGTTGGCCGGCTCGTCCAGGCCGTAGAACTTCATGAGGAGCCGGGAGCCGGGGAGGGCCTTGAGGATTTCCGCCCAGGCGGCGATCACTTCGGCGGTCACCTTCGCCGGACGGTTGAAGCAGCCAAAGGTGCAGACGCCGCGCCGGAGCGCGGGGAGCGGCATGACCGGCGGTGGTGCCGCGGGCGGATCGTAGGGGACGAGGATCGACAGCTCCACGATCTCCTCGGTGTAATGGCCCCGCGTGTCGGGCGGGATCGTGACCCGGTCTGCGAAGAAGTAGTCCATGGCGTCGAGCCCGGTCCCGGCCGCGTACCCGAACCCCGTGCACTGGATGGGCGCTGGCTTCATCGCGAACACGCGCAGGCGGTTGCCGGCCGAGTGGCCGGCGAGGTCGACCAGGATGTCGATCTGGTCGGCGCGGATCATCTCGGCCAGGGCGTCGTCGGACATGCCGAGGGTCGAGCGCCAGAGCGTCGCCGCCTGGCGAAAGCGCCCGGTGTCTTCATCCTCGTTCTGGACGCCGGAGTAGCAGACCACGTCGAACCGCTCCCCGTCGTGGCCGAGGATCAGCGGAGCGAAGACCACCGCCGCCGAGTGACGGTTGAAGTCGGCGGAGACGTACCCGATCCTGAGCCGGCGCTCGGGC
>Ga0137796_10002293_pt1 | contig 10395 bp, 6 predicted proteins | sample OV2TP3_FD_97704 | JGI IMG/M metagenome (GOLD analysis project Ga0137796, IMG submission 97704)
CGACGCCCGGCACATCACCGTGCGGCGCGTCCCGTACGACGTCGCGACGGCACGCGCGAAGATCGAAGAGGCCGGCCTCCCGCGCTTCCTCGCCGACCGGCTGGCCGCGGGCGCCTGAGGCGAGCGGAGGTGCGCGAGCGCCTCACCACCGCCGCCGGCGTCACCGTCGCGGGCGCCGTCCTCGCGCTGGCGTTTCCGCGGATGAACTGGGACGGCGTGGCGTGGATCGCCCTCGCGCCGCTGCTCGTCGTCGCGCTGCTCGCCGGGCCCCGCGCGACCTTCTTCTGGGGCTGGCTCGGCGGGACCACCTTCTTCCTCGCCCTTCTCCAGTGGCTCAACTTCACCTTCATGACCTTCAGCGCGATCCCGTTCCCCCTCACGTGGCTGCCGACCGCGGCCCTCGCGGCCTACTGCGGGCTCTGGATCGCGCTCGCGACGGCCGCGGTCGCCTGGGTCGCCACGCGCTCCGCGGGCGCCGCGCTCATCCTCGCCCCCTTCGCGTGGGTGGCGGCGGAGTGGGGGCGCGGCCATCTCTTCGGCGGCTTTCCGTGGGGACTGCTCGGCTACACGCAGTACGCGCGGCTGCCGGCCATCCAGATCGCCGAGCTCGGTGGCGTGTACGCGGTGTCGTTCGTGGTGCTGGCGACGAACGCGGCCGTGGCGGGCGCCGTCATGCTGCCGTGGCGTCGCGCGGTGGCGGGGCTCGTGCTCGCCGGCGGGCTGCTCGCCGCCACGCTCGGCTTCGGCGTGTGGCGCCTGCGCGACGCGCTGCCGGCGGAGTCGGCGCGGGTGGCCGTCATGCAGCCCTCGATCGAGCAGCCGCTGAAGTTCGATCCGAACCACGCGACGGCGACCCTCGGGATCTACGTGGCGCTCTCGCGCCGCGCGGTGACCGAGAACCCGGCGCTGGTCGTCTGGCCGGAGACCTCGACCCCGACGCCGCTGGCTCGTGACGCGGGTCTCGTGGCGCTGCTGCGGGGGCTGGCGACGAGCCTCTCGGCGCCGATCGTGGTGGGCTCGATCGACGTGGAAGGAACGAATCCGGTGGTGCTTCGTAACAGCGCGTATCTGCTGACCGAACGTGGCATCGAAGGCCGCTATGATAAGATGCATCTCGTACCGTTCGGCGAGTACGTGCCGCTGTCGGGAGTGATCGGGTTCGTCCGGGGCTGGGCCGAGTTCATTTCCGAGCTGGAGCCCGGCTCCAGGACCGTCGTGTTCCCGGGTCCGCCAGCCCCGTTCGGGGTCGTGATCTGCTACGAAGGAATCTTTCCCGAGCTGGTACGGGACTTCGCGAGGAATGGGGCGCGCCTGATCGTGAACATCACCAACGACGCGTGGTTCGGCCGGACGAGCGGCCCGCTGCAGCACCTCGCGATGTATCCCTTCCGCGCCGTGGAGCACCGGACGGCGGTCGTGCGCGCCGCCAACACCGGCGTGTCGGCGTTCATCGCGCCGTCGGGCCAGATCACGCGGCGGCTCTCCGCCTTCGAGCGCGACGTCATGACGGCCGCCGTACCGTTGCGGAGCCGCACCACGTTCTACACGCGCTTCGGCGACTGGGTGGCGTATCTCGGCATCGCGGTCACCGTGGTGGCGCTCGGCGGCCGCGCGCTGAGGAGGGCGGTCGCATCATGATGCCCGGCGAGCTGAAGCGCGAGGTCACCGAGCTGGCCCGGCGCGTCGACGAGCTCCGGAGGCATCTTTGACGCTCCCGGCAAGGAGGCACGGCTCGCCGCGCTCGACGCCGAGATGGGGGCGCCGGCGTTCTGGGAGGACAACCGGCGAGCGCAGGAGCTGATCCGCGAGCGCACCGAGCTCGCGCGCGCCATCACGCGCATGCAAGAGCTCGCCACCAGGGCCCAGGACCTCGAAGTTCTGCTCGAGCTCGCCGCCGAGGCGGGCGACGGGTCGCTCGACGCGGAGATCGGCGACGGGGTCAGCGCGCTGCGCCGCGAGGTCGACGAGTTCGAGCTGAAGGTCATGCTCTCGGGCTCGCACGACGCGAAGCCCGCCATCCTCTCCATTCACCCCGGCGCCGGCGGCACCGAGTCGCAGGACTGGGCACAGATGCTGATGCGCATGTACCTGCGCTGGTGTGAGCGCGCGGGCTTCAAGGCCGAGGTCGTCGACCTCCTCCCGGGCGAGGAGGCGGGCATCAAGTCCGTCACCATCGAGGTCACGGGCGACTACGCGTACGGGTATCTCCGCGGGGAGACCGGCGTGCACCGCCTCGTGCGGATCTCGCCGTTCGACGCCTCCCGGCGGCGGCAGACGAGCTTCGCGTCGGTGGCCGTCGCGCCCGAGGTGGACGACGTGGAGGTCAGCGTGCGCGAGGACGAGCTGCGCATCGACGTGTTCCGGTCGTCGGGGCCGGGCGGGCAGGGGGTCAACACCGCGGATTCCGCCGTGCGCATCACGCACCTGCCGACCGGGCTCGTGGTGTCGTGCCAGAACGAGCGCTCGCAGCTCCGCAACCGCGACACGGCGCTGCGCATCCTCAAGGCCCGCCTCTACGAGATCGCGGAGAAGAAGCAGCGCGAGGAGCTCAGCGAGCTGACCGGGCACAAGAAGGAGATCGCGTTCGGCAGCCAGATCCGCTCCTACACGTTCCATCCCTACCAGCTCATCAAGGATCACCGCACCGGCCTGGAGGTCGGCAACGTGGAAGCGGTCATGGACGGCGACCTCGACGCGTTCATCAAGGCGTATCTCCTCTGGGCGCGGGGGCAGGCCGCGTGAGCACGGAGGGCGGCCCCATCGAGCAGGCGCTCCTCAAGCGCGACGCGCTCCGGCGGCGGGGCGTCGATCCCTACGGCCAGCGCTTCGCCGTCTCCCACTGGGCGGGCACGCTGCGTGAGCGCTTCGACGCGGCCGACGAGGCGACCCTCAAGGGCGCCGAGCCGGTCCGGGTCGCCGGCCGCGTGATGACCATGCGCCATCACGGCAAGACGTGCTTCCTCCACCTGATGGACTACACGGGGCGGATCCAGCTCTACGCGCGCGCGGACCAGCTCGCGGACTTCGCCGACTTCGTGAACGTCGACGCCGGCGACTACATCGGGGTGTCCGGCGAGCTCTTCCGGACCCGCACGGGCGAGCTGACGGTGACGGTCCGCGAGTGGACGTTCCTCGCCAAGCGGCTGCGCCCGCTCCCGGAGAAATGGCACGGCCTCAAGGACGTCGAGACGCGCTATCGCCAGCGGTATGTCGACCTGGTGGTGAACCCCGAGCCGCGCCAGGTCTTCCTCCTGCGCTCGCGGATCATCAAGGCGTTGCGCGACTTCCTCGACGCCCGCGGCTTCATCGAGGTCGAGACGCCGATGATGCAGCCGATCCCGGGCGGCGCCACCGCGCGGCCGTTCGTCACGCACCACAACGCGCTCGACATGGACCTCTACCTCCGCATCGCGCCGGAGCTCTACCTCAAGCGCCTCGTGGTGGGCGGGTTCGACCGCGTCTACGAGATCAACCGCAACTTCCGGAACGAGGGCGTGTCGACCCAGCACAACCCCGAGTTCACGATGCTGGAGTTCTACCAGGCGTACGCCGACTACCAGGACCTGATGGCGCTGACGGAGGGGATGTTCGTGGAGCTGGCCGACCGCCTGCTCGGCAAGCGGCAGCTCACGTGGGGCGACGCGACGATCGATCTCACGCCGCCGTGGACACGGCTGACGTTCTTCGACGCCCTCGGCAAGGCGCTCGGCATCCCCGTCTCGCCGGAGACCGACGTGCCGACGCTCCGCGCGGCGGCGGAGACGCACGCCGCCGTCGCGCTGGGCGAGCAGGCGGCGAAGCTGGACTTCCAGCACGACGATCGCGAGAGGCTCTGGAAGGAGGTCTTCGAGACGTTCGTCGAGCCCACGCTCGTCCAGCCGACCTTCATCACCGACTTCCCGGTGGAGCTGTCGCCCCTGTCCAAGCGCAAGCGCGAGGACCCCCGCCTCGTCGACCGCTTCGAGCTCTTCATCGGGCGGCGCGAGCTCGCCAACGCCTACAACGAGCTGAACGATCCCGCCGAGCAGCGGCAGCGCTTCGAGGAGCAGGAAGCGCAGCGCGCGCGGGGTGACGAGGAAGCGCAGTGGCTGGACGAGGACTACGTCCGCGCCCTCGAGTACGGCATGCCGCCCACCGCCGGCGAGGGGGTCGGCATCGATCGGCTCGTGATGCTCTTCGCCGACCAGCCGTCGATCCGCGAGGTCATCCTCTTTCCCCACTTGCGGCCGGAGGGCCCGGAGGCGTGAGCCGCGGGCTGCCCTTCGAGCTCTTCGTCGCCCTCCGCTACCTCGGCGCCCGCGGGCAGCGTGCGTCGCTCTCGCTCTTCGTGTGGATCGGCGTGGGCGGCGTCTTCCTCGGCGTCGCCGCGCTCATCGTGGTGCTCGCGGTGATGACCGGCTTCCAGGACGGGATCCGCGACCGGATCATCGCCGCGAATCCGCACCTGCTGGTCTTCCAGACCGGGGGCAAGGCGCTCGCCGATGCGGAGGCCGTGGCCGGCCGCATCCGCGAGGTCCCCGGCGTCCGCACCGCCACGCCGTTCGTGCTGCAGCAGGCGCTCTTCACGGCCGCCAGCGGCGCCACCCACGGGGGCCTCGTCCGCGGCGTGGACCTCGCCGCGCCCGGCGTGCGGAGCGACGTGCGGAGCCAGGTGCGCTCGGGGAGCGCGACCCCGGTCGCCGACGGCGAGCCCGCGATCCTCCTCGGGGCGGAGCTGGCCCGCACCCTCGGCGTGGTGGTCGGCGACCCGGTGACGGTGATCTCCCCGCAAGGGGCGATCACCGCCGTGGGCATGGTGCCGAAGATGCGGCGCTACACCGTGGCGGGGACCGTCGAGGTCGGGATGTTCGAGTACGACTCCTCGCTCGCCTACCTCGCGCTGCCGCTGGCCCAGGAGTTCGCGAGCCTCGGGCAGGGGGTGACCGGGGTCGAGGTGAAGCTCGTCGACCCCTTCGACGCCAAGCGCGTCGGGCGGGCGGTCGTGGGCCGGCTCGGCTTCCCGTACTGGGCGCGCGACTGGATGGAGATGAACCGCAACTTCTTCGCCGCCCTGCAGCTCGAGAAGCTCGCGCTGTTCGTCATCGTCACCATCATCGTGCTGGTGGCCGCCTTCGCGATCATCGGCCACCTCGTGCTGCTGGTGGCGGAGAAGCGCAAGGAGATCGGGATCCTGAAGGCGATCGGCGCCTCCAACCCGAGCATCAGCATGGTGTTCTTCACGGTCGGGATGACCATCGGGGTCGTGGGAACCGTGGCGGGCAGCATCGTCGGGCTCACGCTCATCTGGCTGCAGAACACCTTCAAGCTGATCCGGCTCGCCGGCGACGTCTACCAGATCGACCACCTGCCGATGAAGCTCAGCCCCGGCGACTTCATCGTCATCATCGGCTCGACGCTGGTCATCTCGCTCCTGGCCACGATCATTCCCGCGCGCCGGGCCGGCGCCCTCGCGCCGGTGGACGTGCTGCGCTATGAGTAGCCCCAGTGATCGGACACCCGAGCGGGCGGGCGAAGCCCGGGAGCCCGCGAGTTCAACGGCGGGCGAAGCCCGGGAGCCCGCGAGTTCAACACTGCTCGCCGGCGAGGAGCTCGAGAAGGACTACCGGAGCGGGCCCGAGGTCGTCCACGTGCTCCGCGGCGTGTCGATGGAGGTCAACGCCGGCGAGGTGGTCGCGCTCGTCGGCGCCTCCGGCGTCGGCAAGTCGACCGTCCTCCATCTCTTCGGCGCCCTCGACCGGCCCTCGCGCGGGCGCGTCCTCGTCGACGGCGTGGATCTCTTCGCGCGATCGGAGGCGGAGCTCGTGCGCTACCGCCGGCACGCGGTCGGCTTCGTGTTCCAGTTCTACAACCTGCTGGGGGAGATGTCGGCGCTCGAGAACGCGATGGTCCCGGCGCTGATCGCGCGACGCCCGGTGCGCGAGGCCCGCGAGCGCGCGGCCGACGCGTTGATCGAGGTCGGCCTCGCCGATCGCCTCCGCCACCGTCCCGGCGAGCTGTCGGGTGGCGAGCAGCAACGCGTCGCGATCGCGCGGGCGCTCGTGAACGGGCCGCGCATCATCATCGCCGACGAGCCGACCGGCAATCTGGACCCGAAGACGAGCGAAATCATTTACGATCTGTTCCTCCGGCTGCAGGCCGAGCGCGGGATCGCCTTCCTGATCGCCACGCACAACCCCGACCTGGCCCGCAAGGCCGAGCGGGGGTATCGACTCGTGGAAGGCCGCGCCAGGCCGATGGAATAGAGAGGGGAATTCGCTTGCTTGTCGCGCCCCCGGCGAAATTCACTGGCGGGGGTCACGGGACGCGGGCTATACTGATTCCAACTAGGCGTCCGGGAAGCAAAAACGGCACCGAAGCTGCACTGGAAACGCGTGGGGGGACACCAGTGTTTGAACGATTCACCGAGCGCGCGCGACGGGTCATCATCCTGGCACGTGAGGAAGCGGGCCGATTCCGCCACGATTTCGTGGGGACCGAGCACGTCCTCCTCGGCTTGATCCGCGACGGAGAAGGCATCGCCACCGCGGTGTTGCAGCGCCTGGGGCTTCGCCTCGAAACCGTGAAGGCGGAGGTGGAGCGGGCCCTCGCCGGCTTCCCCAAGACGCTGACGTTCGGTGAAGTTCCCTTCACTCCCCAGGCAAAGCGGGTGCTCGAATTGAGCATCGAGGAAGCGCGGCAGCTTGGTCACAACTACATCGGCACCGAGCACCTCCTGCTCGGCCTGATGAAGGAAGGCCAGTCGATCGCCGCCAAGATCCTCGAGTCGCTCGGCGCCCGGCTGGACGAAGTGCGGCAGGAGACGCTGGCCCTCCTGGGCGACCAGTACTATCCCCGGCCGAAGAAGCGCTCCCAGACCCCCGTCCTCGACGAGTTCGCGCGCGACCTCACCCAGCTCGCGCGGGAGACGAAGCTCGACCCCGTCATCGGGCGCGAGTCCGAGATCGAGCGCGTCATCCAGATCCTGGCCCGCCGGACCAAGAACAATCCCGTGCTCATCGGCGAGCCCGGCGTCGGCAAGACCGCCATCGTCGAGGGCCTCGCCCAGAAGATCGTCACCCACGACGTCCCCGACGTCCTCCTCAACAAGCGCCTGCTGCAGCTCGATCTCGGCGCGCTGGTGGCCGGCACGAAGTACCGCGGCCAGTTCGAGGAGCGGCTCAAGGCCGTCATGAAGGAGATCCGGCAGTCGGAGAACGTCGTGCTCTTCCTCGACGAGCTCCACACGTTGATCGGCGCGGGCGCGGCCGAAGGCGCCATCGACGCCTCGAACATGTTGAAGCCCGCGCTGTCGCGCGGCGAGATCCAGACGATCGGCGCGACCACCCTCGACGAGTACCGCAAGTACATCGAGAAGGACGGGGCGCTCGAGCGGCGGTTCCAGCCGGTCATCGTGAAGGCGCCGACCGTGCCCGAGGCCATCGAGATCATCCGCGGCCTGCGCCACAAGTACGAGGCGCACCACCGGGTGAAGATCACGGACATCGCCATCACGGCCGCCGTGAACCTCGCGGACCGGTACATCACCGATCGCCAGCTGCCCGACAAGGCCATCGACGTCATCGACGAGGCCTCGTCGCGGACGCGGCTCATGGCCCTCACGCCGCCCCCCGAGATCAAGGAGATCGAGAAGGAGCTCGAGCGGGTCATCCGCGAGAAGGACATGTACCTCGAGGCCCAGGAGTTCGAGAAGGCGGCCTCGCTGCGCGAGAAGGAGAAAGTCCTGCGCGCCCGCGAAGAGGAGCTGAAGCGGGAGTGGGACAAGAACAAGGGCAAGGGGACGCAGTCGGTCGGGGAGGAGGACATCGAGTTCATCGTCTCCCGCTGGACCGGCATCCCGCTCGCGAAGCTCGAGGAGAAGGAGTCCGCGAAGCTCGCCCGCATGGAAGAGGCGCTCCACGGCCGCATCGTCGGCCAGGACGCGGCGGTGGCGGCGGTGTCCCGCGCCATCCGGCGCTCGCGCGCGGGCCTCAAGGACGCCAAGCGTCCCGTCGGGTCGTTCGTCTTCCTCGGCCCCACCGGCGTCGGCAAGACGGAGCTGGCGCGCGCCCTCGCCGAGTACCTCTTCGGCGACGAGAACGCGCTCATCCGCGTCGACATGTCGGAGTACATGGAGAAGTTCTCGGTGTCGCGCCTCCTCGGCGCGCCTCCCGGGTACGTGGGGTACGAAGAGGGCGGCTACCTGACCGAGAAGGTCCGGCGGCGTCCGTACTCGGTGGTCCTCTTCGACGAGATCGAGAAGGCGCATCCCGACGTCTTCAACATGCTCCTGCAGGTGCTCGACGACGGCCGTCTGAGCGACTCGCTCGGCCACGTCGTGGACTTCAAGAACGCCATCCTCATCATGACGTCGAACCTCGGCACGAGCCTGATCGGCAAGCGGGTGTCGCCGGGGTTCCTCCAGGAGTCCGACGAGGCCTCCTACGAGAAGATGAAGGAGCGGGTGATGGAGGAGCTCAAGCGGGCCTTCCGGCCCGAGTTCCTCAACCGCATCGACGAGACGGTGGTGTTCCACGGGCTCGGCATCGAGCACATCGAGTCGATCATCCGGTTGATGATCTCCCGCATCAACAAGCAACTGGAGGACAGGGGCATCGAGCTCGTGCTGACGCGCGCGGCGGAGCAGGCGCTGGTCGAGAAGGGCTTCGACGCCACCTACGGCGCGCGGCAGCTCAGACGGACGATCCAGAAGCACATCGAGGACCCCCTCGCCGAGGCCATCGTGCGCGGCCAGCTCGCCGAAGCGGCGCGGATCGAGGTCGACGTCGACGGCGGCAGCGGCAACTTCGTCTTCCGCGAGGCGCAGCCTGCCGATGCGCCTCTCGAGCTTGCCCAGCACTAGGTCCACACGGGCCTGACGACCGGTGCGCACCTGGGGGCGGGTGTGTGTCTCGATCCTCGTGCTGGCAGGGGCCCTCGCCTGGGCCGTCGAGGCGGGAGCCCAGGCGCCGCCCCGCCCCATCGTCATCAAGGATCTGGTCATCGAGGGGAACCGCCGCGTCCAGGAGGCGGTGATCCTCGGGCGGATCCAGAGCAAGCCCGGCAGCGCCTTCAGCCCCTCCCAGCTCTCCGAGGACGTCCGCGCGGTGTTCGGGCTCGGCTTCTTCGACGACGTGCGCACCCGCGTGGAGGACTTCGAGGGGGGCGTCAAGCTCACCTTCTCGGTCGTCGAGCGCCCGTTCGTCCGGGACGTCGAGTTCGCGGGCAACCGCCGCATCAGCGGAGACACCCTGCGCGACAAGATCGACATCAAGCTCGGCGCCGTCTACAACCCCGTGGAAGTCCAGCGCGCCCGCGAGAAGCTGAAGGACTACTACGAGGAAGAGGGGTATTTCGAGGTCCAGATCACCCCGGAAACCGAGTCGTTCCCCGACGGCGACGTCAAGGTCGTCTTCGCGATCGTGGAGGGCCGCCGCATCACCATCGACAAGGTGGTGATCGCGGGGAACACGGGACTCTCCGACGGGAAGATCAAGGACGTGATGCAGGTCCAGGAGCGCCAGTTCTTCATCCTGCGCGGGACGCTGCAGCGCCAGAAGCTCGACGAGGACGTGGAGCGGATCCTCGCGCTCTACAACGACCACGGCTACGTGCAGGCGCGCGTGGAGTCGACGGACGTCGCGGTGGACCGCGAGCGCGCGCTCGTCACCATCGCCATCCGGGTGGTCGAGGGGCCGCAGTACATGGTCGGCAAGGTCGAGATCACCGGCGTCACGGTGGTCCCCCCCGGGGAGGTCCGGCGGCAGATCAAGCTCAAGCCGGGCGACGTCTTCTCCCGTTCCCGGGTCCGCGACGCCATGCGGAGCATCGGGGACCTCTACAGCACCATCGGCCGCGCGTCCGCGGAGGTGACCCCCCGCACGGAGCAGACGCCGAGCCCGCCGCGCATGGACGTCTTCTTCGAGATCGTCGAGGGCCCCGAGGTCTTCGTCGAGCGCATCAACATCGTCGGCAACGTGCGCAGCCAGGACAAGATCCTCCGCCGCGAGATCCCGCTCGCCGAGGGCGACCTCTTCACGCTCCCGAAGATGCAGCGGGCCCGGCAGCGGCTGCTCAACCTCGGCTACTTCGAGACCGTCAACGTGAGCACGGCGCCCGGCTCGGACAAGACGAAGATCACCGTCAACGTCGACGTGGTGGAGCGTCCGACGGGCCTCTTCTCGGTCGGCGGCGGGTTCTCGTCGGTGGACAGCTTCCTCGGCACCATCGACCTCTCCCAGCGCAACTTCCTCGGGCGCGGCTGGGAGGTCTCGGCGCGGATCCGCGCGGGCGTCAGGACGCTGCAGGGCATCATCAGCTTCACCGAGCCCTGGTTCCTGGACCGGCCGCTCGCCGTGGGCTTCGACCTGTACGACACGATCCGACAGTACGACGAGTTCACGCTCGACTCCCTCGGGC
>Ga0137796_10002296_pt1 | contig 10381 bp, 10 predicted proteins | sample OV2TP3_FD_97704 | JGI IMG/M metagenome (GOLD analysis project Ga0137796, IMG submission 97704)
GGTGCAGGGAATGAGCGTTTTGAAACCTTTGGTTGGGCCTTGCGCCGACGGGCCCTCCGATGCCAGCGTTCTTTGGCCCAAACCGCACTCTTCCCGAGGCGTTGCCGTTGCCAACGGAATCAACGTGCGCTTTGGGATGATCGATCCTTTTGGGATGGCGGCCTCCGCGATCGACGAGGCGATCCGGCAGATCATCGCCGTGGGCGGCAGTCTCGGGCGGATTGCCATTCTGGACAATTTTTGCTGGGGCAATCCGGACAAACCGGACCGGCTGGGGAGTTTGGTGCGGGCCGCACTCGGCTGTTATCAGACCGCGTTGGGTTACAAGATTCCTTTCATCTCCGGCAAGGACAGCTTGAACAACGAATACACCCACAAAGGGAAATCCCTCGCGATCCCGGGGACTCTTTTAATCTCGGCGATCGGGATCGTCGAGGATATCCATAAGGTTGTTTCGATGGATTTTAAAAAGCCCGGGAATTTGATTTATGCGGTGGGAGAGACTTTCGAGGAGCTGGGCGGCTCGATCTATTTTGATACTTATGGTTTTCTGGGCGAGCACCTCCCGCGGGTTGACACAAAGCGCGGCACGAAGATTTTTCAGGCGATTTCTGAGGCGATCCGGAAGGGACTGATTTCCTCTATCCACGATTGTTCGGAAGGGGGCTTGGGAGTGAGCCTGGCCGAGATGGCCTTTGCGGGTCGGGCGGGTGTGACGGCGCGGTTGGACCGCGTTCCCTATCAAGGAAAAGAGACAAGAAACGATTTTGTGCTTTTTTCGGAATCCAATTCCCGGTTTGTCATCGAAGTGGACCCTCAAGACAAAAAGGCTTTCGAGAAGCTTTTGAACGGAATTTCTTTCGCCGAGATCGGGCGGGTGCAGGAATCTCCGGAATTTGTCATCCATGGCCTGGACGGCCGGGTGTGTGTGAAGGCGGATATTCACCAATTAAAAGAAGCGTGGAAGAAACCGTTGAGTTTCTAAAATGTCCCCTCATGCCAAAGTGATTGTTTTACGTACCGCCGGCACCAACTGCGATCAGGAGACCCAGTTCGCCTTCAAGTACTGCGGGGCCTTGGTCGAATCGGTGCACATTCACGAACTGCTTTCCCAAAAGAAGAACTTGAACGATTATCACATCCTGGCGATCCCGGGAGGTTTTACGTATGGGGATGATATCGCCTCGGGAAAAATTCTGGCCAATGAGCTGCGTCTGTGGTTAGGCCAAGATCTCAAAAAGTTTATCGATGACAGGAAATTGGTCATTGGCATCTGCAATGGATTTCAGATTCTCGTGAAGGCGGGCATTTTACCGGCCTTAGACCCTGTTGGTCAGGGCGGATTTTCGCAGGAGGCAACCCTAACGACCAATGATTCTGGAAAGTTCGAAGACCGCTGGATTCATTTAAAGCCCCAAGGCCAGTCGGTGTGGACCCAAGGACTTCCAGGGTTTCTCCATTTACCGGTCGCTCATGCCGAGGGAAAATTTATCCCCCGGGATGATCGCGTGCTTAAAAGGCTTAAAGAAAAAAACCGGATAGTCTTTCGTTATTGTACAGCCTCCGGAGAGAATCCCATCTATCCCGAAAATCCCAACGGCTCGGTGGATCACATTGCCGGCGTCTGTGATGAAACAGGGCGGATCTTGGGGCTGATGCCGCATCCCGAAAGGCATTTTCTTTTTACCCAGCACCCCTTTTGGACGAGATTAGAGAAAAGAAGCCCTTTGGGCGACGGCGCCCGGATTTTTCAAAATGGGATTAATTATGTGAGGGAGAAGCTGTTGTGAGAAAAGGATTTTTAAGATGCCAGGGATTGTGAGGACAAGAGTTGAAAACATTTCAGCAATTTGAGAAGGCGATAGAAAACATTCCAACGACCACTTCGTGGTATCTGGCCGATTTGGGCGAAGCCCGAGGAAAGCAGGATCTTTTTACCAAGCAGTCTCCTCAGAAACTGAAAATTTTACGGGAGCACGCTTTAATTGAAAGCGCTGTTTCATCGAACCGAATCGAGGGAGTCACTGTTGATCAGAAAAGGGTTGGTACCATTGTTTTTGGAAAAAGGCATCTCAAAGATCGAAGCGAAGAGGAAGTTCGCTGTTACCGGAGCGCGCTTGATTGGATTCATCGTGAAGGAACAAAGATTTCCGTTTCCGAGAAAACAATTCTTAAACTGCATGAAATGAGCCGCGGAGAGATTTGGGATGCCGGCAAATACAAAGAAAAAAATGTGGATATTATTGAGAAGCTGGCCGGTGGAAGAGAGCGGGTGCGATTTAAGACGGTTGAAGCTTCCAAGGCACCTGCTTTTATGGGGAAACTCATCGAGTCTTGGCAAGATGCTTTAAAAGAAAAGAATGTCCATCCTCTGATTGCGCTGGCCGCGTTTAATCTGGATTTCCTTTGTATTCATCCTTTTCGAGACGGGAATGGTCGCGTTTCAAGGCTCATTCTTTTACTTCAATGTTACTCGCTGGGTTATGAAGTCGGCCGTTACATCAGCTTGGAGCGTCTCACTGAGCAGAATAAAGAACGATATTACGAAACTTTAGAGCAGAGTTCCCGCGGCTGGCATGAGGGCAAGCATGATCCGTGGCCTTACATCAATTATCTTTTGTATATTTTAAAGACAGCCTGTCAAGAATTTGAACAAAGGGTCGGTCAAGTTGCTTTACCAAAGGGTGCTAAAACCGAGCTTGTCATCAATGCAATAGGTCGTGCTGGAAGTACGTTTCGGGTGTCCGACCTTCAGAGAGAATGTCCTGGCGTAAGTGTGGACTTGATTCGTCAATTGTTGAAAAAGCTCCGCGCGTCTGGACGCGTTCAATGTTTAGGCCGCGGCCAAAATGCTGAGTGGAAGAAAACTCGGAAGTGGGAATTGGGTAATACCTAATCAATTGGGTAGGGAATTGGGTATTATATGCGAGAGGAAAAGTAAAGTCCGAGACGTGAAATGGCGGTCGAATAGGATCATGAACTATTAATAGGATCACGAAACGTTGAAGGGATCCTATTTATCCGCATCTCAGTCTTGGTTGGAGAAAGGCAATGCCCCGAGCGAATTCGAATGGATTCGCCTCGCTTAACCAGTGGTGAGCGAGCGAAGCGAGTCGAACCATAATCCGGACCGGTAAAATGGCCAGGATTTTTTAATTACGGTTACGGTATGTGGTACCAGAACTCCAAATGAGTTTTTATGCTGAAAATATTTTTAAGTTATTCTCAAAGAGATAAAAGAGTCGCAGGTGAATTGAAGCAATATTTTGAAAGTTATGATGTTGTGGAATGTTTCGTTGCCCATGATGATATTGTGCCGGGTTCTCAATGGGAGCAAGAAATCTTGAAGAATCTAGAATCTTCAGATTTTTTTATGCCACTACATACAAGAAATCTCGAGTCATCATTTTGGTGTCAGCAGGAAGCAGGATTTGCCTTGGCTAAAGAAATAAAGATTATTCCCTTGATTCCTGACACAAACGGTAGTGACCCGGTCGGTTTCTATTCGAAGTATCAAGGCCATAGAATTAGCCTTTCTGATTTGCATGGTTCCATCAAAGGATGGCTAATTAAAGAGGGGATCATCCATGGTGCTAATTCTGAAGAATTGGAAAAAAAACTAATGGTTTTTCAAGCATCTGGGTCTTTTTTCGAGGCCGGTGTTAATGCAAGATCGCTTTTTAAACTGGAAAGTCAGTTTTCTCAAAATGAGGTGCTGAGGATAATCGAATTTACCCTGATGAATGATCAAATTTTATATTCTTGGGATGCCAGGAGATTTTTGAAGCCATTTTTCATGAAACATGTAAAACTTATAACCAAAGATCAGCTAGAGAAATTTCTCAAAGCAGAATAAGGAATTCTAGGGACGTGAAGAATAAAAAAATGTGCTGGGAAGAATTTAACCCATGACCCCCAAACTCACCTACAAATCCAGCGGTGTCGATATTCAAAAGGTCCAAGGTTTTGTTAAGAATCTTGAGCGGATGGCCGCAAGGACCATGACCCCGGCGGTTTTAAAATCCCAAGGGGCTTTTGGATCACTGCTGGCCTTTCCATCCGGAGAATATCAAGAGCCGGTTTTGGTTTCCTCGAGCGACGGGGTCGGGACAAAGCTTCTGATCGCCCAAATGGTTCATCAGCATGACACCGTGGGAATTGATCTCGTGGCCATGAACGTCAATGATCTCCTGTGTCTGGGCGCCAAACCTTTGTTCTTTCTGGATTACATTGCCTGTGGTAAACTAAAGCCCTCCATTTTAAATGAGGTTATGCAGGGCATTGTCAAAGGCTGCGAGCTGGCGGGTTGTCCTCTGTTGGGAGGAGAAACGGCCCAGATGCCGGGGATGTATAAAGGCGATCAGTATGATTTGGCCGGATTCGCCGTAGGTGTTGTTGAAAAGAAGAAAATCATCGATGGCTCGGCGATCGATGAAGGAGATCGTATTCTAGGGCTGGCCGCCAGTGGCCTTCATTCCAACGGATTTTCGCTGGTGCGCAAAGTTTTCTCTTTACCGGAGCAGAGAAAATACGCAAAAGAGCTTTTGCAGCCGACCCGGATTTATGTGAAACCAATCCTGCGGCTGATCGAAAAGTTTTCCGACGCTGTCAAAGGTTTGGCCCATGTGACCGGTGGGGCGTATTACAAGAAAGTCGCCAAGATTGTCCCAGAGGGGAAATGCTTCAAGATCGATAAAACCCGTTGGCCGACTCCGGAGATCTTTCAGCGGATTCAAAAGCAAGGGCGTCTTAACGAGAAAGAGATGTTCACCACCTTTAATATGGGGATCGGGATGATTTTGGTTGTTTCGCAAAGCGATGTCGAGGGTGTAAGAAAATTTTTGTCTGATGAGAAAGTGGAAAACTGGGAGATCGGGGAAGTCATAAACGATCCCACATAAAGGATAAGGCTATGAGAGTTTTGGTTGTGGGTTCCGGCGGCCGCGAGCATGCCTTGGTCTGGAAGATCAGGCAAAGCCGCCTGGCTAAAGAGATTTTTTGTGCGCCCGGAAACGCCGGGATCGCCGAACTGGCGCAGTGCGTGGATCTTGAGCCCGCTGACATCCCCGGTCTTTTGAAGTTCGCCCGCGACCATCGGATTGATTTTACGGTCGTCGGCCCCGAGGCGCCGCTGGTGCTGGGCATCGTCGATGAATTTCAAAAAGAAGGCCTGAAAATATTCGGCCCTTCCAAACAGGCCGCCCGTCTGGAAGGAAGCAAGGTCTTTGCCAAACAATTTATGAAGAGGCATAAGATCCCCACTGGCGCTTTTGAGGTTGCGGACAGCCCCCTCCGGGCGAGGCCTTTCTGCCGGGTCCTAAGGGAGATGGCCTCTCCCGCCGTGATTAAGGCGGACGGTCTGGCCGGTGGCAAAGGGGTTTTGATCGGCTTTACCATGGAAGAAACCGAGGAGATTCTCCAGCAGGTTTTTGAAAAAAAGATTTTTAAGGAGGCCGGCCGGCAGGTGGTAATCGAAGAGTACTTGAGAGGCAAGGAGGCCTCCATTCTAGCCATCAGCGACGGCAGCCGTTTTATTCTGCTGGAGGCCTCCCAGGATCATAAAAGGGCCCTTGAGCACGATTGCGGGCCCAATACCGGCGGCATGGGCGCTTATTCCCCGACGCCTTTCGTCTCCCCGGAATTGATGAAGGAAATTGCCCGGCGGATCGTCGGCCCGACGATCCGGGGAATGAGAGAAGAGGGGTGTCCTTTCAAAGGGGTTTTGTACATCGGGCTGATGATCACCAAGGAAGGGCCGTTTGTTTTGGAATACAACGTGCGTTTCGGCGATCCCGAAGCCCAGGCCGTTTTGCCCCGTCTTAAAAGCGATCTCTTGAGAGTGATGCTTCGAAGCGCGCGGGGCCTTTTATGGTGGCCCTACTTGAGATGGGATCTCCGCTGGTGCGTTTGTGTCGTGATGGGCTCCCAGGGATATCCCGAAGCGTATGAAACCGGCAAGGAGATCAAGGGGCTGGATCTCGTCACAGAGAAGAAAGATGCTTTGGTCTTTCATGCCGGCACCCGGAAATCCGATGGAAGAATCTTGAGCTCCGGCGGACGGGTTCTGGGCGTTACGGCTCTGGGCGAAGAGATTAAAGAGACGATTAAGAATACGTACGAGGCCGTGGACAAGATTCATTTTGAGAACCGTTTTTTCCGTCGGGATATTGGGAGCAAGGCCATAGAAGAATTAGCGAGGCTGGAGAAACTAAAAAGCAGCCAGCTTTTGTTGAGGGAAAATCTTTTCACCCCGTACCACGGGCACGGGAAGCCCCGCCTATGAAGCCGTGGTACGGGGTTCACGCAAGACCAGAGGTGAGGAATGGACAAAGTTCAAATCGCTATTTTAATGGGCAGTCAATCGGATCTCGCTACCTTTGAAGAGGCAGCCAGCCTTCTGAAGGAATTCGGGGTAAGCTACGACATGCGCGTCCTGTCGGCCCACCGCACGCCCGAGGAGACCGCGCAGTATGCCAAGGAACTTAAGTCTCGGGGGATTAAAGTCGTGATTGCCGGGGCCGGGGGCTCAGCAGCCTTGGCCGGGGTGGTGGCCGCCTACACACTGCTTCCGGTCATTGGGGTCCCGATGGAAGCGACGCCTTTTCATGGATTGGATTCGCTTCTTTCCACGGTCCAGATGCCGCCCGGGGTGCCGGTCGCCTGTGTCTCCGTCGGCAAGTGGGGCGCAAGAAATGCGGCGCTTCTGGCGTTGCGGATTCTGAGCTTATCGGATAAAACGCTGGAGAAGAAGCTGGAAAGATACCGGGACGACGAAAAAGAAAAAATCCTCAAGATCAAATTGTAATAGGCGGGGGCGGGGCCCCCATAAAAGGATTCTTCTTGAAAACACGCCTTATCAGTGTCCATCCATTTTCTCCAGAGATTGATAAAATCGTTTACTGCGCCAAGATTATCCGAGAAGGAGGCATGGTTATTTTCCCCACCGAGACCGTTTATGGGCTCGGTTGTGACTTTGATAATACAAAAGCGTTGGGCCGTCTGCGGGAAATCAAAAAGCGAGCCGAACAAAAGCCTTTTTCCATCTTAATCGACCGGCCCGCCCGGATATTGAATTTAACCTCGTACAACGAGCCGGCTTTGTACAAATTGATCGATCAGTTTTGGCCTGGGCCCTTGACCGTGATTGTGCCCGATAAAATGGGCGAAGGAACGCTGGGACTGCGGGTCTCCGACCACGCCGTGGCCTCGCGGCTGGTCGCCCACTCCGGATGCCTGCTGGCCGCGCCCTCCGCCAATATCGAAGGGCGCAGCCCTCCCACCACGTGCCAAGAGGCTCTCAAAGATCTGGATGGTTTGGTGGACGTTGCTTTGGATGGAGGGACTTGCCGGCTGGGGGTGAGCTCCACGGTCGTCGATTTTACGCAAGATTCCCCGAGAGTGACTCGAGAGGGCACCATCACCCAGCAGGATGTGGACGCCATCATCCGCAGGAAAACCATCCTTTTTGTCTGCACCGGCAACAGCTGCCGTTCGGTGATGGCCGAATACCTTTTAAAAAAGATGCTGGAAAAACGCGTCGATGTGGAGATCCTCTCCGCCGGCACGGGTGTTTTTATCCGCACGCCGGCGAGCCCGGAAACGGTTGTGACTCTTAAAAAGGAAGGGTTGGATGCCTCAAAGCACCAGGCCCAGGCGGTCACGGATATCTTATTGAAGAAGGCCGATCTGGTTTTGGTGATGACCCGGCAGCACCGCCAGCAGGTTTTAGAGATGGCGCCGGAGATCGAAAAACGGGTTTACCTCTTGAAGGAATTTGCTCGCATCCCCAAAGGCTCTGAGACGGATCTGGATATTCCCGATCCCATCGGAAGACCATCCGAGACCTATGACGAATGTCTGTGGACCATTAAGGAGGCTATCCAAAAGATAGTGAAGATCATTTGAAGATCTTTATTGGCGCGGATCACCGCGGGTTTCGCTTAAAAAATAAAATCCGGGATTTTCTAAAAAAGGAAGGCTACTCCACCATCGATCTGGGGACCCATCAAGATGAGGTTCCCTGCGATTACCCGCAGATTTCTTATGAGGTGGCCTCCCGGGTGGCTGCCGCCAAAGGCTCCCGGGGGATTTTGGTGTGCCTGACGGGAATCGGCAATGCCATTGTCGCCAATAAAGTGCGGGGGGTGTACGCGGCGCTTTGCTATAACCGGGAAGCGGCCTCTTTGTCCCGCGAGCACAACAATGCCAATGTGCTGGTTCTGGGGGCTAAGTTTGTTTCCCCTCGAGAATTGATGGAGATTCTCAAGACTTGGCTTAAGACCCCTTTTGCCGGAGGCCGGCATCTGCGGCGGGTTAAGCAGATTCGGGCGATTGAGAGGAAGATGCAAAGAGATATAAAGAGGTCACAAGGTCACCAGTCACAGGTTTAAGGACCCAAAAGTCTCGACGTGTGACATTGTGACTTTGTGACCTGGTGACTCTACGATAGGAGATTTTCATGCATTATTTGCAAAAAATAGATCCGGACGTATACGCCGCCATCCAAAAAGAAATCAAAAGACAAAATGACAATTTGGAGCTGATTGCTTCTGAGAATTTTGTCTCGGAGGCGGTTTTGGAAGCCCAGGGGTCGGTGATGACCAACAAATACGCCGAGGGGTACCCCGCGGCGCGCTGGTACAGCGGCTGCGAGAACGTGGATATCGTCGAGAATCTGGCGATCGAAAGGGCCAAAAAGCTTTTCGGCGGCGATCACGTCAACGTGCAGGCCCATTCCGGCTCCCAGGCGAACATGGCGGTCTATCTTTCGGTTCTAAAAACCGGGGATACCGTTTTGGCCATGGATCTGGCCTGCGGCGGGCATCTGACCCATGGCCATAAGATCAACTTCTCCGGCAGAACATACCATATCGTTACCTATAAAGTGAATCCCCAAACCGAGATGCTGGATTACGACGAGATTCAATCCTTGGCCAAAGAGCACCGTCCGCGAATGGTCGTGGCCGGGGCCTCGGCCTATTCGAGGATCATTGATTTTAAAAAATTCCGCGATATCTGCGATTCCGTAGGGGCCTACCTTTTTGTGGATATGGCGCATATCGCGGGGTTGGTGGCGGTTGGCTTGCATCCGAACCCTGTCCCGCATGCCGAATTCGTCACCACAACCACCCACAAGACCTTGCGCGGGCCCCGAGGGGGAATGATCATCTGCCGAGAAGAATTTGCCAGGAAGATCGATACAGCGATTTTCCCCGGGGTCCAAGGGGGCCCTTTGATGCACATCATCGCGGCCAAGGCCGTGGCCCTGAAGGAGGCCTTGACAGAAGGATTTAAAGAATACCAACGCCAGATTGTCAAGAATGCGAAGGCCCTGGCCGCGGATTTATCCGAGCGTGATTTTCGGGTGGTGACCGGCGGCACCGACAATCATCTTTTCATGGTGGATTTAAGAAAAAAAGATATCTGCGGCAAAGACGCCGCGCACCTTCTGGATCAGGTGCGCATCACGGTCAACAAAAATCTTATTCCGTTTGACCCGGCGCCTCCGGTTGTCACGAGCGGTCTTCGAATCGGGACGCCCGCGGTCACGACCCGCGGCATGAAAGAGAAGGAAATGAAGACAATCGGCGGTCTGATCGACGACGCCATTTCGCATAAAGATGATGAAAGACTTCTCAACGAGGTTAGGCAAAGAGTTGATCAAATCACCAAGAGATTTCCTCTATATATGAGTTTAAGAGATGAGATGCCCGTTCTGCCCGCATAAAGAGACAAAGGTCATTGATTCCCGGTTAACCCGGGATGGGAGCTCGACCCGCCGCCGGCGGGAGTGTTTGAAATGTCAGAGGCGTTTCACCACCTATGAGTATATGGAGCAGGTCCCTTTGATGGTCGTCAAGCGCGACGGCCGCCGGCAGCCCTTTGACCGCCAGAAGATCATCGCCGGGATCCTCAAGGCCTGCGAGAAGCGCCCGGTCAGCATGGATAAAATCGAGGAAATCACCTTGGAGATCGAACGGGCGATCCAAAGAAAATACGACCGGGAGGTGGAGGCCAAGACGATCGGCGAGATCATTATGGAAAGACTCGCCGTCTTGGATGAGGTGGCGTATGTCCGCTTCGCTTCGGTCTACCGTCAGTTTCGAGATGTCAATCAATTTATGAATGAGTTGAAATTGATATTAGAGAAGGATAAATCCAAGGATAAGAGCAAAGATAAAAGGCCTAAGTGGAAAAGACAAGCGAAGAAAAGAATTAGGGTATAACGTCATGTGCGACTTTTGTGTCATTGCGAGGAGCGTTTTTTGCGACGAAGGCCTTCGACTTCGCTCAGGCCGAGTCCTGAGCCTGCCGAAGGACGAAGCAATCCTTTTAAAAGATTGCTTCACCAAGCAAAAAGCGAGGTTCGCAATGACACAGG
>Ga0137796_10002299_pt1 | contig 10378 bp, 11 predicted proteins | sample OV2TP3_FD_97704 | JGI IMG/M metagenome (GOLD analysis project Ga0137796, IMG submission 97704)
GACTGTTGAATCCCATTTGATATATCTTCTTGGTAGTAAATTTGTTGAGGAAGTGTACATTTCGGAATATGCTAGAATTTTCAAACTTTCTGATAAGGGCAAAGAGTTTGCTGATAATTACATGGATACTATAACCAAGGTTATTGCCCATGGAAAAATTGATAAAGAAACTAAGAGGAGGCTGAAGATTTGAAAGTATTAATGCTTGGTTGGGAATTTCCTCCGCTAAGCTCTGGTGGATTAGGGACAGCATGCTACGGCTTAACTAAGGCTTTAGCTAATAAAGGAATTGAAATAACTTTTGTAGTTCCTTATGCTTCTGATCGCTCTGCAGAATTTGTCAAACTTGTCTCCGCCTTTGGGATCAAGGTAAAAAAAATCAATGCTCTCCTTAGCCCTTACATGTCAAGCAATACTTATACAGATGCAAGATCAAAGTCAAAGTATCCATCCATGTATGGGAATTCTCTTTTTGAAGAGGTCCATAGGTATACACTTGCAGCTGCAAAAATTGCAGAGGAGGAGGACTTTGATGTAATACATTGCCATGATTGGATGACTTTCCATGCAGGAATAAGTATAAAAAAGAAGCAAAATAAACCTTTGATTGTCCAAGTACATGCAACTGAATTTGACAGGACTGGTAATTTAGGCGTAAACCCTTATGTGTATGATATTGAGAAAAATGGAATGCTTCATGCAGATGCTGTAATAGCAGTTAGCAATTTTACAAAAAATAAGGTTGTTTCCAATTATTTAATAAACCCGGATAAAGTGCATGTAGTGCATAATGCTGTTGAATCTCCAAACAAGACTTTTCTGCAGAATAATGGGCTAAGAAAGAATAATAAAGTTGTATTATTTGTTGGAAGAATAACTCTGCAGAAAGGCCCCGACTATTTCCTCTATGCTGCAAAGAGGATTTTAGAGAAAGACCCAAATATAAGATTTGTTATGGCAGGTTCTGGAAACATGGAACCTTTCATAATTGAGAAAGCCGCTGAGCTGGGTATTGCAGACAAATTTTTGTTCACAGGCTTTTTGCAGGGTGACGATGTCCATAAAGCATATCAAATGGCCAATGTTTATGTAATGCCTTCTGTCTCTGAGCCTTTTGGGATAACCCCACTTGAGTCTATGACAAATGGAACACCTGTAATAATATCCAACCAGTCTGGAGTTTCAGAAGTAATTAATCATTGCCTAAAGGTTGATTTTTGGGATATTGATGAACTTTCAAATAAAATCCTAGGTGTGCTAAATTACAGCTCTTTGCATGAAGAGTTAAAAGAGAATGCAAGCACTGAAGTAAGGAAGTTTTCATGGGATCTGCCAGCAGCAAAATGCATAAATATTTATAATCAATTAATCTCAACAGAACAAAAATAGATTAAAAATTATTTATATAAGTAACTAGTTGCATTATAAAGCAACAAAATTAATTATTAATATAAAATTTACTATTATACCTTGCAAACGATTCACATAGTGTCTGCCATTAGTCCGCCAATTATTGATAGAACAGCTATATGAGGCGGACCGACAAGCACTACTGAAACACCTCGTTGCAAAGTTTAACAATATTAATAACTCATGTTGCGGACATGGATACAAGATACAAAGTTCACAAAACCAAGAAAATCATAGATTTTCTTGCACCAAAAATCTAAAAGATTTTTTAGTGCGTTGCAAAGAAAAATTAATGTCCTAGAAATAATATAAAACTACAAGTAAAAAGACAAAAATATGATTAACTAAAGGATTATAAATTGGTTAAAAAGGGGAAAATGGTTAGTATTTGTTTTTATTTTCAGGTACATCAGCCTTGTAGGCTTAGAAAATACTCTGTATTTGATATAGGAGTAAATCATAATTATTTTGATGAGCAGAAGAATAAAGAAGTGATTCAAAAGGTTGCCAGAAAATGTTATCTGCCAGCAAATGAAATAATGTTACAGCTTATTAATAAAAGCGATGGAAAGTTCAAAATAAGCTATTCTTTGACTGGATGTGTGATAGAGCAATTTGAGAAGTATTCTCCTGAGGTTCTTGAGTCATTTGAGAAATTAGCAAAAACTGGAAATGTAGAATTTCTCAGTGAGACATATAACCACTCCTTAGCTAGTATATTTTCGAAAAGAGATTTTATCGAACAAGTTAATATTCATCAAAAAAAGATAAAAGAATTATTTGGGCAAAGTCCAAGGGTTTTTAGGAATACTGAGCTTATTTTCAATAATGAAATTGCAAATAATGTACAAAATCTTGGATTTAAGGGAATTCTTGCAGAGGGTGCAGATCATGTATTGCAATGGAGGTCTCCAAATTATGTTTATACTGCAAAAACTGATGCTACAAAACACACCGCAAAAATGAAACTGCTATTAAAAAACTATAGGCTTTCTGATGACATAGCTTTTAGATTCTCTGAAAAAACTTGGAGTGAATGGCCCCTAACAGTTGAAAAATATGCAAGATGGATTAATAATATAAATGGGAATGGTCATGTTGTCAATCTTTTTATGGACTATGAAACATTTGGAGAGCACCAATGGGAGGATAAAGGGATATTTGAATTTATTAGGCTACTTCCCTATGAATTGTCAAAACATCCAGACAATGACTTTGTAACACCATCAGAAGCTATAGAAAGATATAACGCAGTAGGAGAATTAGACATTCACCATATAATAAGTTGGGCAGATGTTGAAAGGGATTTAAGCGCCTGGCTTGGTAATAGAATGCAGAATGAGGCGATAAATGGGCTCTATTCCCTTGAGAGTGATATAAAGAATTTTGGCAGCCCTGCTCTTATAGGAGAATGGAGAAACCTGCAAATCTCTGACCATTTCTATTATATGTGCACAAAATGGTTCAATGATGGCGATGTGCATAAATACTTTAACCCATATGACAGCCCATATGATGCATTTATTGCTTTTATGAATATCCTTAATGATTTTAAGATGAGGCTAAAATCTGAGAAAGAGCATGCCTACAGGAGAGCCTCTTTAAAAATAAAGAATCTTTTAAATCGCCCAAAAAATAGTAAACTTAATAAATATCCGAATCAAGAAATATTAAAAAGAGGAAAAAAGTTAAGTAAAAGAGCATAAAAGAGGTGGAATATGGGTAAAATTCAGATTTTTAAAACAAAGAAGAGGGACAATACTAAAAAATTGAAGTATTCTAATTCTTCCAGAATTCCGATTAAGGTGCATAATAAGACACATAAAAAACTAGTAAGCCCTATTAAGCTTTTACCAAAACTAGAAACACGTGTTGAAGTGAGCATTAGAAAGAAGATAGCTGGTCAAGCGCCAGAAGAATACCATTTTGTGCTTGCAGACGGCAGGAAATTAAGGGATATGCTTGAGCTTGTAGAGGGCTTAGAGCATATGAGTGATGACATTTATAGGCATCATGTAAATGAAACGAGAAATGACTTCAGTACATGGCTAAGAGACGTATTTAATGAAGATGAACTTGCTGATGAGATTGCAAAAATAAATAATAAAGTTGATACTCAGACAGCTGTTATGAAACATTTATTAAAGAAAATTGTAGACTAAATTTAAGATTTGGGGTAATTATCTACTATACCTCAAACATCTACCAAGCACACACCAAACTATCTTTAATTAACAAGGGGTATTATTGATGAGGAGTATTAAAATGAAACTTTCCCAAAAAACAGGACCAGATGCTGCAAAATGGTTTTTAAGAAGTATTGATGGGGCTGAATGTTTTTGGGTAAATAATGGACCAATAGTAAAGAGTTTAGAGGAACTGGCAGATGCAGTTAGGGATATGAAAAAGGATGTTTTTATAATGCATGTAAATAAGGATAAGAATGATTTTGCAAAATGGATTGATGGAGTAATAGGGGATATTAAACTTGCCAGAGATATGCTTAAGTCAAGGTCTAGAAGGAATATACTGCAAGTATTAACTAGTAGAATAAAAACTTTAAAAAAGGTTTCTGAAATGAATAAATAAAATGAAAGCGTTCCAATAGTAAAATAGACCAATCATAAAATGAGTTTTATAAAGTGAAATGATCCATAAGCCAATTACTTACCACGAAGCTTCTAGAATCTTATCAGATGTTCACCACACAAAGCATTTTAAGGCAAAGAACAATGCGATTATAAAGAATTTATATGAGCTATATGAGCAGATTAGAAGAATGGGCGATCAAGAGATCCAGCATCATTTTAACTCTGATAAGAATGACTTCAAGGAATGGGTACATCACGTAATAAATGATTTTAATCTGGCTGAAGAACTTGCCAAATGCAAGACAAAACAGGCATTATTGGATAAATTAAACTCAAGAATCGAGCATCTACACCTGATAAAAACTGGCCCTGTTTATCCACACAAGACTTATATGGACTATGCACTTTATGACTTTTTAGGAGGAATCATATTTGGTCTTCTTGCAGGGTTAGTTATGGTTACTTTATTGTAAATGATTAAAATCTATTCAAACTAAATCCTCAATCATTCTTCTTGTAGAAACTATCTCATCCAAAAGTCTTTTTGAGTGCAGCAGTGCTATATCAGCAGCAAGTTTACTTGATATTTTCTCATTTTTTCTGATGCCTTTTTTCTTTGCATAATCTAATATTTCATCAGAAACAGTTTTTCTTTTGTTTAGCGTGGTTTTTAATGGGTTAATTAATTTTAAGTGATCCTTTGGAATTATTGCTTCTGCAAATCTTAAAAATTTTTTGCAGTAATTGTAAATAATGTCACTATCAAAACCTTTGTATGCCGAATGCTTTTGCAACTCGTTTCTAACATAAGGATAAGGTGGAACATAAATTACATCACCTTCTACTTTAAATGGCTCTTTTATTCCTATTTCAGATGGAACAACTGCATAGAACTCTTCTTGAAGTTTTTTAAGTATATTTTCAATGATAACCCCTATTCCTACGATGTATACAGGGTGATTCATATCCATTCCTCGAACTTCAAGAGTACCATGTGGATTTATTTTAAGTGGACCCCAAGTTGTATCTAATATAGAACCATAAAGAGACAGAATTCTTATGTTTAATCCCAATTTTTTTATGTAAGACTTCCATTTTTCATACCTTGATATTATTATATCCATAATGTCTAAAGCTGTAGGTTTATAGTGGGGCAGCCCACCAAATTCTTCCAAATTTGCATACAACCCATTTGGATTGTTTAGATATTCACCGCCTCTGTACATAATCACTCTAGAATCTTTTCCTAAGTACCTACCTTGATAAAATGGCGATGACTGCATAAAGCATGTCAAGGCAGGATCTGCGGAAATCAAGAAATTATAGCTATTGACTAAACTATCTTTTATTTTTGACCTCACAAGTAGTTTCAAGACTCTAAGCTGAGAATCAAACATGCCTCTGGGAAGAGTATAATGACTATGAAAGCCTATGCATCTGCCAGCTATTTTGAACCTATTTTTACCAAAAATTGATTCTTTTATCCTATATTGTCTGTCATTTCGCATAAATGGATTAAATACCCCAGGGTAAGTACCCAAAGGACAAAGCAGAATGTTTTCCTTTTCAGCGATAGAGGTTAAATGCTCAAATTGGCTCAGCAAATTGCTCATTGCTGTTGGAGCAGTCAAGCCAGGATAACTTGCAATTTCTATCATGTTTGATGCACATTCTTTTTTTATTGCAATGTTCTTGTCTTTCTTAGCTCTCTTAAGAAGTTTGTCTGATGCATTAACAACATACCCATTTTTGTTTATTGTAAATAATTCAATTTCAAAACCTGTGAGGGATCTTTTTAGAGGTCTTCTAGGCATCATTAATAGAATTACCGAAATATATTTATATAAGCTTGAGTATAATTTTGTATACTACAATGATGCAAAGCTATAACATTGTGTTTGGACTCATGGAAGCTCTTGGTAAAAAATGGACAGTCCCAGTTCTGGTTTTTCTTTTAATATATGGAGGAACACATTTTACAAAAATAAAAAGACATTTAAAAGTGACTCCACGTGCACTATCAAATAAATTAAAATTACTCAATGCTTTAGGTCTCGTAGAAAAAAATGTTATGGAAAATCCTAAAAAAGTGATTTATACTTTAAGCGAAAAAGGCAAAGAAATTGCGCAAATGTTAGTGGGATTTGTAAATTTCTCTAAGTAAATTATACTATCTACTGTTTTGGCTTCCTTACAGATGTTATTATCCAATGCAGTAACCTAAGTAACCACTCAACAACAATAATAAACAGTAGGTATTTCACCACCCATGGGATTTGCTGTAAGAATATTGGAAATGAAGAATTGATTGTTTGCAGAGTTACTGCTTTTGGGTCTATCAGGAATATTGCTATTAGAGTCAATGGCAGCAGTTTAGCCATATCTTCTGCTAATTTTTCGCTTACATATGCACACATTCTTGTGGCTGTTACAACTATTATGCCAAGAAACAAAATGTCTTCTATAGCTCTTGATTTTGAAAGCACAAATAACAAAAATGAAAATATCAAAAACCAGATAAATGAATAGATAGGAAATATAAATAAGTATTTTAGAAAATAAAGAATTTTATCTAACATATTTACAAACTTTGTCTTAAGAGTAAGTTTTGGTATCTCAAATAAATCACGCCTAGCTAACTGCTTATAGTAAATATACCAAGCTAGCAAGCTTGCAAAAAACAAAATAACTGTAGATATAAATAAGTTTAAAAACTGTCCATCTAAAATCAAGTTTTTAGCAAATGCTAAAGAATCATTTATAAGCATGAATAACTTTAAGTTGAGGACATATTTATAGATTTTTGTTTTAGAACCCTCTTTTTACTTATTTCTGCCAATATTGTCAGGTATTGGTAAACTAACTTATAGAATTAGGCGAAGTTTTTGCCCTCGAAAAATTCCCCTCGAAGTTTGAGGCAACCCACAAACTTCAGAGATGGAGAATTTTTCAGAGCTGGCAAAAATTTGGGAGAGGAACGAATTTTGCTTGGCAAAATAGCGAAGCGGTCGTTCCGAACCGCCTAATTCTTGTTAAGTTCGTTTTCGGTTACGAAGTTCCGAAAACCTGCGTCCGCAGAGTTGAGAAAGAGGGCGTCGTTCTATCAAATGAGCAAAGCGATACATCCAGAACAAGAATAAAGGGTATTTTTAGTCGTTCGTTGGGGGCAGTCGTTCTTTCAAACGAACAAGGTGAGCAATCAAAAATAAGAAGAAAGTGGCAAGAATACTAACCGGTTACAAGATATAATTCAATGTCTGCAATATTTTTTTAAAATACTGATTTTTATTATTCATTCTAGGGTCCTTTAAAGATATGTCATAAGTACTTTCTAACCCTTTTAAATACCTTTCATCTATAGTTATCGGAAAATATTCTGGGAAGAATATTCTTGAATCTTTATAGTTTGAAGATCTATACCCTGCTAAGAAGATATGATTTAAATTTGCAGAGTCTACAAACAAGAATAATGTTGAAAATTCTATTATTCTTCCCCTTATAATTGACAATATTTTATTTCTATTAACGTTCCATTCATCTTGATTAAGCTTAATAACAAAGAGAGGTTTACCATCTAAATTCTTGGCACTTGTTTGCCAGAGAACCTCTGGATTGTAAAAAAATTCACTAACAGATACGTCAGCAATATGATAACTATTTAGTTCCATATTTTGTAGATCAGTCACATGGAATTGCATATTGTCCCTATTAATCAATATTTGCTTTGCACTTTCTGCTAATGTACTCTCTGTGGGATTTTCCAAATGCGAGACTAAAAATTGTTCAGTATCCAAATAATATATTTTTCCTGTTCTTTCATTGAAATTTATGTCTTTAATATTATTGTTATTTTCTATATTTCGCAAAATAATTTTACCTCTTTCTGAAAAGGCATAAGGTTCAGATTGGGCGTTACTTTTAGTTGAATCTCGATGAAGTGTACAAATAGAGATAATATTATTTTCTATGGACCTAGTTTGCATTACGGATTCCCATATTCTTGGCCTTACATTTCGATAGGAAATGTTAACCCAAATCTGTGCCCCTTTTTTCTGCAAAACTCTTTGTATGATTGAAATATAGGAATCATGACATATTGAAATGCCTATCTTTTTGTTATTTAATTCGACTACTGGAAAATTATTTTGTATAGACCAATTATTATCTAAAAATGCATTGAATCTTGATGTGGAGTGCTTATGATATAATACAGGACGTATATTTTTGGCAAGAAAAATGCAATATTGATCATTTCCTTTACCATTTACGGTAACATTTCCATAATCTACCTGTATTCCCAAAATTATTCCAATGCCATTATTATTACTAATATCAGAATACTTGGTTACAATTGCGTTAAAATTGGTGTCATTTAAAATGTTTTCAGGGTTTATCTGCCTTCTTGTGGCTATTGATTCAAATCCTTCAGGAAATATAATTAAATCTAGCTTACTATTATAATTCTTAAAGATATTTAAGAAATGTTCTATTCTATGAACACCTAATTCTGGAAAAGCTAAACCAATTCTCATGTTAGTGCACCATCATTATTTGAGAATAGATACTTTTTAAACAATATCTTATGGACGTCATTATCTACATTTAAGTCACACCATTTATAATCGCGAGCATAGATTCTTATTGTTGGTTTTAAGTTTAAAGTAGTTGGTGCAAAATCTCTTAATGTGTCGTACCATGCCCTTTGCTCATCCCTAAATGGTGGATCATTATCTTTTTTATTTAATTTTATACAAAGGTTAATCCATTTTTCTTGATAATAACCTAATTTTAGGTCACAAGGATAATTGCTTAAAGTAAGCTTTCTAGGTGCTGTAAAATGCTGTGATTCATCAAATTCAACAATAAATCTATGTTTTACAACAAAAAAATCAACATTAGGTAATTTATTAGCACGAATAAAATCATTGTATCCTCTGTTTTTCTGCAATAGATTAAATATTTTTTTTAAATCAGTATAATGTGCGTTATTGATAAAAGAGTCTGGTTTGTTTGATATGTTTAGATTAAAATTTTCTTTTACTTCTCCAAATAGCATAGACAATAACTTATAAATCCTCTTTTTGCATTTTTTACATCGTTCATTATGTATCATGATTTAATAAAATTTAGTTTAGTATATAAGTTTTTCTCGCCCCTTTTCGTTTCGTCGTGCCCCCAACTCGTTCGTTTCGTTATCGTAAAAATGCCCCCTTCCGTTCGTTAGCCCTCTTTCTCAATTGAACTTAACACCAATTAAACGGCTTTTGTGAAACCCTATCCTACAAATCGAAGATTATAAATAGAAGTTATCGTCGATAAATAATATGATTCAGATATATTCTCGACGAGGTGACTTCTATAATGAAAATAATACTAAACAAGTTAAAAAAAGTTGCTGATTTTTGCTTTGAATTATTCAGAATTGCTGAACTTCCTCTGCAATACAGCAAATTTTCTAACAGGATTTACTCAAATTATCAAAAGTTATTTTTGCTTGTTTACAAGCAATATCGGAAGTTTACTTACGAGGAATTGTTGACCGATATTGCAGATAATACAACGCTGCGAGAGTACCTTGGTTTGATTAAAATCCCAGATTATACGACGCTGATTAAGTTCAATAAAAAGCTTCCATTAGCAATTTTGGAGAAGCTAGTTTTTGCTTTTGAAGAGTTAATTTCTCCACCGAAGAAAATAGCAATTGATTCAACAGGTATAAGCCTCGATAATGCGAGCCCGCATTATTGCAAAAGGACAGGAATAACATTAAAGAAGAGGGCATTTATGAAGACAACATTTATTTTTGAACTGCATGATTTTCTCATTCTGCTTTGCAAGCAGAGGAAGAGACAAAGGCATGACGTCGTAGACGCCAAACCAATGCTCAGAAAGCTCGGCAAACATTACCAACCAGAGATACTGTATGCAGACAGAGCATACGACGACGAGAAAATCTTCAAAATAGCATTTGAGGAATTAAACGCGTATCCGCTTATTTTGCAAAAAAGACTGGACGTGCCAAAACACCGACGGAAAGGATTCTACAGAAAAAAGACATTTGAGATGTTCGATTATGGAGAATATTTGCAAAGAAATCGTGCAGAATCGGGTAATGGAATCTTCAAGAAAAGATTTAACAGCAACGTTAAAAGCAGAAAGGATAGGCATCAAAAAATTGAAATAATTCTTAGAGTTATTGCTCACAATATTGACAGATTGCTAAGAATTGGAAAAGAAATTATCTTAATAAACATCAGAATTTGGAGGGTTTCATATTAGCCCAATTAAACGGCTCTGTAGAAAGTCTTAAGTAAAACACCCTCTCTTGCATTGCAAAAGAGGGGTGGGGAAGGTAATTTCCCCATGAAAAAGGAAAA
>Ga0137796_10002300_pt1 | contig 10376 bp, 12 predicted proteins | sample OV2TP3_FD_97704 | JGI IMG/M metagenome (GOLD analysis project Ga0137796, IMG submission 97704)
TCTCCGGGAACTTCATGGATCACGCCGGCATCACCGAGCACCTGCTGAGACTCGCGACGGTGCTCACCGGCCACATGCGAGGAGGGCTCGCGCAGGTCTCGGTCGCCATGTCCACGCTCATGGGCGGCGTGTCGGGTTCCTGCATCGCCGATGCGGCGATGGAGGCGCGGGTCATAGGCCCCGAGATGCTGAAGCGGGGATTTTCCAGGGGCTACACAGCAGGGGTCCTGTCGTTCGGATCGCTGATCACGCCGATGATCCCTCCCGGCATCGGCTTCATCCTCTATGGCACCGTCGGTCAGGTCTCCATCGGCCGGCTGTTCGCGGGGGGCATTCTTCCTGGTCTGATCCTGTGGATCGCCCTGGCTATCACCGTCTCCCTGACCGCGAAACGAAGAGGCTACCGGCCCGAGCGGGGGGCCCGGCCGTCGGCCCTCGAAGTCGGCGCCGCGGCGCTCGGTAGCGTCTGGGCGATCCTCTTCCCGATCATGTTGCTGGCGGGGCTTCGCTTCGGGGTCTTCACCCCATCAGAGATCGGGTCATTCGCGGTCATCTATGCGGTGGCCGTCGGCGTTCTCGCCTATCGGCGGCTGGGCTGGACGGAGTTCAAGGACGCCCTCGAGGGCAGCACCGTGGACATCGGCGCAGTGATGTTCCTCATCGCCTTGTCGGGGATCTTCGGGTACGGCATCGTCTGGGAGCGGATCCCCGAGCTCATTTCCGATACGATGCTCGGCATCACCACAAATCCCTTTGTGACGATGGTCCTGATCGTCATCTTCCTGCTGATCGCGGGCTGCTTCGTGGACGGCTCGGTACTCATCATCATGCTCACGCCCATCTTCCTGCCGATCGCCACCCAGCTTGGGTTCGATCCCGTGCACTTCGGGCTGGTCTTCGTCATGACGATCACGATCGGCAACTTCACCCCGCCGGTGGGCGCGGCGATGTACGCCGTCTGCTCGATCCTGGATTGCCGGGTTGACGACTACACCAGTGAGTCGTTTCCCTTCTTGGTCACCGTCGGGCTCGTGGCTGCGGGGCTGGTCTTCTTCCCGAACCTCGTGCTGTTCCTTCCCGACCTGATGTTCGGAAAGTGAGCACGGATATGAAGGACCGGGTCGCCATCGTCACCGGCGCGGGGCGCGGCATCGGCTGCGCTATCGCGATCGCGCTGGGGCGCGCGGGAGCCCGGGTCACACTCGTCGATATCGATGGCCCAGCGGCCGGGCGGGCCCACGACACCCTCGCCGCCGAGGGGGTGACCGCCATCGCATGTCCTTGCGACGTCAGCCAGAGCGAGCAGGTGGCGACGGTGGTCGCGCGGACCCTGGACGCGTTCGGTCGCATCGACGTGCTTGTGAACAACGCCGGCATCATCCGCCGCGGCACCATCGACACCGTCAGCGAGGAGGACTGGAAGCAGGTCCTCGACGTGAACGTGACCGGTGCCTTCCATTTCTGCCGCGCCGTCGTCCCGGTGATGAAGCGGCAGGGCGGCGGAACGATCGTCAACGTCTCGTCCATCGCGGCCAAGCTCGGCGACATCACCTCGGCGCCCGGCTACGGGCCGTCGAAGGCCGCGCTGGACGCGCTCACCAAGACGCTGGCGCATCAGCTGGCGCCCCTGATCCGCGTCAACGGCGTGGCTCCCCATGCGATCGAGACCGATATGAGCGCCCAGTGGTCTCCAGAGCGCCGCCGGGAGATCGCCGCTTCGATCCCACTCGGCCGGCTCGGACGGCCCGAGGACGTGGCGGAAGCGGTGCTCTTCCTGGTCTCGGACCGGGCGGCGTTCATCACCGGCGAGATCCTCGACGTGAACGGTGGGGCGCTGATGGATTGACGGCCCATGGGTGAGCCGAACCGCTATGCCGCCGCCGACCTGCGGGCGTTCTGCGCGCAGGCGCTCGAGCGAGCCGGGGCCACGCCGGACAACGCCGGCGCCACCGCGGATGGACTGGTGGCGGCGGACCTGCGCGGTGTGCACTCCCACGGCGCCCTGCGCGTGGGCATCTACGTCGACCGGCTTCGGGCCGGCTCGATCAATCCGCAGGCTACGCTGGCGATCGTGCGGGACCGCGGGGCCGTCGTGATCGCCGACGCGCAGGCCGGTCTGGGCATCCCGATGGCCGCGCGCGCGATGGATCTCGCCGTGGCGCGATCGAGGGTGCACGGCCTCGTCGCCGTGGGCGTCCGCAACAGCAACCATTGCGGGATGCTGGCCTACCACGCGATGCGCGCGCTGGCGGCAGGGGCCGTCGGCATCGCGATCAGCAACGCGGACGCGCAGGTGGCGCCCTGGGGCGCGCGCGCGAAGTTCCTCGGAACCAACCCGCTGTCGGTCGCGGTCCCGGCAGGGGACGAACCGCCGGTGGTGCTGGACATGGCGACGAGCGTCGTGGCACACGCCCGGGTCAAGAGCGCCGCGGAGCGCGGCGAATCGATCCCGCCGGACTGGGCGGTCGACAGCGCGGGCCGTCCGACAACCGACCCGGCGAAAGCGCTCGCCGGGGCGCTCCTGACCTTCGGGGGGCCAAAGGGTTCAGGGATATCGATTCTGATCGAGTTGCTCGCAGGGCCGCTCTGCGGGGGCCGGATCGGGCCGGAGATCGGCCCGCTCTACCAGCGACTGGACAAGGTCCAAGGGGTCGGGCATCTCTTTATCGCCCTGCATGTGGAGGCGTTCGGATCGCTCGAGATCTTCCGCGGACGCGTGGACGAAACGATTCGGCGAATCCGGGCGCTACCGCCGGCGACGAGCACGCCGCGCCCGTACTTACCCGGCGAGTTGGAATACCTGCGAGCGCAGGAATACGGCGTTCGCGGGATTCCCCTACCGCACGAGGCCGTCGCGGAGATCAACCACACCGCCTCGCTGTTGGGGATGACCGCTCCGACGCCGCACGCCTCGCCTGTATGACTGACGTAACCCTGACAGGGATGCGCGACCGTCTGATCAGCCAACGCATCGTGCCGGTGTTGCGGCTCGCGAACGCAGAAATCACCGAGCGCGCTGCGGATTGCCTGCTCGACGCCGGATTTAGCGGCACGGAAATCACTCTCACGATCCGGGTTGCCGTCGACCTCCTCGATCGGCAAGCCCTCGCGGCCGGCGACCGGGCGCGCGCTGTTTCTCACGCCTGCTGTTTCTTGCCTGGCGGCAGCACTTCCATCGTATGAGTCGGATTGACATCGTTTCGATCGGCGAGCCGATGATCGAGTTCAATCAAACGCGGCCGGGCGAGCCGAATTACCAGCAAGGTTTCGGCGGCGACACGTCCAACATCACTATTGCGGCCGCGCGCAGCGGCGCGGTGACCGCGTATGTCACTCGTATTGGCGACGATGAATTCGGGCGGATGTTTCTCAAGCTGTGGAAGGACGAGGGCGTCGACACGCGTGGCGTCTCGGTTGATCACGGCGCGTATACCGGAGCGTATGTTGTGACGCACGGGCCGCAGGGCCACGTCTTCAGCTACTTGCGGACGGGATCGGCGGCGAGCCGCCTGCAGCCCGATGATGTTCCGGCCGAGCTCATCAAGCAGACGCGCTACGTTATCGCGTCGGGCATCAGTATGGCGATCTCGACGTCGGCCGCCGACGCGGTGCTCGCGGCCTTCGATCTCGGGCGAGCAAGCGGCGCCAAAATCGCGTTCGATCCCAATGTGCGAGCCAAGCTTTGGCCCCTCGCGCGGGCGCGCGCCATGATCCAGGCGGCGGCGGGGTCGGCGGACTTTTTCTTTCCGAGCGTCGAGGACGCGCGCGCGCTCAGCGGCGCGGAGGACACGGACGCGAACCTTGATTGGGCACACCGGCTGGGCGCGAAGACCGTCTTCTTAAAGATGGGGGCAAAGGGCGTCATCGTGAGCGATGGCACGCGGCGTGAAGCCTACCGGGGGTTGGCGGTGACGGCGGTGGACGCAACCGGGGCGGGGGATTGTTTTTGTGGTGCAGTGCTCGCCCGGCTGGCAGCAGGCGACTCGATTTGGGAGGCCGCGCGCTACGCCAACGTGGCTGCCGCGCTGGCAACGACCTGGTTTGGCGCGGTGCAGCCGTTGCCGCGTGCGGAGGCCGTGCGGCGGCTCATGCCACGCCCTTAAGGCCCGAACGGAATCTATCCGTCGCCGAATGCACGGGGCTCAGCGCCCTCCATCGTGGTCCACAGGCAGAGGGTGATTTGGAGGAGGAGATGACACGGTTCGATCTCACAGGAAAGGTGGCCGTCGTCACCGGCGGCAACGGCGGGATCGGGCTCGGGATGGCGCAAGGCCTGGCGACGGCGGGGGCGAGGGTCGCCGTGGCGGCGCGAGACATGGCCAAGAGCGCAGCCGCTGTGAAGGAGCTTGAAGCCCTGGGGACGCAGGCCGCGGCGATCGAGGTGGACGTCAGCCAGGAGGTGTCGGTGGCGCGGATGGTCGAGGTGGTCCTCGAGCGCTTCGGGCGGCTGGACATTCTCGTCAACAACGCCGGCATCAACATCCGCAAGGCGCCGGAGGCCTACAGCCTCGCCGAGTGGCGGAGCATCCTGGATACTAACCTCACGGGCACCTTCCTCTGCTCCAAAGCTGTCTACCCCTTCATGCGCAAGGCCGGCGGGGGGAAGATCATCAACGTGGGCTCAATGCTCTCCCTTTTCGGCGCCTCCTTCGCGGTGCCCTACGGGGCGAGCAAGGGCGGCATCGTCCAGCTGACCCGAGGGCTCGCATCGGCGTGGGCCAGGGACAACATTCAGGTGAACGCGGTGCTCCCCGGTTGGATCGACACCGCCCTCACGGTGGAGGCCCGGAAGCACGCCCCGGGGCTGCACGAGCGGGTAGTTGCTCGCACGCCAGTGGGGCGGTGGGGAGTCCTCGACGACCTCGCGGGCGTCGCCGTCTTCCTGGCGAGCCCGGCCTCGGATTTCATCACGGGCGTGGCCATCCCCGTGGACGGAGGATATTCAATCCAGGGGTGAGGGATCGCTTGGGGGGAATGAGGCCGGACCGCGCATCTGGAGTTCCTACCGAGGCGCTTGACACGCCCGCCCCACCTGGATATTTTGTTTACTGAATTCAATGGCATAGCTATTCATACGATGAAAACTCCGGGGGAGGACGCAAGGGGCGCGACGCACCGGTCGCTAGAGCGCGGGCTACGCCTCGTCGAGGCCGTCGCGTCCAGCGGCGGCCCGATCAGCCTGGCCGAGGCCGCGCGGCGGACCGGGCTGCACCGCAGCACCGCGCACCATCTCCTGCAGACGCTGGTGAGCCTCGACTACCTGCGCCAGAATCCCGAGTCGCGCGGCTACGAGCTCGGCCTTCGGCCGTTCCTGCTCACCGGGCGAACCTGGTCGCCGGAGCAGCTGGCCGGGATCACGCAACCATACCTGGCCGAGCTGGTCCGCCAGAGCGGCGAGGTCGCGAGCCTTGCGGTCTACCGCGACGGCGCGGTGACGATCGTCGCCAAGCGGGAGCACGACGGTCCGGTCCGGGTGGTCCACGACATCGGCGCCCCGCGGCCGATTCACTGCACCGCCGTCGGTAAGGCCATCCTCCCGTGGCTGCAGCCGGATGAGCTGGCCAGCCTGCTCGCCCACACGCGGTTCACGCGGTACACGCCGAGAACGATCACCACGCGGTCGGAGTTCGAGACGCACCTCACCCGCATCCGCGCCGCCGGGTACGCCATCGACGACGAGGAGCACCTGGAGGGCATCCGGTGCATGGCGGCGCCCGTGTTCGGGCCCGCCGGCCAGGTCGTCGCCTCCATGTGCGTGGTCGGACCGAAGAACCGCGTGACACATAAGAGACTGCGCGCACTGCGCGCGCCGCTCTTGGGGCTGGCGCGTGCTCTCTCGAAGCAGCTCGGCTGGCGGCCGGACGAGGAAACGGGACGGCGGCGGAATGGTCCGCCCAGCCCGGTCAGCCCGCCACCAGAGCAGAACGCCCGAGGACCCGGTAGGGGTCGTCGCCGGCCCAAAGGAGGAGGCGCACGAACCGCATGGTCATCATCAGGTTTGCCGGAGTCTTCGCCGCGACGGCAGCGGCCGGCTCTCCGGGCGACACACGCGGGCCATCTCCAGGAAGGCCGCGACCGGATCAGGGAACGTGCAGAGGGAGAGCCTCGAGACCGCCGCGTCGAAGGTTCGGTCCAGCGAGGTCCGAGCCCTTCGTGACCGTGCCATAGCTCCGGCCGGCGCCGCTCCGGGGCTCAGCGGGGGGTGTACATGATGACGGCGACGCCGGCGAGGCAGAGCGCCCCGCCGAGGAGATCGTAGCGGTCCGGCGCGATCCGGTCCACGCCCCACCCCCAGAGGAGCGAGAGGATCACGAAGATCCCGCCGTAGGCCGCGTAGACCCGGCCGAAGTGGGCCGGCTGGTAGGTCGGCACGATCCCGTAGAGGAAGAGAATCGCGGCCCCCGCGAGCCCCAGCCACCACCCCGCCCCCTCCCGCCACCACTGCCAGACGAGATAGCCCCCGCCGATCTCGCACAGCCCCGCCAGGAGAAAAAGCGCCATCGAGCGGCTGATCTGGATCACGGACCCCTCCCGCGGCTCAGCGCAATGCCCGCTTCAGCGTTTCGGCGAGGGCACCGTCGAGCCGGTCGATCTCGCCAAGGAACCGCTGCTCCTCGTCGGCGGACATCGCCGGCTTCCAGCCGCGCCGATAGAACGCCTTCAGCCGATCGATCCGGAGCTGGAGGATCGTGAGGCGGCTGTTGAGGGACAGCGCGCCCTCCCGACGCTCCTCCTCCACGAACGCGTCCCAAAGCTCCAAAGCCATGAGGGTCGCGGCCTTGTCCTTTCCGGCCCGACAAGCCGAACGTGCCTCGGCGATCCTACCGGCCGTCCGCGCGACGCTCTCCTCGATTCGGGCGCGTTCGGCCCCGGCCTTCTTCCCGAGCGCTTCCTTCCGCTCCTTGACCTCGTGGTCCACGAGCTTCAGCCACCGATCGCACTCCGGTTCGGCGGCCGCTACGGAAGCCCACGGGATCGCGGTCAACAAGAGCAGTCCGCCGATCATGATGTGCCGCATCGTCATGAGGCTCCTCCTGCTTGATCTGGAGATTGCGCGGGGCAGCCGTCGAGCTTACCGTACCGCCCCTTCTCCAGCCCAGGGCGACGGGACCGCGGATCAGGCTCAGGACTGACGGGTCAGGCGCTCGACGATCTCGTCCCAGGCCTTGTCGGCCAGGGCCCGCACCTCGGCCTCGGTCAACGGCTGGATGGGGTGCGGGAGCGCCACCACGCGGAAGGCGGGGAGCCCCAGGGCCTCGGCCTGGGCGCGGGCGGCCTTGACGAACTCGGTGGTGGCGATGGTCGCCGTCGGCCTGCCCTGATCCTCGAAGAAGACGCCGTCGTGCACACTGCACGTGGTACACGACCCTCAGTCGGCGAGCGCCTCGATGACGAGGTCCGCCTCGGCGAGCAGCTCGGCCCGGAGGTCCTCCGGGGCGGGCTTGGCGAAGGTCGGCTTCGTCCGCCGGAGGATCGCCTTCGGGCGGGCGCGCTCCCGGAGCAGCTCCTCCACCCGGTCGAGGAAGTGGTTCCCCTGGGGCTTGGAGATGTCCAGCAGCGCCACCACCTTCCCCTCGAGGCTGGCCGGCCGCACGGCCATCGTGCGGGTCACTATCACCGCATCGGTCGGGTCCAGGTACTCCACGACCATAGCTCCCTCCTTCAACGCTGGATCTTTCGGATGACGAGCTGGCTCCCGCCCGGGAAGGTCCAGCCCGGGATGACGGCCGAGAAGCGCCCGGCCGTGCCGCCGGCGACGACGACGATCAGGTTCTCGGGGGCGCGGAACTTCGGGATCAGGGTCTCCTCACGGGCGGGATCGGCGTAGCGCGCCAGGACCTTCTCCGGGAGCCCCTCGCCGCACTCGGCGTCCGGGACCAGCTCCCGCACCGGCTTCTGGAGCCGCTCCCAGAGCCACTGCCGGATCCTGGGCTTGTCCCAGCCGTCCCCCGCGATCGTCCGGGCGTGCTCGGGGGACAGCACGATCAGGGTATCACCCCAGCCCGTGCTCCGGTAGTTGGAGATCACGGCCAGGCTCGCGGCGATCGAGGCGAGGATCTGCGGCGCGCCCCGGCTCCGGTGGTCGTAGACCCCGTGGGGGGCCTCGCCGGCGAAGACCGCGATGGTGCTCTCCCCCGGCGCGAAGCCGCGCTCGACGTGGAGCGGCTCCCAGGGGCTCTCCTCCTCGTTCTCGCCGATGCAGTAGGTGTAGCGGCCAGGGTGGCCCAAGGTGGACATGCTGATCACGCCGGGCCTCGCCCCGCCGAGGTTGACCATGATCAGCCGGAGGGCCCGGCCGATCGTCGCGTTGGCCCGCCACCCCTGGCCGAAGACGTTGGCCCCCGAGTTGATCTCCAGCTCCTTTCTGATCGGGCCGTTGATGATGGCGAGCGGGGAGGCGAAGTGGGTGGTCGCGGCCACGCCGTGGAGGTCGAAGGCCTCCTCGCAGATCGCCTCCACCCCCGCGATGACCACCGGCATGTACTCGGGACGGCAGCCGGCCAGGACGGCGTTGATGGCGATCTTCTCGATGGTAGCGCGGCCGAAGTTGGGCGGGAGGCGGGCGATCAGCTCGTCGGCGGGGCGCCCCGAGGCCTCCACGAAGACCCGGACCCGCTCCCGGGTCGGCGGGACGACGGGGAGGCCGTCGGTCACCCCCTGCGCGTAGAGCTGCTCGATCGCCTCTGCGGGATCCGCCTCGTGCGGCATGTGAGCGACCTCCAGCGGGTTTCTCCCAGCCTACCCGAAGCGCCCCCTCCCGACAAGGGCGTGGCTCACCCGCGCGGGGCGCGGCGCCACCACCCCTGGACCAGCCCGTCCACGACCTCGCCGAGCTGGGCCAGGGTCCGGCACTCCCGCACCAGGTCGCAGTGGGGGGCGTAGAGGGGGAGGACGGAGTCACCGACCCCCCACCCCCATCGCCCCTCGGGGTTGAGCCAGATGATCCCCTTCACCCGCTCGCGGAGGAGCTTGAGGGCCCAGGCCTGGGGGTCGTTGTAGTTGTTTCTGGCGTCCCCCAGGATCAGGAGCGTCGTCCTCCCGTCCAGCCCTTCGAGCTGCTCCCGGTAGAAGCGGCTGAAGGCGTAGCCGAAGTCGGAGCGGCTCCCGTAGTCCACCCGGGCCATGCCCAGGGCGTACTCGATCGCCCGCTCCACGGGGAGGGCGCGGAAGGTTTCGGTCACCTCGTCGATCTCCCCGACGAAGACGAAGCTCCGCACCTTGGCGAAGCAGTCCTGGAGGCTCCAGACGAGCTGGAGCATGAAGCGCGAGGCGTTCCGGACCGAGTCCGAGACGTCGCAGCGGGTGACGAGCCGGGGCCGCTCACGGTGGCGGCGACGGTAGCGCAGCTCCACCGGGACCCCGTCGTACTGGAGGCTCCGGCGGGCGGTCCGCTTCGGGTCGAGCCGCCCCCGGCGCTCCCGGCGCTGGCGCCGGGCCAGGGCGTCCTTGATCTTCCGCACCAGCCGGGCCACCACCGCCTTCATCCGGGCCACCTCCTCCGCCGACAGGGTGAAGAGCGGGCGCTCGGCCAGCAGCTCCTCGCGGAGCCGCTCCTCGGCGCGGTGGCCGCGCCGCGCCAGCTCGCGCTCGACGTGCTGGCGGACGAGCCGGCGGAACGCCTCGAGGCGCAGCTCCAGGTACGCCCGGAGCCGGGCCAGGACGCCGGCCTCGACCCCCCGGGCCGCGAGTCCGCCGAGAAGCCGTTCCAGATCGGCCTCGATCACACTCCAGGGGAACTGCTCCCAGATCCGCCGCGAGAAGTACCCGACCTGGAGGGCAGAGACGAGCCGCTCGAGCCCCGTGCCCCGGCCGCCCCGACGGACCGCGACCTCGAGCGAGGACCCCTCGCCGAAGACGAGGAGCTCGGAGAGGGGGTCGAGGTCCAACTCCTCCTCGGCGAGGAGCCGCTCGAGGAAGGCCCCGGCCCAGGGGTCTTCCCGCCCGAGGGAGGCCACCGCCTCGGCCCCGAGGGCCCGGAGGTCGAGGAAGTAGAGGTCGAAGAGCCGGTCGAAGGTGGGGAGGTCGCGCGCCTCCTTGACCAGGGTGGCGGCCAGGGCCGATTTGAAGGTCTCGCGGTCCGCGACGCCGACCTCGGCCGCGGCCTGGAGGGCGTCGATCGCCTCCATCGGCGAGACGCGGATCTCGGCCCGCCGGAGATCGCCGATGAACTCCAGGATCCGCTCGTCCACGAAGGTCGCCCGGGGCGGCTACGGGGTCGCGGCGCCCAACCCGGTGCCGGGCCGCCGGTACTCCTCCCGCGGCGGCGCGAAGATGTCCAGGATCACGCAGCGCTGGCCGAGGGTGCGCCCGCCGTGCGGGACGCCAGGCGGCGTCTCCCAGAAGTCCCCGGCCCTGACGGGGTACTCCTGCCCGTC
>Ga0137796_10002301_pt1 | contig 10370 bp, 11 predicted proteins | sample OV2TP3_FD_97704 | JGI IMG/M metagenome (GOLD analysis project Ga0137796, IMG submission 97704)
GGACTTGCCGAAAGCATGTAGAGAAGAGGATCCTGCCCGCACACCACCGCTACCTTCACGCTCTGCCCCCGCTCGAAGTACGTGTCGCGGTGGATTCTTCCGTGCTTCCCCTCGGTGATCTGGCAGCCGATCGTTTTGCCGTCGTAGACTTGGCAGCGGTAGGCGCCCAGATTATACCAATCCGAATCCGGATCTCTCGTGATCACCAGATCCGCGGTGCCGATATATCGTGACTTGTCCAGCTCGTGGTGAAGGGGAACGGGGAACTTGAGGACGTCCACCTCGTCCCCTTCGAGAACGTGGCTCAAGATGGGGCCTGTCTTCACATACTTCGGCTTGATGAGGGTCATCTTCTCCATTCGCTCGTGATACGCCTTGACGATGTCGCATTTCCTCTCATATTCAAGCGGCAGGCCCAGTGTAAGGGCAATGCGCTTCACGGAGGAGAACTGCCCATAGAGCGTCCGGAACCCCTTCGGATAGCCGGGAACTTCATCGAAAAGGAGCGCCGGCGCCGTGCCCTTGCTCCTCTCGGTAAGCATCTGGGTCATTGAGCCCATTTCCCTATCCCACTGGGCGCCGCTAATTTTGAGCAGCTCCCCCATTCTGTCCACCTGCTCAAGCCAATCTCTCAGGCCGCGGTAATATACTTTGCTCGCGGCAACACGAGCGCTTTCTGCACGGGCCATCGTTTCCTCCCTGTTAAGCCGTGGAACAGCTTTTACTTGTTGAGTCTAACGATACGTTTCACCCCTCTCTTTGTCAAGAAAGCAATGCTGTGCTGAAGAGAGGGACCTCCCTGCCCTCTTGGCTCACCGTCTCGTCTCCGCCAGAGGCGGATCAGCCTTAGGCTGAGGCTGGGAGGCTCGTTCGGGGACTCGCCTCTCGCTTTCGAAGGGGACAGTCACCTTTTGTTCGAAAGAACCCTTCGGGCGCTGCGCGCAAAAGGTGACTGTCCCCCTGATCGGCTCGCTCGCCAAGCCCCCTCACTCATGAAGCCCGGCTCGCAGAGAGTTCCGACGCCTCCGAGCCGATGTTCGCTACGAGGACAGGGAGGTCCCGGAGATGAACAGGCCGAGGGGTTTGCTGAGCGACCGAGGGGAGCGCGAGCGAGGCTGCGGACGCAGGGACGTGAAGGTTGGTGCAGGCCCCGACTACTTGAACCGTTTGAACGTTTTGAACGATTGGAACGGTTCAAACCGTTTGAATCGTTTGAGGCGTTAGGTAGAGGCCTATCGGCCGCAGCCGAGAGCGCGTTCCCCGAGGGAGCCACCACCAGCAAAGCCGAGGGGACCTGCAGCGAAAGCCGGCGGCACCGAGCACAGACCTTCTCCGATGCCGTCGGGAAGCGGATTTGTTTCTTATAGGGCCATCTGCTACGGTATAAAATTAGCGGGTCAATGATGAAACCACAAGAAAAACTCAAAAAGATCCGCGAAGAGCTCAAGCAGATCTTTCTGGAACGGAGCGACCTGATCGATGGCGCCCTCTCCGCCCTACTCTGCTCGCAGCATGTGCTCATCATCGGGCCGCCGGGAACCGCCAAGTCGATGCTCGCCGATGAGATCTGCCGGCGCATCCAGGGAGCGAACTACTTCCAGTGGCTCCTTACTCGCTTCAGCACTCCGGAGGAGATCTTCGGCGCGGTCAGCCTCAAGGCATTGGAGCAGGATGACTATCGCAGGGTTACCTCCCATAAGCTGCCCGAGGCCCATATCGCCTTTCTCGATGAGATCTTCAAAGCGAATTCTTCCATTTTGAATGCCATCCTCACCCTCATCAACGAGCGCCTCTTCCACAACGGTAAGGAGATCGTCCCCGTACCGTTGCTCACGCTCTTCGGAGCCAGCAACGAGCTGCCCGAGGATGACGAGCTGATGGCCCTCTACGACCGCTTCCTGCTGCGCTTTGTCGTGAAATACATCGAGGAAGATTTCCGCTTTCTAAAGATGCTTGAGGCGCCCCGGCAAACGGAGCGGACCATCTTAAGCCTGGAGGAGCTTGACGAGATGCAAAGTCAGGTTCGGAACACCAAGATCCCCGGCTATATCTACCGCAGCGTTGCCGACCTCCGCAGGGAACTCGGCAGGAAACACATCACGGCATCGGACCGCCGCTACCGCCAATCCCTATCCCTGCTTCAAGCCCACGCCTATCTGGCTGAACAGGACGAGGTCCTGGAAAAAGATCTCTTCTTTCTCGAACATGTCCTCTGGCGCGACCCTGGGGAGCACGCCGAGGTCCGCGCCACCATCCGCAACCTGCTCCTGGGGTATGAAGAAGAGATCAAAGAACTGCTCTACGAGTCGCGTGAGATCCGGGACTCGGCCCTGCGCCCCTGGGAAACCACCGAGGAGCGCTCCCGGGCCCTGATCGAGTTCCACACCAAGCTTAGGAATATCTTGACCAAAGTGGAACAGATCATAGAGAAGGCTAGGAAACTCGGCCGGCCCTTGGAGAAGGTGGGGACGATCAGGGAGGAGATCGAGGAGATCCAAAAGCAGATGCTGGAAAGATTTTAATGCCGCCCAAACGAAAAAAGCCTGCACAGCGAAAGAGGTCCCTCCAGCCCCTGCCGCAAAACAGCTGCTGGATTGAAAGCGATGCTTACGACCGCAGGGTCTACGGTTACCTGCGCTCCGAGTCTCCCTCCTGGCGGAAGCTGGAGGAGGATGGAAGTACTTTTCTTCCTCGTTTTTCTTCGCTGCTTCAAGATGTTTTCTGCCTGCTCTTTAAGTACAACATCATCTTTTCAAAGGACCAAGAGGTGCTGCCGAGCGCGCTTTTCAACCGCATGGTTCTGGACTCGCTGCAACGCGGGAGCCTCTATCGCATCCTGCGGGAGCTGACGCTCCTGGACGAAGCCAAGGCAGGACTCTGTACCCTGCTGTTGGGAGAGAGAGTGCTCTCCTTACTCAGATCGGAAAAGATTCTCACCCGGCGGGACATGCTCGATCTCTGGGACATCAAAAAGCAGGAGGAAATTGTAGAGGAAAGGCAGCAAGAGCTAACGGAAGCGGAGAAGCTCTCCGAAGAAGAACTGTCCAAGGAGGCGAAGAAAAATCTGGAAGACGCCAAGGAGCGGCTGGACGGCGAATTTGACGGCGCCCAGGCTCTTTTGCGTCAGAAGGCGGAAAGATTAAAAGAAGAGCTGCGACAGGTGGAGGCAAAGGCGACAGCCCATCTCCAGGCGCAGGCGATCCAGGTAACCCAGCAGCTCGAGGAGGCTGCCGAGGAGGCGGAGCAATGGGGCGTCACGATCGGCACTGGTCATCGCTCCCCGCCAGGACAGAAGCTGGAATTGGGCAAGAGGCTGGCCGGAAACGAGAAGCTCAAGAAGCTCGCACGGATGGTGGGCCGGATGAAATTTCACGCCTTGGCGCTTCGTAAAAAGATCTTCGAGCGCTCCAGCGAGGAGGTCCTGGAAGTCGAGAGAGGAGACTCCGTGCATCGTCTCCTTCCCCACGAGCTCCTGACCCTGCACCATCCGGTGCTGCGCAAAGACTTCCAGCGTCGCTTCCTCGACCAGGAACTCCTCCAATATTCCCTGCGCGGGATCGAAGAGAAAGGCAAGGGACCCATGGTGGTCTGTTTGGATGGCAGCTCCTCCATGGCCGGGGAAAAGGAGATTTGGTCCAAGGCGGTAACTCTGACCTTACTCGAGATCGCCCGGCGGCAGCGCCGACTCTTCCGCTCGATCTGTTTCTCTTCGGAAGATACCCCCCTTCAGGTGCTCGACATGAACCCGAGGGAGCGCTACGAGTTGGAGATGGCAAAGGTCATGGATCTGGCCGAGTATTTTCCCGGCGGCGGCACGGATTTCGAGAAGCCCCTGGACGCGGCCCTGGAGTGTCTCAAAAAGTCGCGCTACAAGAAAGGGGATATCGTCTTTATCACCGATGGCGAGTGCCAGGTGACGCCTCAGTGGGCGGAGCAGTTCCGCGCGGAAAAAGAAAAGCTCGGTTTCTCCCTTTTCTCCATCCTGATCGACGTCGGCCCCAGCTCTCTGGGAACGCTTAAGGAATTCAGCGACCGCATCACCAGCATCAAGCAGCTTACGAGCGATGAGGCGAAGGATATATTCGTGGAGTTTTGACGGCCCGGTGAAAAAGGCTTCGGCCTGAGCTCAGCCGAACGGCCCATCTGCCCTTCGAGTTTCCTCAGGCTGGCCTGAGAGTCTCTCTCAGGTCCGATGCGATACACCTGTGCTACGCTTCAGCGAAAGAGGGGGACAGTCCCTTTTCTTTACTTTAGAGGGACTGTCCCCTTTTCCCTCGACGCATCGGCCCTTCGAGATACCCCCAGGCCGGCCGTCATCCTGAGCGTAGCGAAGGATCTCAGGCTCACGGAAGATTCTTCGCCTTCGGCTCAGAATGACCTTTTTGACCGGCCTGAAGAGAGGCTTTTTCAACAGCCCGTTGATTCTTGAAGCCCGCAACCCTGGAACCCCTCAGAGTTGCTTCTGGGATTTGGCTGATCGACGCTTCTCCGCCCTCCGCGAAATACCGCTCTTGCGTGAAAGGGTCTGCCGTGAAAGGTAGACAAGGACAACCCCAGCCGCGATAAAGGGAATGCTCAGCAGCTGTCCCATGTTCAGGATCATGGCCTCCTCGAACGGCACCTGGTTTTCTTTCACGAATTCAATCATGAAGCGGGCGAGAAAACAGGTCCCCAAGGTCGTGCCAAGAATCCGGCCGGGATACTGAACGATCCTCGTTTTCCGGTACGCGACGTAAAGAGCACAGAACACGAGAAGGTAGGCCCCTGCCTCGTAGAGCATCGCGGGGTGCCGGGGGACTGCGTCAACGCGCTCGAACACGATGGCCCACGGCAAGTTCGACGGCGTGCCAAGGATCTCAGAGTTAAAGAAGTTGCCAACCCGAATCAGGGCTGCCGTCCAGAGCGACGGTATGACAAGGCGGTCGGCGAGCTCAAGGAAGCTCATCTCCCGGTACCTTCTCACGTAGAGCCAGACAGCGATCATGACTCCGGCGAAGCCGCCATGGCTGGCCAGTCCTCCCTGCCAGATCATGAGAATTTCCCACGGGCGCGGCAAGTAATAGTCGGGCTGGTAAAGGAGCACGTGACCCAGCCTTGCGCCGATGAGGGTCCCGAGAACCAGGTACAGGAGAAGGTTCGACAGGTTCTCAACCGGCCGTCCTTCTCTACGGTAAAACTGGGCCAGGATCGCGTAGCCTACAAGGAAGCCGACCGCAAAGAAGAGCCCATACCAGCGGACCCGGAATGGACCGAAACCGAAGATCTCCGGGCTCACGTTCCACACCAGATGATCCATCTTAGAAGTCAGGATATCATCCTTTTGACGACCGTTGAAATGAAGGGGTCGATCTCTTACGGTACCCAGGAAGCCCAGGCTCCCTTCCTGACTAGGTGCCGCAGTTACGCTGCTCTCTTCTTCTTAAGGCTAAACTCGATCTGGTACCCAGCTAACTCAGCAAGCTGAAAAAGCTGGACGATCTGTTTGGATGCCTTGTTTTCTTGCAATAATCGGACGACCTGAGACGGCGACGTATTCAGCGCGTCCGCAAGGACTCGCAAGGATAACTGGCGGGAATCGAGCTTGTCTTTGAGCGCCCTCTTGAGCTGGTTAATCGGCGACCAATGGTACGTCGGATCACAGTAGTACAAAACAAAGTCGGCAGGAAAGTCACCCTGAGAGCCATCCTCTAGGATAAAAGACACGGCCTGATCGCCTAGTTCGCGGTCGATTGTGATCGAGATAAAGCGGTTGGTGCGGCTGATCCTTTTATCTCTAAACACAGCAAAGGGAAGACTATACTTTTTCACCTTTCTTCCCTCCAGTAGGGTGATGTCGAGGACGCTCTTTCGGTAATTTGGCTTGACGTCTTTAAATTTTGCGTTTCTCACAGGATGCCTTCTCTCCGCAAAGCTTCCAGAGCCCTCTTCGCCTTAGGTGTCATCTTACCTTAAGGCATCTCTTCTAACAGCCTGCCGTATCCTTTGACCGGCTGCCGGACATGGAGTCTCTTTTGGATGGACCAGACCCGCACAGGCACGGGATGGACCACGGGAACCTGGAGGTCTTCTTCCAGAGTGCGGATGATGTCCAGTGTGCGCCAGCCGGAGCCGAGCATATAGACGGCCTCTGCCCCTGGATGCTGCAAAAAGGCTTTCCGGGTGTGGGCATAGACCTCCTGGGAGGAAAGCCTGCCGACGTCTTCGAAGGCGACCGGGATCCCTTCCATGGCCATGACATCAAAGCCGGCATCCACAAAGTAGCGCGAGAAGATATCGTTGATCTTGCCGGAGAAGTAGGTTACACCCACGATCCTCTTCGCTTTCAGGACCCGCAAGGCCTCCACTTGCGTCATGGCCGCGGTGACGATCGGAATCTTATACTTTCTTTCCCATTCGCCCACGATTCTCTCTTCTCCTTTATAGCCGTGCACCATAAAGGGAGGCGCCCCTTCGGGATGGATCAGATCGACGCCCAACTCGGCGAGCTCCGCCACCTTCTCCTCACAGGCCGATAGAACTTCACGAAACTCGTCTTCGGTGCCGCGATGAATCTTGAGGAAAAGAGGTATGACCCCGATGCCTTCCGGAAGCAGGCGAATGAATTCCTCCAAAGAGCCCGGCCTCATGGTGGGCTTGATCACGCCCACAACTCCTCTCCAGCTCGTGTACGACATAGACTTTCCTCCTTAGGTCGGCAGTAGTACTGAGTAAAGAGTCATGAGTTGCGAGGGTTTAAGGAGTTTCCCGAGATAAGGCCGCTCAGCATTTTGGCCAATTCCTCTGCCTCCAGATAAAAATCCCGGTGACTCCTCTCTCCAAGATATCCACGTCTCTTACAGAGTTCTAAAAGGCTGACTACCTCATAAACCGACCCTTTTGCAACGTTATAAAAGTACCTTTTCTCTTTTGAGTTGTTCCTCCCGCCTCCTTCGGCGATGTTGGTGGAGACCGAGATCACTGCTCGCCTTAATTGTTCACCCAAAGAAAACGCATCCTTTCGATGTATCTGCCCATCGATAAAACCAAGAATCTCCTCCGCAAAATTTACGCTTTTCTTCCACACATCCAACTTCTCAAACGGAAACATGGTCCACAGACTCAGTATGAGGTCAGCATAGTATCGAGTCGCAAGTTCTGAGTTCGGAAGCCCTAACGCCGAATCTTGGTTTCCCCTCAATACTCCTTACTCGAAACTCAATACTGACGCCCAATCCTTTCTTCATCAAGTCTCTCGTTCATTCAAGGAAGTGATTAGCGCCAAAAAGTCAACCTTCTTGTTTCAATCCTTTCTTCATCAAGTCTCTCGTTCATTCGCGCGACTTTGCCAGACGGCACCTATTACGCAGTGCACTATGTTTCAATCCTTTCTTCATCAAGTCTCTCGTTCATTCTCCCAATTCGACCGCTTAATCAATGAGCTCGAGGGGTTTGAGTTTCAATCCTTTCTTCATCAAGTCTCATCTCCGAACGAGATGATTGAAGCCGGCGAGATTGGCGAGCTTTATAAGTTTCAATCCTTTCTTCCTCAAGTCTGTCTCGTGCTAGTTTCTCGTGCTCGTAGCTCGCCGCCAAGTGCTTGACTCAGGCGGGTCAGCATCCGCCCAACTCTATTAAAGGCCGACCGCAGTTCCCCATAAAGCTCCGCAGAGAGATAACCCAAATCCTTGGCCAGAAAAAGCTGGTAGCTAACCTCCGAAGCCGAACCCCGCGCCATCCCGACAAATTGCCTGTATTCCCTCCGGTTCAACCTCATCGACCCTTCCATCAGATTCATACCAACCGAACTTGCAGCTCGCCTCATCTGCGAGACAAGACCAAACATTTCCTCTTTTGGGAAGTGTCTGGTCTCCTGGTAAACCCTTAGCGTCAATCCATGTGCCAACTTAAAAACGTCCAAATCCTCCGCTGACTTCATGCTACTCCTCCTCTCCTTGAATCCGTGACTCGTGATCGTTTCTCATGCCTAAGCGCACGAACAACCAGCCACGAGCACGAGCCACGAGCCATGTTTCAATCCTTTCTTCGTCAGGCCCAATTCGTGCTCGTGATCGTTACTCGTGATCGAGCAAGCCGAAGCTTTCCTCCTTCGGGAAGCTTACCGTTACCCAGTCAACTCTTAGGGTCACCCAGATCATGAGCCAACCTAAACACGTCCAACTCCTCTACAGATTTCATTGACTTCCCAATCTTCGCTCCGATCCCCGAGCACGACCCACGAGCACGAGTCACGATCCCCAATCCTTTCTTCATCAAGTCTCTGAATCCATCTCATGGCACTCCCGACCGGAAAGTTCCAGCTTGAGAAGTTTCAATCCTTTCTTCATCAAGTCTCTGAATCCATCTCACCCCACCCTTTCTCCAACCTTGGCGCAGCCTTGCGCCTACCAATTCGCAGGCATCGGGTTATCAACAATATCTCACCTCCTGTCTTGTGACTTATACCTTGCCGGTATCGCCAAAACCTCTGGAATTTCGGCCAATTTAATCCAGTCTGCAGATGCTGCTGCAAGTCCTGTGGCGACTGGCCACTGACCACAAATTCGGGCAGATCTCTAAAACTTCCCTCGACAACCTGCACGCTGCCACCGCAGCGCCGTGACCGCATCCCTATTCCTCCGAGGTGTGTCAACAGCCATGCGGCGGCTGCCGCCTTTTGCAAGGCGCCTTGGGCGTTTCCTACTCCAGATCGCGCCGTCAAAGTCAAAACCACATTCGATTGATTGGCACCGAAAGGCACTCGACGATTTTGCCCGAGGCGTGTGGAGTAATATAAGTAATTGTGACCACTGGGCGTTTGTCTGCCCTGCTGGTCTCGGTCGAGATCAAAACTCGCCATTTCTCGGAGCATCCCGCGAAGTCTCACGACGACCCCCGACCCGCGTTCCGTCTCGCCAAAAACCTCGGCTTCCCGACGGCGCAGCTCTTTCAAAGCATCATCGTCGTCCCCAATCACGCCACCCAACATAGCGCGGAACCAATAACGGAGCGCCCCGCGCAGGCTAGCGGGCCGCAGCTCGGGCTGCTGCTCCGCGCCGCCTAAAAACAGCGGAGTGACAGTTTCTAGTCTCAATTCAACCTTCATAGCCGGTTCTATCCAGCATATTCAGAAAAGGGAACCGCGGCTCTGGTCGACTTTTTGCCAAACTCATTGGACATTAGCTCCTTTCGCTGCTCCGCTGACGCCCAGCCGGTCTGCAAGGGAAGACGCGTTGAAACTCATCCACAAAAGCGACACTGGCTTCGGCATGTGTTCCTGGCCGGCCCTTTGCCAAAATTTTCCTAAGTCATGGATGAGTGCAGCTAAAGTGACCTTTAAAGTATCTTCGCTAATCACAGCCTGTCCCTGCTCTTTCGGACTCGAGTCCTCTCTTAAAATACGTGCTTTGCTCTAAAAGCTTTTTGTACTCGTTGTCTGCCAGAGTATACCAGCCAGCGATTGAACCGAACGCTAGTAACCCCAAAGCAAGGCTGCCAAAAGCGGAAAGCATGACCCGATTTTCACTCGCTGGTAGCCTCATCCACACAAATAGGTTAAGAGCGATACCAATGAGTATCGAGTTCAGTGCCTACCCGCGGCAGATTCTTAGCCGGCTTCTACTATATTCAAATAGGTCCCTAAGGGAATCGGACTGAGTGTAGATCAATGTCCTGGCGGCATAGTAGTCATCTTCAGTCTTAAACCATTTCGCGCGAAGCGAGTCGCGCCAAATGAAACTAAAGATTTTATCAGCCCAGCGATCGACAATAATTCCCGCAACATAAATAATAGACAAAACTGGGATAAGGGCAGGCCATGACATCAGGTTATCCAAGGTCACGAACGCGCGGTTAAAAACGGTAAAGATTGCCAAGACGATCCAGAAGGCCGCCCCAGTGCCTATTACAATAAGCTCAACGAATAAATTGGTCGTGCTCATGAGACAGCTAGTAGCTTGAGCCGCTTAGCTCATATCTCCCCAACCCAAACCCCGTTCCCTTACCTACGTGAATCCTCAATCGTGCTCGATACTCGTGCTCGTGGCTCTTGCTCGTGTTCCAAAAAAAACCTCTAGACTCCTGACTCCGAACTCTCTACTCACCCGCTATCTTGTATCCTGCCGCGCCGAGTAGCGCTCCCTCTGACCTGTTCCAATTCCGCCCTAAGTCCTACGCTAAACCTCTACTGCTTTCTCACCATCGGCCTTTATGGTGGCTTTCGTCAACTTGGAGAGAAAGTCGCTCGCCTCTAGGATCTCCAACAACACGAGCCTATCATCTTCCGAAAAGTGCCCGATGATGGGCCCTGCCTCCTCTGCATGATCAATCGACGCCTTCGACACCTCCAAAACAAGAATATCTTCCTTCCGATTATATCGAACTCTCATACCCGA
>Ga0137796_10002303_pt1 | contig 10358 bp, 8 predicted proteins | sample OV2TP3_FD_97704 | JGI IMG/M metagenome (GOLD analysis project Ga0137796, IMG submission 97704)
AGTCCGCCAGGCTCCCGGCACCGGCGACGATCGCATGGAGCGACCACAGCGCCAGCGGCACTAGGACGAGAACAAGCAGCCAGAGACGCGAGGTTTTCCAGTCCGCCGGAAAGCGCGGCATCCGGCCGGCGAGCTTCTCGCCCAACCGGCTCGCGTAGCCCAGGTGGAACAGCAGGACCCCGGCCAATGCGTAGAGCAACGCCCACGCCAGCGGAACCCGCCAGCGGTCCAGGTTGGCAATGAACTTCGTGTCTCCCGTCGCTAGGATCCACAGCCCCCACGCGCCGAACTGCATCACGTAGTAGGCAAGGAAGGCATTGCGCAGATTGAACAGGTCGAAGTGGCCACGGTGCCAGTCCCGGACGACGGGAAATAGCCCGGCCACGATCACTGCGCCGGCCAGCGCCCAGCCCGCTGCGAAGTCGAGCGTACGCCCTCCGAGCAGGATCGCCGCGCCGGTCGCCAGGGCCACCGCGCAGCCGGCGAAGAGCAGGGCCCGTTCGGCGCCGATTCTCATCGCGCCACCCCCTTCGGAGCCGGTGCCAACAGCAGCCGCAACTGCTGAAGCTGGAAGACGTAGACTCCGAGAACAACAAAAACCAGCAGCCCCGCGAGCCCGGCGAGAAGCAACGCCGCCAACAACCCGAGCTCGGCGCTGAGCTGCCCCGCAACCGCCCAGGCCACCACCGCCGCCAGCCCGGCGCTCGCTCCCGCCTCGAAAAACAGCCGCCCCAGCGCCCGATCGAACACCGGCTCCACCGCCCGGCCGAGCACGTGAGTCTGCCCGAGAAAGATGAGCGGCCAGACGACGGCGTACGCCACGGCGATGCCGGCGTAGGAAAGGAGCGGCGTGAGCAAGCCGCAGAGTCCCGCGTAGACCCCAAGCGCCGCGACGCCGATCACCGCGGGCGTCCGGTAGTCGCGCAGCGCAAAAAACCCGCGGCTGATGACGTTCATGGGCGCCATCCCCACCATCCCCACGAGGTAGAACGGCAGAACGCGGGCCACGGCCAGCGTATCGGCACGGTCGAAGCTGCCCCGCTCGAAACACAATTGGAGCAACGGCTCGCGGAGCGCCGCCGTCAGCGCCGCCACAGGAAGAATGAGGAGCAGAATCGTCTGCAAGGCGGTGGCGAGCTTGGCGCGGAACGCTTCCCGCTTACCGGCGGCGCTGTCATCGGCAATGGCCGGGAAGAGCACCACGGAAATCCCCTGCACAACGAGAACCGCCAGGGCCGCGACAATCTTGCTGGCGTAGCCCAGGGCGGAGAGGCTGCCGTGGGGCAGGCCCGACGCCCAGTAGGCGTCCACCACCGGCAGCAATGTAAACGGCAGCAAGGCCACGCCCATCGGCAGGAGCGAGAAGCCCAGTTCGCGCGCCAGCGGATGGCGGAGGTCCCAGCGAAAGCGCAGCCCGCTCTCTCCCCAAATGCCCGCCGCCAGCAGGACGACCTTCAAGAATGTGCCCGCCAGCCAGCCGTAGACGACGCTCTCGATGCCGGCCGTGGCCGCCCAGCCGAGGCCGCCGACAATCATGCCGAGGTACGGCAGGCTCAACAGCACGGCGGGCAGCGTGAACCGCCGGTGGAAGTGGTACAGCCCGGTGAAGAAGCTGCCGAGAAAATTCAACCCCACCAGCAGCCAAATCCACGGCGCCAACCGCACTGCCAGCGCCAGCGTTTCCGGAGGAATCTCCGCGTGCGTGGTCAGGCGCAGGATCCAACCGTGGCCCACCGCCCCGACCAAGGCAATGCCGAGTCCCGCCACCACCATCAAGGAAAACAGCCGGCTGGCGGTCTCGGCCATTTCCTGCGGACTCTCGCGCCGGTGCGCCAAGAGCGGCACCAGGACGAACCCCAACTCGCCGATAACCAGGCTAAGGATGGCCAGCGGCAGCGCTCCGGCGGCCAGGAAGGCGTCCATTTCCGCCGACACCCCGAACAGGTAGGCGAGCACGATCTGGTTCACGAAGCTCGCTCCCAGGTGCAGAGCGGTGAACAGCGTGACCACCGCCTCGGGGCGCGCCACGAGCGCGCGGCTCATCTGCCAAGCAGACGCCGCCCACTCCATCCGCGGCCGGACAGCGGGGCGGGCCGCAACCAATCCAGGTTCCGGCGGTGCGGTCAGGGTTCCCACCTCGCTTCCCTCTCTCCGCCCGGGGCCGGGACGAGCTCCAGAGCCGGACCAGTGGCCAAGGTGCGGCGAGCGGCAGCCAGCACGTCGTCGACGGCAATGCCGCGGATGCACTCCATCGTCCCGGTCGGGCAGTGCCCTTCCGAAAAACAAAACTCGCAGGGAACGCGGTGGCGGAGGGCGACGTGCTGCGCGCCCCACGGCTCCCACAGCCCGGCAAACACGATCCCGGAGAACAGCGTCACGCAAGGCGTGCCGACGGCGGCGGCCAGGTGGGCGGCGCCGCTGTCGTTGCCGATGAAGAGGCAGCAGCGGCGCAGCACCTCCGCGGTTTCGAGCAGCGTGGTCGAACCCGCCAGGTTGTGGATGCGCTCGGGCGAGGCGCTCGCCAGCGCTGCGCCCAGCTCCTGGTCCTCCTGCCCGCCGATCACCACCACCCGCACGGGAAACTCGGCGAGCAGTCGCGCGCAGAGCGCGGCGAAATTTTCCAGCGGCCAGCGCTTGTGCAGGAAGCGCGCCCCAGGGGAGAGAGCGACGACGGGAGCGTTCCCGTTCAAGCCGCGACCCGCCCAAAGCTCATCCACGCGCCGCACCGCGGCGGCGGGGATCGAAAGCGGGAAGACAATCGGGGTCTGTTCGGCTCCGGTCTCGTCCACGGCTTCCAACGCCGCCACCACTTGATGAGGAAAGCGCCGGCGCGCGAACTGGGCTCCTCGAAAGAGGCCCAGGCTGCTGCGCATCTCGAAACCGCGCAGGTTCTGCCGCACGCCGAGGCATCGCAACAGCAGGATCTTTTTCAGCCGGTTCAGGAAGGGCTCGCCGGAGAACGGCAACAGGAAAGTCGCCTCCGGCCGCACCGCGCGCACCTGGCGGCGCAGGGCCAGCAGATTCTTCGGGCGCTGCAGGTCGGAGGCGTAGAAAAAGATAACCTCGTCGATCAGGCGGGCGTTGGCGAGAGCGCGCCCGCCGGCCTCCGGCATCCGGTGCCAGTAACGCGGGTTGCCGGTCGGCGTGGTGAGCAGGGTGATCCGGCTGTGGGGATAGCGCTGCCGCAGCCGGTGCAAGGCCGGCAGGGCGCAGATGAAGTCCCCGATCGCCGAACTGCGGAACACCAAGATGCTCCCCGGCGCGCCGTCCACGCGCCGAAAGCACAGGTGCACCAGAAACCCGAGCAGGCGGTTCTGCAAGCCCACCAGCGAGCCAGCCAGCACCCCAAGGATGGCTCGGTGTTTCATCGTCGGGCGCAGTCCTTTTCCGCAATCACTTCCAGGTTGCCGCGGTTGAAGCCAGCGTAGGCGAGCAGCAGGCTCACGGGAACGCCCGCTAGCCAGACCGTCCGGCTGACCCAGCGCCGCGCCAGCAGGGCCCGGAAGCGGCCGCCGCTCAAGCGGTTCACGACGTCCCGCACCAGCGACGGCCAGGCCACCCGTTTGAGCTCCACCACCCTGAAGCCGGCCCCGGCGAGCAGTGCGGGCAGGGTCTCCGGGCTGAAAAAATAAAGGTGGCGGGGCGCGTCCACGTAGGCGCAGTACTGGCGGAAGACCCGCGCCACCGGACTCGCAATCGACGGGGCCGAGACGAATATCGTCCCGTCGTCTTTGAGCACCCGCCGCACCTCCCGTAGCGTGGCCAGCGGGTGGTGCATGTTCTCGATGGTGTAGCGGAGGACGACGAGGTCGAAGCAGCGGTCGGGGTAGCGAGCTTCGGCCAGCTCGCCGGGCGGGGCGACGTTCAAGCCGCGGGCGCGGGCGCGCTCGACAGCTACCGGGCTGGGGTCTGTACCCCAGGTGGCCCAGCCGAGGTCGCGGAAGAAGGCCAGGTAGCGGCCATCGCCGCAGCCGACGTCGAGCACGCGCTCCGGTGGCAGGGTTTCAATCCTGCGGGCGATGCCGCCAGTCAATCGGTAGAGAGCATTCTTCAAAAGGCGCCGCGGGCCGGCGGCGTTCATCCCACTCCCGCCCAGGTCGTTGAAATAGTCGGCCGGGTAGTGCCCGGCCAGGGCGGCGCGGGTCGGCCGGGGATTCAGGTAGGCGAGCCCGCAGCGGCGGCACTGGACGACCCGGTAACGCTCGGCGCGGCCGAGCAAGGTGTCGCGGGCATGAAACAGCAGGCGCGCGTCGTCGGCGCTACACAGCTCGCAGTTGATGTACTCGAGCTCTCCGGCTGGCCGGACGGCTTCGGCCAGAGACGGCAGCAATGTTTCCGCGACATTCATGCGCGTCTCTCCAGCGGGGCGGCCAGAGCGGGAACAGAAGCTCCCGCCTGCGCGGCCGCGTAGGCGGCAGCCAGCGGGCCCGCATAACACCAGAGCGATTCGTTCCACTCCATCGGCTGGTCGAAGGCGTTCTTGCGCCCGACCGCCTGCCGGTCGAACTCGCGCGGCCCCAGCTCCGGGTAGCGGTCGGCGAGGTCGTAGAGATAGGCATAGTCGTCGGCCGCCAGCCGCTCCGCCAGGCGGTTGAGGTATCGGCCTTCGGCAAAATGATTCCCGTCGTATGTGAGCCGCCCGTTGTGGGCGTGGACCGCGCTGGCCGGAATCCGGGTGTGCTCGAACTGCCCGGGACGCAGCAGGCGCACCGCCGCGCGGTAGAGCCAACTCACCGTCCAGCCCCCGGCAAACGGCGGGCCGTCGAAATGGCGCACGCGGGCGTGCCGCGGGAGGATGTCGTGGACATGGACGGGCACGCGCGGCGCGAGCCGCGGCACCAAAGCCCCCAGGTACCAGCGCGCAAAAGCTTCCGTGTGCAGGCTGTCGAGGAAAAGCAGGTCGGTCTGCTCGAGGGCAATCTCCTGGATCGTGCGCCGGGCGTCGCCCACGTGCACCCGCACCCAGGGCTCCACGCCGAAGCGGCGGAAGTTCTCCTCCGCGCGCCGGGCATTCCTCCGGGACAGCTCGAAGGTCTCGAGCCGTCCCGCGCCGTTCTCCTGCAGCCCCAGAGCCATGAAGAGCGACGAGTAGCCGTTGGCGCAGGAAATCTCGACGACCTGCCGCGGCCGCAAGTGACGCACCAGGCAGTAGAGCGCCTGCCCGGAAAACCAGTCGTACTGCCCCTGCGCCGGAAAGAGCCGCCGGTTGTAGCGGTTCTCGGGCAGGAACCGCAGCCGCGTCGTCTCGGCTCCGTAGACTCGCAGTGCCTCGTCCAGCACTCCTGCCAGCATGCTTTCCCTCATGGGCGGCTCAAGCAGCTAGGGCGCGCTCGAAGACCGCCTGCAGCCTCTGGTTTTTTTTCTCCAGCGAGAACTTCCCGTGCTCGACTTCCCGCCGCGCCGCTCCGCCCAGTCGGCGGCGCAAGACGGGCTGCTCGACCAGCAGCCGGGTCTTCTCCACGAGCTCGCCCACCAGCCCCGGGTCGGGCTCCCGCACTGCTTCCAGCACTTCCCGCGGCGAGGTGTCCCAGGGGGGCAGCGCGCGCCCGTGGCGGGCGACGAACCCGGTGCGGCCGTCTTCGACGTACTCCGGGTTGTCGTAGTAGTCGGAGAGGACGACCGGCAGGCCGTAGCTCATCGCTTCCAGCACCACCACCGAGCTCAAGCTGTGCGCGGGATACCAGAAGATGTCCGCATCGCGGTAGAGCCGCTCGAGCTCGTCCCGCGAAACCTGTTCGGTGAGGAAGCGCAGCCCCGGGACGCCGCCATAGGCGCGCCGCAGCGGTCCCGGAACGTCGCTGCGCACGACCAGCTCGACGCGCGGGGAAAGCTGCCGCAGCCAGACGAACGCTTCCAGGGCTTCCCGGCCGCCTTTCTGCTCGAAGACGCCGGGGGTGACGACCGAGCTGACAAACAGGATGCGCACCGTACGGCCGTTCGCCGGCTCGACGCGGCGGAAGTCCTTCGGCGTGCCTGCAGGGTGGACGACCGTGATCTTGCCGGCAAACTTTTCCGCCTCGAGCCGCGCGAGCAGCGAGCAGCGCGCCGCTTCGCTCCAGCACACGATGCCGCGGCAGTGGGGCGACGCCAGCGCCGCCTCCACCAGCCGCCGGTAGCGGGCCAGGTGGCGATGGTCGTAGCCGGCGAACTGCGTGGCTACTTCCACGCCCACCACCCACGGCTCCCGCCGAAAAACCAGCGGCGACTCCGAATAGGTAAGGTCCGTGCCCGGCGGGCACGGCTTGAAGCGCAGTGGGCCATAGGCGGCCAGCAGGTTGAGCGGCACGAACCGGTTCAGCCAGTGCCGCCACCGCCAGAGGCAGTCGTTGCGGATGGCGCGGTCGGAGACCCGGTCGGCCCACTGTGTACGGCTGACGAAGCGAAACCCGGCGGGCGGATGCTCGAGCAACTGCCGGACGCGAAAGCCGACCCGCCCGAGCAGGTCGGCGTACACGGTCTTCATCGCTTCAACTCCACCGGCTGGCGGCTGTCGGCTTCCAACCGCGCTGCCACGTCGGCGAACAGCCGCCGGATGCCTTCGCGGAGCGGCACCTCCGTCCGCCAGCCGTCGAGCTCGGCGCGGGCGCGGCGGACGTCAACCACCTGGCCCCAAAGCAGTGTGTCGCCCGGAACCCACTCGACGCGAATGTCTTTGCCGGACGAGCGGATGACTTCTTCGGCCAGGGCGCCCACGCTCACGCGCTCCTCGCCGCTCACGTTCAGCGGGCCGAGGAGCTTCCGCGCGCCCAGGGCTTCGATGGCGCGCAGGCAGGCTTCGGCGGCGTCGTCCGTGTAGCAGTAGCAGCGGGTTTCACGCCCGCTGCCGCGCAGGCGGAAAGGCGTCTGCGGATACTCGAGCGCCCGGCGCACCAACACCGGCAGCAGCGAGCCGCGCTCGAGGTCGATGTCCTGCCCGGGGCCGTAGACGTTCTCCAGGCGCAGAACCGCTCCGCGCAGCCGACCGGACTCGCCGGCGGCGTATTCGAGGGCTTTCTCCCCGAGCAGCTTCGCCCAGCCGTAGGAGTTGGGCGGATCGGCGGGCAGGGCGTCTTCTTCGCACAGCGCCGGCGCGTCCGGAGCGAGCTGCCGCCCGCGGGGGTAAACCATGCTGCTGCTCGGGTAGAGGTAGCGCGCGACGCCGGCCGCTTCGGCCGCCGCCAAGAGTTGCGTGTCCAGCAGGAGGTTTTCGCGGAACACCCGGCCAGGATGGCGGCGGTAGTAATCGCTGCTGCCGACCCGCGAGGCGAAGTGCAAGACGACCTCCTGCCCCACGCAGACGCGGGCAGCCGCACGCGGGTCGAGCAGGTCGTCGGTGAGGAACTCGACCTCGTCTTCCCAGCCCCGGGGCGCCGCCGAACGCGCGCGGCTGTCCGCCACCCGCACCCGCGCGCCCCGCTCAAGCAGGCGCCGCACCAGGTGCGACCCGATGAACCCGGCGCCGCCCGTCACCAGCACCCGCCGGCCGCGCCACCAGCCGCGTTGTTCGCCGCCGCTAGGCATAGACGCGCCCTCCCACCAGGCGTGAGCGATGCGCGCGGAACCACTCGACCGTTTGCCGCAATCCTTCTCGCAGGCTCACCTGCGGCTCGAAGTCGAGCTCGCGGCGGGCGCGGCTGACGTCGAAGACGCGCCGCAACTGCCCGTCAGGCTTGGAGGTGTCCCAGACCAGCCGGCCGCGGAAGCCGGTCAGCTCGGTCAGGGCCTCCACCACGTCCCGCACGGAACTGTCCTGGCCGCTCGACAGGTTCACCAGGCGCGGCTCCGTGTAACGCTCCGCCGCCAGCAGCAGCCCGCGCGCCACGTCGCCCACGTAGACGAAGTCGCGCGCCGGGCGCCCGCTGCCCCAGACGACCACTTCCGAGGCGCCCTCTTTGACCGCTTCCACGAACTTGCGCACCAGAGCGGGGATGACGTGCGCCTGGTAGAGGTCGAAGTTGTCGTGCGGGCCGTAGACGTTGCCGGGCACGCCCACCACGCTCACGAAACCGTACTGCCGGTAGTAGGCCTCGGCCTGGACGATCAGCATCCGCTTGGCGAGCGAATACGGGGCGCTTTCCTTTTGCGGGTAGCCGTCCCAGAAAGACTCCTCGCGCAGCGGCACGGGAGCGTGCTCGGGATAACCGCAGCCGGCGCCGGCGGCGACGAGCTTTTCGACGCCGCGGCGGCTGGCGTGGTGGATCAGCAGCGTTCCCATCATCAGGTTGCGATAGAAGAAATCCGCCGGCCGCTCCTTATTGGCCAGAATGCCGCCCACGTAACCGGCCAGGTGAAAGATGACCTGTGGGCGCACGGCGTCGAGCAAGCGCTCGACATCAGCCTCGCGCGTCAGGTCGGAGTCGGCACTGCGGGCGACAACCGGGTCGCGGCCGCCCGCGGCGCGCAGCGCTTCGACCAGATTGGTGCCGACGAACCCGGCCCCGCCGGTGACGAGCACGCGCTTACCGGTCCAGTACGACATCGCTCAAACCGCCGCTTTGCGCAGCGCGCCCAGATAGGCTTTGACCTTCTCCGCCACCAGGGCGATCTGTTTTTCTTCCAGGGTCGGCGCCGACGGGAACGACAGCCCGCGGGCGTAGAGCCGCTCGGCCACCGGGAAGGAACCCGACAGGCGGTAGCAGGGCTGGCGGTGCACGGGGAAATAGAAGCGCCGGCAGCCGATCCCTTCGCGGGCCAGGCTGGCCGCCAGCGCCTCGGGGTCGTCCACGAACGCATTGACCCGGTGCGGCACGACGTAGCAGTCCGGCGCCTGGTAGGTGAACTCGATTCCCTCGACGTCTTTCAGGTGCTTCCGGTAGAGCTCGACGTTGCGGCGCTTGCTTTCGATGATGCGGGGGAGCTTGTCGAGCTGGGCCAGCCCGACGGCGGCCTGCAGGTCGGTGATGCGGAAGTTGTAGCCGACGCGGTCGTGGAAGTAGATGCCGCGCTCGAGCCGCCCGTCGTTCTTCAGCATCAGCAGCTCGCGGTAGAGCGCGTCCGAATCGGTCATGATGAGCCCGCCCTCGCCGAGGGTGATGGCCTTGTCGGCGAAAAAGGAGAGGCAGGCGACGTCGCCGAACGAGCCCACCGGCCGCTGGCGGTACTTGACCCCGAGGCCCTGGGCGGTGTCTTCGATGACACGCAGGTTGTGCTTGCGGGCCAGCGCCATCACCGCGTCGAGGTCGGCCGGGTGGCCGTAGATGTGCACCGGCATGAGGGCTTTGGTGCGGGAGTTCACGGCGCGCCCGGCGGCGGCGACGTCGATCGTGAAGGTTTTCGGGTCGACGTCGACCAGCACCGGGGTGGCGCCCGCCAGCCGGATGGCGTTGATGCTGGCGATGAAGGTGAAGGTGGGGGCGATGACTTCGTCGCCCTCGCTGATTCCCATCGCCTTCAAACCCATGATGAGCGCCGCCGTGCAGTTCACCACCGCCAGGGCGTACTTCCGCTCATGGAGCGCAGCCAGGCGGTCTTCAAAGGCGCGGGTCTTCTCGCCCTCGGAGATCCAGTTCTTGCGGATCACTTCGGTCACCTGGCGGAGCTCTTCCTCGCCGAGCCAGGACTCGTAGTAAGGAATTCTTTCGCTGCGGAGCTTCTCTTCGTATTCGTAGTACGGCACGTCGGGCTGGGGTCTCATGCTGGTCCTCCTGTTTTGGCGAGCGAAGTTTCCCGCAAAACTCTGGGGGCCGAGGGGAGGGCGAGCGCCTGCTCCCACCAGGCGAGTGTCCGCGCCAGGCCGTCACGCAGGCTGACCCGGGGCGCCCAGCCGGTGGCGCGGCGGAGCTTCGAGGTGCGGCAGCGCTGGCGAAGACTGCCGGGCACAGCTTCCTGCCGGTCTTCCACCGGCAGGCCGCCGAGCAACGCGGCGATTTCCTCGGCCAGCTCACCCACCGAGGTTTCGCTGCCGCTGCCGAGGTTGACGACCTCGCCGACGAGCGCATCGCCGGCGGCCACGGCGAGCAGGGCGGCGGCGGTGTCTTCTACGTAACTGAAATCCCGCGTGGGCCGGCCGTTGCGGAGGGCGATTCGGCCCGTTTCGAGGCCCTGCCGGATGAGACTCGGGACGACGTAGTCGCCCACCTGCCGGGGGCCGTAGGTGGAGAAGTTGCGCACCACGGTAACGCGCAAGTTGCGCTCGGCGGCTTGCAGCCAGCAGAGGCTCTCACCGGCGATCTTGGTGAGCGAGTAGGGGTCGCGGGCCAGTTGGGGATGGAGCTCATCGACGGGCAGCGCCAACGGCTCGCCGTAGGTGAGCGCGCCGGACAGAAACACGACGCGGCAGCCGACGCGGCAGGCTTCGAGCACGCGCCGCGTGCCTTCGACATTGACCCGCCAGGCGCGCGCGGGCTCCGCCCGGCACGTCCCCGGGTGGGCCAGCGCGG
>Ga0137796_10002304_pt1 | contig 10357 bp, 9 predicted proteins | sample OV2TP3_FD_97704 | JGI IMG/M metagenome (GOLD analysis project Ga0137796, IMG submission 97704)
CACGCGCTCGATCGCCGACCAGGCGCGCACCATCCGCATCCCGGTGCACATGATCGAGACCATCAACAAGATGAACCGCATCAGCCGGCAGATCCTGCAGGAGACCGGCCAGGAGCCCGATCCGGCGACGCTCGCGCAGAGGATGGAGATGCCCGAGGAGAAGATCCGCAAGATCCTCAAGATCTCCAAGGAGCCGATCTCGATGGAGACGCCGATCGGCGACGACGACGATTCGCACCTCGGCGATTTCATCGAGGACAGCTCGACCATGGCGCCCTCGGATGCGGCGACTTACGCATCCTTGCGCGACGTGACCAAGGAAGTGCTCGACACCCTCACGCCGCGTGAGGCCAAAGTGCTGCGCATGCGCTTCGGCATCGAGATGTCGACCGACCACACGCTGGAGGAGGTCGGCAAGCAGTTCGACGTCACGCGCGAGCGCATACGCCAGATCGAGGCCAAGGCGCTGCGGAAGCTGCGCCACCCCTCGCGCTCGGAGCGGCTGAAGAGCTTTCTCGACCAGGAAACCTAGCGATCACCGGAGGAAGAGGGAGTTGAAAGGGCCGCGGGGGAGCGGCCCTTTTTTTTGCAGTAAGCTCCTGCGGCGGGCCGGTAGCTTAGGGGTTAAAGCAGCGGACTCATAATCCGTTGATCGTTGGTTCGATTCCAACCCGGCCCACCACCAGCGAGGAAACTCAGGATGGCCTACTACTACGTCATCAGCGCCCGCAACGTCGAGGCCGGCGAGTTCGGCGCCGAGCCCGGCGGCGTCCGCTATCTGAAGGTCCGCGAGGCCCGCCTGCCCCGCCCTTCCGACCAGATCCCCGTCAAGCAGTGGCTCGCCGAGGTTCGGGACCTCGCCGACGGCAATGCCGACCAGAACATCGGCAAGTTCGGCGACGTGCTGATGTTCGTCCACGGCTACAACAACGACCTGAAGGTGATCCGGGACCGGCAGCTGCAGCTCGCACAGGACCTCGTGGCCGAGAAGTGGCGCGGCGTGGTGGTCGCCTTCGACTGGCCGAGCGACGACTCCACGCTCAACTACCTCGAGGACCGCGCCGACGCCGCGGCCGTGGCGCAGGAGCTCGTCGACAAGGCGATCCTGCCGCTCTCGCGGCGCCAGCTGAAGGGCTGCGAGACCAATGTCCACCTGCTCGGCCACTCGACCGGCGCCTACGTGATCATGGAGGCGTTCGCGCAGGCCGAGAAGGACGGACGGCTCTTCAAGACGCCCTGGCGCATCGCGCAGGTGGCGTTCATCGGCGCGGATGTCGCCTCGAGCTCGCTTGCCGGGGACAGCGACTGGGCGGCGCCGATGTTCCGGCGCGTGATGCGCCTGACCAACTACCAGAATCCCTACGACCACGTGCTCGCCGCCTCGAACGCGAAGCGCCTCGGCGTCGCGCCACGCGTCGGGCGGGTGGGCCTGCCCGGGGACGCGCACGCGAAGGCGGTGAACGTCAACTGCGGCGAATACTTCTGCACGCTCGACCCCGGGAAGCAGACCTTCCACGGCACCTTCGCGCACTCCTGGCACATCGGCAACCGGGTTTTCGCGCGCGACCTCGCGATGACGCTGGAAGGCCGCATCGACCGCAACGCGATCCCGACGCGCAAGTGGGACGAGGACGAGCTTGTATTGCAGGAGGCGCCGCGCCCCGCGCAATACGCCCGCTGGCACATGCAGCGGAACGTCGTCTGAAGGCGACAGGTCGGCCGGAGCCGGTGTCGGCAGCGCGCAGCGCGTGAACTGCTTGGCATTTGCCCCTCGTTCTCCCCGCCGCGGGTTCAACCGAAGCGCGCCTGCCGCGTTAATGGTAACTTTCAGCCGTCGAGAGGAGAGCCCATGAAACGCGAACTGATCGCCGCCCTCGTCGCCGCCGCGCTCGCCGCGCCTGCGTTCGCGCAGGCGCCGGCGGCGCCCACCGACACCAAGGCTGGCGAGACCACCACGACGAAGGATACGAAGCAGCCTGCGCCGAAGAAGAAGGCCACCAAGAAGACCGACGCGAAGAAGACCGCGGACAAGGCCACCCCGGCGACTCCGGCCCAGCCCGCCACGCCCGGCAGCGGCACGCAGCCGACCACGCCCGCGACTCCGGCGACACCGGCGACGCCCCCCGCCGGCAAGGCGCACCCCGGCAAGGGCTACGCCAAGGGGCACGACAAGAGCGGCTGGACGAAAGGGGACGAGAAGGGGAAGGGCTGGTCGAAGACGAAGTAGCTCAGGCGGCGCGCTCGGCGCGCCGGTCGAGCAGCCTGCCGAAGTTCTCCAGCGAGAGCAGGTGCGCGTAGATGCGCCCCATGGCGCCCTTCTTGACGAGGTTCTTGAGCTGGCTCGCGTTGAGGTGCTCGAGCCTTGCCTCGGCGACGCGGTGCATGCCGGTGAGGTGCATCTGGCCGCCGGCGTCGAGCTTCGCCTGCGCGGTGAAGGGCTCCAGCAGGCCGTAGTCGGCGAGGATCGAGCACATCTCGCGGCTGCGCTCGAGGTCCACCTCGTACTCCGAGAGCATGCGCTCGATGTCCTTCCACTTCTGCAGCGGCTCGCCCTTGGCGTCGAACATCGGCTCGCCGGCCGCCTCGTCGAGGTGCGATTTCTCGACGCAGATCAGGCGGTTCTGCTGCTCGACCTGGTTCAGCGTCACCTTCGCCATGCAGAACGGGAAGCGCCGCGCGTAGGCCGGTACGTAGCTGTTCTTCGCCCAGGCGCCGTCGGCGATGAACAGGTTCTCTCCCGCGGCGATGCCGAGCACCGCCACCGGCGCGAAATTCTCGGCACCCGGGCCCGCGGTGAACACGATCGGGTAGTCGCGCGAGATGATCGAGAACTCGGTGAAGCTGATCGGGATGGCGTTCAGGCCGCGCGCGAACTCGGGCACCTCGCCGGGCCTGAGCAGCCGCACTTTCGCGGTGCGCGCGAGGGGCGCGACTTCCTTGTAGCCGAAGGGCGGATTGATCTGCATGCCGGCCGATTCTAGAGTAAAATCCGGGCCCTTTCCGGGGTGGTAGCTCAGCTGGGAGAGCGCGGCGTTCGCAATGCCGAGGTCGAGGGTTCGATCCCCTTCCACTCCACCAACACCCTTATCCACGTCCGTCCAGCAGAGTCCGTAAGGCCCTCATTGCGCTCTTTTTCACAGGGGAAATTCAGTCCCCGAGCGTCCGGCCAAGTTTGTTGCAATCCGAAGGCAGTGACTGGAGATTGCATGGATCGGTTGCGGCCGGCGCTACAAGTTCACGGTGCGCCGCGAAGCTGGCTGGGACAGCCCGCTGTATCAGGCGGCGTGGGTTACGCGGGCGGGCGAATCGCAGGAACTCCGTCTGCCGCTGCGGGATTTCGTCCCCACGTTTCGCGGCCGACTGCTTACTGGCGAACCACCGCTGACGGGCGATCGCGTGTCGTCACCGGGCTTCCTGATTTCCGATAGCCAGGCCGGGCCATTCCGGTTGGAGGTGGCGTGGATCGGCGTCGCTTTGGACTACGCCGGGCGGGTGCGATTGGCAGCGAGCAAAGTCCTCAGACGACCAGTAAGTCGGCCGCCGTCACTCCCGAGGGCGCGCCCGCCAGGACCGCAAAAAGCTGGGACGCGCCCGGGGCGTTGCCGTCGGCGTCGTAGTAGAGCTGCCCGGTGGTGGTGTTGTAGATCAGATAGTCGTCGACACCGCTCGCGCCGGCATCCGTGGTCGTCGTCAGCCCCGCTCCGGAGACGAACGAGCCGGCCGAGAGCGGCCCGGGCGTCGCCAGGCTCGTGAACACGCTGTGGTCCAGCTGGATCGTATCGTCCGGCACCGAAAAATTCCTGATGGTGTCGACGTTCGTCGGCCCGAGCGCGCTTGAGAACCGGAACACGTCAGCCCCCGCGCCGCCGTCCAGCGTATCGTTGCCCAACCCTCCATCGAGAACGTTCGCCGCGCCGTTGCCCGTCACCACGTTGTTCAGCTCATTGCCCGTGCCATTGATCGCATTCGATCCGATCAATCGCAACATCTCAAGGTTCGCACCCAAGGTCCAGCTTATCGAGGCCCTAACAACATCCTGCCCCTCCCCCGCGTTCTCGATGGTCTGATCCCCGGCGTTATCGACCAAGTAGGTGTCGTTTCCAAGTTCTCCCGCCATCGAGTCGGCGCCCGACATGCCGTCAAGCTGGTCATTGCCCGCGCCGCCCATAAGGGTGTCGTTGCCCGTACTGCCCTGCAGCACGTCCGCCCCCAGGCCACCGTACAAGCGGTCGTCACCAGCGGCGCCGAGCAGAGTGTTACTGCCGGCATCGCCGATGAGCGTGTCGTTGAAGTTGCCGCCGCGAATGCCCTCGATCGAGACAAAGATGTCGCCCGCGGCCTCGCCGGTGTTGTTCGCCGGGTTGCTCAGGTCGACCGTCACCGCGGTCTCGGCGTTGCGATACTCGACAGTATCGACGCCCGCGTCGCCGTTCAGCAGGTCCGCACCCAAGCCGCCGCGCAGCGCGTTATTGCCGGCGTCGCCGATGAGCGTGTCGTTGAAATCGCCGCCGCGAAGGCCCTCGATCGAGACAAAGGTGTCGCCCGCGGCCTCCCCGGTGTTGTTCGCCGGGTTGCCCAGGTCGACCGTCACCGCGGTTGTCGCCCAGAGATAATCGGCAAGGTCATAGCCCGCGTTGCCGATAAACAGGTCCGCACCCAGGCCGCCGCGCATGTAGTTATCGCCGGCGTCGCCGATGAGCGTGTCGTCGAAATCGCCGCCGGCAAGGCGCTCGATCGAGATAAACGTGTCGCCCGCGGCCTCGCCGGTGTTGTTCGCCGGGTTGCTCAGGTCGACCAGCACCGCGGTTGTCGCGCCGCGATAGTCGGCAAAATCAAGCTGCGGGCCGCCGTTCAGCACGTCCGCGCCCGGGCCGCCGCGCAGGTAGTTATCGCGGGCGTCGCCGATGAGCGTGTCGTCGAACGCGCTGCCAATAATCCCCTCGATCCCGCGAAAACTGTCGCCCGCGGCCTCGCCGGTGTTGTTCGCCGGGTTGCTCAGGTCGACCAGCACCGCGGTTGTCGCGCCGCGATAGTCGGCTTGATCGAAAAACCCCTGGCCGCCGTTCAGCACGTCCGCACCCAGGCCGCCGCAAAGGAAGTTATAGCCGGCATCCCCGGTGAGCGTGTCGTTGAATGCGCTGCCGATAATCCCCTCGATCGAGCTAAACCTGTCGCCCGCCGCCTCGCCGGTGTTGTTCGCCGGATTGAACAGATCGACCCTCACCCCGCTCGTGGCATCCCGATAGGCGGCGGCGTCCAAACCCGCGCCTCCGTCCAGGCTGTCCGCGCCCAAGCCGCCGGTCAGGGTGTCGTTGCCGCCCAGGCCGAGGAGGCAGTCGCGGCCCGCGGTCCCCGTCAGGCTGTTGGCCGCATCGTCGAACGTGCTCGTGCCGTCGCCGACGCTGGTCGTGTTGTCCCCGACGAGCAGCCTCGAGCCGCTGTCGTAGATCACGTTCGTGTCGGCCAGCGCGCGGACTCCGCCCGTCACCGTGAGGTGCACTGTCTTGTTGAGCCCCGCGTCCGACTTGCCGCTCACGCTGAAGGTGACGTCGTCGCCGATCCAGCTGATCATCCCGAAGTCCGCCGCCGAGATGCTCGTGCTGTCGAAGCGCAGCACATCCGTCGCCGGGTCGAATACCAGCGTGCTGCCGGCGGTCAGCGTGCTCCAGAGTATCGTCGCCATGCACCCCCCTAGGCGAAGTGCGGGTGGAAGCGGATCTTACCTTCAAAGCCCCTGTTTCGCGACTGGATAGAGGGTCCATCCAGCGCCTTCACGATTCTTTACAAGCAAATGCAAGATGGATGCAAGGATTGTGCGGCGCGCCGACGCTGCTCGCGCGTTGTGCGCCGGGCGCCTACTCGGCGCGCTCGAAGGTCACGACCTCGCCCGCCGAGGAGTCGGCGAGGAGCTCGCGCGGCAGCCGGTTGTTAAGCGCATGGCCAGATCAGCCCCGGATTCTCAGGACAGATCGATCGCGTGCGCCTTGAGCTGGGCGAGCGGAAGGATCGCGAGCGCCTCCTCGTGCGTCGCGGCGAGCACCACCGGCGGCGCGACGCCGGCATCGAGCGCCTCCTTCCAGCGGCCGGCGCACAGGCACCAGCGGTCGCCGGGCTTCAGGCCCGGGAAGCCGGGCTGCGGGGTGGCGAGGTCGTTGCCGCGCTTTTTCGAGAACTCGAGGAACTCGTGCGTCATGCGCGCGCAGACGACGTGGATGCCGACGTCGTCGTAGCCGGTGTTGCAGCAGCCGTCGCGGTAGAACCCGGTGAGCGGGTCCATGCCGCAGGGCGCGAGCGCCTCGCCGAAGACGTTGAGCGCCTGCGCGGCTGCCCTGCGCTCCTTCACGGCGCGAGCTTCTTCTCGATGCGGCGCGCGAAGACGCTCATCTCCTTCTCCGCCTGCTTGTCGCCCCTGGCGCGCGCCGCCTCGATGCCGCGCTTCCAGGCCTGCAGCGCCTCCATCTCGCGCCCGGCATCCGCGAGCGCCCGCCCGAGCAGCTTCCAGGCCGCCGAGTAACCCGGATCGCGCTCGACCGCCTCGCGCAGCCGCGCTGCGGCCTCGGCAGCTTCGCCCGCCTTCAGGTGCTCGAGCCCGAGCGAGTAGCGCAGCAGCGCGCCGTCGCGCGGCGTGCCGATCAGCTTCTCCAGGCTCGCGACCGTGGGGCCGGGCATTTCGGCTAAGATTCTAAGGTGAAAACCCCGATCCGGACCGCGGACGCGCCGCAGGCGATCGGCACCTACTCGCAGGCGGTGCGCGCGGGCGACACGGTATTCCTCTCCGGGCAGATCGGCCTCGATCCGGCGACGATGCAGCTCGCCGAAGGGATCGAGGCGCAGATCCACCGCGTGTTCGCCAACCTCGCCGCGATCGCCGCGGCCGCGGGCCTGGGCCTGGACCGTGCCGTGCGCATGACGGTGTACCTCACGGACCTCGCGCACTTCGCGCGCGTCAACGAGATCATGGCGCAGTACGTGCGCGAGCCCTATCCGTCGCGCGCGGCCGTCGGCGTCGCCAGCCTGCCGCGCGGCGCGCTGGTCGAGATCGACTGCATCCTGTACGCGGGTTGACGCGCGCGCTCGCGCCCGCAGTCGCAGCCAGGCTCGCGAAGCTCGGCATCCGCACGCGCGACGACCTGGTCGTGCATCTGCCGCTGCGCTACGAGGACGAGACACGGCTCACCGACCCGGCCGCCGTGCCGCCCGGGTCGCCGGTGGCAGTGCAGGCGCGGCTGCGCCGCGCCGAGATCGCGTTCCGCCCGAGACGCCAGCTGGTGGTGCACGCCGAGGGGCTCGTGCTCCGGTTCCTGCACTTCTACGGCAGCCAGCTGAAGGCCTTTCAGCGCGCGGCCGAGCTCGGCAGGCACGTGCGCGCCTTCGGCGAGGTGCGCGCGGGGTTCTTCGGCGCCGAGATGGTCCATCCCCGCTACCGGCTGGTCGACGAGCACGAGCCGCTGCCGACGACGCTCACGCCCATCTATCCCACGACGGCTGGGCTGTCGCAGGCGACGCTGCGGGAGCTGATCCTCGACGCGGTCGACCGCGCCGATCTCGACGAGACGCTGCCGGATGCGCTTCGCACGCGGCTGGGGCTCGAGCCGATCGCCTCGAGCATCGGGACCCTGCACCGCCCTGCGCCCGGCGCCGATACTGCGGCGCTCGCCGGGCGCACGCACCCGGCATGGCGGCGCGTCAAGTTCGACGAGCTGCTCGCGCAGCAGCTCTCGATGCGCATGGCCTACCGCGCGCGGCGCGCCCGCAGCGCGCCGCCGCTCGGCTCGGACGGGCCGCTGCTCAAGCGCTTCCTCGGCCGGCTGCCCTTCCGCCTCACGCGCGCCCAGGCGCGCGCGATGGCCGAAATCCTGCGCGACCTCTGCGCGCCGCACCCCATGCAGCGGCTGCTGCAGGGCGACGTCGGCAGCGGCAAGACGATCGTCGCCGCGATCGCCTGCCTCGCCGCGGTCGACGCCGGCCGCCAGGCGGCGGTGCTCGCGCCGACCGAGATCCTCGGCGAGCAGCACTGGCGCAAGTTCTCGCAGTGGCTCGCGCCGCTGGGGGTGCGCATCGCCTGGCTGCACGGCGGCCTTTCCCGATCGGGAAAGAAGGACGCGTTGCGCGCGCTCGCCGCCGGGGAGGCGAGCGTCGCGATCGGCACGCACGCGCTGTTCCAGAAGGGCGTCGAGCTGCCGCGGCTTGCGCTCGCCATCGTCGACGAGCAGCACCGCTTCGGGGTGCAGCAGCGCCTGGCGCTGCGGCGCAAGGGCGCGCGCAGCATGAGCCCGCATCAGCTCATGATGAGCGCGACCCCGATCCCGCGCACGCTCTCGATGACGTACTGCGCCGACCTCGACGTCTCGGTGATCGACGAGCTGCCCCCGGGCCGCACGCCGGTGGCGACGCGGCTCGTCTCCTCGAGCCGCCGCGGCGAGGTGCTGGCGCGCATCCGCGAGGCCTGCGCGGAGGGCCGGCAGGCTTACTGGGTGTGCCCGGTGATCGAGGAGTCGAAAGAGGGCGAGCTGCAGACCGCGCTCGACACCTTCGCGGCGCTGCGCGCCGAGCTCGGGGGGCTGCGCGTCGGCCTGCTGCACGGGCGGCTCCCGCCCGCGGAGAAGGCGGCGGCGATGGCTGCGTTCGCCGAGGGCGGCACGCAGCTCCTCGTCGCCACCACCGTGATCGAGGTCGGCGTCGACGTGCCGAATGCATCGGTCATGGTGATCGAGCACGCCGAGCGCTTCGGGCTCGCGCAGCTGCACCAGTTGCGCGGGCGCATCGGCCGGGGCGCGCGCGACTGCGTCTGCGTGCTGCTGTACGCCGAGCCGTTGTCGGAGGCGGCGCGCTCACGCCTGAAGGTGATCTACGAATGCACCGACGGCTTCGAGATCGCGCAGCGCGACCTGGGGCTGCGCGGGCCGGGGGAGTATCTGGGCGAGCGCCAGAGCGGCGCGCCGCTGCTGCGCTTCGCCGACCTGGAGCGGGACGCGGACCTGATCCGGGCGGCGCGCGAGGCCTCCGAGCGCCTGCTGGACGCCGATCCGGCCTCCGCCGGGCGCCACGTGGCGCGCTGGCTCGGCGCCCGGCAGGAGCTCGCGCGCGCCTGATATCCTCGCGCCGTGGACCGCGCCCTCCTCGCGAAGCGCATCGACGCCTACGAGCGCCTGATCCGCCTCGACAAGCCGGTCGGGACACTGCTGCTGCTCTGGCCCACGCTCTGGGCGGTGTGGCTCGCCGCGCAGGGCCGTCCGCGGGCGGAGATCGTGCTGATCTTCGTCGCCGGCACCTTTCTCATGCGCTCGGCGGGCTGCGCCCTGAACGACTACGCCGACCGGGGCTTCGACCCGCACGTCGAGCGCACGCACAGCCGGCCGCTCGCCGCCGGGGAGATCGCGCCGCGCGAAGCGCTCGCCGTGGCGGCGGTGCTCGCCGCGGCCGCCTTCGGCCTGGTGCTGCTGCTGAACGCGTTCGCGATCGCGCTCTCGCTCCTCGGCCTGGCGGTCGCCTGGAGCTACCCCTACGCCAAGCGCGTGTTCTGGCTGCCCCAGCTCTACCTCGGCATCGCGTTCGGCTTCGGCATCCCGATGGCCTACGCCGCGATCCGCGATGCGCTGCCCTGGGAGTGCTGGCTGCTGCTCGCCGCCAACGTCTGCTACGCCTTCGCCTACGACACCGAGTACGCGATGGTGGACCGGGACGACGACCTCAGGATCGGCGTGCGCAGCTCGGCGATCCTGCTGGGGCGTTACGACGTGGCGGGCGTGATGGCCGCCTACGCCGGCATGCTCGCGCTGCTGGCCCTGCTCGGCGCGCTGCTCGCGCTCGGCTGGCCCTATTACGCCGGGCTCGCGGCCGCCGGCGGCATGATGCTGTACCACTACTCCCTGATCCGCGCGCGCTCGCGCGCGGGCTGCTTCAGGGCGTTCCGCCACAACGTCTGGGTGGGTGCCGCGATCTTCGCGGGCACCGCAGCGAGCTTCCTGCCGTGAGCCCGGGCCCGGTGGTCGAGTTCGAGTTCCGCGGCGGCGCGCTGCGCGGCTCGCGCCTGGTGCTGTACGCCGATCGCCTGCTGCATCACGGCGGCGACGTGCTCGAGACGGTACCGCTCGCGCAGCTCGCCTCGGTGAGGATCGCGTTCGAGCGGGAGTCGGCGAAGCTCGGCTGGGCCATCGTGCTCGTGCTGCTGGGGCTCGGGCTTCTGTCGATGGCTTCGCCGCTCGAATCCTGGGCTCAGGCCAGGGCCGCGGGCGTCGTCGAGGACGCGAGCGGCGTGTCCTCCATCCTGCGCGCGACTTTCGCCGGGCTCGCCGCGACCGCGCGCCTGATGCCCGCCGCGGCGGCGCTGCTCGCGGCGACCGCGGCGCTGCTCGCT
>Ga0137796_10000645_pt1 | contig 10350 bp, 9 predicted proteins | sample OV2TP3_FD_97704 | JGI IMG/M metagenome (GOLD analysis project Ga0137796, IMG submission 97704)
ACCCGGAAATTCCCGTAGTAGTCGGTGATCTCGGTCTGCAGCAGGGTAACCCGGTTCAACGCGCGCTGCAGTCGTTTCGTGGTGCGCACGATCCCGACGTAGTCCCACATGAAGCGCCGGATTTCCTCCCAGTTATGCGCTACCACGACTTCCTCGTCGGAATCGGTGACCTGGCTTTCATCCCAGGGCGGCAGGCGCCCCGGCATGGCCGTATTTTGCAGGTAGTCCCGGATGTCCTTGTAGGCGGCGTGGGCGAATACCACGCATTCCAGCAGTGAATTGCTGGCCATGCGGTTTGCCCCGTGCAGGCCGGAACAGGAGACTTCACCGATCGCGTACAGGCCGGGAATGTCGGTGCGACCCTGGCAGTTGATCACCACGCCCCCGCACGTGTAATGGGCGGCCGGTACCACCGGCACCGGCTCGCGGGTCAGGTCGAATCCGAATTTCAGGCATTGGGCATGGATCATAGGGAAATGGGTGATGATGAAGTCGGCGGGTTTATGGCTGATATCGAGATACACGCAGTCATCCCCGCGCCGCTTCATCTCGTGATCGATGGCCCGGGCGACGATGTCCCGCGGCGCCAGCTCGCCACGCGTGTCGAACCGGTGCATGAAAGGCTCCCCGTCCGCCAGCAGCAGGCGGGCGCCCTCGCCCCGCAGGGCTTCCGAAATCAGGAATGACTTGGCGCGGGGATGATACAGGCAGGTGGGATGAAACTGGATGAACTCCATGTTGGCGATTCGGCAGCCGGCCCGCCAGGCCATGGCGATGCCGTCACCCGTGCAGGTATCCGGGTTGCTGGTATACAGATAGACCTTCCCGGCGCCGCCGGTGGCCAGCACCACGAACCGCGCATGGAAGACGTCCACCCGGTTGTTCGCCTGGTTATACACGTAGGCGCCAAGGCAGCGGTTGGGCGATTGCCCGAGTTTTTCGCGGCAGATGAGATCGATGGCGGTATGATGCTCGAAGAGTTCAATGCGGGGATGGGCGCGTACCCTGTTTTCCAGCGTGGTCTCGATCGCCCGCCCGGTGGAATCCGCGGCGTGCACGATCCGGCGGTGGCTGTGCCCGCCTTCCTGGTGCAGGTGGTAGTCATAATGGCCGTCCGCGGTGCTGATCCGGGTGAAATTGACGCCAAGGTCGATGAGCCACTGGATGCTTTCTCGGCCATGCGATACGACGAACCGCACCACGTCGGGTTTGCATAACCCGGCGCCGGCGTGCAGCGTATCCTCGACATGGGATTCGATCGAATCACAGGTGTCGAGCACCGCGGAGATGCCGCCCTGCGCATAAAACGTTGCCCCTTCCGTGAGCCTGCCTTTGGACAACACCGCGACGTCGCAAAATTCAGCGAGCTGCAGCGCCAGGCTGAGGCCGGAAGCGCCGCTGCCGATGACGAGGACGTCGTGTTGGTATTGGTCGGCCATCTAACTTAAGATAAGATACCCGGATCCGAGCGTAAGCTATTGATTAAGGCATACAAATAAATTCCCGCCTCAACAAAGGGGGGTGCCGGGCACATGCCTGCGGTACATACACATCATAACACACGGGGTCTGCCCGGATGGGCGATAACAGTACAGACCAGCAACTGGTTGAGCGCGTCCAACGAGGTGATAAAGCCGCCTTCGATCTGCTGGTGCTGAAATATCAGCAGCGCATCGTCAATCTGGTCTCACGTTTTGTCCGGAACCCCCAGGATGCCCTCGATGTTTCCCAGGACGCCTTCCTGAAGGCTTATCGGGCCGTACCCAATTTCAGGGGGGACAGCGCCTTCTATACCTGGCTGTACCGGATCGCGGTGAATACCGCCAAGAATTTTCTGGCGGTACAGTCGCGCCGACCCATAGAATCCGACCAGGATATCGCCGACATTGAACAAATTAACGGCGATAATGCTCTAAAGGAGCAGGCAACGCCTGAACACATGCTGCTCCGGGATGAAATCCAGGAAACGGTGGTCAAGGCCATCGAGGGGTTGCCGGAGGATTTGCGGGTGGCGATTACCCTGCGTGAAGTCGAGGGGTTGAGCTATGAAGACATCGCCACAGCCATGGACTGCCCCATCGGGACTGTGCGGTCCCGTATCTTCCGGGCACGGGAAGCAATTGACAAACACCTCAGGCCGTTATTGGATAAATGAGTGACATGCCTATGAATGAACATGAATGTGAACAGATTTCCGCCCTGATGGACGGTGAGCTGGAGAGGGATGCGTCCCGCGTGATCCAGCTCCTGACCGGCGGGCCTTCGGAATACCGGCAAACCTGGTGGCGTTTTCACCTGATCCGGGAATGCCTGAGTGGCCACCTGTCGAGGTCCGTAGACGCGGCGCTCGCGGAGCGGGTGATGTCGGCCATCCGGGATGAACCGGCCATCGTGGCGCCAGGGCGAACGTTGAACCGGTTCCTGAAACCTGCCATGGGTTTTGCCATCGCCGCCTCGGTCGCCGCCGTAGCGATTCTCGGCCTGAGACAGGCCGGTGTCAGCACCCCCACCTCGATCCAAACCGCCACTGTTGCCGTCCAGCCGCAAGAACTCATCCCCCGCCAGGTCGCTGCCCGTTCCACCGAACCGGGTGTCGAGCAGCCCCAGGTGCCGTTCATGATTCCTGAGAACGCCGAATACCGATTAAACCGCTACCTGGTGAATTACAACGAGTACCGCAGTCATACCGGCCTGCAGGGCATGCTGCCCTATGTCAGCATCGTGGCCCATGAGGTTGACGAGTAACGCCGCCGTGGTCTGCGGGAAACTGCCGGCCGGCCTCCTCGCCGCCTGCCTCTGCGTGCTGCCAACCGCCGGCGCCGGGGATACCTCGGCGCAGGCACAGCAGCTGATAAACGAGATGTCCAGGGCGAGCCGCGAACTGAATTACGACGGCATATTTGTCTATCGTTACGGCCGCCGGATGGACACCATGCGGCTGATACACAGGGCCGATGCCGGTGGTGAACGCGAACGGATGGTCTCCCTGACCGGTGTCGCACGGGAGGTTATCCGCGACGGGGCGTCGGTGACCTGTTATTTCCCGGATAACCAGTCCGTCATGGTTGAAAAGGGCCGGACGCGAAAACTCCTGAACGTAAAATTACCCGAACCGATTGAAAAAGTTGCCGACTACTACACCTTTTCTGTCGGCAGCCAGGACCGGATCGCAGGGCGTACCACGATCGTGGTGAATATCGTGCCAAAAGACGGCTATCGCTACGGTTACCAGTTATGGCTGGATGAGCAGACAAAATTGCTGCTCAAGTCCGAACTGAAAAACACGTCGGGCTGGCCGGTGGAGCAGATTCTGTTCACCCGCCTGGACGTTGCAGACCATATCCCAGATGAACTTCTGGCGCCGGCAATATCCGGCAGGGGATATACCTGGTACACCGGCACCTCTCCGCGAATGAATGAACAGGCGGGCGACGGCGAATGGAAGGTCACGTGGCTGCCCGCCGGCTTCGTCATGCGCGATTATGAAAAACAGGCCATTGCATCAAGCAGCATGCCGGTGGAACATATGGTCTACTCGGACGGGCTGGCAATGGTCTCGGTATTTGTCGAAAAACTCGGCAATAATCCTGATATCATGGAGGGCGCCTCCAGTATGGGCGGTATCAATGCCTTTGCCACCCTGGCCAACGGTTATCAGGTAACAGCGGTAGGAGAAGTTCCACAACAGACGGTTCAGCAGATGGCGAGCTCGGTTATCCGGGGCAGGTGACGGGTACGCGCCACTATCCACCTCCGTGCGGCCTGGCCTGGTGGCCGGCGGCCTCATGACCGGGGTATACGTCTTCAATTACAGATGACGCATGAAACACGCTAATTTATTGTCCAGCTTCCTTGCACCGACTGCCTGCCTGATGCTGATTCTCTGGGCCCGCGGCGCACAGCCGGCCGCGCTGCCGGACTTCACGCCACTGGTCGAGGCCTATGCCGACGCCGTCGTCAATATCAGTACCACCCTGAAGACATCCCGCAGGGGGAGCGTGCCCGGTTTCAGCATGCCGGATATTCCCGAAGACAGCCCCTTCTATGAATTCTTCCGCAAGTTTTTCGGCGAAATACCGGAGGGCATCGAACCGTTCGAAAACCGTACATCACTGGGGTCCGGCTTCATTCTCTCCAAGGACGGCTACGTCATAACCAACAATCACGTTGTCAAGGACGCGGATGAAATCATCGTGCGCATGCATGACCGGCGGGAATTCGTGGCCGAGCTTGTGGGAACGGATGAACGCAGCGATATCGCGGTTCTGAAAATCAGCGGCGATGACCTGCCGACGGTGAAGCTTGGAGATTCCTCCAACCTCAGGGTCGGCGAATGGGTGCTGGCCATCGGTTCGCCCTTCGGGTTTGATCACTCCGTCACCGCGGGCATCATCAGCGCGATGGGTCGCAGCCTGCCCAATGAAAATTACGTGCCCTTCATCCAGACCGACGTCGCCATCAACCCCGGGAACTCCGGCGGGCCGCTGTTCAACCTCGACGGCGAAGTCATCGGCGTCAATTCCCAGATTTACAGCAGGACAGGCGGCTTCATGGGACTGTCGTTCGCCGTACCGATAAACGTCGTCACCAATGTTTACGAACAACTGCGCCAGCAGGGACACGTATCGCGCGGATGGCTCGGCATCCTGATACAGGACGTGACCCGGGAACTGGCCGAATCATTCGGCATGGAACGCCCGCACGGCGCGCTGGTCGCGAAAATCCTGCCTGACAGCCCGGCGCTGATGGCCGGTTTTGAAGTCGGCGACGTCGTCGTGAAATATAACGGGAAAGAAATCAGCTTCTCCTCCGATCTGCCTCCCATGGTGGGAAGCAGCAAGATTGGCAGCCGCGTGCCCGTCGAGATCATCCGCCGCGGCAAGACCAAAACCCTGCACGTTACCATCGCTGAATTGCCGGATGACGACAAGCTGAAGATTGCCGCCGGCGGCAAGGACGGTGGCGTCACGTCGAACGCCCTGAATATCACCGTCAAGGACATGACCCCGCAGCAGAAGGAGGAGTTTGAGCTTGAAGATCACGGCGTGATCGTCGAATCCGTTACGGAAGGGCCCGCGCAAAAAGCGGGCATACGCCAGGGCGATGTCATACTCCTCATCAACAATACCAAGGTGACAGACGCTGCGCATTTTGAAAAACTGGTCGGTGAACTGCCGAAAGACAAATCGATCCCCGTCCTGGTGCAGCGCCGCGGCGGTCCGATATTTCTCGCCCTGAAACTCACCGACAAATAACGCCCGCGACTCAAAACAAGGGGGTGGCAATGAATAAGGGGATGTTCTGACGAGTGGAATAAAGGGACACCCGCGTTTTACATAAAAAAGCAAGATGTCCCGGGTATCCTGCCTCCCAGATTATATTTCCCGGCTGCCGGGCAATCCTCCGGAAGACCGTGTGCCGCAGGGACAGCGGCACCCGAGCCTACAGGGATGTGTTCACGGCGTGTCTTCCGGAGGGTTACCCGGCAGCGTGAATTAAAGATACACCACATCAGATCTGACCTTGTTCACATTATCCGTGCCACCCTGAAATCAAGCCCCGCCAAAAGTTGTTAATGGCTCGGGGGATAAGCTAGAATCGCCCGCTGCCTGTTCTCGAGGGTTCGCCTGCCTGCAGCCCGGCCCCGGTATACCACGATGCCAATGCAAAATATCCGCAATTTCTCGATTATCGCCCACATCGATCATGGCAAATCAACCCTGGCCGATCGCTTCATACAGCTTTGCGGCGCCCTCAGTGAGCGGGAGATGTCGGAACAGGTCCTGGACACGATGGACCTGGAACGCGAGCGCGGCATCACCATCAAGGCGCACAGTGTGACGCTCGATTACCATGGGCGTGACGGGAAGACTTACAGGTTGAACTTCATCGATACGCCGGGTCACGTGGATTTCAGTTACGAGGTGTCCCGATCGCTGGCGGCCTGTGAAGGCGCGCTGCTGGTCATTGACGCGGGGCAGGGCGTGGAGGCCCAGAGCGTCGCGAACTGCCTGACGGCGATAAATCTGAATCTCGAAGTCCTGCCGGTGATCAATAAAATCGACCTGCCTTCGGCCGATAGCGATCGCGTCATCCGGGATATCGAGGAGATCATCGGCATTAGGGCGCAACACGCCGCCAGGATCAGCGCGAAAACGGGGGAAGGCGTCGCTGATTTGCTGGAACAGATCGTCAGGGAGATCCCGCCGCCCGCCGGACACCCGGAGGCGCCTCTCAAGGCCCTGATCATCGATTCCTGGTTTGACAATTACCTGGGCGTGATCTCTCTGGTCAGGATCGTGGACGGATCCCTTGCCGCCGGCAGGAAAATACGGGTCATGTCCACGGGGCGCGATTACGCCGTCGATGAAGTGGGGATATTCACGCCGAAGCGCAGCGCCAGAACAATGCTCGAAACGGGCGACGTGGGCTATGTCGCCGCCGGCATCAAGAACATTGACGGCGCGCCGGTCGGCGACACGCTCACCACGGCCGATAACCCGGCGGCGGCGCCACTCGAAGGCTTTCAGGCGGTCAAGCCGATGGTATTCTCCGGCCTTTATCCCGTCGATTCCTCGGAATACGAGGCGTTCCGCGAAGCCCTTTCAAAACTCAGGCTGAACGACTCCGCGTTGCATTTCGAACCGGAAACCTCACGGGCGCTGGGTTTCGGCTTTCGCTGCGGGTTTCTCGGCATGCTGCACATGGAGATCATCCAGGAGCGCCTGGAGCGGGAATACGGCCTGAACCTCATTACCACCGCGCCCACGGTCGTCTACGAGGTGAAAACCACGTCCGGTGATATTCTGTATATCGACAATCCCACCCGGCTGCCCGCGATCGATAAAATAAGCGAATTACGCGAACCCGTCATCCACGCCGACATACTCGTGCCTCCGGATTATCTCGGAAACGTCATGACGCTGTGCATAGAGAAGCGCGGTATCCAGAAAAAACTGCAGTATCTCGGCAAACAGGCGTCGCTCAGTTTCGACCTGCCGCTGAACGAGGTGGTACTGGACTTTTTTGACCGGCTGAAATCGGCCAGCCGCGGATACGCGTCCTTTGACTACACTTTTGCCGGCTACCGGCCGGCGGATCTCGTGAAGCTCGACATCCTGATCAACGGCGAGCGCGTTGATGCGCTGTCCAGCATCGTACATCGTGACACGGCGCAGATCCGCGGCCGCGAGCTCGTCGAGAAAATGAAAGAGTTCATTCCGCGCCAGATGTTCGAGGTGGCCATCCAGGCAGCCATCGGCTCCAGGGTACTGGCGCGACAGACGGTGCGTCCTCTGCGAAAAAATGTCACGGCAAAATGCTACGGAGGTGACGTAACGCGAAAACGAAAACTCCTTGAAAAACAGAAGGCGGGGAAGAAACGGATGAAGCAGTTCGGGTCGGTTGAAATTCCCCAGGATGCCTTCATGGCGATATTGCACGTCGGAAGGAATCAGTGAATCTCGACTTCGCTGCCATCCTCGTCCTGTTGACCTTACTCAGCGGAATGATCTGGCTGCTGGACAGCCTCTTTTTCGCGCAGAAAAGAGCCGCCGCCGAAGCCGGATCGCAGGACGGGGAAAGGCAGCTGCCGGGACCGCCCCTGCTGGTCGACTACGCGAAATCCTTCTTTCCCATCTTCCTGTTTGTGCTGGTTCTGAGGTCGTTTGTCGTCGAGCCTTTCCGCATACCCTCTGCCTCGATGATGCCCACCCTGCTGATCGGCGATTTTATCCTGGTAAACAAATACGATTACGGTATCCGCCTGCCGGTGATTAACAGGAAGATTATTTCAAACGGCACGCCACGGCGAGGCGACATCATCGTATTCAGGTACCCGGAAAACCCCTCCGTCCCGTTCATCAAGCGGGTCGTGGGCTTGCCAGGCGATCACGTTGCCTATTACGATAAGACCTTGTATATAAACGGCGTTCCCATGAAACAGACCGCCATCGGACCCTACGACGCCGGCGGCCCCGGCAGTATAATGAACGGTGCTTCACACCGGATCGAGGATCTGGGAGTCCTGGAACATGACATTCTCGTGGATATCGACCGGTATTCCCGGGAGGTCGAAGGGACGGTTCCGGAGGGGCATTATTTCGTACTGGGGGACAACCGGGACAACAGCAAGGACAGCCGTTACTGGGGGTTCGTCCCGGACGAAAACCTCATCGGCAGGGCCTTCTTGATCTGGATGAACTGGGATTTCAGGGACGGCGGCATACAGTGGGGCAGAATCGGCACGATGATGAACTAGGAACTTAGGCAAAAGGGGCTACCATGATGAACATGACTGAACAGCGCGGCGTTACCTTTATCGGATGGTGCATTATCCTGGCCATAATCGCTTTTTTTGTCCTGATTACCCTCCGATTGTTTCCTTTATATAACGAAAAATTCAAGGTCATAGCAGCGATGAACTCCGTGGCAAGCCGCCCCGAAATGGCGGATGCTCCGTCTGACGAGATACGGAAATATTTTCTCAGGACCGTCGAGGTCGGCGGCTCGCTGACTTTTAACGACAGAAACATCAAGGAGCTGGTCAAAATTGAAAAACCGGAAGAAAAGGGCGGGTCGAAGTTGCTTAACGTGAATTTTGAAATGAGAAACAAGTTTTTTCACGACATTGAATTCGTGCTCGTATTCGACAGGAGCGTGCCGCTGAAAGGGTCCGGAGAGGGTGGATGATACTTACCAAAAGCTGGAATCAGCCCTTGGCCACGTCTTCAACGATAAAAGATACCTGGCCACGGCGTTAACGCACCGCAGCGCCGGCCAGGACAACAACGAGCGCCTTGAATACCTGGGTGACGCCCTGCTGGGTTTCATTATCGCCGAGACGCTTTATTTGCAGTATCCCGCCGCTACGGAAGGGGAACTGACACGGCTCAGGGCGACGCTGGTAAAGGGCGATACACTGGTCAGCCTGGCCCGCAAGCTGGCCCTGGGCGATTACCTGAAACTCGGCGGTGGCGAACTCAGAAGCGGCGGCTGGCACCGCAAATCGATCCTCTCCAATGCCATGGAAGCCCTCATCGGCGCCGTCTATCTGGATGGGGGACTCGAGGCCTGCCGTGCCATCGTAATGACCCTGTATCGCGAACTGCTGCGCGAGGTATCGCCGGACAGGCTGGTCAAGGATCCGAAGACCAGGCTGCAGGAATACCTCCAGGCTCGCCAGCATGAACTTCCCGTGTACAACATAGTCGCCGAAGCAGGCAAGGCCCATAACCGCACGTTCACCGTGCAGTGCGTGGTTGCAGGCATGGATATTGAAGTCAAGGCTGATGGCAGGAGCAGGCGCAGCGCGGAGCAGTCAGCGGCGCAAATGGTGCTGGATCTCCTGGGTACCTGACATGAGGCAGTCCGGAATCGGGGCCGCCTGCCTAAACAGGGCTCAATCATGCCTCCGTCGGCTCATGCCGGTCGCCGATCGGAGAAAGATGACCCGCCGCTTCCCGACGTGGTCATGATGCATTCCGCCCATCGATGCGGATACGTGGCCATCATCGGCAGGCCGAACGTGGGCAAGTCCACCCTGCTCAACCGCCTGCTGGGCGAAAAATTAAGCATCACTTCACGAAAACCGCAAACCACCCGGGTTCGCCTGTTGGGTATAAAATCCGGCGCCGATTACCAGGCGATTTACATCGATACACCAGGCCTGCAGCGGCAGCCGAGCCGGCTGTTCAACCGCTACATGAACAGGGAGGCGGCAAGCGCCCTGGCAGACGTGAATGTGGTGATCCAGGTCATTGAAGCCCTGATCTGGACCGATGTAGACGGTTACGTCAACGCTCTGGCCCGTCACAGCGGAGCGCCCGTAGTGCTGGCCGTCAACAAGATCGATCGGGTAAAACGCAAGGAGGCCTTGCTGCCGTTCATGAAAAAAGTTTCCGGTGAAGAACCGTTCGCCGAAATCATTCCCCTTTCGGCGAAGACGGGCAAAAACGTTGAGGCGCTGGAACAGTGCATAATCCGGCTGCTGCCGCCCGGTCCGCCGCTGTTTCCCGCCACCCAGATCTCGGACAGAAATGAACGGTTCTTTGCGGCGGAATACCTGCGCGAGAAGCTCACTCGTCGGCTCTGCGATGAATTACCGTACAATATCTCGGTGACCATTGATCGTTTCCAGGAACGGCACGGCATGCTGAACATCAGCGCCACCGTCTGGGTGGCGAGCGCGGGTCAGAAAGCGATAGTCATCGGCAGGGGCGGCGCCGTCCTGAAAAAAGTGGGCGAACAAGCAAGAAGGGACATGGAAGGGATGTTCGGCAGCCGGGTATACCTGCAGACGTGGGTCAAGATCAGGGAAAAGTGGACCACACGAAAGGAATCCATCCGTCA
>Ga0137796_10002306_pt1 | contig 10349 bp, 9 predicted proteins | sample OV2TP3_FD_97704 | JGI IMG/M metagenome (GOLD analysis project Ga0137796, IMG submission 97704)
CACCTCCGCGCGAACGAGACGCGCCACGCCCATCCAGCTCGTCAGGCCGATGATCACGATGATGTTCGCCACGCTCTGCCCAATCAATGCCACGATCGCCAGGAGGATAAAAAACGCGGGAAAACATAACATGACGTCAACGGCTCGCATGATCAGGCTGTCCACCCAGCCGCCATACCAGCCCGCGACCAACCCTAACGCCATGCCGATCATCACCGCGACGCCAACGGCTCCCGCGGCGACCAGCAACGAGATCCTCGCCCCAAACAGCAGCCGGCTGTACAGGTCGCGGCCCAAACTGTCTGTGCCAAGCCAGTGCCTCGACGACGGAGGCTGAAGGGCTTGCGTGAGATCGATGGCATCGGGCAGATGGGTCGCCAAGATCGGTGCAAGGAGCGCAATGATGACCAAGATGGTGAGCATGCCTGCACCAATCCACACCCACAGCGCTGCCGAGGATCTCATCCCACCCCCTGCGCCTCACGGCGGCCCCACATGGTCCCCACCTCCAGCCGCCGTGGCCGCCGTCGTCGCCCCACCCGATGTGTTCCTCTCGCCGACGGCGGGGCTTGCCCTCGGCAAGCCGGCGGAGGGGGTGGGATCATTCCGTTGATCGAGGAGGTCATGATCGCTGCCCGACCCGAATACGGGGATCCGCATAGGCATACGCCACATCGGCGATCACATTTCCCAACAAGGTCAGGATCGCGCTGATCGTCAACAAACCCATCACGGTCAGCAGATCCCGCGACATCACCGCGTCATAGTAGAGACGTCCCAGGCCAGGGATCGAAAAGATCGTTTCAAAGATGACACTGCCTCCCAACAGCCCAGGGATGGAGAGACCCAGGATCGTGAGAATCGGAAGCAGCGCGTTTCGCAGGGCGTGATCAAACAGCACCCGACGAGGCGGCAGGCCCTTCGCATAGGCGGTTCGGATGTAGTCTTGTTGCAGGACATCCACCATGCTGCCTCGCATGTATCGAGCGATCCCGGCCAAGCCGCCGAATGCAGAGACCCCCACCGGCAGCAGCAGGTGATAGCCGAAATCCAACCACTGTTGCCACCATGGCCACAGTTCGGAGCCCAAACTGCGCAGGCCAGATACCGGCAGCCATTGGAGGTGGACGCCCAGCCACTGCATGAGCAGGAGTGCTAGCCAAAAGGTCGGCATGGAAAACCCCAGGAACACCAACAAGGTCGTGGCCTGGTCGAAGGCCCCCTGGGGTTTCGCGGCCGCCACGATGCCGATGGGCAGCGCCACGAGGAGGATCAGGAAGAGCGACAGCACGTTAATGGTCAGGGTGATGGGGATGCGCTCGAGAATCTTCTCAGCCACCGGACGGCTGTCGGTGATCGAGCGGCCGAAGTCCAGCGTCACAACCCGCTTCAGCCAACGGCCGTACTGGACGGGAAGCGGATCGTTGAGCCCGTAGAATTCAATCATGCGCTGCCTCGCTTCCAGCGACACCTTAGGATTCAGATCCATCCCTGTCGTGATCGGATCGCCGGGGGTGAGATGGATGACCACAAAACACAGGAGCGTGATCCCAAACAGCAGCGGAATCAAGCCGAGGAGCCGTCGCAGGAGGTAGGTCGCCATCGAATTACGGTTCCAGCCGCCAGCGCGTATAGCGCTGCTCGACAGAAGGCACAAACCAGTCGATCAGATTGTGGCCAATGCCAATTGGCGTCGCGATGACGTTGCGAATGCGGGCATGCACAATCGGCATCGCGTCCGGCACGTACAGGAACAGGTAGGGTTGATCCTCGTAGATGATGCGATGGATCTGCTGATAGATCGCTTGTCGCTTGTCCTGATCAAAGAGGCGTCGCCCTTCGAGGATGAGACGGTCCACCTCGTCATTTTGATAGCCCACGAAGTTAAATTCCCCGGGCTTGGTCTTTGAGGAATGGAAGATATCGTACACATCCGGATCCCGCGAAAGCCCCCAGCCCAGCAGAATCGTCTCGAACTGTTTCGTGTCGATGAACTGGGACAGCAACGCGCTCCACTCCACCACACGGATTTCCATTTGGATGCCAATTTCTTTCAGGCGACGCTGAATGATTTCGGCCGCCTTCTGCCGCTGGTCATTGCCCTGGTTCGTCAGCAGCACAAAGGTAAACGGCTGTCCCTGTCGGTCCAACCAGCCATCGCCGTTCGTGTCGATCCACCCCGCCTCAGCGAGCAGGGCCTTGGCGCGGTGAGGATCATAGGGGGCTGGCTCGATGGTGTCGTTGTAGGCCCACGATTCCGGCGGGAAGGGACCCGTCGAGACGCGCCCCAGGCCCAGCAGGACCCCGTCGATAATCTCCCTCTTGTCCACCGCATAGTTGAGGGCTTGGCGCACGCGGCGATCAGAAAACTTCGGATCCCGCAAGTTATACCCCAGGTACGTGTAGCCAAAGGACGGATACCGGAATTTCCTGTAGTGGGCCTGGAAGAACGGGGTGTCGGTCAGGCGCCGGTACTGCAGCGGCGTCAGGCCCATGAGGTCGACCTGCTGGGTTGAGAGTTCAAGAAACATCGTCGCCTGGTCGGGAATGATCCGATAGAAATACCGGTCCAGAGATGGGCGGTGTTCGAAATAGTCCGGGTTGGCCAGCAGCTCAATCGACTCCCCGGTCTTCCACTTCCTGAAGCGGTAGGGGCCCGTGCCCAAAGGCTGGCGCGCAAATGAGGTGGTATTCCAGTCGACCGAGTCCAGGAGATGTTTCGGGATGATCCACATACCCCAACTGGAAAGTCCTGGCGCAAAGGGCTCCCGATAGCGCACCCGCACCGTGGTGTCATCGAGAACCTCCAATGACTCGACCCGCTCAAAATCACCGCTGTAGGGGGTGGGGACCTTCGGGTCAATCAATTTCTGAAACGTAAATTGCACATCCTCGGCCGTGAACGGCTTCCCATCGTGCCATTGGACGTGCGAATGCAGATGAAAGGTGATGACGAGTCCATCCTCTTCAACGTCCCAGCGCTGAGCCAAATCTCCAATCAAAGTCAAATCAGGCGCGTATTTCACGAGTCCATTAAACACCAGTCCGCAGATCTCGTGGGATGGGGCATCGGAGGCGAGGATTGGGATGAGCGTCCTGGCATCGGCGATCGAGGCCGTCACCAGGGTCTCCCCGGAGGTGGGCTCGTCGGCACAACACGCCACGAGATGACTCAAGAACACGATGAGCCCAAGGGCCAGGACACAGGCTTTCATGCCGCTGTGGCACCACAGTCGCCCCAGTGGCTCATCCTGGTTGAAGGGTTACGGCGATGGACTGGTCTGCTCTGATGAGGGTGGTTGAGGAGGTGACGCGCTAGGGGATGGCTCGGCCTGTTCATCCGCATCGGGCGAAGCAGGACTCGAAGACGTCAGGGGCTCCTCGAGAGGAGCGGGAACCGCTGGCAGCACCTCTGGAGCCGTCAGGGGAATCTGGTCAATCACCGACCGGCCCCGAGCGGTCGAGAGGTAAGCGAGCGACAAACAGGTCACGACGAAGATGCCTGCACAAAAGGTCGTGAGGCGTGTGAGCACAGTGACAGCGCTACTGCCAAAGAGCGACTGCGCCGCGGCACCCCCCAAGGCCTCCGAGAGACCGCCTCGACCTCCTTGAATCAGCACCACACCAATGAGGACCAGTGACACGAGGATATGGATGACAAGAACCAGCCCATACATTTAGGAAGTCACCACCTTTGCTGTATCAGCGGCTTTGACGATCGCGGCAAACGAGTCGGCCTCCAAACTGGCTCCCCCCACCAACGCGCCGTCCACATCCGGTTGGGCGAGGAGACTGGCGGCATTGGTCGCTGTGACGCTGCCCCCATACTGGATGCGAATCGACTCCGCCGCTGCAGCACCAAACCGCTGGGCGAGCCACTGCCGAATCAATGCGTGGGCCTCTTGAGCTTGTTCCGGCGTGGCGTTTCGGCCTGTCCCAATGGCCCACACCGGTTCGTAGGCGAGCACCAGCTCTCCAGCATCTGTTGGTGCACAGGACCTCAGCGCCCCATCCAGTTGTCTGCTGAGAACCTGATGCGTCTGATCCGCCTGCCGCTCGGCAAGCGTCTCCCCAACGCAGACGATCGGCTGGAGCTGATGGTCAAGCGCCGCACGCAGCTTGCGCGCGACCAGCTCGTTCGTCTCCCCAAAGTGCTGTCGGCGTTCCGAATGACCGATGATGACACAGCGGCACCCGACATCAACCAGCATCGACGGCGACACTTCCCCTGTAAACGCGCCTTGCGCTTCCCAGTGCAGATCCTGAGCCCCGAGGCTGATGGACGACCCGTTCAAGAGCTGCGCGACAGAGGCCAAGGCGGTAAACGGAGGGCAGATCACCACCTCAACCGTTGCAACCTGACAGGACGCTTTCAGCTGCCGCACCAACTCGCCAGCCTCGCGAAGGCCCAAGTGCATCTTCCAATTACCCGCGACAATCGGCTTGCGCATGGGCGAGCACTTAGCGGCTCCGCACCGGCGTGGAGACGGACCGTGCCGCCTGCTCTCCGAGTACGGCAATCCCTGGCAGCGTCTTGCCTTCGAGGAATTCCAGCGAGGCACCCCCACCGGTGGAGATGTGGCTCATCCGATCTGCCAAACCCAGTTGCGCCACACACGCCGCGGTATCGCCTCCGCCGATCACGGTCGTGGCGGCCAGTTTCGCCAACGCCTGGGCGATACGGCGACTCCCTTCGCAGAACCGCGGCTGCTCAAATACCCCAACCGGGCCATTCCACACCACGGTCTTGGCATCGGAGAGCGCCTTGATAAACAGGTCGATCGTCCCAGGGCCGATATCGGCCCCCAGCCACCCCTCAGGGATGTCGATCGTTGTGGTCGTCTGCACGGGACTTCCAGCGTCCAGCGAGGTGGTGATGAGATGATCGGATGGCAGCAGAAGCATCACCTGCCGCTGCGCCGCGTGAGCCATGAGGTGCTTGGCCAGATTCACCTTGTCGGCTTCCAGCTTCGAAGAGCCGATCGCATGGCCTTTCGCCTTCAAAAAGGTGTAGGCCATGCCACCGCCGATCAGGATCCGGTCGACCCGCTCGATCAACTGGTTCAAGACACCAATCTTATCGGACACCTTGGCCCCACCGAGGATCGCGACATAGGGACGTTGGGGCTGAGCCAATGCCTCGCCCAGATACCTGATCTCCTTCTCCATGAGGAAACCAGCGACGGAAGGCAGATGGTGTGCGACCCCTTCGGTCGAGGCATGGGCGCGGTGGGCTGTCCCAAAGGCGTCGTTCACGTACACGTCACCCAGCTTCGCGAGCGCCGCGGCAAAGACCGGATCGTTCCGTTCTTCCTCAGGATGAAAGCGCAGATTCTCGAGCAGAGCCACCTCGCCGGCCCGCAGATTTCGAACCGTCGTTTCAATCTCCGGTCCGATACAATCCGGCAGAAAGACGACCGGTCGCCCCAGCAATTGCTCGAGCTTCACGGCGACAGGCCGCAGAGACAGCGCCGAGACTCGCTGGCCGTCAGGACGTCCCAGATGGCTCATGAGGACAATCGACGCCCCTTGCTCCACGCAGTACCGGACGGTGGGAAGACTTTCCCGAATGCGCGTTTCATCCGTGATGCGGCCCGTTCCTTTCTCCAGGGGCACGTTGAAATCAACACGGATGAGCACCCGCTTGCCTTGGAGAGCCAGATCCCGAACCGTCTGTTTCATCGAGTGATTGGCCTGTGAGGCCCCGTGTTGGCTTCCACCGCATCAACCGGCTCAACCGAGCTTACACGCGCACCGCCGCCTTCGTTGAGGAGGGCACTTTGTCCCCCACACCTCGCGCGATGACGTACTCGAGCAGGTCGACCACGCGGTTCGAATAGCCCCACTCGTTGTCGTACCAGCCGAAGACCTTGACCAATTGCTTATCGATGACCGCGGTCATTGTCGCATCGAAGATGCACGAACTGGGATTCCCATTGAAGTCCTTGGAGACCAGGGGATCGGTGCAGTATTGCAGGATGCCCTTCATGGGTCCCTCGGCGGCGGTCTTGAACATCTGGTTCACGGCTTCCACCGTGGTGTCATGTTGGACTTGGCAGGAGAGATCGACGATCGACACGTTCGGGGTCGGCACGCGGATGGCCAACCCGTCGATGCGGCCTTTCAATTCTGGGAAGACCACGCCGACCGTCTTGGCGGCCCCGGTCGTGCTCGGGATCATCGAGAGGCCTGCGGCACGAGCCCGTCGGAGGTCCTTGTGGCTCAGGTCGAGCAGCCGCTGGTCGTTCGTGTAGGAGTGGATCGTCGTCATGAAGCCCCGCACGATGGTCAAGCGCTCATGGAGAATTTTCGCCATGGGCACGACGCAATTGGTCGTGCAGGAGGCGTTGGAGATCACATGATGCGTGGCCGGATCGTAGAGCTGCTCATTGACCCCCAGGACGATCGTCAGATCCTCGTTCTTGGCGGGGGCCGTGATGATGACTTTGCCCACCCCGCGGCCGAGATGTTTGGAGGCCTGCTCTTTGTCGGTAAACACCCCCGTTGATTCCACCACGATCTCCACCCCCAACTCATGCCACGGAATGTCGTTCGGCGCTTTGGCGGTGAAAAACTTCAGCGGCTTGCCGTTGACGACCACCGCATCCTGGGCCGCGGTCACATCCGCCTTAAAGGTGCCGAGGATGGAATCGTATTTGAGCAGATGGGCGAGGGTGGTCGGCGGGGTGGGGAGATCGTTGATCGCAACAAACTCCAGCCCCGGCCGGTTGAACCCCGCGCGGAACACGTTTCGCCCGATGCGTCCAAATCCGTTAATCCCAATCCGAACAGCCATGACAAACTCCTCCTTCAATGAGCAGATAACTTACGGAGCACGACGTGCGACGTAAGTTATAGCGAAGCGTCTGCGAATTGAACCCCGCCCTTTGTTCCACCCTTTCAGCTCTCAACGGCCAAAGGGCGGGGTCGCCGTTGGCCCGTTGACTTACGTTTCCGCCAAACTGACCGGCGGACCCGCCAACGTGTTGTGGCGGGCGCTTCGCCCCGTCAGTCCTGGCCTCGTGTAATATCGTAGCGTATTCTCGGAGCTGGCTCAACGGGAAATCGATCCGGATCAGACGGGAAGGGCAATCTCACGCAGCAACTTGGCGGCGAACTCTGGAGGCGTGGGATTAATGTAGAAGCCGGTTCCCCACTCAAAACCGGCAACCTTCGTCAGCTTGGGGGTCAGTTCGATGTGCCAATGGTATTCCTCCCGTTCCCGGGGTTCAATGGGCGCGGTATGCATGATGAAGTTATAGGAGGGATCCGACAGCACCGACCGCATGCGCCCCAAGACTTCTTTCATGATCCTCACCAGATCGTGGAGCGCCGCTGGAACAACCATGGCGAAGTCGGAGCTGTGTCGCTTGGGAAGAATCCAGACTTCAAATGGAAAGCTGGAAACAAACGGACAAAATGCCAGAAACGCTTTGTTCTCGGCGATGACCCGCTCGTCATCTTCGAGTTCCTGGTGCAGGATGTCGCAGAAGAGACACCGTCCCCGGAACTCGAAGTACCGCTCGGCCCCTTTGATCTCTTCTTGGACCCGCTTCGGGATAATGGGCAAGGCGATGAGCTGGGAATGCGTATGCTCCAGGGAAGCTCCAGCGGAAAGTCCAAAATTCTTGAAAATCAGCGTGTACTTCAGCCGGCGATCCCCCCGGAGATCCAGGGAACGGGCTTTGTACGCCGCGACGACATGCTCCAGCTCCTGGCTCGAGAGATCCGCCATCTGCTTCTGGTGATCCGGGCTTTCGATGATCACTTCATGCGCGCCGATGCCATTGGAGAGATCAAACAACCCCAATCCCCGACGACTCAACTCGCCTTCAATGCGCAGGGCCGGAAATTTGTTGGGGACCACCCGCAACTGCCATCCCGGGCCGTTCGCTTGCCCGCCTGAAGGGCGGAGGGCATAAATCTCCGGCGGAGTGAGGCGCTCATTGCCCGCGCAAAACGGACACGTGGTCCCGCTCGGCGTGTGGGAGTCCGCCTCGAACCCTTCCGGTCCCAAGGGATCATCGGTGTTGATGATGTTCCACCGCCCTGTAATAGGATCCCGACGCAGCTCAGACATGCGTCCCTGATCCTGCCTGGTGGGTGTCGGCTGCGGGGGCCGCGGGGGCCTGTGATTCTTCCCGCAGATATCGCGCCGCCTCCTCAGGAGGCGTGGGATTGATGTAAAACCCGCTCCCCCATTCGAAGCCTGCCACGCGGGTTAATCGCGGAATCAGCTCCAGATGCCAGTGGTAATCTTCCTCAATCGTCTTCCAATATCCCGCCTTTAACCGGTGTCGGCGGAAGGGAGCGGTATGCAGGACGTAGTTAAACGGCGGATCTCCGAGCACGGCCTTCAGACGACTCAAGACGCGTTTGAGGGCGGCGGCCAACTCAGTCAGTTCTTCCGGAGTCATCGCCGCAAAGTCGCAGTGATGGCGTTTTGGGAAAAAGCTGAGTTCAAAAGGAAATCGTGAAGCAAACGGACAGAGAACGATGAGGTGCGGAGAATCGAACACGACCCGGTCCTTCTGTTGTTGTTCCTGGGCGATCAGATCGCAGGCGAGGCACCGTTCTTTATCCTCAAAATACCGGCGGGCCCCGGCCAGCTCCTCTTTGACGCGCTTCGGGGTGACCGGGGTTGCAATCAACTGGGAACGGCTGTGCGGAAACCGTCCGGACCCCGCCACCTCCCCGTGGTTCTTAAACCACAGCACATACCGAAAGCGGGGATCTCGTTCAAGATCGGTGATGCGATGGACGGCGGTGTTCAACACTTCATGGATTCGCTCGGAGGATAAGTCGGCGATATGTTCGACATGCTGGGGGCTTTCCACAATCACTTCGTGAGCCCCGATGCCGTTCATCACGTCATACATCCCCTTGGCGTGACGGTTCAACTCGCCCTCAATGACCAGGACCGGCTTGATGCTCGGGATGACGCGGACCGACCATCCAGGACCATTCGGGCTGCTCACCTTGGACCGCACCGCATAAATCTCTTGAGGGGTCTGGGCCTCTTTCCCCTCACAGAATGGGCAGTCCTGGGCATTATCATTGGTTTGTTCATGCGGAGAGACAAAGTCCATCGGGCGTTTGGCCCGTTCGGTGGAGATAATCACCCACCGCCCGATCAAGGGGTCCTTGCGCAGTTCAGGCATCGCCAACGAAGGGGCATGGGGCTGCCCCCTGCCCCTCACCAAGAATCTCTCCAGGTCTGAGCATATGGCCAGCCACAAAGTCCTGGACCGTCATGCGACGTCGGCCGGCTGGCTGCAATTCGAGGATGACCACGATGTCATCGGACGTTGCGATCCGCAAACCTGTCGGCGTACTCGAGAGCACCTCTCCTGGACGCGCGCGCAAGGTGGAGGGACGTGGCTCAACACGAGTGACCCACAACTTCAAGAGTGTCTCTCGCCACGTCGTGTAGGCCCCTGGCCAAGGGTTGAGGGCGCGAACCAACCGATCGATCGAGGCCGCGCCGGCCTCCCAGTTGATGCAACCATGGGCTTTCGTCAGTTTCGGGGCGAGGGTGGCCAGACGCTCATCTTGCTGAGTGCCCATCGGCTCCCCGCGTTCCAAGCGTTCAAGGCTCCTGAGCAGCAGATCGGCTCCCCGCTGTGCTAACCGGGCGAGCAATTGTTCCGCCGTCTCCTGCGGCTCAATCGACTCTGACTCCTGCAACAGGATGTCTCCTGCATCGAGCGCTTCGTTCAGTCGAAACACCGTCACGCCGGTTGTGTCGTCACCATTCAGGATGGCCCACGCCACAGGGCTGGCCCCACGGTATTTCGGTAACAACGAGGGATGAACGCCGAGCATCCCATGCCGCGGCAGTCCCAGCAAGGCGGGAGGAATCAGCCGCCCGTAGGAGATCACCACGCCGACCTCAGGCTGAAGGCTCGTCAGTTGCGGCACCAGCTCACGCAACTCGTTGGGCTGGGCGACAGGGAGGTGGAGTCGAGTAGCTGCGGATTTGACCGGTGACGGCGTCGCCTTCAAACCGCGGCCCTGAGGACGATCAGGTTGCGTCATGCACAACAGCACCTGGTGACCCCTCGCCACCAGGCGCTCAAGACTGGGAATCGCAAACGCTGCCGTCCCGAAAAACAGTATGCGCATTCGTCAGGCATCATACCGCGTCTGATCTCTGAGTAAGACTCTTATTTTAGCCTCCACCGATAAAATTGCAAGCGGGGTTGACATCTCTTTTGCCTCGCGTCCATAATGCCCCATGGCCGCAACAGCCGTCCCCACAACCCTTCAGCCGTATTTTGAAAAAGGCATTCAGGCCTACACCCAAGGGAGCTATGAGTACGCCGTGGACCTGTTGACCTTCGTGCTCA